>Ga0307497_10000131_pt1 | contig 16013 bp, 15 predicted proteins | sample 10_S_MG_FD_201366 | JGI IMG/M metagenome (GOLD analysis project Ga0307497, IMG submission 201366) | Soil microbial communities from Populus trichocarpa stands in riparian zone in the Pacific Northwest, United States - 10_S | ecosystem: Environmental > Terrestrial > Soil > Riparian zone > Trees...
GCTGTCGCAACCAATTTCGGACTCTCGACTGATGGCGCCGCACGAGCGCCTCGAACGCAGCCGTGTCCCTCGCTGTCACGACGCTCGCGACGAGAGCCTCGTCGCTCGTTTCATTCATTTACGTTGTAGGGGCACCTCGTGTCACACGCGGCCGTCGTCGCGCGGCGCGAACTTCCAGAGACCGACCAGCGCGAGGCCGACCAGGAACGGAATGTTGCCGATCGCGAGCAGCGGCCGAATCGCATCGCTCTCGCCGAGCAACCAGCCGAACGACGCGATCGCGACGCCAAGCGCCATCGACGTGACGCCGATCCGCAGATCGCGCAGCGCGCCGCGCGCGGGCTGAGCATCTCCGAGCCGCTCGAGAAACTCGGGGCTCATCTGCTGGCCGCGCTCGATCGCGGCGCGCACGGTCTTGTGCACCTCGAACCGGGCGCGAAACCGAAAGTACAAGAACAGGATGATCACGGCGGCGACACTGAGGAACGCCGTGATCGGAATGAACATGTCGTAATCCATCTCGGTCTCCATGGCCGGCCCCACTCGGGCCGTTTTCGTGAGCTACGTGCAGGCTCCCAATCGTTCTGACGCTCGACGTGCCCAATTCGGATGCAAGGACGTCGGCTTCGAGCCGATGCCTCGGTCCGGCGCGGGCCGCCCGGTCGCGGCTCACCGACAGTCGACACGCGCCCCTCCTGTGTCGGCCCGCGGTTATGTCCAAACGCGGCGGCGGGCGTTTCCGCGTTGCTCCATACTCGGGCGCACTCGGCCAAGGAAAAGAACATGAAGGCCACCGACGTCCGCGTCCTCCCCGCCCTCGATCCCGGTGAATCTTACGTCGAGCCCGTGTTCCTGCTCGTCGAGACCTCGCTCGCCGAGGACGGCGAGCCGCTCACGACGATCGACCAGATCAGCAGCGACGCTGCCGACGGCCGCGACGGCTGGAGCGTCAAGACGCTCGGCCAGTCGGTGCCGATGACGCACTCCGCGGCCTGCGAATGGGCTGTGTCGTATGCCGCGAGCCGCGACATCCCGATCGTCTACGAGCGCGACGAGACGATCGCCGCGGCGGGTTATGCGGCCGCGCTGAGCGTCGGTGCGGGGGGGAGCGCCGGCGCGGCCGCTTCCAGCGCCGCGAAATAGTCGCGGGCGAGCCCGAGCTGCTCCGCGCCGGTCTCGGCGCGATACACGACCTCGAGGAACGCGGCGTTCTCGGGCCGATCCTTCGCATACCAAGACAGGTGCTTGCGCGCGATCCGCACACCGGCCGGCTCGCCGTAGAACGCGTGCAGCTCGGCCACATGCACGAGCAGGATGTCGCGCACCTCGCGCACCGAAGGCTCGGGCACGCGCTCTCCCGTCGCAAGAAAGCCTCCGATCTCGCGGAAAATCCACGGCCGCCCCTGCGCGGCGCGGCCGATCATCAGCGCGTCTGCGCCCGTCCGCGCGAGCACCTCCCGCGCCTTCTCGGGAGAAACGACGTCGCCGTTCGCGATCACGGGAATCGTAAGCGCCTGCTTGATCGCGGCGATCGTCTCGTACTCCGCATCGCCGCTGTAAAGCATGTCGCGCGTGCGCCCGTGCACGGCGAGCGCGCGAACACCCGAGTCCTCCGCGAGCCGCGCGATCGTGAGACCATTCTTGTTGTCGCGGTTCCAGCCGGTCCGGATCTTGAGCGTGACGGGCACGTCGACGGCGTTGACCACGGCGGCCAGGAGCCGCGCGACGAGGGCCTCGTCACGTAGCAGCGCCGAGCCGGCCCACGAGTTACAGACCTTTTTCGCTGGGCAGCCCATGTTGATGTCGACGATCTGCGCGCCGTGCTCGACCGCGTGCCGCGCGGCTGAGGCGAGCGCGTCCGGATCGGCGCCCGCGATCTGCACGCCGATCGGCGCAGGCTCGCCCGCGTGATCGAGGCGATGCTGGCTCTTACGCGTGCGCCAGAGCCGCGGGTCCGACGTCGTCATCTCGGACACCGCATAACCCGCGCCGAGCCGCTTGCAGAGCGAGCGGAACGGCTTGTCCGTCACGCCGGCCATCGGCGCAAGAATCAGCGGTGGGTCGATGAGGTGCGGCCCGATGCGCATTGGAGCGGCGCTCAGTCGCGCCGCGGCTCGTGCGCGACCGCGGCGCCGCTGCCCGCGGGCGCACCCGGGTCGCCGCCGGCGAGGAGCCGGTCGACGATCCGGCTCACGTGCTGCGGCGAACGCGTCTTGCGCGCGAGGATCGCGTACGCCGTCGGCACGGCGAACAGCGTGAGGAACACGGACACGAGCATCCCATAGAACACAACGATGCCGATCGGCCGGCGCTGCTCGGCGCCCGCGCCGCTCGCCAGCAGCAACGGCAGCGCGCCGAACGCCGTGCAGAGGCTCGTCATCAGCACGGGCCGCAAACGCGTAACGGCCGAGCCGACGAGCGCGTCGATGAACGCGACGCCGCGATCGCGGAGCTGGTTTGCGAACTCGACGATCAGCACGCCGTTCTTCGCCGCGATGCCGATCAGCATGATCACCGCGATCTCGCTGAAGATGTTGACGGTGAGGCCGTAGAGCCTGAGGCCGAGCACCGCGCCCAGCAGCGCGAGCGGCACGGTGACCATGATGATCACGGGGTGCACGAAGCTCTCGAACTGCGCCGCGAGCACGAGATAGACCACCGCGAGCGCGAGCAGGAACGTGAAGAAGAGTTGTTGGCCGGTGCGCGTGAATTCGCCCGACTCGCCGTCGAACATCAGCGTCGCTTCGCGCGGCAGCTCGGTCGCGACGGTCTGCCGGAACCAGTCGACCGCTTGATCCATCGAGTAGCCCGGCGCGAGGGCGGCCGTGACCTTGATCGCGCGCAGCCGGTTGAAGCGCGACAGGCGCATCGTGCCCGAGGTCTCCTCGAGCTTCACGACGCTCGAGAGCGGGATCAGCTCCCTGGTCGTCGACGAGCGCACGCGGATGTTCGTGAGGTCCGTGCTCGTCGCGCGCATGTCCTCGCGGCCTTGGAGGATCACGTTGTATTCGCGGCCGCGGTCGATGTACGTCGTCACGAGCCGCGAGCCGAGCACGGTTTCGAGTGTGCGCCCGACGGTCTCGAGAGAAATGCCGAGGTCGGCCGCGCGGTCGCGGTCGATCGAGACGCGCAGCTGCGGCTTGCGCTCGCGATAAGTCGTGTCGACGTTCACGAGCCCCGGGTTCGCCTGCGCGAGCTGGAACAGCTTGTCGGACCATTGCGCGAGCTGCTCGTAGTCGGGACCGCCGATCACGGCCTGCATGGGGCTGCCCGATTGGCCGCGACGACCGAGGCTCGCGGGCTGACCCGTCGACGCGCGGACGCCCGGCATGCTCTTGCGGACCTCGGCGACGATCGATCGCGAAACATCCATCGTCGAACGCGTGCGCTCGTGCCACGGCTTCAGGATCACGATTCCCCGCGCGGTATTCACGTCGCCGGTGCGGAGGTCCGCACCGCCCTGCCCCGGGACGCGGATCAACATGCGCTCGATGTCACCCTTCTCCATCTCCTTGGCGACGATCTGCTCGAGCTGGCGCGCGTAGCCGTCCATGTAGTTGAAGCTCGAGCCCTCGGGAGACTCGATCCCAACGAAGCCTCGTCCCACGTCCGCGGTCGGCGCGAACTCCGACGGCAGGCTCGTGAAGGTCCAGATGCCCGCGACGACGACGACGCCGAGCGCCGCGATCACGCCCCACGGGCGCGCGACGAGCTTGCGTAGGGTGCGCTCGTAGAATCGCGCGAGCGCGCGGAACGCCCGGTCGACCGCGTGCGCGAAGCCGGCTCGGCCCGTGTCGTGCGGCAGCCGCGACGCGAGCATCGGCGTGAGCGACAGCGCGACGAGCGCGGAGAACGCGACGCACGCGGCGAGCGTGAAACCGAACTCGCGGAACAACCGGCCGAGGTCGCCCGGCAGGAACGAGATCGGCACGAACACCGAGATCAGCGTCAGCGTCGTCGCGATCACCGCGAAGCCGATCTCGCGCGTGCCCGTGATCGCCGCGACGAGCGACGGCTCGCCGAGCTCCGTGCGTCGGTGCACGTTCTCGAGCACGACGATCGCGTCGTCGACGACGAGGCCGATCGCGAGCACGAGGCCGAGCAACGTCAGCACGTTGATCGAGTAGCCGAGCGCGTACATCACGGTCAGCGCCGCTATGATCGAGACCGGGATCGTGACGGCCGGTACGAGCGTCGTGCGAAGGTTGCCGAGGAAGAGATAGATCACGCAGAGCACGGACGCGAGCGCGAACCCTACCGCGATCAGCACCTCGCGGAGCGCGGCCTCGATCGGGATCGCGTTGTCGACGCTCACGGACAGATTCGCGCGCGGCGGCAGCGTCGGCTGCAGGCGCTCGACCTCGGCGCGGACGCCGCGCACGATCTCGAGCGTGTTGCCCTTCGACTGCGCCTCGACCTGCAGAAAAATCCCCGGCTGGCGGTTGATCCGCGTGTACGAGCGGTCGTTCTCGGCGGCGAGCTGCACGTCCGCGACCTCGTCGAGGCGGACGAGATGCCCGTCGGTGCCGCGCGCGATCACCAGCTTGCGAAAATCCTGCTCGGTCTCGAGGCCGACCATCGTGCGCAGCGAAAACTCGCGCGTGCGCGACTCGAGTCGCCCGGCGGGCAGCTCGACGTTTTCGCGCCGCAGGGCGTCCTCGATGTCGGTCACGGTGAGCTGGCGCGCAGCGAGCGCCTGGCGATCGATCCAGACGCGCATCGAATAGCGGCGCGCGCCGTTGATGCTCACGCGCGCGACGCCGGGCACGGTCGAAAGCCGGTCGAGCAGGTTGCGCTCGGCGTAGTCGGTGAGCTCGAGCATCGACATCGTGTCGGAGCTGAAGCCGAGCGTCACGACCGGATCGCCGCCCGCGTCGGCCTTGATGATCTGGGGCGAGTCTGCGTCCTGGGGCAGGGCCGTCGTGATCCGCGCGACGCGGTCGCGCACGTCGTTCGCGGCCGCATCAACGTCGCGCGTGACGTCGAACTCGATCCGCACTTGCGAGCGCTCGTCCTCGCTGTCGGACTCGACCTTGATGATGCCCTCGATGCCGGAAATCGAGTCCTCGATGATCTGCGTGACCTTGGTCTCGATCACGGGCGCCGACGCGCCGCTGTAGTTCGTCGTGATCGAGATCACCGGGCGCTCGATGTCCGGATACTCGCGTATCGGGAGCCGTTGCAGCGACACGACGCCGAAGATCACGAGCAGCATGCTCATGACGGTCGCGAAAACGGGGCGGCGGACGGAGAGCTCGGAGAGCTTCATGACCGCGTCATCGCGATCGGCGCTTCCTGCACGGCCGTGCCGTCGCGTATGTTTTGCGTGCCTTCGACCACGACGCGTTCGTTTTCCGCGAGGCCGTCGACGACCTCGACGTCGCCGGGCCGGCGCTTGCCGGTGCGCACCTCGCGGCGTTGCACGACACCGTTCGCGACCACGAATACGTACGTTCGTCCGCGCTCGGGCACTATCGCCTCTTCGGGCACCATCAGCGTCGGCACGACGTCGCCCTGCAAGCTCACGGTCATGAACATGCCCTGGCGCAGCAGGTGATCGAGGTTCGGCAGCTCGGCGCGCACGATGATCGAGCGCGTGACGGGATCGACGCGCGACTCGATGTTCGTGACTTCGCCTTGGAACTTGCGGTCGGGCAAGCCGGTTGCGGCCGCGATGATCGGCAGACCGCGGCGCAGCACGAACAGATAGGTTTCGGGAACCGTGAAGTCGAGCTTGATCACATGGATGTCGTCGAGCGTCGTGATCACCGTGCCCGGGTTCACGAGGCTACCGACGCTGACTTGGCGGAAGCCGGTGCGACCGCCGAACGAGGCACGGATCACCGTATCCTCGACGCGAACCTGTGCGGCCGCGACACGCGCGGTGTCCGCCTTGAGAGTCGCCTCGACCTGCTCGAGATCGGACGCCGACAGCGCCTGACGCGACGCGAGGTCTTTGCTCCGGTCGTATTGGCTGCGGCTGCGCGCGAGCGCCGCCTGTGCGACCGCGAGGTCGGCCTGTGCGCCGGCGTCGTCCATCTGCACGAGCACGGCGCCGCGCTCGACGTCCTCGCTCTCCTTGAAGCGGATCGCGACGACCGTGTTGGACGCCTTCGAAGTGACCTGCACCGACTCGTTCGCGTGCGTGGTGCCGACTGCCTCGATCGCGATGCCCATCGGCTCCCGCTTCGCGGCCGCGGTCACGACCGTGACGAGCGCGCTCGGGCCGCCGGCGCTCGACCGCTCGGCAGCGGCACCGACGTCCGTCTTGTCGCAGCCGCTGAGCACGACGAGCGCGCCGCCGAGCGCGACCCAAGCGCGTGCACGAAGGCAACCGCTGATCGTGAGCGGTCGTGGCTCACTCTGCGCGAATCGCATCGGACCCCATTCCCCAATCGAGGCGTAATCGCGCGTTTATAGCACGAAGCGCGCAGCGATCGTGCGCCGCAGGTCCGCGCCCCGCCTCGCTTTCGGCCGCCTCGGGCCGCGTGAGCGCGGCTCGATGAAGCCCTGCGCGCGGGCCGCGACAAAACGCGGCCTCACCGGCTGACAAAACTTTGGAATATCGGCAACATCGGAACCCCGCGAGCGCGACAGAATCGGGTGCCGCCGCTGCCACTCGTCCCGAGATTGCGTTGCAAATCCGCGAATCGACGAGGTGAAACCGAGCGCGGCGATCGACTAGGATTGGCGCCCGTCCCAACTGTGAGCGGTCGTGCGATGGAGTCCATCATCCGGATCCCGAGCGTCACCGGCGTGGACGTCGAGCTCAGGATCGCCGGGCCCGGCGGCCGCAGCTACGCGTTCGTGATCGACTGGCACATCCGCTTCCTCGCCGCCGCGGCCTGGTTCATCGCCGGCACGTTCGCGTTCGCCGGCGGCCTGCGCGCGCTGCCCCCGGGAGCGGCCAACGCGAGCTACGGGTTCGGAGTCGTCGCACCGGCGATCGTGATTTATTTCCTCTATCACCCCGTGCTCGAGATTCTGCTCCGCGGCCAGACCCCCGGCATGCGGATGGCGGGCGTGCGGCTCGTCGCGATCGCCGACGGCGGTGCGCCGGGCATCGGCGCGCTGCTGATCCGCAACGTGTTCCGTCTCGTCGACTCCCTACCGTCCATCTACGCGATCGGCCTCGTGGCGACGATGGTCACGAAGAACGCGGTGCGGATCGGGGACATCGCGGCCGGAACCGTGCTCGTCTACGACGAGGCACCGCGCGAAGCACTGCTGAGTCAGCTCAGCGGCCGCGCGGTGGAGCGCCTCGGGCTCGCGCAAGCCCAGCTCGTCCGCGACGTGCTCGATCGCTGGCCGCAGCTCGGCAGCGACGCGCGCTACACGCTCGCGAAAGAGCTGCTCACACGCGCGGGTGTGGGCGTGCCGCGCGACGACGCCGGGTTGAAGGCGAAGCTCGAGGAGCTCGTCGCGTGAGCGATTCGAGAACGCTTGCGGGCGCGAAATGGTTCGAGCAGCGCTCCGCCGAGTGGCGGTCGGCCGGGCGTCGGCTCCAAGACCTCGAGAGCGGCCGCTCCGCGCGCCCGCAAGACGTGCTCGAAGCCGTGCGCGCTTACCCCGAGATCGCGCGCGATCTCGCGCTCGCGCGCCGCGCGGCACCGACCGGCCCGCTCACGAAGTATCTCGAGGGCGTCTACCTGCAGCTGCATCGCTCGCTGTTTCGGCCGCCGGCCGCGTTCTGGCGCGACGTGAGGAAACTGTTCACGCACGACGCGGCGGCCGCGGCGCTCGAGCTCCGCTGGCACATCGCAGCGGTCGCCGCGTTGTTCGTCGCGTGCCTCGGCGCGGGGGCGTGGCTCGTGAGTACTTACCCCGAGCTCGCATCCCTGTTCGCCTCCGAGAAAATGATCGAAGGCGTGCAGCGGGGCGAGCTCTGGACCGACAACCTGCTCAACGTCGTCCCGTCGTCGTTGCTATCGGCCCAGATCTTCACGAACAACATCGTCGTCTCGTTGTTCGCACTCTGTCTCGGAGTGCTATACGGACTCGGCACGTTCTACATCATCGCGATGAACGGGCTGTCGATTGGCGGCATCTTCGCGTTCACGGCGCAGTACGGCGTCGGTGGACGTCTGTTTGCGTTCACCGCGGCACACGGCTTCGTCGAGCTCAGCGTGGTATGCATCTCCGGCGCCGTCGGCGCATCGCTCGGTGAGGCGCTCGCGCGACCGGGCGATCTCACGCGCGGCGCAGCCTTCCAGCACGCCGTCGCGCGCGGCATGCGGCTCATGGTCGTGTGTCTCGTGTTCCTCGTCGGCGCCGGAGTGCTCGAGGGCTTCGTGTCGCCCGACCCGCGCTTCCCGCTCGCGGCGCGATTCGCGATCGGGCTCGGTTACTTCGCGCTATTCGTGCTGGTGCTGTCGGGGGCGCTAGGGCGCCTCGGCCGTCGCGCACGCGCCGGAGGAGCTTGAGCCTGCGACGCCGTCGGTTGCGGCCTGCGCAGCGCCATGGCAGCGTCGCGCCAATGTCGCGGCCGATCCTGTCCATCTTGCTCGTCGCGTGCGTCGCCGCCACGACGCAGCACGTCGCGGCGGACACTCCGGGCGAGGTCCGCGTCGGCGAGATCCTGCGCGACGTGACGATGACCGGCCTGAACGGCCCGCCGCGCAAGTTGTCCGAATTCCGCGGCCGGCCGCTCGTGATCAACCTCTGGGCGAGCTGGTGCGGGCCATGCCGCGCCGAGATGGCGTCGCTCGAGCGGCTCGCGTGGCTCGAGCAGTCGCGCTACTTCATCGTGATCGGAATCTCGACGGACGACTACGTCGACCGCGCGCAGGCGGCGCTCGCGGAATCGAACGCAACGATCACCCACTTCATCGACGCGAACCTGGTGCTCGAGAACATGCTCGGCGCATCGCACATCCCGTTGACCGTGCTCGTCGACGCCGACGGCCGCGTCGTGCAGAAAATCAGCGGCGCTCGCGACTGGGACAGCCCCGCGTCGCGGCTGCTGATCGATGACGCGTTTCGCCGCGCGAAACCCCAGCGCCGCTGACGGACGCGCCCCGCGCGGCGTCGGCGAGTAGTCGCCGGCCCGCCGAACCTCGCGCTCAGATCCGCCGCTGCGCTCTGAGCCGCCCGTAGGTGTCGAGCACACGGCGATCGAGCTCGCGCGCGCGGGCGGTCAGCGCGTAAGCGCCGAGCTGACCGAGCCGCGCGACGTTCGCGCCGACCTGGCGCCGATATTCGCGCGCCGCGAGCGAGCGATACGGATCGAGCCAGTCGTCCGCGCCGCGCTCGGCGAGCTCGAAGACCTCGTCGCTCACGATTCCCGCGATCAGCGGCAGGTGCTTCGGCACGAGCAGGCGCGCGCTCTGCGCGAGCGCGCTCGTCGCGCTCCGCTCGTAGAGGTCGGTCAAGATCACGACGAGACAGCGATGGCGCACGAGCTCGCGCACGTGCAGCGCGGCCGCGAGCACGTCCGACTCGACCGGGCTCGGTGCGAGCTGTGCCAGCGCCGAACGAATCCGCGTTACCGCCTGCACGCCGCGCGCGGGCTTCAGCGTCGCGAGCGGTCGGTCCGCAAAAACGATCAGGCCGACCTGGTCGTCGTGCGCGACGCAGAACTCGGCGAAGCGAGCCGCGAGGTTCGCGTAATGACCGAGCTGTTGCAGTCCGTCGATCTCGGTACGGCTCGTGCGCCCGGCGTCGATCAGCAGCATCACCTCGAGATGCTGATCCTCGCTGAACACGCGCGTGACGAGCCGCGAGCTGCGCGCCGTCGCCTTCCAGTCGATCGTGTGGCGCGGGTCACCGGGCCGGTACTCGCGCAAGTGATGAAGCTCTTGTCCGCCGCCGATTGTGGTCTGCTCGGTCGCGCCTTCGCTCGAGCCCGCGAACACTTCGCGCGGTCCGAGCGTGTCGGGCAGCACACGCGCCGCGCCGTCGGGCGCGAGGCGGCGCGACCACCAGGCGAGATTCAGCGGCCCTCGTACGCGCGTCGGGAGCCGTGGCCAGGCGTGCACGCCGAGCGCGATCGCGCGCGCGTCGAGCGCCGCGGTTTCCGCTGCGAGCGCCGCGACGCGCAGCCGACGCGTGCTCGAGTCGCCGGCGAGACCATCGGGCCACGCGGGCGCGAGCTCGACCTCGAGCGATCGACGTGAGTGGTTCGCGACCTTGAGGTCGAGGGTCGCGGTGCGGCCGAGGTATAGCGCCGCGCGCTGCGCCCAGCTCGCGCCGACCGCGAGTCGCCGCGTGACGTACAGCTCGTATGCGAGCCCGACCGCGACCAGCGCGACGACCGCGCGCCACCAGAGCTCCGCGAGCAGCGAGCCGCTCCACTGCGCGACGACTCCGACGAGCGCGGCGAGCACGAGCGCAACGAGAGCGAACGGCGTGAGGCTCACGACGCGTCGCGCGGCACGGCGACGGCCGCGAGGATCCTGTCGAGCTCGGTGCGAGCCGACGCGCCTTCGAGCACGGCGTCGGGAGCGAGCACGAGCCGGTGCGGGACCACCCACGGCGCTACGCGCTTTACGTCGTCCGGTACGACGAAGTCGCCGCCGCGCAGCGAGGCTTCGATCCGCGCGCAGCGCGCGAGCGCGAGCGCCGCACGGCTCGAGAGGCCGAGCCCCACGCTCGAGGACTGGCGGCTCGCCGCGACGATGTCGAGCACGTAGCCGACGAGCGCGTCGGAGAGGTGGACGTTCGCGAGCTCTGCGCGCGCGGCGGCGATCGCGCCGCGCGGCAAGGTCTCGACCGCGATCGTGTCGCGAGCGCGGCCGGGCAAACCGTACTCGGCGAGAATCCGCGTCTCATGGACGCGGCCCGGATAGCCCATCTGGACGGAGATCATGAAACGGTCGAGCTGCGATTCCGGCAACGGATACGTGCCCTCGAAGTCGCGCGGGTTCTGCGTCGCGACGATCAGGAAATCGGCGGGCAGCGGAAAGCGCTCGCCGTCGACCGTCACGTAGCGCTCCTCCATCGCCTCGAGCAGTGCCGACTGGGTCTTCGGCCCCGCGCGATTCACCTCGTCGACGAGCACCACGTCGGCGAACAGAGGCCCACGCCGGAACACGAATTGGCCGCGCTGCGAGTCGAACACGTGCACGCCCGTGAGATCGGTGGGCATCAAATCGGCCGTTCCTTGGATGCGCTTGAACTCCCCGCCGAGCACGCGCGCGAACGTGTTGCTGAGCAGCGTCTTGCCGAGCCCCGGCGGGCCCTCGAGCAGCACGTGCCCCGCGCCGATCAGCGCGATCGCCAGCGCGTGAATCACGTCGTCGAGACCGTAGACGACGGCCCCGACTTGAGCCTTCAAAAAAACTTCGAGCTCGTGCGCCTGCCGTGTCATCCGATCGCCCCTCTGGCTTCCTTCAGGTTGTTGTGTAGCCGAACCAAATCGACCGCGCGGCCGTTCGTCAGTGTGCGGTGTGCCGCGTGCAACTCCTCGTAGACCCGGCGCGCGAGTGTCGGCGTCGCCTCGAGCTCGGCCCAGAGAGCCGCGCGCGGCGGCAAGCCGCGCGCGTGCCGCACCTCGTCGAGCCACTCCTCGATCAGCAGCAACCCGGCCGCGCGCCGATCGAGCCGGCGCGCCATGAAGCCGCCCGCGGCAGCAACGAAATCGCCTTGGCGCGGTACCCGGCGGGGCATCCGCGGCGGCGCGAGCCGGTTGCTCGACCCCAGGATGTAAACGAGCCAGGCCGCGAGCACGAACCAGATCGTGTACCTCAACCGAGCGTCGTTCAGCAGCGCGGATGCGTCGTAGAGTGAGGACAGCCCCTGGTGCATGTCGTCGAAGATGACCGCGCCGCCCGCACCTAGATGATAACGAAGCAGATTGCGCACGAGCTCGCGCGCGTCGCCCTCGCCGATGTTGCGATTCACGAGCAACGAGCCGCTCGCGGAGATGAGCAGTTGGCCGCGGCTGCGCGGGACCTGCCAGAACGCGTCGACGCCCGTCGTGCTCTCGGTCGCGAGGCGCAGGACCAGCTTGGCGCGCAGCGTGTCACGCAAGACCCAGATCTCGCTCACGTCGTCGGAGTAGCCGGGCAACGACTTGACGCCTTCGAGCAGCGGATGCTCGGCGATCGGCTCGAGCTCGATCTTCGTGCGCGCAGAGATCGGCGGGCTGCGCGAGCGGGCCGCCGCGGCCGCCGCCGGCGGCACGCGCGGCTTCTCGCCGGTCTCCGCCTCCAGCTCGGCGTCCTCGTCCGCGTCCTCTGCCTTCGTCCCGCCTTGCGCGGCGCGAGCGCGCAGCACGGCGCGAGGCGTCGTGAACCGGAGTGCAGTGAGCTCGGCGAGCTCTTCCTGAAAACCAGCTTGGTTTGCGGTCGCGAGCCACTCGGGTGAGTCGTCGAGCGCCGCGAGCAGCAGCACCGTGTTGCCGCGCCTTATCCATTGGTCGAACGGCGGCACCTCGGAGGCGCGCAGGTCCGTGCGAAACGGCATCGTCACGATCAGCACGTTGCCGCTCTCGGCGAGCGAAGAGTCGTCGAGCAGCGCCGTGTAACGGTTCCGCAAGCTGACGACCTTCACGTGCTCGCGCTCGAGCCAGTTCCACAACGCGAGGTAACCGTTCTGCCCGGCCTCCGTGCTGAGCGGCTTCGCGACCGGCCGCTCGCCGCCCCGCTGGAAGAACAGCGCGTAGATGATTGCGAGCGCGAGCAACGCTCCGAGCAGCGTGACGAGCCTGTCTCTCATCGCGCGGCGCCCTCGTCGGCCGATAAGGATGCGAGCAGCGTGCGGCCGCTCGCGACGATGCCTTCGACGTCGCGCTCCTCGGGCCGCCAGTCGCCGAACGTCACTCGCTCGGCCGCGCCGACCACCACGCCGAACGCCGCGCTCTGCTCGCCGCTCAAGCCCGCCGCTGCCCCGAGCAGCTCGCGGTGCGTGAGGCTATCGCGCAGCGGCACCCGACCGCGGCCGCGAAGGCGCTCGAGCACGAGCGCGAGCAGCAGCACGGGGCGGCGCGCGAGCGGCGCGCGCGCGACGTCCTCGAAGTCGCGCGGGGGCGCCTCGGCCGGCTCGCGAGCGGATGGATCGAGCGGAGCGTACTTGCGGAGCACGCCACCCGCGAGCACTCCTGCGACGCGAAGCTCGTTCACGACGACGATCACCGTTGCGACGACGAGCACGATTCCGAGCACGACCATGAGGTAGCGGACGACGAGCTCGGACAGCGACAGATGCTCGAGCCATTTCTGAAGCCAGCTCTCCGTGTCTTCGCCGGGCGAGCCGAACTGTTCGTCGAACCAGCGCTGGATCCGCTGCCAAATCGTGAGCCCGGGGGGCTTCTTCAGATTCAGCGCCGCAATCGACTCGTCGAGGGACTCCGAGCGCGGCGCGAACGCCGTCGCGGCCGGCTGCTCGTACGCGGTAACGAGCTCCGTGAGCTCGAGGAATGCGGTCGGGCTCATCTCGTCTGCCCAAACTTGGGCGAGTGCCTCGCCCCACGGCCCGTCGTCGATCGCAGCTGCGAGCTCCGGGCAGACGTCGCCGAGCACCGCCGGCTCCGCGTCGGCGTCGGCGGCACGGTCCTGTTTGATCAGCGCGACGCAGTCCTCGACGCCGGGCGGCAGCGACTGCGCCGACGCGGGCGCCGCGCCGATCGCGACGAGTGCCGCGAGGGCGGGAGAACAGAGGAGCCGGAGCCGGCTCACGCCGTCGCGGCGATCCGCGCGGCGAGGTCGCCGCCTTCCAAGCGCGTCTTCAAGTCGTAGTAGATCGACAGCAACAGCGCGTAGGTGAGCGGCGCGGCGACGGCCGCCAGCACAGGACCCGCGACGAGCTGGATGTACCACGGCGTCTGCCCCGAAGCGAGCGCGCCCGGATTCGAGATCGCCACGATGGCCACGACGAAGACCAGGACGACGTACACCACCATGAGAATGATGCCGACGATCGTGAGCAATGCGGCCGTCCGCCACCAGTGGCCACGCACGAGCGCGCGGCTGTAGCTGAGGGCACGGATCGGGCCGATCCGCTCGACGATCGTTGCGGCCGGAGCGAACACGAACCAGATCATGAATATGAGGCCCGGGATCAGCAGCAAGATCAGGCCCACGCCCGTCACGAGACCGGCGAACAGGCTGGCCACGAATAGCGCGGGCAGCCGGCGCACGCCGATCGCGAGCGACTCGCCGACGGGCAACGGGGTCGAGCCGCGCGCCACCGAATCGATGCGCGCCATCGCCGCTCCGTAGATCACGATCGCGACGATCACCCCAAGGATGACGCCGCAGGCGACCAACGCGATGACGCCTCCGGGCGGAGAATTCGCTTGCAAGTACGGCCCGAGAAGGCTGATCGGCGCCGTGGCGAGCGCCCCGATCGCCGTGAGCCAGAACACCTTCGTGAAGCACGCGGCAAACAGCTTGAAGCCGCTGTCGAGCACGCCGCCGATCGTTTGCGGAGCCGTGGCCTGCTGGTACATCGGATCCTCCCTTCGGACCCTCCCGCCGAAGCGGCCATCTTCCAGGTTCCGGCGCCGATCGCAAGACCGAAAAATGCCCGCGGGCGCGCGAAAAACAATATCTCTGGTTCGGGACTTCTGTTATATCGAGCCGGCGCCGCTCGGCTCACTTCGGCCGCGCGGCGTGCTCATTGGCGCGGTCGGAGCTCGGGCATCCAAATGAGATCCGTGATTCCATAATCCTTGCCGCATTGCGACAGCAATGTCGTCACCTGGCCGCGATGGTGGGTTTGATGGTTGAAGAAATGCGTGACGCAAACCCAAAGCTCGAACTCGAGCGGCTCCGGCCTCACGATGCTTATGAAGCTCAGCGCGCCGGCGAGCTGCTCGTCCGTGACGCTCTGCGCCCAGCCTTCGATGTCCTGATCGAGCGCGACGCGCTCCGCGCGCAGCTCGCCGAAGTCGGCATAGAGCTCCTGGTCGAGACTCCTGATCTTGAACGGCTTGCCGACGAACCGTCCGAACCAGACGCGATCGGCGAGCAATATGTGGTTCAGCGTGCCGTGGATCGATTTGAAGAACGCCTTCCGATCAGCCTTGCGCTCCAAGTCGTTGAGCTCCGCGCACGCGGCGTACAGCTTGTCGTTCATCCAGCGGTTGTAAGCGGCGAGCGCCTGAACCTGCCTCGCGAGCATCATGAGTCCCTCCTTGTGACTTGCGCGAGCTCCGCAAGAGCCCGCTGCTTCCGTTCGGGCGGATGGCCTTCGTAGTAGCGATCGATCAGGCGCCGCACGACCGCGATCTTCAACTCCTGCGCGGCCTGCGGCAGCTCGACTGCGATCTGGTCGAACGCGAGCACGACCTTGAAGAAATGCTCGAGCTCGGGCTCGGGGAGCTGCTCGTCGACGGCGACCGCGTCGCCGACGCGCGCGTAAATCCGCGCCGCGTAGCTGGTTGCGAGGTTACGGGCCGTGCTACCGACGCTCGTGGTCCCCGTGCCGATCACGTCTTCGAGGAGCGCGAGACCCTCCACGAGCTCCCGCAAGCCGTCGGCCGAGCGCCACTCGGCCTCTGCCCGCGCGAGGCAGCGTCGCGCCTTCGAAAGCTCCTTCGGTTCGGGCATCGGCCGGCCTCTCTCGCGCCTACTGTAATGATTCCTCGCCCCATGCGTATTACCCGACGAAACGAGCGGGCTATTGGCCCCGGGATTTCCGCATGACTTCGGAGGCGGCGTTTGCGGACCACTATCGACAACACTATCGGCGCGTGCTCGGGCTCTGCCGCCAACTGCTCGGCCGCCTCCAGCCGGCCGAGGACGCCGCCCAGGAAGTATTCCTGCGCGCATACCGTGCGCACGGGTCTTACGACCCGACGAGACCGTTCGAGGGCTGGATCTTGACCATCGCGAGCAACTACTGCGTGGACGTCGTGCGCCGGCGGCGCAAGGAGGCGAGCTTGTTCGGGAGCGAGAGCGACGAGCGGATCGCAGCAGAGGCCGACGACAGCGACGTGCTCGGCGACGTGCTGAGCGACGAGCGCGCCGCCGAGGTCAAGGCAGCGATCGCGACGCTCCCGGAGCGCTATCGCCTGCCGCTCGTCCTCGCGTACTACCGCGACGCGAGCTACGACGAGGTCGCGGCCGCCC
>Ga0307497_10000132_pt1 | contig 15885 bp, 14 predicted proteins | sample 10_S_MG_FD_201366 | JGI IMG/M metagenome (GOLD analysis project Ga0307497, IMG submission 201366) | Soil microbial communities from Populus trichocarpa stands in riparian zone in the Pacific Northwest, United States - 10_S | ecosystem: Environmental > Terrestrial > Soil > Riparian zone > Trees...
GTTCCGGCGCAGAGACGCCATGCGTGCAAGTGTCCCGATGGCCTTTGCGTCCGGCTTCCACCGTGCGCAGGAAACCTGTCTTGCTGAGCACGATGCGATCGGGCACGACCTCGCCCTGGGCGATTGCGGAGCCAAGTCCCCAGGTCGCCGAAATCATCATCTGTCCGTCGGCTGTCTCGCTCAGACCCCCACCGGAGACGCGCGCGGGAATCAGCGGCTGGATCAAGACCCCCATCGCGGTATCCGCAGGCGAAAGTTCGTGATTTTCCATGTAGCGGCGCGCATGCGAGGTCCAAAGTGCAGCCCAGCAAGCACGCACCGCTGTCAGGAATTCTGTTTCATCCGACAGACCAAGGAAGCTTTCGAATTGACCCGCGAAGTTGGCACCCTTGCGGTCTTCGATCAGCGCCGATGAACGGACGACACCAAGCGGCGCACCCTCACGCTGCTTTCGCCACGCGCCAAGCAACGGCTCGAGGATTTCCGGCGCGATCGGGCATTCGTAAAGCGCCAGCCTGACCTGGATCGAGATCCGGCGCGAAGCTGGCAGGTCGGCTTCGCTGTATTGCCGCAGCAGGTTATCGATGCCGAGATGACGCAATTGATGTCGATAGGCATCGGCCGTAAGCGCAAAGCCGCCCGGCGTCGGCAGGCCGGCCTGCATCAACCCGGCGAGATTCGCCGCCTTGGGCCCGACCCGTTCAGGATCGGTGGCGACAGGATCGTCGAGGTGAAGAATAAGGGAGGACATCGCGATCGCTGATGCTTTCCATTGGATGGTCGGGTTGTCCGGCCATCCGCCCAGGCGATCCCGGATTTAGATCCGGGGATGACTTCGGGTACCTGGCCGAAATTACTTCACATGATCTCCGTAGCCCGGGAGCGGATCGACAACAGTGATCTGCTTGACGGGGAAATTCGACACGATCTCGATGTCGTTTTTCTTCACGATCAGCATTTCCTCGATGCGCACGCCGTACCGGAATCGTTTCCCGTGCTGCGTTTCGAGCGCAAAGGTCATGCCTTCCTGAATTTCGACCGGATGATCGAGCGACCAGATGCGGGAGATCACCGGCGGATCGTACTGCGCGAGGCCGAGGCCGTGTCCCCAGAGATTGGCGGCCGCCTGGTCTTCGTCCTCGTAGCCCCATGTTTCCATCGCCGAAGGCCACTTCAGCGCGATGTCTCGTGTCGTCGCGCCGACTTTCACCGCGCCAATCGAGTCATAGAGCCATTCGAGCGCGGTCGCGTAAGTGTCCTTCTGCTCTTTTGTCGGCTCCTTGCCGACGCAGTACGTGCGGTAGTAACAGGACTTGTAGCCATTCCAGGTGAGCGCGGCCAAATCCATGAACACGATATCGCCGGGCTGGATGATGCGGTCGGAGAAGTTGCGCCAGTTCGGCCAGGTGTTCGGACCGGACGACACGATCACGTCTTCGACGTCTTCCATGCCAGGAATGTTGTAGAGATATTCCATCAGATGCGCAGTCACCTGATTTTCGGTGATGCCGGGGCGCAGGAACTTCATGCATTCCCAGTGCGTCGCATCGCCGATCGCGCCGACGATGCGGAAGCATTCCTGCTCGTCCGGACTCTTGACCGCGCGCGCATCCATCATCGGGGTCATGCCGTCGACCCAGTTGATGTTGTTCTCCTTGAAGATGTTGATCATGTTGATGTCGATGAAGTCGACGCCGAGCTTCTGCCCAGCGACGCCGTTGTCCTTCATCGCTTGCAACACAGCCTTGGTGAACTTGTTCACCTGTTGGGTCGAGGCGGGACCGGCGGCGCCTTTGATCCAGGCAAACGAATGGCGCACGTTTTCTTTTGGAATCCACGGCGAGTGCCGCTCGATCTGAAAGCCGAGGTCGCCCTGCTCGAACAGGATCGGGCGCCCGTCGCCGCACAACATGGCGTAGCGCAAACCCGGCTTGAGCCGATTCCATCCCGGTGTCAGTGTGCCGGTGATGTAACGGACGTTTTCGTCGTACATGCAAAGCATGGCGCCGAGCCCATGCTTTTTCATCATCGTGCGTGCGCGCTCGATGCGATACTCGCGTAGCCGGTCCCAGTTGACCCGCTGCTGCCAATCCAAGCCGGCAATGCCGAAATTTGCACCCATGGCGGTCCTCCCGACCGGGCGCGGTTGAGCGCCCTTTAATGATTGGTCGAAATCCTAAGCCGGCTGGCACCTAAAGCCGAAATAATATATTCTGCGTTCAACCATCAGTTTTTCTAATACCCCGCATTTTGAGCCAGTCATGCCGACAATCCCGCTGCGACAAATCCGCGCCGTTATCGCGGTGTGTGAGGAAGGCTCGTTCACGCGCGCGGCGCAGCGAGAAAATGCAACACAATCCGGGATCTCCCAACACGTCGCGGCCGTCGAGCGCGCGCTGAAGGTCAAGTTGTTCGAGCGGACGGCCGGCGGGGTCACGCCGACACCGGCGGGACTGCGATACTACAAGCGGTGCGTCGAGGCCGTCGGCACGCTCGAGCATGCTGCAGAGGAAGCGCGCTCGCTGGCGGGCGAGGTCACGGGTGAACTTCGCATCGGATTAATGCCGACGTTCACACGCGCGGTTCTGGCGCCCGTGCTTGACGATTTCGTTCCCCGATGCCCGGAAGTGCGGCTACACATCGTCGAGGGGTACAGTGCGCTGCTGACCGAGATGGTGCTCGATGATGTGCTAGACTTCGCGGTCGTGCCGGCATTTGAAGGCACCATCGGGTTAAAATCGCGGCTGCTCGTGCGAGATCGCGAGATGATGATTTCAGGCCCTAAGGCGGGCTTCAAGGCGCTCGCACCGCTGCGTCTCTCGGACTGCCGACCACTTAAGATCGTCGTTCCAGGTCCCGACAATATCCGTCGCCGAAATCTCGAGACCTATTTTCAGTCGCACGGCGTCGAGATTGCCGCAATGCTCGAGATGGACGCGATGATCGCAACTTTGGAATTCGTTGCACGTTCCGACTGGGTGACGATTCTGCCGAGCGTGATCTCGGTCAACGACATCAGCCGCGGCGAACTGATCGTCAACCCGATCGCCGAACCAGAACTACACGCGGAATTCGTAGTGATTCAACCACGGCGACGCACGCTGTCGACGCAAGCGCGTCTGTTTCTAAAGCGTTTCGAGCAAGAAGTCTCGCATATTCACGACGTGTGGGATCACACCATCGCAGGCAAAAAAAGACTTAAGGCTACGGCATAATAGTTATTTCCGGACGCGACCCTTTATAGCGTTGGCAAAAGCGCTGTGAGTGATCCGGCCTTCCGCATCCGGCAGAAGTTTTGCACGCAAGCGCGCTTTCACCGTTTCCACTTCGTCACGAGACAATGCGTCGACCGTTGCACGGACAGACCCGGCACCGGTACTTGCCGTCCAGAAGTCATCGAAATTCCTAAAGGTCCGCTGCACCGTAATCTTGCGCGTCTCCACCGCTTCCAACCCGGCGTTGCCCCACAATTCGCGCAAGGATTCCATGCGCGAGGCTTCGACGCTCGGCGGACCTACGGTCTCTTTTCCAAGGGCGCGCACTTCCGAAAGAATCGGCGTCATAGGAAATCCTCCGCCCAGCATGTCCCACGCATAGGCGGCGACGGCACCTCCCGGACGCACCGCGCGGGCCATCTCGGCAACACCTTTGGCTGGTTCCGGAACGAAAAAAATGACCAACGCCATGGTGGCGGCATCAAACCTACTATCGGGGAATGGGAGTGCCATGGCATCGGCTTGACGAAACTCCGCGATTTTCGCGGTGTGTCGCGTGCGGGCAAATGCAATTTGTTCGGACGAAGGGTCGATCCCCTGAACTTCAACCGGCCGACACCGCTCAACTAACAATTCGGTGAATGCGCCGTTGCCGCAACCGACGTCCACACATTTCAGGCCCTTCGGCAGATTCAACCAGTCGAGGAAATCCTCGCCGACGCCGCGGCTCCAGATTCCCATCATACGTTCGTAAGCAGCGCCGTCGTCAAAGCGAATTTTCTGGGCGGCCATGCGTAGATCATACCGTAAAATGCATGAATCGACACATCGGGATGGCTGCCCTGACTACGTAAGGGCCATCGCAGCGGCCTGCGCTTCCGGCACCACATCGTGGTCGTAGAGCCGTTTGCGGAATGCAGCGTGAGCGGCAATCTCCGTGTCGCGAACGCCCAGGTCCGCATAGGCTGAATCGTACCGCATACCGTTCTCGCGCGCGCCACGCTGGACCTGCGCTACGCGTTCGCGACGAAGGCGCTCATAAGCGACAAGCGCCGCCGGCACGGTTGTGCGATCTGCGCGCGCGAGGATCGTCGCAAGCGCCATTCCATCTTCTATGGACTGGTTGGCGCCCTGCCCGAGATGCGGAAGCATCGGATGCGCGGCGTCGCCCAATAGCGTCAGCCGCCCGCGCGTCCACGTCGGAAGCGGCTCGCGATCATAGAGGGCCCACCGGAATGTCATCTGCACTTGTTGCAAAAGCGACTCGATGCGCGGATCCCAACCGGCAAACTCACGGCGAAGCACATCAGGATCACCGGGCGACGACCACGATTCCTTCATCTGCTCGTCGGCCGGAACAAATCCGACGTAGTTGATAACCTGCCCCGCGCGAACAGGGAAAGTGAGAAAATGTTTGGCTTTGCCGAGCCACATCAACCACGAGTCGGTCGGCCAATTCGGGACGATTTCGTGCGCCAGTACGCCGCGATAGGCGACAGATCCCGAGAAGACCGGATCAGACGGAGGAAAAACGTAGGGCCGGAGTTCAGAGTGGATTCCGTCGGCTGCAACAACAGTGTCAGCTTCGACAACCGCACCGTTTGAAAAACAGACCCGTGATACATCACCGCTCTGTTCAAACGCCGTGCAGCGGTGCCCCGTGTGAACTACGCCGGTAGGCATGGCACCGGCCAGGAGTTCGACAAGGTCGGCGCGGTGCATTCCGAACGTCGCATTCCAGCCCGAGGAATCAGTGACCTGCACAGGCGCGATCGGAGTACCGTCGTGCCGGAAGTACCGGGAGCCCGGGCCCACCCTCGCTCCCCATTTCTCCACGGCCGGGCCTAGCCCAATTCTCTCCAACTGACGGACGCTGTTCGGAGTCAGGAACACGCCGGCTCCCACTTCACCAAGAGCCGGAGCCTGCTCGTAAACCGAAACGTGAAGTCCGTGCGCCATGAGGGCGTTCGCAGCGAACAAGCCGCCGATTCCACCCCCAACAATCGCAATGTTGGGCCGCGAGCCGCCCATCACCAACTCCTACACGCCGCATACGTTGTATCCTCACATAAACTGAAGCACTCTCGCCATCACAAAGACGCCGGGTCAGGCGCGGCTGCATTGGGAGGATTTTTGAATGCGTAACCTGTGGCTGATTGCTGTCGTTCTATCGGTGTCTTGGGCCACTTCTGTCAGCGCTGAAGACTATCCGGATCGCGCCGTGAAGATCGTTGTGCCGTTTCCCGCCGGCGGCACGGCGGATGCTGTCCCGCGAATTGTCGGAGATTGGTTATCCCGCAAATGGGGCCAGCCGGTCGTCATCGAGAATCGTACGGGCGCGGCCGGAAATATTGGAGCTGAAGCGGTCTATCGGTCGCCGCCCGACGGCTACACATTGCTGTCGGCACCGCCGCCACCCCTCGTGATCAATCAAAATCTCTATCCGAAGCTCGGCTACGATCCGACCAAATTCGAACCGATCATTGTGATGGCTCAGGTACCGAACGCGCTCATCGTCAATCCGAACACCATCAAAGCCTCAAGCCTGCCGGAGTTGATCGACTATCTCCAGCAAAATCCCGGTAAGGTCACCTCCGCGACACAAGGCAATGGCACGACATCACATCTCACGTCCGAGCTATTCCAGTTGATGGCAAAAGTGACGCTGCGACACGTACCTTATCGCGGGTCGGCACCCGCCTTGCAGGGATTGCTCGCTGGCGATGTCGATCTGATGTTCGACAATCTCGGCGTCTCGTTACCTTTGGCCGAAGCCGGCAAGCTGAAGCTGCTCGCTGTCGCATCGGCCACGCGCATGCCGAGTTTGCCGAACGTGCCGACGATCGCCGAATTGCTTCCTGGTTTCGAGGCGGTCGCCTGGTACGGAATCGTGGCGCCCCCGAACACGCCCAAAGCCATTATCGACAAGGTCAATGCCGATGCGAACGAAGCTCTGCGCCAACCCGAGGTTCAGGATAGTCTGAAAAAATTGTCCGCCGAGATTTTCGGCGGGTCGGTCGACAAGACCGCGAAGTACATGCGCGACGAGATCGAGCGCTGGGACCACGTGATCAAGGCTGCCGACATCAAGCTCCAGTGACCCTCAAACGGTCATCCAGGCTCCGTTGGCGTCGACCGATTTGAACACCGCTTCGAGTGCGGCCGCCGTTTGCAGAATTCCGTCAGGCGAAATCGGGAATTTGCCCTGTCCCAGCGCGGCTTTCGCGAAATAATCGAGATTACGGCCGAGATGGTTGTCGGCCGGCAGATCAAACGCCTCCGGCTCTTTCCCGGCGTGACGCACAATGGCGCGCGTCTCGCTCACGCTCGCCGCCCAGCAATTTTCGCCAAAAATCCCGACACGCCACGCAAACGGCGTCTTCATCGTCGTAGCGAGTGTGCCGGTTGCACCGTTATCGAATTCGATCAGCACCGAAGTCGTGTCGCCCGTTTCCAACTTAAGCGCGCGCGCCCTTGACAAGGCACTGATGCGTTTCATTGGCCCCACCATGTCACGAAAGCAATCGAGCACGTGAATTCCCATGCCAGTCATGCCACCAGCCCGGCTTTCCTCTGTACGAAGGCGCCAACTGTCGGCCGGATAGCTCGCGAGCCAATCGTGACTGTAGTTGCCTTCCGCATGCATGATAGTGCCGAAGGCACCTTTCTCCTTGAGTTCGGCAAGGACGCGCATCGACGGCATCAGCCGGAAATGGTGGCCTACGGCAATCACGATCCCTGCGCGTCGGCAGGCATCGAGCGCGGCCTGCGCATCGGCCTTGCTGAGCGCGAAAGGTTTTTCGCAATAGATATGTTTCCCGGCCGCTGCGATCGCCTCGACCTGGGCACGGTGTTTTGTATGCGGCGTCGCGAGGATCACTGCCTGGATCGATTTATCGGCCAGCACCTCATCGAGAGACGTTCCGAGTGCGATCTGATGTTCGGCGGCAAAATCGCGCACCGTTTCGGGCTCGAGCGTGATGCCGCGTAAGACGCGCAGTGGCGCGCCAAAATCGCGCGCCGATTTCACCAATGTTTTGCCCCACCAGCCGAGGCCGACGATAGCGGTATTCAGCATTTGCAAAGGCGCTACCAGCCCCCTGACGATAGAAAGATTTATGCCGCGGCCGGCGCGCCGGGCTGCTTGAGCGGATGCGCAAGCGCAAAGGCATCGATCTCTGCACAACTCGCAGCAATACGCGCGAAAGTTGGAAAAGGCGCGAGATCTACCTTGAAGAAATTAGCGCCGGCCGCCTGACTGGCCACGCAAATGTCGGCCATGGTGACTTGCTCGCCGTGACAATAGGTTCCGGTTTCCTTCGAGCTCGACAGATTCTGCTCCAGCGCCGTCAATGCCAGTTTGTGCCAATGCCGCGCCCATTTGATGACGCCCGCTTCATCGACCTTGAATTCATGGGCGAGATATTCGCGCACCCGCGGTACGATCAGCGGATGGGAATCGCACGCGACAATCTGTGAAAGGCCACGAACCCGCGCACGCGCGCGCGGATCGTGGGGCAGCAACGGCGGATTGGGATGCGTCTCGTCGAGATACTCGATAATTGCCAGAGATTCGAAAAGGACCGGTCCGTCACCGTCGACCAGCGCCGGGATCGCCATCATCGGATTAACGGCTCGGAATTTCGCGTCGCGTTGTTCGCCCTTCATCAGATTGATGTCAATGATCTCGTCGGGCTTGATGCCCTTGAGATTGAGCGCAATGCGCACACGGTAGGTGGCCAGCGAGCGCCAGAATGAAAACAGTTTCACGGCATCCTCCCCTTCTTCGGTGACACCGGGCTGCCCCGGATACTCGTCGCGTTCTAGCAAATAAAATCTACTTCTTGCTGCCGCCCGCGTCTGCTTTGAGCCCGGCCGCTTCGATGCCAGCAACGGCAATGATCTCATCGTTATCGCCAGTGTCACCGGAAATGCCAACCGCACCTAGAATCTGATTTCCTGCATCCCGGATCAGTACACCGCCGGGATTAGGCACAAGACGGCCGCCACTCGCGGCCACGATGGCGGTAAGAAAATTCGAATTCTGCGCGGCCCGCTCCATCATGGTGCGCGAGCCCCAACCCATACCGAGTGCGCCATAGGCTTTGCCGACCGCAATCTCGAATCGAATGATACCAGAGCCATCTTCGCGTTTGGCGCAGACAACGTGACCGCCGTTGTCGAGCACAACGACCGTCTGCGGCATTTGTTTGTGTTCACGAGCCTTCTTCAGCGTGGCATCGACGATGCTTGAGGCCTGGGCGAGCGTGATCGACATGAGACTCCTCAAATTTTCGAATTCTAGGATTTCTTCCGGCCGGCCCAGTAGACCGACATGCGCGACCCGTCACCGCCGCCGAAACCGTGAGCGGTCGCGTCCTCGAAGCCGCTGAGCGCAGCTTTGGTGACGCGCATATCGACGCCACGCGCTTCGCCGGTTTCGACCATCGTGCGCAGATCCTTCACGCCATTAGCGATACTGAACGTTGTCGGCCCTGGATCGCGGCCTTCGAACATCGTCACGATCATATCAGCCCGATTTTTCATGGCGGGGTTGGCGCCATTGGTATCGACGAAGAGATCGAGCAACCGCTTCGGCTCCCAACCGGCGGCGCCCGCGATGGCAAACGCCTCGCCATAGGCCTGCCAGGCCACCATCAGCGGCAAGTTGATCGCAAGTTTCATCGATGCGCCGGTACCAACCGGGCCACAATGCTCAAGCCGGCGGCACAGTTGATTGAGGATGGGTCTGGCGCGTTCCGCATCCTCAGGCTCGCCGCCCATCAGACCGAGCAGCTTTCCCTGGCGCGCCGGCACGGTTGACCCGCCGACCGGACATTCGACAAATGCTGCACCCCTCGCACGCACCTTGGGCGCGAGCGCAATCGGTACTTTCGGAGGCACTGTGCTCATCTCCATGAGCAGTTTGCCTTTTGCGTCGCCGGCGAGCAGACCTTTCGGTCCGTTGTAGACTGCGTCGATCGCAGCTTCGTCCGTCAGCATTGTGATCGTCGCCTCGACTGCGCTCGCGAGGTCTGCCGGCGTCGCCGCCACTTTCGCGCCCGCCGCGGCCAGCTGTTTGGTCTTCTCGGGCGAACGATTCCACACCGTCACGTCATGCCCGACTTCCATAAGGCGTGCTGCAACCGCAGCGCCCATTACCCCAAGACCTGCGACGCCAACTCGCATAACTCCACTCCCTTGATGCTCTCGGCGCTGACGATAGGCGATCACGATCGCGCTTGAAAGACTGGTGCACCGCCCGACTCGACAGCGTTAAACTCAGCGCATAAGACGGAATGGAACCACGTTGATGCGTTTGCATCGGGGAGACGGTGAATGGCAGCAAGAAAGACCAAAGGAACGGTCGGTGTAATCGGCCTCGGCATCATGGGCGGCGCGTTTGCAAAGAATCTGGTCGCAGCTGGCTGGCGCGTGATCGGCTACGACATAAGCGCCGCCAAACGCCGGGAGGCCAAACGCGCCGGCGTCGAACTCGTGAACGATGCCGCCGAAGTGGCCGCCGAAGCGCCGATCATACTGACAAGCCTGCCCAAACCTCAGGCGCTTATGGATACCGTACAAAGAGTCGCCGCCGCGAAGCTCAAGGGCAAGGTCGTGGCAGAAATGAGCACCTTCACAATTTCAGATAAAGAAAAAGCGGAACGTGTGTTACGTAAGGCTGGCCACATCATGATCGATTGCCCGGTCAGTGGCACAGGTTCACAAGCAAAGAGCCGGGATCTCGTGTTCTATGCAAGCGGCGACGCGAAAACGATTGCACGGCTCCGCCCTGTTCTGATGGGCTTTGGCAGAAATGTCTTCAACGTCGGCCAGTTCGGCAACGGCAGTCGCATGAAATACGTGGCCAATCTCCTTGTCGCCATCAATAACGTGGCCTCCGCGGAAGCCATGGTGCTTGGCATGAAAGCAGGTCTTGATCCGCGGATGATTGTCGATCTGGTCACCGCAGGTGCGGGCAACTCGCGCGTATTCGAACTCCGCGCCCCAATGATGGCGAAAGGACGCTACGACGACGTCACCATGAAGATCTCGGTATGGGACAAGGACATGCAGGTGATCGGCGACTATGCGCGCAAGATTCGCGTCCCAACGCCAATCTTCAATGCCACGAAAGGCATTTACGTGAAGGCCATGAAAAGCGGTCTCGGTAGTCGCGATACCGCCGCGGTCTGCGCGGTGCTCGAAAAGATGGCGAAGTTAAAGCGACCCAAACGCGCGGCATGACAGCTCTTGCATCAACTGTGCATGGCCGGGCTTGTCCCGGCCATCGACGTTTTGCAAGATCATCGGAAACACAAGGCAGGCGGAGGACGTAATGGCGTCGTTGCAGCAAAGAACGGAAGTTCGTGACGGCATGCGGATCGATTTTGACGTGCCGATCACCATGGACGATGGAGCGGTGCTGCGCGTCGACGTGTTTCGCCCGGTGCACGAGGGAAAATTTCCGGTCATCCTCAGCTACGGTCCCTACGCCAAGAACCTCGCATTCCAGGACGGCTATCCGAGCGCGTGGCAGCGCATGACGGAAAAGCACCCCGACGTCACTGCGGGTTCGAGCAATCTCTACCAAAGCTGGGAGGTGGTCGACCCGGAGAAATGGGTGCCGCACAACTACGCCTGCGTGCGAGTAGACTCGCGCGGTGCTGGCTGTTCACCTGGTTTCATTGATCATTTCTCGCCGCGCGAGACGAAAGACTTTTACGACTGCATCGAGTGGTCAGGTGTGCAGCCGTGGTCGAACGGCAAGGTTGGCCTGAATGGCATTTCCTACTACGGCATCAATCAGTGGCACGTTGCATCGCTGCAGCCTCCGCACCTTGCCGCCATGTGCATCTGGGAAGGCGCTGCCGACTGGTATCGTGACATGACGCACCACGGCGGCATTCTCTCGACGTTCTGGGAAAACTGGTACGACATGCAGGTTAAGACAGTGCAATATGGTGCCGGCGAGCGCGGCAAACGCAGCCGCGTGACCAGTGATCTAGTGTGCGGACCCGAAACGCTGTCGGAAGAAGAACTTGCCAGAAACCGTACCGATTTCGGCGCTCAGATCGTGTCCCATCCGATGGACGACGATTATCACAAGGCGCGTTCGCCGAAGTGGGACAAGGTAACCACGCCGCTATTCTCCGCGGCGAATTGGGGCGGCCAAGGCTTGCACCCGCGCGGCAATTTCGAAGGCTTCGTCCGGGCCAAAGCCAAGCACAAGTGGCTTGAAGCGCACGGCATAGAGCACTGGACGCACTTCTACACCGATTACGGCCGCGAGCAGCAGCTGCGCTTCTTCGATCGTTTCCTGCACGGCAAGAAGGACGGATGGGCAAAACAACCTAAAGTGCTGCTGCAAGTGCGCCACATCGACAAGTTTGTCCCGCGCGCCGAAAACGAATGGCCGCTCAAGCGCACCAGATGGACCAAGTTCTATCTCGACCCGGCTTCGATGGCGCTGACGACCAAAAAACCGCCGGGCGACACGCAGCTCAAATTCGCCGCCATGGGCGACGGACTTACGTTCCTCACACCGCCGCTCGCAAAAGAAACAGAGATCACCGGTCCATCAGCGCTTAAGCTTTTCGCGTCGTCGTCGACTCCTGACGCGGATTTTTTCATCGTGATGCGTATATTCACCGGCGACCTCAAGGAAATCGTATTTCAGGGTGCGATCGACCCGCACACGCCGGTTGCACAGGGATGGCTGCGCGCCTCACACCGCAAACTCGACAAGAAATTGTCGAAACCGTACCGCCCCTACCACACACATGATGAGAAGCGGCCGCTCAAAAAGGGACAGCAGGTCGAACTCGACATCGAAATCTGGCCGACTTCGATCGTTGTGCCGGCCGGCTATCGCGTGGGCCTGTCAATTCGCGGCAGAGACTACGAGTATGGCGGGGCGAGCGGCGGCCGGCTGTCGAACTTCAAAAATGAACTGAAGGGTTGCGGCCCGTTCTTGCACGACGACCCCCGCGATCGTCCACCCGCCATTTTTAACGGCACCACGAGCCTGTATTTTGGGCGCGCCAAGGCGCCTTATTTGCTGCTTCCGATCATTCCACCGAAAAAGCAAGCAAGCGGGCGAAAGTAGAAGCCGACGTGCAGACGCGGATCCATTCAACCCCGAACTGCGGCTATTTAGGGTGTTTATTCCCTCTATAGCTCATGTAAGCTCCGCGCAACCTTCGACATAAAAGAAGAAGGATCAGGGGGAAATGAATACACAATTCTGGCTGGTCCAGGCCTTCAACGGCGTGTCCTACGGCGCGCTGTTGTTTCTTGTCGGCGCCGGATTGTCTCTGATCTTTGGCGTCATGCGTATCGTCAACCTGTCGCATGGCTCCTACTTCCTGCTCGGCGGCTACGTCGCGCTATCGGTTATTCACGCCACCGGATCCTGGGCGCTGTCGCTGCCCGTGGCTGCCCTCACTATTGCAGCAGTCGGCATCGCAATGGAGCGTCTTTTCCTGCGATCCGAAGGTTTTGAATTCTTGCGAAATGCCGTCCTTGCATTGGGTCTGGCAATACTGGTCGTTTTGGCGATCCAAAGCTGGAAGCCGAATATCGTCGGCAGCCGCAGCGAATTCTTGGTCGTCGCCGCAATCGCCGCCATTGTCCTCTATTTCTTATTGAACAGAATTTCCGTTGTCCCAATTGAGAACGACGTGTTGCGACAGGTGCTTCTTACTGTCGGCTTCGCTTTCCTGTTCCAACAAGCCGCGCTTGATATCTGGGGCGGCAATAATATGGACATCATCCCGCCAAGCGCACTCACCCAGAGCATCGTCGTCGGCGGCATTTATTTGCCGCTCTACCGCGTTTTCATGATCGGCACGGCGCTCGCGATCGGAATCGTCCTCTGGCTGGCCATGGAAAAGACCCGCATGGGCGCGGCGGTGCGGGCGACCGTCGATGACGCGCAGATGGCACGCGGCGTCGGCATCGATACCAATCGCATTTCCATGTTCATCTTCGCGCTCGGCGCTTTTCTGGCTGCACTTGGCGGCGTGATTGGCGGCGCGTTTCTTGGCATCTATCCCGGGCTCGACTTCGAAATGCTGCCGCTCGCCTTCGCTGTTGTCATCATCGGCGGCATGGGCAGCCTGGGCGGCGCAGCGATCGGGGCGCTCGCAGTCGGCCTCGCCGATAACTTCGGCAAGGCCCTATTCCCGGAAGTTTCCTATTTCACACTTTACGCGCCGATGGTTCTGATCCTGGCGATCAAGCCGACTGGCCTGTTCGGACGAGACTGACAGCCGATGGCAAATCAGAAAATCAAGATCCTGATCGTGGCCGCAATTTTGCTGGCGCTTGCCTTCATCGTGCCGCACTCCGGCTCGTTCGTCATTCTGCTGGCGACACGTGCAATGGCTTTCGCAATCCTCGCAATGAGCGTTGATCTCCTGCTTGGCTACACCGGCATGTCATCGATGGGACAAGCGGCCTATTTCGGCGTTGGCGCCTACCTGACTGCGGTGCTCGCGACCAAAATGCACTTCGGCCTTGGATGGGATTTCTGGTTGGTCGTCATCATGGGAATTTTGCTCGGGGCGGCGCTGGCCGCTTTGTTCGGGCTGTTCGCAATCCGTGCCGGCGGTGTCTATTTCCTGATGATCACGCTCGCACTTGGGCAGTGTGTCTGGGGCCTCGCCTATCGTTGGAATTCACTCACCGGCGGGGACAATGGGATCAACATGAGCGGTCGTCCCAATTTCGGTCTGGATCTCACCAACGAGGTTACCTTCTTCTACCTGGTATTTGCATTCTTCGCCGTGTCGATGGTGCTGATGTATGTGCTGGTGCGCTCGCCGTTCGGGCAGAGCCTTGCCGGTATCCGCGAACGTGAACTGCGCATGCAGATTCTCGGCTACAACACTTGGCTGCACAAATACATTGCATTCATAATCGCCGGCGGTTTCGGCGGACTTTCCGGCGTTCTTTGGGCACATACCAATGGCCACGTCAGTCCCGAAACGGTGGTGCTGACAACATCCGTGGATGCCTTGCTGATGGTTGTTCTCGGCGGTGCCGGGACTCTCGTAGGGGCTACGATCGGAACTGCGATCGTGTTCGGGTTACGCGAATATCTCAGCACGCTGGTGTCGTGGTGGCAGTACGTGCTCGGCGGTGTTTATGTGCTTACGATCCTCTATCTTCCGATGGGCTTGATGGGATTGCTGACCCGCATCAGGCAACGGCTCAAAACTCCAGGCAAGGAAGAACATTTGAAGAAACTTGCGACCAAGCCTTCCTGACTTGCCTCGGGAAGATCATGACAACAAGGGAGGAATGATAATGACAAACAGGCTTCAGAAGACGCTATTGGGCAGTTGTCTTGCCCTCGGCCTCGGTTTGACCACGCAGACCAGCGCCGAAGAATTGCGCATCGGTTACATCTCGCCGGTGACCGGAATCTTCGCTCAGGTCGGCAAGGATATGGTCGACGGCTTCCAGATGTACCTTGACGAACATGGCGGCAAGCTTGGCGGGATGGACGTCAAATTCATCGTCGAGGACGATCAAGGAAAGCCTGACACCGGCGTCACCAAGGCCAAAAAACTGATCCTGCAGGACAAGGTCCACATGTTTATCGGTGGCCTGCTTGCCTCAACGGGCTACGCGCTGGCGCCGGTCAGCACTGCCGAGAAAACCCTCTACATTTCGTCAGTGTCATCGGCCGATGACCTGACACAACGACAACTCAGCAAGTATCCATATTTCGTCCGCACCAGCTGGACTAGCTCGCTGCCGCACCAGCCTCTCGGGCAGTGGGCCTGCGACAATGGCTTCAAGAAAGTCATCGTGATCGCCGCCGACTATGCCTTCGGCTACGAAACGGCTGGCGGTTTCCAGAAGGTGTTTGAGGACTGCGGCGGCAAGGTCGTGCAAAAAATCTGGCCGCCACTCGGGACCAAGGACTTCGGCCCCTATATCCCGACCTTCAAGGCAGACGCCGACGCCATCTTCACCACCATGGTCGGTCCAATGGCATTGCAGTTCCCCAAGCAGTTGCGCGGTGCCGGCATCAAGAAGCCGATTCTGGGCAGCGGCGTCAGCTATGACGAGTTCGTGCTGCCATTCATGGGCGATGAGGTGATCGGCGACGTGTCGGCGCTGCACTACAGCGCCGCGATCGATACGCCAAGGAACCAGGAGTTCGTCAAAGCCTACCGTGCGAAGTACGGCAAAGTGCCGGGCTACTATTCGGAGAATAACTACACTACTGCGATGTGGCTCGACGAAGCGATAAAGAAGGCGGGCGGCAAATATCCCGGGCCCGAGGAATTCATCAAGATCATGGCGAGCATCAAGCTTGATGCGCCGCGCGGACCTGTCGAGCTTGATGAAAATCGCAACCCGATCGAGAACGTCTATATCAAGAAGGTCGAGAAGAAGAAGATGTTCGGCTATGACAAGGACGAACTCTGGAACACCGTGATCAAGACCTATCCGAAGGTCAGCCAGTTCTGGACCTACGGAAAGGACAAGTTCCTGGCGCAGCCAGTCTATGATCGCGACTTCCCGCCCTGTAAAAACTGCGAATGAGGTGAAATCGCCGGGGCCCCCAGCGAGCCCCGGCACATTTTTGGAGTCTGAGGGCTTGACGCGTGAGTACTGAGACCCAGGTGAGTGGTGGCGAGATTCCGGTGCT
>Ga0307497_10000133_pt1 | contig 15820 bp, 13 predicted proteins | sample 10_S_MG_FD_201366 | JGI IMG/M metagenome (GOLD analysis project Ga0307497, IMG submission 201366) | Soil microbial communities from Populus trichocarpa stands in riparian zone in the Pacific Northwest, United States - 10_S | ecosystem: Environmental > Terrestrial > Soil > Riparian zone > Trees...
ACAAGGGTACCCATGAACACCCTGCCCGAACTTCAGGGCACGCGCGTGGCGGAGAGCCGGCGTGTGCTGCGCACGATCGTCGGCATCTTGATCTGCGCGGTGCTCGCGGGTTGCCACGGCAAATCGTATAGCCCGCCGCAGGGCGGTGCGCCGGCTCCCGGCAACCCGACTCCTACGATCGCGTCGCTGTCGAGCACGAGCACGCCCGTCGGCGTTCCGGGCTTCTCGCTCGTGGTCACGGGCTCCGGCTTCGTCTCGGGGTCGGTCGTGCGCTGGAACGGGAGCGATCTCGCGACGACATTCGGCGGCGCGACGCAACTCACCGCCACCGTGCCGGCCGCGAACTTGGCGTTCGCGGGCACCGAGCAAGTGTCGGTTGCGAGTCCCGCGCCGGGCGGCGGCTCGTCGGCGACGACCGCGTTCACGGTCGTCGCGCAGATCGCGAACGGCACCGCGCTCGGCGGCGCAGCCGCGTCGCTCGCGATCAACGCGACGACGGAACTGCTCCCCGTCGGCGTCGCGTCGGCGCACGTGAAGAACCGCGTGATCATGAACCGCCTCGACCTGCGATTTGATCCGAGCGCCACCGTCGACCAAGTCAACGCCGCGCTCGCGAACATCGGCGCCGGCATCGTCTCGATGTCGCAAGGCTTCGAGGCCGTGACCATCGGCATCCCGGAGCAGTCCTCGATCGCGGATCTCAAAGCGCTCATCGGCCACTTGAACGCTGCACCCGGCATCGTGCACGCGTCGCTCGCCATCGTGGCGAAGCCGCTAGCCAATTTCTTCGGCGACCTCAGCGATCCGTCCGTAGCGACGGTTGCCGCGGAGGGGGCGCAGCAACTCCTTTCGGAACGCTTTCCGGCGATGTGGAATCTCGCGAGCACCGACGTCTTCGGCGATCCTTTGGAGTCGCCGCCCACGCTCCAGCCCTGCGCTACCTCCCCCACCCCGGTGCTCGTGGCGGACTTCTTCGACGCGTCCGTTCCCGCCGGCCTGGCGAGTGGCTTGCCGCAACTGACGCCCTCGGATCCGCCCGCCCCAGACGCCGACCCGGACGACCTCATCCACGGCTACGAGGTCGCGACGGTCCTCGGGGCCAACAGATTCGGTGCAAATCCGTTTCCCTTCGGCGGCTGCCCCGACTTGCACCTCGTGCAGATCGCGAACTTGAGCAGTCACCACGCGACGAACAACATCGTCGCCCACATGCCGGCGGGCCGGTTCGTCATGAACTATTCGGCGGGCTTCGCGCAGAGCTGTGCCGGCGACGATTGCCTGCCGCCGACCGACCAGTTCGTGTCGCCCGACGACTACGCGTTTGACGCGCTCTATTGGAAGGAGAAGACGCACGACCGTTGGGACAAGTTCCTCGTCGTCGCCGCCGCGGGCAACGAGCGCGACGAGGAGGGTGCAGCAATCTATCCCGGCCTCGGCGACTCGCGCTTCGGATCCGTGTTCTCCATCGCGCACCTGGACGACAACACGTTTCAGTTCGTCGCGGAAGACTCGCTGTGGACGCCGACCGGCGAGTTCGCCGTGGAGGGGTTCAAGACGCTGAAGCCCAGCGCGGCGGCACAGACTACCCTCGCTCAGGCGGTGCAACGAGCCGGATTCGCCGCTTTGCGCGAGGACAACGTGATCGTCGTCGGGAGCGTCGACGCGCAGGCCGACAACTTCGCGACGCTGCACGTGCCGGCCGAGGTCCTCGCGCCGTCCGATTTCTCGGACAGCTCCCCCGACGTCCTGGCCGTCGGCCAATTCGCGTTCGGGCTAGCAGGCACGAGCTTCGCGGCGCCGCAGGTCACGGGCTTGATCTCGTTCCTCTGGATGATCGACCCGTCGCTGCGCGACAACCAGAGCGTGCTCATCACGAAGCGCGCGATCGTCGAGAACACGCGCAACGGCGTCATCGACGCGTACGCGACGGCGCTATCGCTCGACGCCGCGTCGATCCCCACGCAGCAGTCGGCGCCGCAGCGCGCGGCGCTCCTGAACGTCAACGGCTTTGCGGGGTTCGACGAGGGTGACGTCGATATTTTCCTAGAGAGCCTTTTCGTCGTCGACGCGAATGGCCAAGTCACGCGCCAGGCCGCACCTGGTACGGTCGTCGACTTCAGCCGCTACGACTTGAACGGCGACGGATTCACGACCGCCGGCGCGCGCCGCGAGAGGTTCGATCTCGACCGCGTGAACTCCACGCAGTACGGCGCCACGAGCTACAGGACCGTGTCGCAAGACATCGAAGGTGTCGAGATCAGCTTCGACGAGACCGGGCTCACGGATCTCGAGATCCTCTGCTACTACGCGTATTCCCCGCTGTACACGGGCGACACGACCGAGCGCAGGAACATGCTCGCGGGGCGCTGCGGCATCGCCGTGCAGCCGACGACCGCGACGATCGAAGTCGGCGGCCAGCAGCAGTTCACGGCCCTGGTGCCGGGGAACGGATCGGCCACTTGGTCGGCGACTTGTGGAAGCGTGGACGCCAACGGCCTGTACACCGCGGGCGGCACGCCGGGTCAATGCAGCGTCCGCGCGACGGACGCGAGCATTCCGAGCGTCTCGGGCACGGCCACGGTCACAGTGAACGCACCCGTTGGCTCGCCCGTCATATCGGTCACCCTGCGCACGACCAGGTCCTCGCCGAACCTGATCTCGGCCGAGGTGCTGCGCCAGAACTCCGACACTATGATCGCCACGCCGATTGGGGATCCGGCCGCGCTCGTCACCGCGCTGCAAAGCGAGCTCGGGAGCGCTACGGCCATCCCGACCGTGCAGATGAGCTTCGAGCTGCCCGTGTCGTTGACGGTGAGCTTCGCGAGCTACGCCGTGACCGTTCTGAACGTCTCCGACTGCACGACGGGCTCGGCTGTGGGTGCGAACGTCGACGTGACGGTGGCGGACGTTCAGAACATCCTCGCGAGCTCTTGCGGCGGCACGATCTCGGTCCACGGTGCGACGTCGCGAAGCGCCACGGTGCAAGCGCAGGTCGGCGGCCGCGTCAATTTCGCACTGTCCGGTACGATCACGAGGGATCTCTTCGTCGGGGAGTGCGACCACGGGACGCTCAACGTCGCCGTGCCGACGGTCCAGCGGCACCTCTCGATCGAGTTCGACACGAATTGCGCCGTGACCGTGGCCGCCACGCCGCTTCAGTTCTTGGAGATCGAGGATAACGTGAACTCGACGATCGGGACCCTGCGCGGAGGAGACATCAACGAGCTGACCGTGAGCGGTAACAACGGATCGACGTTCTCCGTGGCAGTCGGCGCTGTGAAGAACTTCCCGACGAATTCGGCGCTGGTCACGATCTCGAACAACTCGGGAGTCTCGTTGAGCTCGCTCGATTTCGGCGACGACGAGGGACCGCTGACCATCATGAACAACACGGGTTTCACCGACCAGCAGGCACAGGACTTCGCGACGAACCAGCGGACGGTCGGCGGGACCATCACGGTTTCCGGCAATCATTGAGCGCGGGCCGCGCGGCCGAACCTGCGCGCCCCGCGGCGACGACCGCGCCTTCCGGCCGACTTCGGGGCTCGGGGCCCCGGGCCTACTTTCCGGGCTGGACAGGATCGAGCGCGCCGTCGAGCCCGAACAGCCAGACGCTGTCGCCTTTCGCCGAGCGCGCGAACACGCTGCCGCCCGAGTACGCGACGACGTACTGCTTGCCCTTGTGCTCGAACACGCTCGCGGTCGCGTTCATGCCCGCGCCGGTCTGAAACTCCCAGAGCTTCTTGCCGTCGCGCGAGTCGAGAGCGGTGAGCCGCCCGTCGTTGCGGCCGACGAACACGAGCCCTCCCGCAGTCACCACCGAGCCGCTGTAGCACGGCTCGGGCCACTGCTGCTGCCAAGCGATCTTGTTCGTGTGCAGGTCGAGCGCGGTGAACGTGCCGAGGCCCGGGATCGTGTGCGCGCCGAAGTTGCCGCCGATGTACTCGGCGCCCTCCGCCGGGCGGTCCGTCGTGATCTCCCACGCGCGAAACACGGCCGCGCGGTCGGCCGCGCAGACAAAGAAATAGCCGCTCGCGGGGTCGTACGAGCTCGGCGGCCAGTTCGCGCCGCCGCCGATACCGGGCTTCGCTATGACGTAGTCGGTCCAGTACGGCGTGAACACGCGGCCGCCGTTCACGAGCGCGAAGCCTTCGGGCGCGATCTCCATCGACTGCGGCACGAACGCGTCGCCGCGCGGGATCGGCTGCGTCGGCGACGTGAGCTGGCGCGGCTCCTGCGCGACGGGCTTCTCGTCGATGCCGATCAGCGGCTTGCCGTTCGTGCGGTCGAGGATGTAGATCCAACCCGACTTGCTCGCCTCGGCGATGCCTTTGCGCGTCTTGCCGTCGATCGCGAGATCGAACAGCACGACGGGATTGCCGCTGTCGTAGTCCCAGAGATCGTGATGCACCTGCTGGAAGTGCCAGCGGTACGCGCCGGTCTTCGCGTCGAGCGCCATGATCGACGACGTGAATAAGTTGTCGCCCGCGCGCACGGCGCCGTTGAAGTCGGGCCCCGGGTTCGACGTCGAAAAGAACACGAGGCCGAGCTCGGGATCGACGGCTGGCGTCTGCCACACGGTGCCGCCGCCGTCCTGCCAGATGTCGTTCTTCGGCCAGGTCTCGCTGCCGCGCTCGCCGGGCGAAGGGACGACGTAGAACGTCCAGACGAGCTTGCCGGTTTTCGCGTCGAATGCCTTCACGCGGCCGCGCACGCCGCGCTCCGCGCCCGTGAAGCCGCTGATCAGGAGCCCGTCGTAGTAGAGCGGCGCGCTCGTGATCGTGAAGCCTTCCTGCCAGCGCTCGGCCTGGATAGACCAGACGAGTGCGCCCGTCTTCGCGTCGAGCGCGACGATTTTGCCGTCGAGCTGGCCCTCGAAGATCTTGCCGTCACCGAACGCGACGCCGCGGCTCGTCCAGCTGCAGCACACCGTCGTGACGTCGACGAGGGTCGCCTGGTAGCTCCAGAGTGCCTTGCCGGAGTCGACGTCGATCGCAAACACGTCGTTCGCGCCGGTCGAGACGTAGACGACGCCGTCGACGAAGAGCGGTTGCGCGGCGTTCGAGAATTTCGCGCCGACGCCGGAGCCGTCGAGCCGCGCGCGCCAAACGCCTTTGAGCTTCGCGACGTTGTCGCGGTTGATCGCGGTCAGCGGCGAATAGCGTTGGTTGAACCAGTTACCGCCGTTCGTGGGCCACGACGTGGTTGGCGGCGCGACGAGCGAGCGCGGCGGAGGCGCGGCGCAGGCCGCCGCAACCGCGAGCGCACACGTCAGCGCGCCCGCGAGCGCGACAACCGGCGCTCGCATCTCAGGTCGTCTCTTTGAAGTGCTCGAGCCCCGGCCGGAACTTCTTGTCGTCGAGGAACGCCTTCATCGCCTTCTGGCGGTTCTTGCCCGAGCCGAAGTTCAGCGCCTCGCCCATCTTCGCGTAAAGATAGTCGGCCGAGACCTCCCAATCCATGTACTGCACGCGCTTCATCGCGATCTTGATCCCGCGCAGAACCGTCTGGTTCTTCTCCAGCAGCGTCTGTGCGAGCTTGCGCGTTCGTGCCCGGAGCTTCTTGCGCGGCACCGACTCGTTCACGAGCCCCATGTCCGCCGCCTGCTTGCCGTCGAACGTCTCGCCGGTCATCGCGTAGTAGAGCGCCTTGCGGTAGCCGATCGTCTCGGCCGTCGCTTTCGTCACGTTGCCCGCCGGGATGATCCCCCAGTTGACCTCGGACAGCGCGAACGTCGCCTCGTCGGCCGCGATCGCGAGGTCGCACGCGACGACGGGCGTGAACGCGCCGCCGAAGCACCAGCCGTTGACCATCGCGATCGTCGCCTTCGGGTAGTCGCGCAGGCGCCGCCACTGCCACTCCTCCGCCGTCCGGCGCACGTTCAGGATCACGGTGTCAGCCTTGCCGTCCGTCTCGCGGAAATACTCCTTGAGGTCCATGCCGGCCGCGAACGAGTCGCCGGCCCCCGTGAGCACGAACACCTGGCAGCGGTCGTCGGAGGCGAGCGCCTCGACCGTGGCCCGCATCTCTTCGTTGAGGGCCGGGCTCATCGCGTTGCGCTTGTCGGGGCGGTTCAACGTAACCCAGGCGATCCCGTCCTCGAACTCGACGAGCACGAGCTTGCCCCACGGGTTCTTCTTGCGAGCCATTCAGCGTCTCCTCAAAGTCTGCTATAAAGTCCGGGCCACGGCCCGGCCGCGCCCGGGCCGCAGTCTATCAAAGGAGTCGCGTCTGGCCGCTGGTTTGCGGTCGACGCGCTTCGAGTGCAGCGCGGAGAGCGCAAACGGAGGGTCCGAGCATGGCCGACCACCAATTGTTGGGTAAGAACTTCGTCCCGCCCGACATCCACGGCAAAGTCACGGGCAAAGCCAAATACGCGGAGGACTTCCGCGCCGCGGGCATGGTGTTCTGCCGGCTCATGTTGAGCCCGATGCCGCACGCGCGCGTGAAGAACATCGACGCGAAGGACGCGCTCGCGATGCCGGGCGTGCTCGGCATCCTGACCGCCGCCGACGTGCCGGCTCAGCCGCCGCCCGGCGATCCGATCCTCACGAACGAGCCGATGTTCGTGGGCCAGCCGATCCTCGCGGTCGCGGCCGAGACCGAACAGCTCGCGCAGGACGCGATCGACAAGATCAAGGTCGACTTCGAGGAGCTGCCGTTCACGGTGGACCCGCTCGCGAGCTTGTTCCCGGGCGGGCCCGACGCGCGGCTCGACGGCAACGTGATCAACAACCGCGTGATCGGCGGCCCGCCGCAGTTGAAGAAGGCGAAGTGGACCGCCGCCGCGTTCGCGAGCGCGCAGGAGGGCCAGCTGCCGACCGGCGAGCCGGTCGTCGAGTGGTCCTACGGCGACGTCGACGCGGGGCTCGCGAAGGCCGCGTTCACGCTCGACGAGACGTTCGTGACGGCCGGCATGTCGCACCATTCGATGGAGCCGCGCTCCGCGATGGCCTATTGGGAGAACGGCAAGTGCTTCGTGTTCGGCTCGACGCAGAGCCAGAGCTACATCGTGCCGTTTCTCGCGGGCCTCATCGGCATCGACCCCGCGAACCTCGTCTACGTCGCCGAAACCTGCGGCGGCGGCTTCGGCTCGAAGGGCTCGGCGTATCCGATCATGTCGATTCCGGCGCACATGTCGAAGAAGGTCGGCAAGCCGGTGATGATGCGCATCAGTCGCGCTGAGGAGTACTACCTCGGCTTCGCGCGCACAGGCTTCCAGGGCCGGATCAAGATGGGCTTCGACAAGACGGGCCGCGTCACGGCCGCGGACTTGTTCATCGTGCAGGAGAACGGGCCGACGACGGGCTTCCCCGATTGGCCGTCGGCCGGCGACACGGTGTCGATCCTCTATCAGCCGCCCGCGATGCGCTTCCGCGGCCTCGCGGTGATGACGAACACGCCGCCGCGCACGGCGCAGCGCGGCCCAGGCCACAACCAGACCGTCGCCGCGATCGAGCCGCTGATCGACAAGGCTGCGAAGGCGCTTGGGGTAGACCGCTACGAGATCCGCAAGATCAACGGCCCGCGCGCAGACGCGAAGCTCGGTGAGAACCGCGGCCCGGTCACGAGCTGCTATTTGCACGACGCGCGCGAGAAGGGCGCGGCGCTGTTCAACTACGACGAGAAGAAGAAGCTCAGCGGTCAGAAGAACGGCACGAAAGTCACCGGCATCGGCTTGGGCCAGGCGTTCCATCCGGCCGGCTTCGCGGGCTTCGATGGAATCTGCCGGATCACTCCGGACGGAAAAGTGCATCTACACAGCGGCGTCGGCAACCTCGGCACGTACTCGCACACGGGCACATCGCGCGTCGCGGCCGAGGTGCTCAAGGCCAACTGGGAGGACTGCATCGTCGAGCGCGGCGACACGCGCAAGAACCTGCCCTGGAACATCGGCCAGTTCGGCAGCAACACGTCGTTCACGATGGCGCGCACGAACTACGTCGCGGCGATGGACGCGGTCGCGAAGCTCAAGGAGATCGCGGCGAAGGATCTCGGCGGCGCGCCCGGGGACTACGACATCGGCGGCATGAAGGTCTTCAAGAAGTCCGACCCGAGCAAGAGCCTCACGTACGCTGCCGCGGCCCAGCGCGCGATCGATCTCGGCGGCAAGTACGACGGGCACGAGCCGACCGCCGGCGTGAATCCGATGACCGCCGCCTCCGTGAAGGCGCTCGCGGGCACGGGCCTCGTCGGCAACGCGAAGGACGATCTGCCGCTCACCGCGCAGCCGGCCGCATTCGTCGCGAGCTTCTGCCAGATCGAGCTCGACACGGAGACGGGCAGGTTCGACATCGTCGACTACGTTGCCGTCGCCGACTGCGGCACCGTGATCCACCCGCAGGGGCTTGCGACGCAGATCAAGGGCGGCGCGACGATGGGCTTCGGCCTCGCGACGCTCGAACGGCACATCTACGACCCGCAGAACGGCTTGCCGGGCACCGTGAGCCTTTATCAGGCGAAGCCCGCGAGCTATCTCGACGTGCCGTCGGTGTTCCGCACCGACGCGGTCGACAAGCCGGATCCGCAGAGCCCGCTCGGCACGAAGGGCATCGGCGAGCCCGTGATGGGCGCCGGCGCCTCGGCGCTTCTCTGCGCGATCTCCGACGCGCTCGGCGGCCACTACTTCAACCGCGTGCCGATCGCTCGCGATCACATCGTGAACGCGCTAGCGGGCCGGCCGCAGTCGCACAAGGCGCTACAAGTCAACACGGCCTGAGGCGCAGGCTCCAACCGGACGCTCGAACCCGGATCGGCCCGCTCCGTTGGCGCGGAGCGGGCCGACTCGCCTTCACGCAGAGGCGCAAGCTCGATGACGATCAAAGTCAGCATCCTCTATCCGAATCGGCCCGGCGCGCGTTTCGACATGCGCTACTACGTCGAAACGCACATGCCGCGCTCGATCGAGCTGCTGAGCGCGCATCCCGGCTTCGAGGGCGTGTCCGTGGAGCGCGGCGCGGGCGGCGCGGAGCCCGGCGCCGCGCCGGCGTACGTCGCGATGTGTCACTTCGCGTTCCGCTCGGCCGAGGACTTTCTCGCCGCGTTCATGCCGCACGCGCCCGAGCTCCAGGGAGACATGCGCAACTACACCGATATCTCGCCGGTCATCCAGTTCAACGAAGTGCTGATCGCCAAGTAGCGCTCGTTGCCTCGCGCACCGCGCGTGTGCAACGATGGCGGCCCTCACGCCACACTAGCGGCCGCGGCGAGCGGCGGCGGAAACATGCAAGAAGTTTCCTCGACGATTCGCAGCCTGTCGCTCCTTTGTTTGGCCCTCGGCTTTTCCGCGCTCGCGGCGACCGCTCTCGCGCAGACCTCGTCGGCGCGCGGCGCGCTCACGGGCACGGTGCGTTTGCCGCACGGCGTGGTGGCGGCGGGCGCGGTCGTCCAGGCCAAGGGCGCCGACGAGACGATCCACCGAGGGACCGCCGACGCGGCGGGGCGCTACACCGTGGCCGACTTGCCGCCCGGCGCGTACGACGTGTCCGTCGCGATTCCGGGCGTGCGCGCGTTCGAGCAGAAGGCCGTGCAAGTTCAAGCGAGCGGTAAGCCGACCGAGTTTGCGATCGAGCTCGAGGAGGGGACTCAGCTGAGCACACTCGGCGAGGATCCGCGCGGCTTCGCGGCCGACCGCGCTCGCCACAAGCCGCCCAGCGGCCCGACGCCGCGCACGGCCGACGGCAAGCCGGACCTCTCCGGGGTCTGGTGGCAGCCCGTCGTCACCGAGCCCGGCAACCCGGAGTGGACGCCGCACGCGCAGCAGGTTGCCGCCGAGCGCGTCGCGAACAACCGCAAGGACAGTCCGCAAGTGCGTTGTCTGCCCTCCGCCGTGCTGCGGCGCGGGCCGCTCGTGCAGTTCGCGCAGAGCAAGGACTTCATCGTAGAGATCACCGACGACGACAGCCCGGGGTTCCATCAGATCTACTTGAACCGCGGCCATCCCGCGGAACCGGATTTGCTCTGGTACGGCGATTCGGTCGGCCGCTGGGAGGGCGACACGCTCGTCGTCGACCGCGTGAGCTTCATCGAGGACGTGTGGCTCGACGCCGACACGCACCCGCACTCGGACAAGCTGCACATCGTCGAGCGCTACACGCGCACGGATCTCGGCCACCTCGAGACACAGCTCACCGTCGAGGATCCGGCGGTGCTCGCGAAGCCGTGGACGTTCAAGCGCGTCGCGGAGCTCGCGCCCACCGAGTCGATTCGCGAGTTCATCTGCGAGAACAACTCCGACCTCGAGCACCTGGTCGGCAAGTGACAAGGACAGGCAGCATGACGCGCCATTCGCTGCGCATCGCATCGTTCGCCGCGGCCCTGCTGCTGCAGGTCTCGGCCTTCGCGCATCACTCGTTCACGGCCGAGTTTGACGCGAAGAAGTCGGTCACGCTCAAGGGCACGGTCGCGAAAGTGATGTGGACGAACCCACACGCGCACGTCAAGGTGGACGTCAAGGACGACGCCGGCAAGGTCACGACCTGGGACTTCGAGCTCGGCAGTCCGAACGGGCTGATCCGGCGCGGCTGGTCCGCGCACACGCTCAAGGTCGGCGACGTCGTCACGGTCACGGGCTATGTTGCTCGCGACGGCTCGCCGCTCGCGAACGCGCGCGTCATCCAGCTCGCCGACGGGCGCGAGGTGTTCGCGGGCTCGTCCGCGGAGGACGCCGCGACTCAATAGCCGCGGCAGCGGCGCCGCTGCCGCGCGCTAACGCGGCCAAGAACAACAACGAAGGGGGAAGCGCCGTGTCGCAGTCGCTGACCGCAATCACACTTGCCGGCCAGGTACCCGCGCCGGAATCGCGCTTGAGCCGGCGCGCGGTGCTCGCCGCGGCGCTCGGCACCGCGGCCGTCGCGGCCGCGCCGGCCCTTGCACAACCGCAGGCCCAGGGCGTGTCGCCGAACGCGACGCCGCGCGACTGGTCCGGTCGCGAGCCGGTTCGCTATCCGGACCCCGATCTCGTCGCGCTCGACCCGCGCTTTCAGAAGTACGTCGTGTTCAACACGGCGATCGCGCGCCTCTACACGGGCTCGCTCTGGGCCGAAGGCCCGGCTTGGAACGCCGTCGGCCGCTACGTCGTCTGGAGCGACATCCCGAACAATCGGCAGCTGCGTTTCATCGAGGACGATGCGCGCGTCACGACGTTTCGCCAACCGTCCGGCAACTCGAACGGCAACACTTTCGACTTCGGGGGCCGGCAGCTGTCGTGCGAGCACGGCGGCCGGCGCGTCGCGCGCTACGAGCACGACGGCCGCGTCACTGCCGTCGCGGAGCGCTACAACGGCAAGCGCCTGAACTCGCCGAACGACATCGCGGCGCACCCCGACGGCAGCATCTGGTTCACGGACCCGAGCTACGGCATCCGCGGTGACTACGAGGGTGAGCGCGCCGAGTCGGAGACGAAGGAGGCCGTGTACCGCGTCGACACGTCGGGGCGCATCGCGCTCGTCACGGACGAGGTCGATCAGCCGAACGGGATCTGCTTCTCGCCCGACTACAAGAAGCTCTACGTCGCCGACACGGGGGCGCCGGGCGAGACGAAAGTCTGGGACGTCGCGGGCGCGCAGCTCAAGGGTGGCAAGCGGTTCGTGAAGCTCGACATTCCGGGCACGGGCCAACAATCGGCCGCCGACGGCATCCGCTGCGACGTGGACGGCAACCTTTGGTGCGGCGCACGGCCCGGCGTGCAGATCGTGGCCCCGAGCGGCGAACGGATCGGCATGATCCGGCTGCCGGAAGTCTGCGCGAACATCTGCTTCGGCGGCGCGCGGCGCAACCGGCTGTTCATGGCCGCGAGCCAGTCGCTGTACGCGGTCTATGTCGGCGTGCGCGGGGCCGGAGTGGCCTGACGACCTTGAGTCGCCACGGGCGCAACCTGGCCGCGGCCCTATTGCTCTGTTTGGGCCCGCTCGCCGCGCACGTCGTCGCGGCCGCGCCGCGGCTCGCGCCGCTCGCGACGGCAGAGCTCGATGACGCACAGCGCGCGCTCACGACGCGGTTCGCGGCGCTCGGCATGCGCAACGCGATCGCGACGTATGCGCGCTATCCGGCGCTCGCGAACGCGATGCTGCCGTACACGGAATTCTTGCTCACGAAGTCGACGCTGCCGCAGCGCCATCGCGAGCTGCTCTGGCTGCGCACGGCCTGGCTCGCACGTTCCGATTACGTCTGGGCGCAACGTGCACCGGCCGCGCGCCGCGCCGGCGTGAACGACGCGGAGCTCGCGCGCGTCGCGCTCGGGCCCGACGCGCCGGGCTGGGAGCCGTTCGAGGCGGCGCTGCTACGCGCCGCCGACGAGCTGCGCGTCGATGCGTTCGTGAGCGACGCGACCTGGCGAGTCCTCGCGAGCCGTTTCGACGCGAACCAGCTCACGGATCTCGTCTACGGCGTCGGCGAGATCGCGCTGCACGCGGACTTTGCCAACACGCTGCGGATCGAGATCGACCCCGACCTCGCGGACAGGCTGCCGTCCGGCGTCGCGTACGCGCCCGCGGTGCGGCAAACGAACGCGCGGTTGGTCGGCAAGGCGGCGCGCATCGAGCCGCTCGCGCCGACGGGGTCGGGCCCGAGCGCGAACGTGTTTCGGACGTTCGCGCGTAATCCCCCGGCCGACGAGCTGCGCAACGCGGTTGGGCGGCACATACGCGACGAGACGTCGCTCGCGCCGCGCAATCGCCAGCAACTGATCATGCGCGTCGGAGTGCTGTGCCGCTCGGAATACGAGTGGGCTGCGCACTCGCGGATCGGCCGCCAGGTCGGCATGAACGACGCCGACGTCGCGCGCGTCGTCGCGGGCCCGACCGCGCCGGGAGGCACCGCAATCGAGGCCGCGCTGCTGCGCGCCGCCGACGAGCTCTATCGCGACGACGCTATCGGCGACGTGACCTGGGACGCGCTCGCGAAGGAGCTGTCCGAGCGGCAGCTCCTCGACGTGCTGCTCACGGTCGGCGGCTATCGCAGCGCGACGTACGCGATCAACAGCGCCGGCGTGCAGCTCGACGCGAACATGAGCGAGTTCCGCTTCCCGCCGACGTTGCGCTGAGCGGCGGCGTGGCGAGGCGTGTAGGTCGGCGCCGAGAGCTCGGCGTCAGGTCGGCGTCGGCGTCTCGCCGATCACGATCCGCGTCTGGCTCGCGAAGCGATACGGCGGCACCGGCAGGTTGCGCGGCGCCGGGCCGCGAACGACTCGGCCGGCGTAGTCGTACCCGGATTGATGACACGGGCAGATGAAGCCGCCCGGCCACCAGTCGCCGAGCGTCTGCTTGCCGTTGGCGCCGCGCAGCTGCGGCACGCAACCCAAGTGCGTGCAGACGCCGCGGACCACGAGGAACTCGGGATTGATCGCGCGATGCTCGCGGTCGACGTACTCGGGGTCGGTGTAGTCGGGGTCCGGCGTCGTGTCGAGCACGAGCGAGTCGGTCGTCGCGAGCGTCGCGAGCATCTCTCTCGTCCGGCGCAGCACGAGCATCGTCTCGCCGCGGTAGAGATGGGCCTGCACCGTCCCGGGCTGCATCCCGCTGACATCCACGTCGATCGGGTTGCCTAGCGCCTTCGCCTTTGCGCTCGGCAGGAAGCTCTGCACGAACGGGATCGAGCCGAAGAACGTTGCGACGGCGCCGAGCCCGGCGAGCGAGATACGAAGCAAATCCCTGCGTTCCACGAGGTCCCTCCGAGAAGCGCGGCGAGGCGGCCGCGTCCGGCTCGATAGCATAGACGAGGCGCGCGCGGGTTACTTGCTCGGAGCGGCGCGAAGCAGCGCCTGGTCCGTGACGACCAGGCTCATCGGCACGTCGTGCGGCTGCGGATGGATGCTCGCGATCTCTGCGTCCGCGTAGCCGAGCCCGATGCGCAGCGGCAGCGGCGACAGCGCGGCGAGCGTGCGGTCGTAGTAGCCGCCGCCGTAGCCGAGCCGAAAGCACGCAGCGTCGAAGCCGACGAGCGGCACGATCAGCGCGTCGGGACGCATTGCCGTTCCCGACTCGGGCACCGGGATGTTCCAGAAGCCGCGACGCATGCTCGTGCCGGGCTCCCAGGGCCAGAACTCGACCGGAGCATTCTCGTGCGTGATCACCGGCAGTGCCGCGACGCCGCCTGCTTCGATGTGCCGGATCGCGATGTCGCGCACGTCGATCTCGGCGCGGATCGGCCAGTAGATCCCGAGCACGCGGAACGGACGGAGATCGATCTCTGCGAGCAGACGCTGCTTGGCCCGCTCGCCCCGCGCCTGTCGGTCGCGCAGCGCGAGCGCGGTGCGGCGTGCGACCAAAGCGGCGCGCGTTTGCGCGCGCCATGCCTTGATCGTCGGCCAGTCCGGCGCGCCCTCCGCCGTGTTCGAGAGCTGCGGCAGCGGGCCGCGCGCTTCGTCGCGGCGCGGCGGCACGAGCTCGTCCGCGAATTCGTGCAGCGAGCACGCGGGCGAGCTGAACGTCTCGCGTTCCTCGTCGTTCTCTCTAGGCATGTCGGGGCTCACGTCGCGCTCGAGACTCGCTATCGATTCTCACCCTGGGCCCGTTGCGGCCAACCGTCGAACACGACCGTGGCCGCGAGCACGCCGCCGACGCCGAGGCACGCGAGGCCTGCGACCTCCAGCAGCGTCGCGATGACGTGCCAGTTTAGCGCGCGACTACGCTGCAGTTGCGCCGAGGTGTCGCGCAGCGCCGTGCGGCGGCGCGTCATGCCGCTTCAGGCTGCACGAGAAGCGCGGAGCTCGGCGCGGGCCAAGACGTTGATCGGCGGTCAGCATTCTTATGACGCCGGCGGCGACTCGGCGGCCGGCAAGCGTGGATAATAGGCCGCCTACCCCTACTGTTCGGGAGCGCTTCGATGGACAGCTCACGGCGTCGGATACTTCAACTGGGCGGTGCGGCCGCCGTCCTCGGTGCCCTCGGCGTCTATTCGCTCGAAGTCCGACGCGGCGACGCGGCGGATGCCGAGGCGTTCGAGGTCACGCACACCGTCGAGGAGTGGAAGAAGATCCTCGCGCCGAACCAGTTCAAGGTTTTGCGCGAGTCCGCGACCGAGCGGCCATTCACGAGCCCGCTCAATGACGAGCACAGGCACGGGGTTTTCCGCTGCGCGGGTTGCGACCTCGATCTGTACTCGTCCGACACGAAGTTCGACAGCGGCACGGGCTGGCCGAGCTTCTACAAGCCGCTCGACAACGCGGTCGGCACCACGCGCGACGCGAGCCTCGGCATTGTCCGCACGGCCGTGCACTGCCGGCGCTGCGGCGGGCACCTCGGCCACGTGTTCGACGACGGGCCGAAGCCGACCGGGCTTCGCTACTGCATGAACGGCCTCGCGATGAAGTTCGCGCCGACCTAGCGCCGAGCTCCGCCAGAAGATCGCCATGTTGCTCTTCATCCTCGCGTTCGTCGGCGGCGTGCTAACGATCCTGAGCCCGTGCATCCTGCCGGTGCTGCCGTTCGTGTTCACGCGCGCGGACCAGCCGTTCCGCCGCAGCGGTTTGCCGCTCTTGGTCGGCATGGCGCTGACTTTCGCTTTGGTCGCGACGCTCGCGGCGGTCGGCGGCGGCTGGGTCGTGAGCGCGAACCAATGGGGACGCTGGATCGCGCTCGCGCTCGTCTTCGTGTTCGGGCTCGCGCTGCTGCTGCCCGGCCTCGCCGATCGACTGAGCCGGCCGTTCGTCGCGCTGGGCAACCGGCTCGCGACGCAGGCCGACGCGGACGGCAGCCCGAAGTCGTCGCTGCTGCTCGGTGTCGCGACGGGGCTCCTCTGGGCGCCGTGCGCCGGGCCGATCTTGGGGCTGATCCTCACGGGCGCTGCGCTGCGCGGCGCGAACGTCGAAACGTCGCTGCTC
>Ga0307497_10000134_pt1 | contig 15785 bp, 13 predicted proteins | sample 10_S_MG_FD_201366 | JGI IMG/M metagenome (GOLD analysis project Ga0307497, IMG submission 201366) | Soil microbial communities from Populus trichocarpa stands in riparian zone in the Pacific Northwest, United States - 10_S | ecosystem: Environmental > Terrestrial > Soil > Riparian zone > Trees...
TCACGGCGGGTCGGGCTCTTCGTGGGCATCGGCCTCGTCTTCATCCCGCTCGGAATCGTGATCTCGCTCGTGCAGGCGCTCGTCCTCGGCGGCTTCGGGCTGCTGGGCGTCGACACCTCCGGCGAGGAGGCGGGCGCGTTGGTGCTGCTCGTCGTCACCCTCGGCACGACGCTTGCACTGCTCGGCTTCGGGCTCGTGCAGGCGGCGACGGCGGTGGCCCTGGCCGAGATCGACCGGGGGAACGAGATCGGCCCCGTCCACGCGTATCGCCTAGCGCTCACTCGGTTCCGCCCTCTGGTCCGCACCCTGCTGCTCGCGGTCGGGGCGTGGGTTGCGCTGACCGCGACGGTGTTCCTCAGCCCCGTCGCGCTCTGGCTCGCTGTGCGCTGGGCGTTTCTCGCGCAGGTCGTGGAGCTCGAGGACGCCTCGGCGCTCGGAGCCCTACGCCGCAGTGGGGAGCTCGTCCGCGGGCGCTGGCTCCGTGTCGCGTCACTCGTCGGGATCGGCCTCGTGCTCGCGCTCGCGATCGGCCCGCTCATCGGCGCCCTGCTGATCATCTTCACGCACGCGCCGTTCGTCTTGCTGAACGTCGTGTCCGGAATCGTGTACGCGCTCGCGATGCCGTTCGTCGCGATCACCACCACCTACCTCTACTTCGATGCGAGGGTGCGCAGCGAGCTCGAGCCGCGAGAGGCGCCCGTGGATCTGCCCGCCGAGATCGAGCTCGCCTAGTCGTTGTGCGACGATTGGCGCGTGCGGATGCGGGCCGCAGTGCTCGAGGCGTTCGGTCAGCCGCTCGTTGTGCAGGAGGTCGAGCTGGCCGAGCCGAAGGCGGGCGAGGTGCTCGTCCGGCTCGTCGCGTGCGGGGTTTGCCACACGGATCTGTACACGGCCTCCGGGGCCGACCCGTCCGGCTACGCGCCGACGGTGCTCGGACACGAAGGCGCGGGCGTCGTCGAGCGGGTCGGCGACGACGTGACCTCCGTTGCGCCGGGCGACCACGTTGTGACGCTGTTCTCGCCGCAGTGCCGCGAGTGCGTGCACTGCCTCAGCGACCGAACGAACCTCTGCCTCGCGATCCGCGAGCAGCAGAACCAGGGCTTCCTCCCGGACGGGACGACGCGTCTCGCCCGGAACGACGAGCCGGTCCGGCACTTCATGGGCTGCTCCACGTTCGCCGAGTACGCGGTGATGCCCGAGATCGCGCTCGCGAAGGTCAGCCCGGAGGCGCCGCCGGAGCACGCGTGCCTGTTCGCTTGCGGGCTCTCGACCGGCCTCGGCGCCGCGATGAACACCGCGAAGGTGGAGGCCGGCTCGACCTGCGTCGTCTTCGGCGCGGGCATGGTCGGGCTCGGCGCGGTCGCGGGCTGCCGGCTTCAGGGCGCCGAGCGGATCGTCTCGGTCGATCTCTCTCCGGGGCGGCTCGAGCTGGCGAAGGGCCAGGGCGCGACCGACACGCTCGTCGGCGGGCCGGACACGGTCGACCAGATCCTGGAGCTGACGGACGGCTTCGGCGCCGACTACACGTTCGAGGCGACCGGCAACGTGGCCGTCATGCGCCAGGCCGTCGAGTCGGCGCGCATGGGGTGGGGGCTCTGCACGGTCGCGGGCGTTGCGGGCAAGGGCGAGGTGCTCGAGGTCGTCCCGCGCTTCCTGATCACGGGCCGGCGCGTGGCGGGCTCGTCGTTCGGCGGCGTCAAAGGCCGTGACCAGGTGCCCGAGCTCGTCGAGCGCGCGCTCGCGGGTGAGATCGACGTCGCGCCGTTCGTATCGCACAAGATCGGGCTCGACGACGTGAACCGCGGGTTCGAGCTGATGGAGGCGCAGGACGGCATCAGGAGCGTGATCGAGTTCTGAACCAAGAGGGTCTGGCGGCCGATGAGATCGGCGCCTCGGTGCGGTCAAACGAGAAAGACCACCACGAGAAGGACGAGCCCATGAAACTGACGACCATGACGCAAGTGACCGTCGATGGAGTGATGCAGGGAAACGGCGGCGCGTCGGATGAGGACCGCAGGAACGGATTCGAGCGCGGCGGATGGGCCATGGGGGTCTTCGACAACGAGACCATGACGTTCATCAACCAGACCTACCAGCGCGCCGACGCGTTCCTGTTCGGCCGGCGGACCTACGAGCTCTTCGCCGGCTACTGGGGCGCAGAGGAGCGGGCTCGAGCCGCGGCGGAAGATCCGGGCAACCACCCGATCGCAGCTGCCTTGAACGCGAAGCCCAAGTACCTCGCATCGACCACGCTCAGCGAACCGCGCTGGGCGAACACGACCCTCCTCTCCGGTGACCTCGCGGCGGCCATCGGCGAGCTGAAGGCCAAGCCGGCGGGTGAGCTGCAGGTGCACGGCAGCGGTGCCTTGATCCGATGGCTGCTCGAAAACGACCTCGTCGACGAGATCAACCTGCTCATCGTCCCCGTGGTCCTCGGCCAGGGCACGCGGCTATTCCCCGACGCCGGCCCGGACATTGCGCTAGACCTGGTCGACTCGCGAGCCGACTCGGAGGGCGTGACGATCCAGGTCTACCGGCCCGCCGGGCGCCCGCAGTACGCAAACCGGCCCTCTTAGGGCGTAACCCGCCCTCTATCTTTGCTTCACTGGGGCGATCGTGCTGACGTCCACCGCCCGGCTCCTCGAGCTGCTCGAGCTCCTGCAGGCGCGGCCGCTGACGACCGGCCGCGAGATCGCGGCGGCGCTCGGCGTGGATCCGCGGACCGTGCGTCGGTACATCGAGGCGCTCCAGGAGCTTGGGATCCCGATCGAAGGCCAGCGCGGGGTTGGGGGCGGCTACCGCGTCCGGCCCGGCTACCGGTTGCCTCCGCTGATGCTCTCGGAGGACGAGGCGGTCGTCGTCGTGCTCGGCCTCGTCGCAGCACGCCGTGACGGGCTCGACGGAGAGTCCGGCTCGGTCGACGGCGCGCTGACGAAGATCCACCGCGTGCTGCCGGACACGCTGCGCCGCCGGGCCGAAGCGCTCGAGACGACGCTCGCGTTTACGACGGCAGCCCGGTCCGGTGCGCCGGTCGCCGGTGAGTCCGTCCTCCTGCTCGCCGACGCGATCCGTCGCCGCCGTCGTGTCAAGACCGAGTACCGCACGCACGCCGGTGAGCGCTCGCGGCGCGAGCTCAGCCCGCACGGCCTGGTCTTTCACGCGGGGCGCTGGTACCTCGCCGCCTTCGACCACCTGCGCGACGACCTGCGCACGTTCCGGGTCGACCGCATGCGCGCGATCGCACTCCTGCCCACCGCCGCGGAGCCCGCGCCCGACGGGTTCGACGCCGCCGAACACGTGAGCTCGTCGCTCGCCGCGGTGCCCTGGGGTCACGAGGTCGAGGTCGTGCTCGACCTCCCGCTCGAGGAGGCGCGGCGCCGTCTTCCTTCGACGCTCGCAATGATGGCCGAGACCGACGAGGGCACCCTGCTCCGGATGCAGGTGGGCTCCCTGGAGTGGATGGCGGGCGTCCTCGCCGGCCTCGGCTGCAGCTTCGAAATCCGCTCGCCGGACGAGCTACGACACCACGTCAGCGAGCTCGCCCGGCGACTAGCCGATCTGGCCCGGCTGCCGCGGCCATCGCGGCCTCGCCGACGCGTGTCGCGTCCATGATCCAGTTCGTCTCCCACGTCTTGCCCCGGTCAGGCGAGAACGCCTGCTCCCAGCGCGGCCACTCGGTGTCCGTCCGTGACCAGGTGTAGCGGACGCGGATCGGCTGCCCGCTGAATGTGTCGCCGCCCTCGAAAACGCCGACGCCGCTCGCGAACGAGCCGACGACCGGCGGGTCGAGCAATCCCGTGCGTCGGCTGTCTGCCCAGTAGATCGACCACAGGCGCGTCGCGAGGTCGAAGAAGCGGAACGACATGCCGACGAACCCTCCGGCGAAGTCGGTCCGCAGCTCGTCCGCGTTGCCGAGTCCGTCGAGGATCGGCCAGGCGACGCTCGTCGACTCGAACTCGATCCACTCGTCGCAGTCGGCGAGCCACTCCTTGCGCCGCCGGTTGCGCTGCTCCCACGAGCCCATCCAGAAATCGAAGTCACGTTCGCTCGAAGTCTCCGCTGCCATCGGGTTCCTCCTTGTCGTGGAACCTTCGACACTAGCGGGCGTTTAGGGCGGATTTCGCCCTCTATTGCTCAGGTGAACGAGTTCACGGCCCGCGCGACGATCAACCCGAAGAGCGCGAGCGCCACGGTCGCCTGCACGAGCATCGTGTACTTCGCCCGGTGAGTGAGCGGCATCACGTCGGTCGGGCTGAACGCCGTGGCGTTCGTGAACCCGAGGTGCAGATAGTCGAGGAAGACCGGCCGCCAGCCCGGCGGCGCGAGCTCGGGGCTCATGTGCTGCGTGAACGCGAAGTCGACCGGGGTCGGGTCGATGGAGCGCGCGACCGGACCGCCGCCGTCTATCAGCCAGTAGAGCAACGCGAACGCGAGGTTGTTCCCGAGCCAGACGACCGCGCCGGTGGCGAGCAGCTCGCTCGGCGATGAGGTAACGCCGATCCCTTTGATCAGGTCGTAGACGAGGAGCGCGGTCGACCACAGGGCACCGGCGACGAACAGGAACACGAGCGTGAGGGCGACGCGGCGCACCCAGGGCGTGCGCCTGGCGAGGTTGGCGGGCGCACCCACGAGCAGCAGCACGACCAGGATCCCCTCGAGTGCGGGGACCAGCCAAACCACACGAACCGCTCCCTCGCGCGGAAGCCAGATGCGGAGCGCGATGTTCGCCGCCATGAAGAGGACGAGCGCTGCCGCCGGTGGCCAGCGGGACTCGCCGATAGCGGACTGGCTCGGCGGAGTCACGCGTAGATCGTCGCACATCGCTCGCCTTATGCTGGGCACCGTGGAGGCGGACCGGTCCGAGAAGTGGCTCGAGCTCGTCTCCACAGTGCTCCTCGCACTGGCCACTGTGGCGACCGCGTGGGCGGCGTACCAGTCGCGCCAGTGGACGGGCGAGCAGGCTCAGGGCTACAGCCACGCGACGGCGACCCGGATCGCCGAGAACCGGGCCGCAGCCCTCGCGAACCGTCAGGTGCAGATCGACGTCGCCACCTTCATTCAGTGGGTCGACGCGCACCAGCAGCACGACGAGGCGCTCGCCGGCTTCTACCGCGCGCGCTTCCGTGACGAGTTCAAGCCCGCCTTCGCGGCGTGGCTCGGGACGAAGCCGTTCGCCAACCACGCGGCGCCGCCCACGCCGTTCGCGATGCCCGTCTACCGGCTGAAGGCGACCGCCGACGCCGAGCGGCTCGAGTCGACCGCCGCCGCTGACTCCGATCGCGCGAAGTCGGCGAACCAGAATGCGGACAACTACATGCTCGCGGTCGTCCTGTTCGCCTCGTCCCTCTTCTTTGCCGGGATCAGCGTCAAGCTTCGCAGCTTCGGAGCGAGAGCCACCCTCCTCGGGTTCGGCTGCGTCCTCTTCCTCGGGACGCTGATCTGGGCCTTGACTCTTCCAGTCCAGCTCGCGACGTAGAGCGTCGCTGCGTAGGCTGACGATTCATGGCGGCGGCGCTCGCACTCATGGCGGCCCTCCTGTTCGCGGTCGCAGCGACGCTGCAGCAGAAGGGCGCCCTCAACCTCGACGGGGTCTCGCTGGCACAGCCCATGTCGCTCGTTCGGCTCGTCGGCCAGCGGATGTGGCTGCTGGGCACTGTGGCGCTGCTCATCGGTTACGTGCTCCAGGCGGGCGCGCTCGACCGGGGCAGGCTGGCGGTCATCCAGCCGCTGCTCGTGACCACGATCGTCTTCGCGCTGCCGCTCGGCTGGCTGCTGACGAACCAGCACGTCGGCCGCCGCGAGGTCGTCGGTGCGGGTGTCATCCTCGTCGGGCTCGGCGCGTTCGCGATCTACGGCGACCCCGCGGGAGGGAACGACAACGCCCCGAACGACGAGTGGGCGATCGCGATCGTCGTGCTGAGCGCGATCTGCGCCGGGCTGCTCGTCTATGGGAGAAACGGCACGCCGACGAAGGTTGCGGCGGTCTACGGCGCCGTGGCCGGCATTCTCTTCGGGATCTCAGCCGCGCTGACGAAGCCTACGGTCGATTTCCTGCACGAAGGTGCCGGTGTCATGCTCTCGCACTGGCAGTGCTACGTGCTCGCCGTCGCGGGCGTGCTCGGGTTCGTCCTCCAGCAGGTGTCCCTCGGCACCGGGCGACTCGCGCCGTCGGTCGCCACGGTGTCGGTGGCCAACCCGATCGTCGGCGTGCTCCTGGGGATCCTGATTTTCGACGAACGGTTGAGTCGGCCGCTATGGCACGTCGTCGTGGCCGCCGTCAGCCTCCTCGTCGCGCTTGGAGGCGCCGTGCTGATCTCGCTCTCGAGCCAGCCCGGGTCCGAGCCTCGGGCGGAGGCAGAAGAGCACTCCGCCGCGCTGGCCTAGCGAACTGGGCATACTCGAACGGCCCTGCCCCAAGGAGGAGACGATGACGACCACCCCGACAGAGACCCCCGTAGCCCTTTCGCACGAGCAGATCGCGGAGATGCTCGACCTGCTCAAAGACTCCGACAGCGTCGAGCTGAAGCTGACCGTGCCCGAGCACGACCAGCGCTCGGCCGTCGTCGCGCTCGGCATGGACCCGCTCGACGCGCAGATCCGCCAGGTCTTCTTCTTCGACACGCCGGACCTGGCCCTCGACAAGCTGGGCGTCGTCGTACGCGGACGGCGCATCCAGGGGAAGGGCGACGACTCGGTCGTGAAGCTGCGGCCGGTCGTGCCGTCGGAGCTCCCGGCTGAGCTGCGTGCCGCGACTGGGTTCCGCGTGGAGGTCGACGCGCTGCCCGGCGGTTTCGTCTGCTCGGGGACCCTGAAGCGGACACTCGACTCCGACGAGGTGAGGAAGACGGTGGCCGGCGAGCGCCCCGTGCGGAAGCTCTTCTCGAAGCAGCAGCGCGCCTACTTCGCCGAGCATGCGCCGGGGATCGAGCTCGACGACCTGTCGATTCTCGGGCCGATATTCGTGCTCAAGCTGCGCTTCACGCCCGAGGAGCTCGGCCGCAGGATCGTCGCCGAGATGTGGATCTACCCCGACGGGTCGCGCGTGCTCGAGCTCTCGACCCGGGCCGCGACGAACGAGGCGTTCCAGGTCGCGGCCGAGGCGCGGGCGTTTCTCGGAAGCCAGGGCGTCGATCTCTCGGGCGAGCAGGAAACGAAGACGAAGAAGGCGCTGGAGTACTTCGCGGGGGCGCTCAAGAGCGGGAGCTGAGCCGACGAGCTCGGGGGCACCCCGGTGGGAGTGGCGCGCCTTCGGCGAGAGCTTCGGAGGCGCCGAGACCCGGCTCGGGGAGCTGGCGCCGGAGCTCGAGGAGGAGAGCGACGACCTGTACCTGCTCTCGGTCGGGAGCAACGAGTCGGTCAAGGTGCGCGGCGGGCGGCTGGACCTGAAACGGCTCCAGCGCGTCGACGAGGACGGGCTCGAGCAGTGGAAGCCCGTGCTGAAGGCCGGCTTTCCGGTGGCCGCTTCGGATGTCCAGTCGCTGCTGGCGGCGCTCGCGGTCGAGCACGCGCTCGAGCGAGCCGAGTACACGCTCGAGCAGCTCCTCGGCGAGCTCGTTGACCCGAGCCCGGATCTGCTCGCGGTCGAGGTGCACAAGCGGCGCAGGCACGTGACCGTCGGCGGCGCGATGGCCGAGCTTTCCGAGCTGAGGACAGACCGCGGTGTCCTGCGGACGATTGCCGTCGAGTCCGAGGATCCTGCGCTCGTGACCGCGGCGGTGCGGGAGCTCGGGCTCGAGCTCCGGCCGAACGTCAACGTCCCGCAGGGCTTGAAGGAGCTCGTCGGACTCGGCCGCTTCGCCGTGGTCGACGTCGGCACCAACTCGGTCAAGTTCGTGATCGGCGAGCGGCGCGAGGACGGCGAGTGGCGGACCGTCGTCGACCGGGCCGAGGTGACGCGGCTCGGCGAGGGGCTCGACCGGACGGGCGAGCTCAACGAGGAGCCGATCGCGCGCACGGTCGACGCAATTGCGGACATGGCCGAGGAGGCCGCGCGCGAGGCGGTCGTAGCCACGGCGGCGGTCGGCACGGCAGGGCTGCGCATGGCGCGGAACAGCAACGCGTTCGCCGAGGCCGTTCGCGAGCGCACCGGGATCGAGGTCGAGATCATCAGCGGTGACGAGGAGGCTCGGCTCGCGTACCTCGCCGTGACGTCGGAGATGGAGCTCGGAGACGGGTCGCTCGTCCTCTTCGACACGGGTGGCGGGAGCTCGCAGTTCACATTCGGCCACGGTGAGGAGGTCGAGGAGCGGTTCAGCGTCGACGTCGGCGCCGTCCGCTTCACGGAGCGCTTCGGCCTCGACGCAGTCGTCTCGGAGGACACGCTGCGCGAGGCGTTGGCCGCGATCGCCGCCGATCTCGATCGCCTCGACGGACGAAAGACGCCCGACGTCCTCGTCGGGATCGGCGGCGCGGTCACGAATCTCGCCGCGGTCGAGCACGGGCTCGAGCAATACGACCCAAACGTTGTCCGCGGGACGGTCCTCGACCGCTCCGAGGTCGACCGCCAGATCGAGCTCTACCGCACGCGCACCGCGGACGAGCGGCGCGAGATCGCCGGCCTCCAGCCGAAGCGCGCCGAGGTCATCCTCGCCGGCGCCTGCGTCATCAGGACAGTGCTCGAGAAGCTCGGCCGCGACTCGCTCACGGTCAGCGACCGCGGCCTGCGCCACGGGCTGCTCCGGGAGCGCTTCGGACGCGTGTAGCCTCGCGCCCGATGGAGGCGCACGTCGCCACGTTCCTCGACGAGGTCTCGCGCTGGGCGGTCCGGGCGACCGCTGGTGGTCCGACGAGACCGACACCTGGCCCGGCTCCCGGTTCTTCGAGCGCTGGGCCGGAGACGACCTCGTCGCTGCGCTCGGCCCGACCTTCGCCCGCTACGAGGCCGAGGACGTCGCCCGTGCGATCCGAGCCAAGGCCGAGCTGTTCGGCCGGGTCGAGGACGAGGTCGCCACGCGCTACGAGCTGGTCGTGCCCGAGGATCGGGCCGAGGTGCTCAGCCGCCTCGAGGCGCTCCTCGCCTGTCGCCCGCTAGACCTCCTCGCCTGCGAGATAGAGGAGCGCGGCCTTCACGCGCAGGCTGACGTCCTCCGCTTTGCCGAGGTCGAGCTTCAGGAAGATCGCGTTGATGTGCCGCTCGACTGCGCGCTTCGTGATCCCGAGCTTCGAGGCGATCGAGCCGTTGCTGCGGCCCTCGGCGATCAGGGCTAGGATCTCGAGCTCGCGCGGGGTCAGCTTCGCGAGCTCCGAGTCGCTGCGCTGTCGGGCGGAGACGAGCTTGTCGACGACCCGGGAGTCGACCAATGAGCGGCCCGCGGCCACGTCGTGCAGCGCCCGGCTCAGCTCGCTCTTGTCGTGCAGCCGCTCCTTGAGCAGGTACGCGCGCCGGTCCGAGCCCGCGGTGAAGAGCGCGATCGCGTAGCGCGGCTCCGCGTGCTGGCTGAGCACGACGACGCCCACATCCGGGTGCTTTTCCCTGAGCTCGGCGGCGAAGCGGATGCCCTCGTCCGTGTTCGTGGGCGGCATCCTGATGTCGGTTAGGACGATGTCCGGCATCGTGCGCTCGACGGCGTCGCGTAGCTCGTCGAGGTCGCCCGACATCTCGACCAGCTCCACGTCCTCGATGTCGTCGAGGATGCTGACGATCCCCTCGCGGGCGAGGAAGCTGTCCTCGGCGGCGACGACGCGGATCGCCATCAGGCCCGAGCCTAGTCGCGCTCAATGTTCCCCGCAAATGGTGGTGCTCGCACCACGAGGGCGGTGGTGCGTCGGCCACGGCCGAATCCGCGAATTCCCCAATGCCCGCCGGGCTTCTTGCCCGGATACTGATACTCGGAGGGAGTCGCAACCTTCGTCCACGACGAACGCGGCGGTGAGATGGCGAAGTTGACATTAAGCCCATAGAGGGAGACCGCCACTTCGGCGCCGGTCGGCGTTCGATGAACTCTGCGCTGCGTGGGCTCGGCGCCAAGGCGATCCTCGTCGGGACGAGCGATCCCGGCGTCGTCTTCGACGTCGTCGAATCGAAGCTGCGCCCTCCGCCGGGACAGCCCGAGAGCGTCCCTCGGACGGCGCTCGTCAACCGCCTGCGCGCCGCGGGAGCCTTTCCGATCGTGCTCGTCGTCGCACCCGCCGGTTACGGCAAGACGACACTCGTCTCGCAGTGGGCCGCCCGCGACGCGCGCCCGTTCGCCTGGGTGTCCGTCGACGAGCGCGACAACGACCCGCATGTCCTGCTCAAGCACGTCGCCGCGGCGCTCGATCGGATCGAACCGCTCGGCGCGGATGTGACCGAGGCGTTCGAGCGACCCGAGTCGCCGGTCTGGGACGCGATCGTGCCGAGGCTCAGCGCCGAGCTCTCGTCGCGGGCTTTGCCGTTCGTGATCGTGCTCGACGGCGCGGACGCTCTCGTATCGAACGATTCCGCAGAGGCGATCGGCATCTTGATCGAAAACATCCCACCCGGATCGATGATCGCGTTGACCGGGCGGGCCCTCCCCAGGATGCCGATCGCCGCCCTCCGCGTTGCCGAGCCGCTGCTCGAGATCGGCCCTTACGAGCTGGCGCTGAGCCGCCGGGAGGCGGAGATCCTGCTCCGCACGTCCGGTGTCGAGCTGGACGAGATCGAGCTCGTGGGCCTCCTCCACCGTACCGAGGGCTGGGCCGCCGGCCTGCGCCTGGCCGCGCTTGCGATTCTCGAAGATGGGGCTAGCCGGCCCGCGGGCGACGACCGTTACATCGCGGACTACCTCGGCTCGGAGTACCTCTCGCGCCTCGAGCCGCGTGCCCTGCGCTTCCTCCGGCGCACGTCCGTCCTCGAGCGCATGTGCGCGCCGCTCTGCAACGCGGTGCTGAGCGGCAAGGGCTCGGCCGCGGAGCTCGAGGAGATCAATCGGGCGAACCTGTTCCTCGTCCAGCTCGACCACCACCGCGGCTGGTACCGGTACCACCACCTCTTCCGCGACCTCCTGCAGCGTGACCTCGAGGAGCAGGAGCCCGACCTGGTGCCGGTGCTGCACCGCCGCGCGGCGGCCTGGTACGAGGCGCACCTCGACCCCGAGTCCGCGCTCTTCCACGCCCACGCGGCCGGAGACATCGACGACACGGCGCGCATCCTCGGCTCGATCGCTCAGCAGGTCCACGACAGCGGCCGGGCCGCGGTCGTCGAGGGCTGGCTCGACCTGTTCGACGTCGACGAGCGCCTCGACCGGCATCCCGCAGTCGCCGTCCAGGGGAGCAGCATCCTCGCCGCGCGCGGCCGTGCCGATGAGGCCGATCGCTGGCTGCACGCCGCTGAGCGGGGCGTTGCGTCGCGGCGACGGGGCGTTGCGGCGGTCCGGCCCCGGATCGCCGTGATGCGGGCCGCGTTATGCACCAACGGCCCCGCGCAGATGCAGGCCGATGCCAGCGCCGCGGTCTCGAAGCTGGCGGCCGACGACCCCTGGCGCCCGGCGGCCCTGCTCGTCCGCGGCGCCGCTGACATGCTGCTCGGGGACAGGGACAGCGCGGACGCGGCGCTTGCGGAAGCCGTCGAGCGCGCCGCCACATCCGGTTCCACGGAAACTCGTGCCATCGCCCTCGGCGAGCGCTCGATGCTCGCGGCTGCTCGCGAGGACGTCCGCACGGCAGATGCTCTAGCCGAGGAGGCCCAGCGCGTGGTCGAAGAAGGGGAGCTCGCGGACTATCCGACGAGCGCGCTCGCGCTGGCCGCCTCGGCTCGGAGCAGGCTCAGACACGGCCAGTGGGACCACGCGCGCCGGCTGCTCACGGTGGCGACGCGCCAGACGCCGCACCTCACCTACGCCCTCCCCTGGCTCGCAGTGCAGGCACGCATCGAGCTCGCGGATGCCTACGTGACGCTGCGAGACCGGGAAGCCGCCGAGCTTATGCTCGAGGAGGCGCGCGGGATCCTCGTCGTGCGGCCGGACCTCGGCCTCCTCGACGAGGCAGTCGCGCGGCTGGAGCTCGAACTCGCCGCGATACCCGAAGCCCGTGCCGGCGGCAGCTCGGGGCTCACGCGGGCCGAGCTGCGCCTGCTTCCGCACCTTTCCACGCACCTGTCCTTCCGGGAGATCGGCGAGCGCCTCCACGTCTCGAGGAACACGATCAAGACCCAGGCGATCTCCGTCTACCGGAAGCTCGGCGTCTCCAGCCGGAGTGAGGCGGTCGCCGTCGCCGAGGACCTCGGCCTCGTCGAGGCGGCGGAGCTGAAGGACGACCGGCTGGAGCTCGGCGAGACGGTCGGGTCGCTTGCCATCTAGTCCACCCGCACAGGCGCGCATCCGCGAAGCGGCGCTTTCACCCGTTCGGCATGAGGCCCACGCCGCCAACGGCCGCCAGACTCTAGACAAGACGATGAATCTCGCTTCCGCAGCCCACGAACGGATCGATGCGCTGTTCGTCCAGAGCGCAACGGGTTTGACGAGCGAGGGCGCAACGATCACGCTTCGCGGGCTCGCTGAGTCGACCGTCTACTTCGCCGATCGGCCGCGGCGCGAGGTCGGCCACATGCGCTCGAGCAGCTTCATCGAGCTCTGGGACGTGGGCGTCTCCAGCTTTGCCGTCGACCCGCCGAATGCGGTGCTCTCGTTCCTCGACGACGGGAACGCTCCGGACGACGTCGTCGTCGTCCTCCACGACCCGCGGCTCCACGGAGACGGCCTGACGTACCGCGTCGACGTGCTCGAAGGGACATTGCCCGAGCAGACGGGTCCCTGCGCGCTGTTCATCGACTCCTTCGGCCGGCCGCTCTCGCCGGCTTCGGTACTGGGACGAGCAGCCGATCCGGCGACGGTGCGCCCGTCCTAGCTCTCTGCGCCAGAGGACAAATGGTGCTCCGGCTGAGATCATTGGGGCTGTCCGAGCGATGACCCCGTCGAATCAGTCACCGGTCCCAGCCGAGCCCGCCTGGCAGCCCGCGCGTCCGAAGTTCCGGCCGCTGGCGCTGATCCTGACCTGGATCCTGTCCGCCGCCGCGCTCCTCGCCGCAGCCTGGGTCGTGCCGGGCGCACACGTGAACAACTTCTGGGGTGCCCTCGCGGCGACCGCGGTGATCGCCGTGCTCAACGCACTGCTGCCGCCGATCGTCGCCTCGCTCCGACTGCCGCTGATGCTCGTCCTCGGCCTGCTGCTCGTGCTCGTCCTCGACGCGCTGATGCTGATGGCAGCGGATCGCGTGACCGACGGCGATCTCTCGGTCGACTCCTTCTGGTCCGCTCTCGGTGTCGCGCTCGTCGCGTCCGCGGTTGGAGTCGTGCTCGACGTGGTCTTCGGGACGAACGACGACGACACGTACACGTACCGCGTCATCCGGCGGATCGCGCGCCGCTCCGGCGAGCTGACGAGAACCGACGCTCCGGGGATCATCTTCCTCGAGATCGACGGCCTCGCCCTGCCGGTGCTGCGGCGGGCGATGCGGGACGGGAACGCGCCGAACATGGCGCGCTGGGTCGAGGATGGCAGCCATGAGTTCGCGGAGTGGGAGACCGACCTCTCGTCCCAGACGGGTGCGAGCCAGGCAGGGATCCTGCTCGGCTCGAACGAGAACATCCCGGCCTTCCGCTGGGTCGTGAAGGAGTCGGCGAAGCTCGTCGCGTGCTCCGGCCCGGGCGATTGCGCGGAGATCGAGCGCACCCATTCGACCGGCCGCGGGCTCCTCGCCAACGGGGGCGCCAGCCGCGGCAACCTGCTGTCCGGCGAAGCGGACCACGTGATCCTGACCGTCAGCCGGATGGATGCCGAGAAGAAGGCGAACCCCGGCTACCGGGCGTTCTTCGCGAACGGCTTCAACGTCGTCCGGACGCTCGTCCTCTTCTTCTGGGAGGTGATCCTCGAGCTGTCCGCATCGTCCAGGGGACGGCGGCGGGACGTGAGGCCGCGCGGCCACCGCGGCGGGATCTATCCGTTCATGCGCGCGGCGATGTGCGTCTTCGTCCGCGACCTGATCGTGTACGGCGTCCTCACGGACATGATGAAAGGCAGGCCCGCTGTCTACGCCACCTTCTCGAGCTACGACGAGGTCGCGCATCACTCGGGTCTCGAGCGCGCGGACACGCTGGAAGCGCTGCGGAAGCTCGACCAGCAGTTCGGCCGGATCGACCGGGCGCGGGCGTATGCGGCGCGGCCGTACGAGATCGTCGTGCTCTCCGACCACGGGCAGACCCAGGGGGCGACGTTCAAGCAGCGGAACGGCTACGGGCTGGACGACCTCGTCGAGCGGTCGCTCTCCGGCGGCGGCCAGGTGGCCGAGATGGCCGGCGGAGACGAGCAGAGCGCGATGGTCGGCCACGCGCTCGCCGAGGCAACCGGCACGAAGAAGAAGCGGCCGAAGAACGACGTCTCGGATCGGGAGGTGGTCGTGCTCGGCTCCGGGAATCTCGGGCTCGTCTACCTGATGTCCGAGCGGCGGCGGCTGACGCTCGAGGAGATCGAGGCTGCCCATCCCGAGCTCCTCACGGCTCTGCGCGAACACCCGCACGTGGGCTGGCTGCTCGTCCGCTCGGAGCGTGACGGCCCGGTTGCTCTCGGGGCACGCGGCACGCGCCATCTGGCCGACGGCCGGGTCGTGGGCGAGGACCCGCTTGCCGCCTTCCCGCCGAACGCCGCGCACCATCTTCTCCGCACCGACGGCTTCGAGAACGTTGCCGACATCATGGTCGGGAGCTTCTACGACCCGATGCTCGACGAGGGCTGCGCGTTCGAGGAGCTGATCTCGTTCCACGGCGGCATGGGCGGGGCCCAGACGCGCCCGTTCCTCCTCTATCCGTCACAGCTCCGGCTCCCCGACGAGCCGATCGTCGGCGCGGCCGCGGTGCACGACGTCCTCCTGAGCTGGCGGCACGAGCTGAACGGGACCGAGGAGGCCGCCGAGCCTGTGGCCGCGCTCGAAGTCACCCCCTCGGCATGAGACGGTTTCGCGACCACGGCGCTACCCTCGTCGGCAGATGATCCGGTTGACACGGCCGAGAGCCCTCCTCGCGATCTCGTCCCTCGCGGTGCTCGCCTTTCTGGCGGCAGGGTGCGGCGGAGGCGGGGGCGGAAGCAGCAATACGCAGAGCACCCAGGACTGGGCGGATGGCGTCTGCTCGGCGATCAACACATGGACCGACTCGCTCAAATCGGCGAGCGAGTCGGTTTCCGGCGGGAACCTCTCCGAGAATTCGCTGACGCAGGCGGCGACCGACCTCAAGGACGCGACCGCGCAGCTGAAGGACGACCTCAGCGGGCTGGGCAAGCCCGACGTCAGCTCCGGCGACAAGGCGAAGGAGTCGATCGACACGCTGTCCGGCAACATCCAGGACGACGTCGACAAGATCGACGGTGCGATCAAGGGCGCCCAGAGCGGCGGCGGGATCGCGAACGCGCTGACCACGGTGACGTCCACGATCTCGACGATGGGCAGCCAGGTGCAGTCGACGTTCAGCGAGCTGGAGAAGCTTGACCCCAAGGGCGAGCTCGAGTCCGCGTTCAACAACGCGAGCTCGTGCAAGAGCCTCACGTCACAGAAGGGCTGAGCTCAGCCGCTCGTGTCCTGCGCGTGGTACTCAGCCAGTAGGCGCTGCTCGTCGTCGCGCTTCGGGAAGCAGAAGAAGACGAGCGCGGCGCCGATCACGACTGCGACGAGACCGGCCGTGTAGGCCCACTGGTCTCCGTGGAGAAACGCGGTCTTGGCGCCCGAGATGATGGCGTCTTGTTGCGACGATGGGTATCGCGAGGCGGTGTCCGCTGCGCTCGAGAACGACTTGGTCAGCTCGGCCTGCGTGCTCGAGGTGACATCCTGGCCGGAGCTC
>Ga0307497_10000135_pt1 | contig 15739 bp, 13 predicted proteins | sample 10_S_MG_FD_201366 | JGI IMG/M metagenome (GOLD analysis project Ga0307497, IMG submission 201366) | Soil microbial communities from Populus trichocarpa stands in riparian zone in the Pacific Northwest, United States - 10_S | ecosystem: Environmental > Terrestrial > Soil > Riparian zone > Trees...
GCGCGCCGGGGACCGCGTTCTGCCTCGAGATCCTGACGGCGCCCTACGGGGCGGCATCCCTCGCACGCAGCGAGCACGCGCGCGGCGCCGACGCGCAGCTCGCGCCGCTGCTCCGCGCCGCCGCGAGTGCGGACGCGGCGCTGCCGCCCTACCCGCACGTGGCCCGCGCCGACGACGACGCGCCCGCCTTCCTCACCTGGCTCATCGCGACACGGGGCTGACGACCATGCCAAAACCGCCCGCCGGGATATCAGACCGCGACTTCCAAGCCGCGCTGCGCGACTTCGAGGGGATCGTCGGCCGCGACTGGCTGTTCCGCAGCGACGAGGACGTCGCGCTGTACAAGGACGGCTACTCGCCGCTCTGGGGCGAGCCCGAGGAGCGCGTCGCGTCTGCCGCCGTCGCGCCAAATTCCGTCGAGCAGGTCCAGGCGATCGTCAAGACCGCGAGCCGCTACGGGCTACCGCTCTACCCGATCTCCACGGGCCGGAATCTCACCTACGGCGGCTCCGCGCCGACGTACTCCGGCAGCGTGGTCGTGGATCTCAAGCGGCTGAACCGGATCCTCGACGTGAGTGAGCGCGACAAGACCTGCCTCGTCGAGCCCGGCGTGAGCTACTTCGACCTCTACCGCCACCTGCGCACGAACAAGATCAAGCTGTGGATCGACACCGCGGATCCGGGCTGGGGCGGCCTCGTCGGCAACTCTCTCGACCGCGGCGGCGGGTACACGGGCCACGACTTCCGCGACCACTTCGACGCGCACTGCGGGATGGAGGTCGTGCTGCCGAGCGGCGAGGTCGTGCGCACCGGCATGGGCGCGAACACGCACGCGAAGACCTGGCAGCTGTTCAAGTACGGGATGGGGCCGTGGGTCGACGGCATCTTCTCGCAATCGAACTTCGGCATCGTGACCAAGATGGGCTTCTGGCTGATGGAAGAGCCCGAGGCCGCGCTGCAGGTCAGCGTGACGGTGCCGAAGCGCCGCGACGTCGTGCCGCTCGTCGACGCGCTGCACAGCCTCATGTGCGCGCACACGATCCCGTCGCAGACGACGGTCGCGAGCCCGATCATGAACGGCTCCTCGGACGCGGAGCTCGTGCGCCTGCGCGGCTCGGGCGGCGCGTCGGACGCTGACTGGGACAAGTACGCGGCCGCCCGAAATCGGCCGTTCTGGAGCTCGACGTTCGTCTACTACGGCGCGAAGAAAGTCATCGCCGCGCAATGGGAGCACACGAAGGACCGCCTCGGCGGCATCGCGGGCGTGCAGTTCCGCGAGACGGCGTCGTACGCGTTCCCGCTCAGCGACGAGCAGGTCGAGGCCGTTCCGGACAAGGCGCGTCTCGGCATTCCATCGTTGAACCTGTTCGGCTCGCGCAATTCGCCCGACGCTCGCCCGAGCGAGGGACACATCGACTTCTCGCCGATGATCGCGCCGCACGGCGAGGAGCTCATCGCACTGGGTGACGTCACGGGTAAGATCTACGCCGACTTGGGGCTGACGCCGTCGCCCGTGGCCGGGCTCGTGTTCCATCCGCGCACGATGATCTGCTTCCACGCGGTGCCCACGTTCCGCAACGCGGCGGACAATCAACGCACGCGCAAGCTCTTCGAGACGCTCGTGCGCTCGTGCGCCGACCACGGCTGGCCGATCTACCGGATCCACGCGGCGTTTCAGCCGCTCGGCATGCAGATGTATGGATTCAATGACGGCGCACTGCATCGGCTGCACGAGACGCTCAAGGATGCGATCGATCCGAACGGCGTCGTGTCGCCGGGGCGCTATGGGATCTGGCCTAAAAAGCTCCGAGGATCAAAAGCATGAGAGATACTCTTCGCGCGGCTTATGCGCGGCCGCGCGGCCCGCGCGCGCACCGCGCCGTCGCGCTGCTCGCGGCCGCGCTCTGCTCCGCGCCGCTCGCGACGGTCGCACAGGACGCGCCGTTTCCGGTCGCGGCTTGGAGCCGCACCGAGGCCGGCAACGAGACCCGTGGGTCCCCTGCGGAGCGCGGCGCGGCCGTGTTCAACAACTGGTGCAGCGCGTGCCACTCGCGCGGTCCCGCGAACGCGCCCGGAACCACGTCGCTGCAGTTCAAGTACCAGGGCAAGCTGCCCGCCGCGCTCGAGGACCGCACCGACCTCACCGTCGAGCAGGTGAAGTTCTACGTCCGCAACGGCGTCGCGACGATGCCGCATTTCCGCAAGACGGAGGTCGGCGACGCGGACCTCGACGCGCTCGCGGCTTACCTGACGCGTCCCGCGCCGAGATGACGCGGGCCCGCATAAGACTCGTTCTCGGCGCTCGAGCGTTGCGCGGCAACCTCGCGGAAGACTCGACGTAATCTCGCGCGCACCCGTGCACGCCGAAAGTGCGCCGCGCGCACGTGCTCGCCGCGCTTGGAAATGTCGGCGAAGTCCGACGCGCACGTTCACCGACAGTTGCCGAACGGCGACGAGCGCGTAGATTGGAGCGCGTGTGCGGCGAGGTGTGGGAACGCGGCACATCTTCCAAACAACGGCAACCGCTCGTCGCGAGCGGTCGCGCACGACCACACGTTGATTCGACGCGGACAAGGGAGTGCCCGACATGGATCCTTACGATAGCGCCACGGAGAAAGTTTCGATCTTGGGGCCTACGCTCGTGTTCAAAGGCGAGCTCACGGCCGATGAGGACCTGATGCTCAAGGGCCGAGTCGAGGGCTCGATCACGCACTCGGCGAGCCTGCGGATCGGCCAGGAAGGCTCGGTCAAGGGCAACATCAAAGCGAAGCACATCACCGTCGACGGCACGGTCGAGGGCGACCTGCACGGCGGCGGCTCGGTCACGATCCGCGAGACTGCAAAGGTCACGGGCAACGTGTTCGCGCCGCGCGTGAGCCTAGTCGAGGGTGCGCGCTTCAGCGGCCGGATCGACATGGACGACGCTGCAGGCGCCGCTGCCGGCGACGTGCACCGCACCGAGCCCCGCGCGAAATCCGCTTCGGGCGGCAAGTGACGAGCGAGTCTGGACCAACCGCGGAATACAAACATGGAACGTCATCCGTACAGTAAAGACATCATGAGCGCGCTCCACTCGCAGGGCGAGGACGACACGGTCGAGGTCCGGTCGCTGCGCCCGAACGAGGTGCACTCGAGAGACGTCGTGCCGCAGGGCGTTGCGAAGGACGCGGCGCCGCACGGTCTCGACGCCGCGAACCCGAAGATGTCCGTGCTCGGTAAAACGCTCGTCTTCAAAGGCCAACTCACCGCCAACGAAGACTTGCTGATCCAGGGCCGCGTCGAGGGCTCCATCACGCATTCGGCGGCGCATCTCGCGATCGGCGCGCACGGCCACGTGAGCGCGGACGTGCACGCGCAGCGGCTGATCGTGCAGGGCAAGCTCGAGGGCGACGTGCACGCGACGGAGTCCGTGGTCGTCGAGGTGTCCGCGAACGTGCAAGGCAACATCTACGCGCCGCGAGTGGCCCTCAAGGACGGCGCGAAGTTCAGGGGCAGCATCGACATGGATGCGGGGGCCGCCGCGTCATCTCCGAAGAACGCGGCCGCGAGTCGCCGCACGAAGCCGAAGGCCGACCCTGGCGCGGACAACGTCGACGAGATGCTGAGCTAGCGTCACCCGGCGGCGTGCCGTCGATTTCTGAGCGCGCCCTTCGAAAAACCGTGACGCAAATCTCGGTCTCGCGCCGAGACGAGCTCGTTCGTGATGGGTGGCACGCTCCACCCCGGTGCAGATTGCTAGATTGTTTCGGCGTTCGCGCGGGGGTCGCCGATGCGTCGAGCCGAGCTGGGAATGACGTTGATGGAGCTGATGATCGTGGTCGTCGTGGCCGCGCTCATGGCAGTCGTCGGCGTCCCGAGCTACAAGGCGTTCGCCGACCGCGCGAAGGTCGCCGTAGCCATCGCCGATATCGGCACGATCAGCGGAATGCTGTATCGCTGGCAGCTCGCCACTCGAGCCTTCCCGGACACGCTTGCCGCAGCGGGTCTCGACGGCCGGATCGACCCGTGGGGCCAGCCGTACCACTACCTGAAGATCGAGGGAGCGACGACCGGCCAGGTCCGGCGCGACCGCAACCTGCGCCCGATCAACACGGACTTTGACTTGTACAGCGCGGGTCCCGACGGCGAAACGCAGACGCAGCTCCAGGGCTCCAAGGCGCAGGACGACATCGTTCGTGCCAACGACGGCAGATTCATCGGCATAGCCTCGGACTATTGAGCGATGGATGCGCCGTCGGCGTTCCTCGCCAACCGCGTCGCGTGGCGCGTGTTCGCACGGCTCGTCATCGCGGGCCTAATTCCGCTCGCCGTTCTCGCCGCCCTTATCTTCACCGAAGTTCGACAGACGCTCGAGCAGCGTGCGCTGAAGGACCTTCGCGACGCGAGCCATAGCGTCGGCCAAGTCGTGATCGACAAGCTGATCAGCACGAGCGCGCTGCTCGACAACCTCGCGCGCTCGGGCGATGCGGAGCAACTGCGCGCGCTCGGGCTCGAAGCGGCCCGCTACGAGGCAGTTGGACGTTTGACGACGTTCGGCGCCGACATAGAGCTGCCACAAGCGCCAGGCGATCTCGACCCCGCCAAACCATCGCTGGAATTGGTCACGGACTCCGCCGGCGCGCACGTCGTACTGGCCAAGGCACTGACCGACGGCACCGTGGTCGCACGGCTCGATCAACAGTACCTCTTGGACGCGGCCGCGCTCGCGCGCGGCGATTTCGAGACGTGCGTCCTGGCCCGCTCCGCGCGCGGCGCACCGGTGTTCTGCACGGATCTCGCCCTGGTTGCGATCGCGGACGAGCGACTCGACGATGCCGGCTCGACCGGGACGTTCACGGCGTCGCTGCGCGGCGAGCCCTGGCTCGTCGGCTATTGGCAGCTGTTCATACCGTCACGGTTCAAGGGCGAGCCCTGGCTCATCGTGACGGCGATGCCGCGTTCGGCCGCGCTGGAGCCCGTGTCCGCGTTCGGGCACGTGGCTCCCCAAGCGCTGCTGCTGAGCTTGGCGCTCATCACTCTGCTGTCGTTCTCGCAGATTCGCCGCACGCTCGAACCCCTGAGCCGCCTCGTCAGCGCGACCCGCCGAATCGCGGCGCGGGACTTCGACACCCGAGTCGCGGTGACCGGCAACGACGAGCTCGCGTCCGTGGCGCGCGCGATGAACGAAATGACCGCGCAGTTGGGACGCCAGTTCGGAACCCTCACGACACTCGCCTCGATCGACCGCCTGATCCTGTCGTCGGAGAGCATCGAGGGCGTCGTCGAAGCGGCGCTCGCGCGCGCAAGAGAGAATACGGTCGCTCGCGAGGTCGCCGCGCTGCTCCTCGACACCGACGACGAGACGCACGGCAACCTATTTCGATGCGGGGTTCTAGACGGCTTGCAGCTCGCTCGCGTCGAAATCTCGCCCGCTCACCGCAGCACCTTGGCTGCATCGACACAGGGCCAAGTATTCGACCGCGAGAGCGCATCGCAGCAAGGTTTCGCCGCGTGGTGCGCGCCGCTCGACGGCGAGCAGCTGTTCGTCGCCTCGATCCTGCGCGGGCGCGCGCTCGGCGGATTGCTGCTCGCGACGCTCCCAAGCCCGGCCGCCGCCTCCGCCGATCTCGATTCGCTGCGCGAGCTCGCGGGCAGGCTCGCTGTCGCAGTCACGGCCAATGAGCGCGAGAGAACCCTGATTCAGCGCGCGCACTTCGACCAGCTCACTGGGATGCCGAATCGGCAACTCTGCCACGATCGGCTGCAGCAGGCGCTCGCGCAGGCGCGCCGCGAGCAGCACCGCGTCGCGGTGCTGTTCATCGATCTCGACGGCTTCAAGAACATCAACGACTCGCTCGGCCACATCGCGGGCGACGAGCTACTGAAGGACACTGCGCTGCGTTTGAATTCGGCAGTGCGCGACGTGGACACCGTCGCGAGGTTCGGGGGCGACGAGTACGTCGTGATCCTGCCGCAGCTGCAGTCGATGCTCGAAGTCGAAGCCGTGATCGAACGGATCATGGCGGTGTTGGAGCGGCCGTTCACGATCAACGGGCGCGAATCGTTTATTACCGGCAGCATAGGCGCCACCGTCTTCCCGGAGGACGGGCTCACGCCCGACGAGCTGCTGCGCAAGGCGGATACCGCGATGTACGGTGCGAAGGCCGCCGGCCGGTCGCGCTGCGTGTTCTTCGCGAAGGAGATGGATGCCCGCGTTCAGGACCGGCTCGCGCTGAGCAGCGACCTGCGCCGCGCCATCGAGCGCGACGAGCTCTATCTCGTGTACCAGCCGGTGGTCTCGCTGGACGGGCACCGGGTCGCGTCTGCCGAAGCGCTGCTCCGCTGGCGACACCCGACACGTGGCGTGGTCTCGCCCGCTCTGTTCATTCCGATCATGGAAGACAGCGGACTGATCAATACGGTCGGCGCTTGGGTGCTGCGAACGGCATTGCGCAGCCTCGCGCAGTGGCGACGCGCGGGGCTGCTCCTCCCGCGCATCGCGGTGAACGTCGCCGCGCGCCAGCTGCTCGAGCGAGGGTTCGTGGACACCGTGACCGAGGCGCTGCGCCACGCCGAGCTCGAGCCGCATGATCTCGAGCTCGAGCTCACCGAAAGCACTTTGGTGCGCGACTTCGCGTCGGCGAACGCGCGCCTCAGCGAACTAGCCGCGCTGGGCGTGCGGATCGCGATCGACGACTTCGGCACCGGCTATTCGTCGCTCGGCTATCTCAACGAGCTCACGTTCGACTCGCTCAAGATCGATCGAGCCTTCATCGCGAACCTGCCGGTGGCAAAATCCCTCGCGATCGTCCGAGCGATCCTTGCCGTTGCGCGCGCGCTCGGCAAGGAAGTAGTCGCCGAAGGAGTCGAATCGGAGCGCCAACTCGCGCAGCTGTCCAAGCTCGGCTGCAATCGCGCCCAGGGCTACGTGTTCAGCATCCCGCACGAAGGGCCCGAGTTCGCGAAATGGCTCGGTGACTACGTGACCGCCACGCAAACGACGCACGACAGCGAGGTTGCCTAGCGCTCGAGCGCCGTGCGGATCGCCGCCTGTCGGAGGCTAGCCGAGCAGCTTCTCCGCGATCTGCACCGCGTTCAGCGCCGCGCCCTTGAGCAGCTGGTCGCCGGCCGAGAAGATCGAAATCGACCGGCCGGTCGAGTCGCTCAAATCGCGACGGATTCGCCCGACGAGGATGTCGTCCTTGCCGGAAGCGTCGACGGGCATCGGGAAGTAGTTGCGCTCGACGTCGTCGACGACCTTCACGCCGGGCGCGGTCGAGAGGATCTTACGCACCTCGTCCGGCGAGATTGGCTTCTCGCACTCGAACGTAATCGACACGCAGTGCGCGCGCAGCACCGGAATCCGGATGCACGTGACACCGATCGCGATTTTCGGATCGTCGAAGATTTTGCGCGTCTCGTTGCTGACCTTCGTCTCTTCCTCGTTGTGCAGCGTCGTGGGATCGACCTTCGTGTTGTGGCTGAACGCGTTGAACGCATATGGATGCGGCAACACCTTCGGCTGGAACGGCCGGCCATCGAGGTACGCGCGCGTCGACTCGCGCAGCTCCTCCATTGCCGCAGCACCCGCGCCCGACGCGGCCTGATACGTCGAGATGATGAGCCGCTTGATCCGGTTCTTGCGATGGATCGGCCAGAGCGGCGTGATCGAGATGATCGCCGAGCAATTCGGGTTCGCGATGATGCCCTTGTGGGTCGCGATTTTCTCGGCGTTGATCTCCGGCACGACCAGCGGCACGGTCGGGTCCATCCGATACGCGGACGAGTTGTCGACGATGATCGTGCCCGCGTCGAGCGCCGCCTTCGCGAACTTCTTGGTCGTCGCGCTGCCCGCGGAGAAGAGTCCGATCTGCACGCCCGCAAAGCTCTTGTCGGTGAGCTCCTGCACGCGCAGGGGCTTGCCGCGGAAGTCGAGCGTCTTGCCGGCCGAGCGCGCCGAAGCGAACAGCCTGAGCTCCGCGAGCGGGAACTTCCGCTGCTCGAGGCAGCGGATCAGCTCGACGCCGACGGCGCCCGTCGCGCCGACTACGGCAACGACCGGATTAGAGAGCTGCTTGACGGCCATTTAGCGATTCTCCATAAACGAAAAGGCCCCGTCGGTGTCCGGCGAGGCCTCTAGACTGCTACGCGACTGTCGGCGGAATCAGCGCGCGCGCACCCTGGACGCCTTGCCTTGGCGTGCTTTTTTTGCGGTCGGTTTGCGCGTCGAGCGATTCACGGCGCAGCACCTTAGCTCAAGTACCCCATGAAGGCAAAGCGACGGCGTCTCACGCGGCACTGCCCAACCCCCGCGTTGCCTCGCCCCTGCTAACATTCGAGCGATGACGGCACGGTTCGCAGTGATCTCGAGCCTCGCGGCGATTGGGTTACTGGCCGGCTGCACGGCCGGCGACGACGCGGCCAAAGCCCGGGCGACGGCGGCGCCGGCCGGAGCGCAGAGCTGGATGCCGCCGCGCACGCCTTGGGGCGACCCCGATCTGCAGGGCATGTGGCCTGCGACCGAGCTCAACGGCACGCCGCTGCAGCGGCCGGAGTCCTTCGGCGAGCGGGCGACGCTCACGGATGAGGAGTTCGCCGAGCGAGCGAAGCGACTCGAGGGCTTGAACGCACGCTACGACGACGAGATCAAGAACCACAAGATGGGCATCGGCCACTGGGCCGAGATGGGCCGACCGAATCGGCTCACTTCGCTGATCGTCGAGCCCGCGAACGGCCGTCTACCCGCGCTCACCGCCGAAGGCGAGCGCAAGTCCGCGACGATGACGAGCAGCTGGTCGAACATCCCGTTCGACAGGGTCTCCGATTTCAATCCTCTCGACCGCTGCATCACGCGCGGCCTGCCCGCCTCGATGTTCCCGTTCATGTACAACAGCGGCATCGAGATCGTGCAGGCGCCGGGCTACGTCGTGATCCGCCTCGAGCTCATTCATGAGACGCGGATCGTTCCGCTCGACGGCCGACCGCCGCTCGATCCCGCGATTCGGCAGTGGCTCGGCGAGTCGCGCGGTCGTTTTGACGGCGACACGCTCGTGATCGAGACGACGAACTTCAACGGCGAGAGCCCGATGACGATCGTAGGTCCGGGCGGCAGACCGATCCCGACGAGTGCGTCGCTGCGTCTCGTCGAGCGGCTCACGCGCGTCGCCGCGGACCGGATCAACTACGAGCTGCGTGTCGAGGATCCGGTCGTGCTCGCGCAGCCGTGGAAGGCCGCGTTTCCGCTCGAGCTCGACGACAAGTACCGGTTCTTCGAGTATGCGTGCCACGAGGACAACTCGGCGGTTCGCAATTTCATCGAGACGTCGCGCTACGAACGCGCGCACGCGAAACCCGCCCGTTGAGGGCACACACACGAAATCGGAAGGGGGGACTCAACATGCATCGACCACACGCTCGAGCTCCGGGCGCGCTCGCCGCATCGATCGCGCTCGCCGGTCTTGCTTGCGTGACGCCGAACGCGTTCGCCGTGGACACCGTCGCGAAGGGCCGCGTCGAGACCGTGAAGGTCCACGGCCGCTCGCTCGACGGCAACCTGTCGGGCGAGCCCGCCGATCGCGAGGTTTCGATCTACCTGCCGCCGAGCTACGACCGCGAGCGCTCGCGGCGCTACCCCATCGTGATCCTGCTGCACGGCTATTCGCTCACGAACAAATACTGGGTCGGCACCGACGGCCAAGGGTTCGCGAGCATCGACGTGCCGGGTGCGATGGACCGCGACGTCGCGAGCAACAAGAGTCGCGAGATGATCCTCGTGATGCCGGACGGCAACTCGAAGTACGACGGCAGCATGTACTCGAGCTCGGTCACGAGCGGCGACTGGGAGAGCTTCGTCGCGACCGATCTCGTCGGTTACGTGGACAGCCACTACCGCACGATCGCGAACCGCACGTCGCGCGGCCTCGCGGGCCACTCGATGGGCGGCTACGGCGCGATCCGGATCGGCATGAAGCGCCCGGACGTGTTCTCGAGCCTGTACATCTTGAGCGCGTGCTGCCTCATGAACGATCCCGCGGCGTTCGCGCGCCGCCCGCCGCCGTCGCCGCCCGCGAACGGTGACAACGCGAGCGCGCCGCGACCGCGCGGGTTCGCGAACGTCGTGAACGCCGAGGCCGCGGCTTGGTCGCCGAACCCGGCGAATCCGCCGACCTATTTCGACCTGCCCGGTGCCGAAGGCGTGGACGCGGCTCTCGTCGCGCAGAAGTGGGCCGCGAACTCGCCGCTCGTGATGCTCGACCAGTACGTCGGCAATCTGAAGCGCTACTCTGGAATCGGCATGGACGTCGGCCTGCAAGACGGCCTGAGCACGAGCAACGAGCAGCTCGCGAAACGTCTTCAGGCGTACGCGATCCCGACGGCGTTCGAGACGTACGAAGGCGACCATGTGAACGGGATCGCGGAGCGCGTCGAGCAGCACGTGCTGCCGTACTTCTCGCAGCACCTGAGCTTCGGCGCGAAGCACTAGCCCGGCGGAGCACGTCGGCCGGCGGGGCGACCCTGCCGAGGCTCGTTCAGTGCCGAGACGCGCGTGACTGAGCGCGAAGCGGTGATACTTCCGGCCACCGAGCGTATATCTAACGATGGCGCCCGAGTCCCCAGTGCAGCAAGTTTCGCCTTGGCGCGCGTAGACGTGGACGCCGCAGCTCGTCGCTCACGACGCGGTCGAGTCGCCAAAGTGATCGCGGCGATCGCCGCCGTCGGCGTTGTCGCCATCGTCGGCCTCGTGATCTCCGTCCGGATCGAGCGCGAGACCGACCTCACGCTACCGGCCCCGACGGGCCCGTACGCGGTCGGCCGCAGCATCTTTGCGTGGGCCGATCCGGCAACCGTCGACGCCCTGGCGCCGGCGCCCGGCAGCAACCGAGAGCTCCTGGTTTGGATCTGGTACCCGGCGGCGGGGCCGTCGTCGTCCGACGAATACGTGCCGGCGGCGATGCGCGCCGCCGCGGGCGCGCCGGGCGGCGTGCTCGGCTTTCTGACCCGGGACTTCTCCAAAGTGCGCGGTCGCAGCGCTGACGACGCCGAACTGTCGCCGAGCGAGCGATCGTATCCCGTCGCGATATTGCGAGGCGGTGCGTCCGCACCAGTCGTGAACTACACGACGCTCGCCGAGGATCTCGCGAGCCACGGCTACATCGTCGCGGGCATCGACGCCCCGTACCGCACCAACGTCGTCGTGTTTCCCGACGGCCGCGTCCTGAGGCGAACGTCGGAGAACAATCCTGAGCTGTGCGACGGTCCGCAGAAGCTCGCGTGTTTCGACCGTCTTCTCAACGCGTGGACGGCCGACATCGGCTTCGTGCTCGACCGACTGACGCAGCTGAACGCGTCGGATCCCATGAGCAGATTCACGGGACGGATCGACCTGATGCGCGTCGGGATCTTCGGCCACTCGTTCGGCGGGTCGCAGGCGGCGCAGTTCTGTCACGACGACCGTCGCTGCAAGGCAGGAATCGACATCGACGGCATCCCGCTCGGCAGCGTGATCCGCGAGGGCATGCAACAGCCTTTCATGTTCGTGTTCAGCGCGCAGATCCACGCGTTGGATCCCGCGAGCCGGCTCGTGCAGGCGGACATTCAGTCCATCTACGACCGCCTGCCGGTCGACGACCGGCTCCGCGTCTCCATTCGCGGCTCGACCCACTTCACGTTCAGCGACGACGGCGCTCTGCTCAAGAGCCGCGTCGTACGAGGGCTGCTCCGCGCCCTCGGCGCGCTGCGCATCGATGGCCCTCGCCAGTTGGCCGTAACGGCGTACTGCGTCCGCACTTTTTTCGATAGCTACCTGAAGCGCGCAGGAGAAGATCCTCCTCGACTCGCCACGACGGAGTACCCCGAGATCGAAGTGCTGTGAGCGAGTGCGGCGGGCGCACCGCTCTACGCTTCCGCCGCTCGCGCCCGAGTCGGGTTGAACCGCCGAGCATGCGTCCCCATCTAGCGCGGCCGCCGAGCTCACCATGACGGACTTCGACCCCTATTCCGGCGACGACGCTCGCCCCGAGCCCCGCTCCGCTCGCGAACCGCGCGCAGAGCGCGACACGCGCGCGCTCGACGCGTACTCGAGCGCAGTCGTGGAAGTCGTCGAGCGCGCCGCGCCGTCGGTCGTCGCGATCGAAGTCCGCGGCGCACGCGCGGGCGGCGGCGCGGGCTCCGGCGTAGTGATAACCCCCGACGGCTACGCGCTCACGAACCAGCACGTCGTCGCGGCGGGCCCGAGCGTGCGCGTGCACCTGCCCGACGGCCGCTCGATCGCCGCCGCGGTCATCGGCAGCGACGCGGCGACAGATCTCGCACTGCTGCGCGTCCACGCGAGCGCGCTCGAGTTCGCGACGCTCGGCTCGACGAAGGACCTGAAGGTCGGCCAGCTCGTAGTCGCGCTCGGCAATCCGCTCGGCTTCAGCGAGACGGTGTCGGCCGGGATCGTGAGCGCGAAGGGACGCGTGCTGCGCAGCGTCGAGGGACGACTGATCGACAACATCGTGCAGCACACGGCGCCCCTGAACCCCGGCAACTCGGGCGGCCCACTCGTCACGACGGCGCACGAGGTCGTTGGCATCAACACCGCAATCATCGCGGCGGCCCAAGGCATCGGCTTCGCGGTGCCCGCGGACACCGCGACATGGGTCGTCACCGAAATCCTCGCGCACGGCCGCGTGCGGCGGGCGCAGATCGGCATCGTCGCTCGTACCCGGCCGATCCACCGCCGCTTCGCGCGAGCTTACGGCCTCGACCAGGACACGGTCGTCGAGGCGATGGAAATCGCCGAGGCAAGCCCGGCGAAACGCGCGGGCTTGCGGACCCACGACCTCGTGCTCGCCGTCAACGGCGCGCCGGTGCGCTCGGTCGACGAGTTGTTGAAGGCGCTGAGCCGGCGCGAGACGCTCGAGCACTGCACCCTGACCGTTGCGCGCGCGGGCACGCGTCTCGACCTCGAGATCGAGCCGACCGTGCGCTGACGCGAGCGCGCGGACCCCGACATAACTCGGAACCGCCCCTCGGCGCGGGTCCTCCGGACCGGCGATCCGAGCCGTTCGAGCATGCAATCATCCCGATTCGGGATATTTCGGGGCTGCCTCGGGCCTCGCGGTGTGATTCAATTCAGGGCGGCGCGTCCCGGGGGGCGCTATGCTCGGTATTCGCGGAGACGTGCGCCTCGGACAAAAGAATGAAGCAAGAAAACCCCGACGATACTCGCCCGACCGCGCCGAATCGGCGGCCGCTCGACCCGAGCGAGCTTGGTGCGGTTGCGCGGCTCGAGCAGGCGCTCGATGCCGAGACTCGAACCTCGGATTCCTTGCGCGAGAGCCTCGAAGACCTACGCGCGAAGGTCGAGCAGCTCGAGGCGGGCTTCACCGAGCGCCTCGAGGAAGCGGCGCGCCGCAGCTCGACGGCGGAAGACAAGCTCGCGGACCAGCAGCAGCGGCTCGCGGCCCTCGGCCACGGTCGCGAGGAAACGATGCGGCAGCTCACGGAGACGCGCGCCGAGCTCAAGCGCGTGCGTGCGGAGCGCGACGAGCTCCTCAAGAAGCTCGCTCGCGTCGAAGGCATGCAGAGCTCCACCGTCGCGCTCACGGAGCAAGAGAAGGACGAGGAGCCCGGCATCAACGCGCTGCCGTCGATGGACGATCTCATGGCGAGCCTCGAAGGCCTCGAGTCCGGCGCTGCCGCGGTCGCGACTCAACCCGCGGGCGGCCACTTGCTCGCGCGAGTGTCGCTCGACGACGAAGAATCGCAGGAGATGATCGCCCCCGAGCTCGTGTTCCCCGAGGGCTACGATGCCGACGACGACGACAACGAGGCGGCAGCGCCGTCGCCGCCAGCTGGACCGGTCTCGCGAGTGCTCGTGTTCCTCGACGCGCCCCAGCCGATCAAGTACCCGCTCTACAAGAAGGTGATGACGATCGGCCGCTCAGAGCAAGCGGACATCCACGTGCCGGGCGATTTCATCAGCCGGGTGCACGCGCGGCTCGTCACGACCGATGCCGGCGTCGTGATCGAGGACGTCGCGAGCAAGAACGGTATCAAGGTGAACTCGAAGACGACGGATCGGCATACGCTTCAACACGGCGACGTGCTCGGCATAGGGAAGCTCCGCTTCACGTTCATCGACACGAGCGCGCTGCCGGCCGAATGACGGCGCGCGTCTCGCCGCGCGCGATCGCGCCGCGCGAGTGCTACTTCGGCCTGCCCTTGAACCCCTGCGACTGCATCGCGAGCGTGTAGATCGTCATCGCGGTGTTGCGGATCAGCTCGGGCGTCGCCCACGCCCTGCCGTCGGGACCGACGGCGCCCATCTGCGGCACGTACAACGTCTTCTTGTCGGGACCCGAGAACGCGAGCGTGATCGGCCGACGCGGCGTCGGGATCAGGCCGAGGTGCTCGCCGCGCGGCGAGAGCACGTGTACGCCCCTCGCCGCGGTGACGTAGAGCCGGCCCTCCGTGTCGACGGCCATCCCGTCGCCGCCGTCGTCGCCGTCGAGCGCCCCGAAATCCCGTCGGTTCGCCGTCGTGCCGTCGGCCTTCACGTCGAACGCGAGCACTCCGGTGTTGTTCGTGACGTAGAAGGTTTTCTGATCCGGCGACAGCATGAGGCCGTTCGGGCGGATGTTCTCGACGACCGGCGTCACGACACCCTTTGGATCGACGAAATACGCACCGCCACCGACCGTGAAGTACGCACCACCTTTGCCGTCGACCACGAGGTCGTTCAAGCGGCCGAACGGAGCGCCGTTCGCGAAGCTCGTCGCGAGCACGCGCCGTTCCGGCAGGAGCTGGACGATCCGCGGCAGCTCGTTGCAGCCCGGCAGCTCGGAGTTCAACGGCTCGGTGCACGTGCGCTCGACTGCAAAGAGCCGGCCCTGCGCGTCGAGCGACACCGAGCCGACGCCGTGACTGAACGGGACGAGCGTCCACTCCTTCCCAGCGGCGTCGAGCTTCTTCACCGAGTCGCTCTGTTCCTGCGCGAAAATCACGCCGCCGTCTGCGGTGCCAACGATACCGTCGGCTGTTTTGAAGTCGGCCCAGACGAGCTGCCACTTTGCGCCCGCCGCAACGACGCCCGATATCGCCGCGACGTTCGCCTCGCGCTCGCCGGGCAGGAGCATCTGCGCGCGCGCGCCTTGTCCCAGTAGCAACGCCGAGGCGAGGCACGCGATTGCGGAGATGGGCTTCATGTTGTCCCTCGAACTATCGAGTCGCGCGCCAGCCTAGGGTCTGCCCTGCCGCGCGGCTACTCGGGGCGTCGCGTCGACCGTGCGGCAGCGTCGAGCCCGAAAGGCTGGCAGGTGCAACGGACGAGCGTGCCGCCTTCCGAGCTGCGCGCGATCGCGACTTGACCGGAGAGAGCGCGCGCGCGTTGCCGCATGATCTTCAGCCCGAGGCCGTCCGCGTCGGCGGTCGCCTCGTCGTAACCCGAGCCGTCGTCGCTGATCGTCAGAGACAAGTCAGCCGGACAGATCTCGCAGGCGATCTCGACGCTGCGCGCGCCGCCGTGGCGCGCGGCGTTCGTGACCGCCTCCTGCGCGATCCGGTAGAGATGCACCACGGCAACCTCGCCGAGACGTTCCGGATTACCGCTGAACCTGGTCCGACAAGAGACTCCAAGGTACCTCTGCGAATGCGTCGCGAGCAGCTCCAGGGCCTTGAAAAGACTGTCGTCCTCGGGAATCGGACTCAAGCCGCGCACGAGCTCGCGCGCGTGCGCGATCGTGCCGTTGATGAGCTCGGTCGCTTGGCCGGCCTC
>Ga0307497_10000136_pt1 | contig 15617 bp, 19 predicted proteins | sample 10_S_MG_FD_201366 | JGI IMG/M metagenome (GOLD analysis project Ga0307497, IMG submission 201366) | Soil microbial communities from Populus trichocarpa stands in riparian zone in the Pacific Northwest, United States - 10_S | ecosystem: Environmental > Terrestrial > Soil > Riparian zone > Trees...
ACGCCTACGAGGGATGGAATGTCCCATCCCATGAGGGCTGGCCCATTCAGCGCGAGGCCCTCCGCTGGCTCGTGGACAAGGGATCAGAGGGGATCTATGCCCTCGACCAGGGGGGCATCCAGGTCAAGTACACCCCCTACAACCGCTACTACATCTTCGACGGGAATCACCGCGCTCTGGCACTCTACATCCTCGGAGACAAGGCCATCCGAGCACACGTCAAGCGCTAAGAATCTTTAGCGAGGCCATGGGACCCCTCGAGTACGAGCGTCATCCCGTAGAGCATTTTCGACGGCGAGCAATCGACGATTCGTCATCCGCTGCCGCTCTAGATCAACCCATACCTCACGACATAGTCGGTTGTACTCAGCGTTCAGACGTGCCCTCCCAGCATCCGATATTCACCCCAGTATCCCCGCTACCGCCATCCCCTGTGTGGAAGCTTGGTAAAGGCGTACCCGATACCGATGGCGCCTGCAGCGATGACCCCCCAGCCGAGCAGGTTCGACTCCCTCGCGGACTTGGGCTTGGAACGACGACGCGCCGGCAACACCTCTCGCGAGAGCTCGCGCTGCCAGTCAATCGGCTCACCGACGCCAACCCGATGTACAGAATACTCAGGAACGTCCAGGAGCTGTGGCTCCGGCGCCCGCGGCACCCGCGGCACCCCGGACTTGACAAACCGTCCCTTCTGTCCCCGGGGCGGTAGTTTCCTTTCCTTCTTGGGCGAGGGAGTCGGCACGCGTGTCAGCCTACCACAACCGGGTCAAAAAAACGCCTTTTCGAGGTAGGCCCGTCCAGCGACAGCTAGCGCCTAACATCAAACGCAACGGTGATACGTGGTTCATCACCCGAACAGCTGGGGACCCGATGCCAGGTCTCTCCCCGACAAATCACGAGTCTCCCCGGATGGGGGTCCACCTCAAGCTCATAGCGGGCGCCCCCCTGCATGCGACCGTCACACGGGCACTCGAACACGGTTGGCGTGACCGCCGCCGCGTTGCCGACCGCCACGTAGTAGATCCCCGTGAGGATGGCCACCCGGTGCTGGTGACGAGGATGCTGGCTCCCCGCCCTGTTCACCATCGACCAGCCCACCCATGATCTACCCCCGATAGATCTGCCACCCACCGCTCCGACCAGGGCCTGCCGCAACTCCTGGACGGGCGGATCAGGCCACGAAAAAAAGTCCTCTCCCGACTTCCACCCGCCCACATTGATCGACCCGGTCTTTCGACCCCGATCTGCCTGCATGCGACCGAGGATGACCTCTGCCAGGGCCGGACACAACTCGGGCAGCACCCCGTCGAAGATGACGGGCTTGGGACGACAGCTCTCGAGGAGTTGCCGGAAGTCTGGAAGATCCACCGTGGTACTGAGCATCCGGGAAGTCTATCAAGTCCCGGCAACCTCTGTGGAGCTAGTCGTCGCTGCTAGGAAGACTGTCGACTGGAGCCTCAGGGGGAGCGCTCAGCTGCCCGCTCTCGATCAAGAGAGCCGCCCGCTGGAGCTGTCTCTCATCACGTGCTCCACCCGCAGATGTCCTCGCTCGCACGGCGAGCACCCACGCATCTCCCTGGAGATCAACCCCAAGCGAGCGTGCCGCCGCGAGGAGGGGCGTCGGAGCCCCCTCCTCCACCAGCAGCCGTTCCGCCGTCCGCAGCAGATTCACGGCCAACCTCGGGACATTGACCAGACGAATCCGACGGGGCGAGAAGGAGTGGTCCATGCGCTCGCCGCGGATGCGGACCACATGACTCACGAGAGCACCGGGCTCGAAGGGCACCCTCTCCTCGACATAGGTGGCCAGCACCCAGGACCCTCCCCACACAACCTCGACAAGATCGCCCGACGAAAACGTCTTCTTCACCTGAGAGTTCACAGGAAGAAGGCGCCCAGAGGACGGCTGGAGATCGGGGTCCCCTGCTTCCATAACCCGGTCACAGGGTCTCGCTCCCGAGACCACTTACCGCACCTGCACACATGGCTGTCACGTGCATAAAAGTGAGCCTGACGGATCACGTCCTCGGGGATTGCGGTCTCTTCTCCATAACACATGGGTTCACTCATCCTTGCACTCCTGTGTAGGACCGTTTGGTCACGGTACTGTCGCTCACCACAACACCCCGAGTTCAGCCTGAGCCTCTGCGAAGGCTTGCTCCCAGCTCGTCCCTTTGCCAAGAAAGCGCTCGACCCAGCGCTCCGGGGTCACGCTGACCAGTGTGCGATAGCCAACCTCGTACCGCTTCACGACGTTCTTGCGACGCAAGACCGCGAAACCAACCCGATGACCGACAGCCCTTGCGGTACCCGCACTCCACTTCTTGCAGGCGAGGAGCTTCGCGCTGCCGAGTGACAAGATGGGCCCCCGGGAGCGATCTGACATCCCCTGGTCAGTGGAGGACGACGTCTTTGGCTCGATAGAAGCGCTGCTCATGGAGCTCAGCTTAGCAACAAACATACCGTGTCACGACACGGCTAAGTGGTGGGTCTGCCTCCCTGGGTACCCCAGTACCCGTCTCAGGACGGTCCCGTGACCTGTGGTGCGCGGAACACAGGTCGCAGGGCAGGGGAGGCATCCCTGCTATAGTCCCTGACAGGGATGCCTGCCCCACGTCAGAGACGTCAGCCCCCCATCGAGTCACGTGACACATCCGCGGAGGTGGCGCGAGCCCAGATGCGCGTACTCATTTCCGAGGAAACCGGGAAATCAGCCTTCGATCCCTGGGTGGTCCGCGAGGCGAAACGACGGGTAACAAGGCAACTAAAAACAGGACGTCCTTCCGTACCCACGCCTGCAGATCCTCTGCCCATCGTCCTCGCCGCTCTACCCGTCATTCACGGAGAGGCGCGCGTCGGGGATCAGAAGGTCTTCATTGCCGCCCTCTGGGATCGTGTCGGAGGAGTGATCAAAATGACCCTCCCCGAATTCAAGCGCTGGCTGATCGAACAGCACCGTCGACAGCGCCTTGTCCTGGCTCGAGCTGATCTGATTGCTGCCATGCCGTACGAGCTGGTGAGCCGATCAGAAGCGGAGACAGAGGGAGATTACGCGGGAGCGACTTTTCACTTCGTCAGAGATCCGTCAATCCAATGAAGAAAATCAAAAAGCCGCCACTATCTGTTAGCGAGCACGTCCTTTGAGGGGTAAGGACCGGGTTCGAGGCGGGCTGGTTGATGGCTCGGCCGGTGGATGAAAGCTGCTCATCGGGGATCGTCAGATCATCGATGTAGAAGGCGGCTCCGACCATCCGGAGCTGAGCGTGGTGCTCGCCGAAAATAGGTGACACCGGCGGTGTCTCTAGCACCGTCGGTGTCGGGCTCCCGGTCGCCCACGTTGAAAGAGTCGACCAGTCGCTGTTCACAAATCGTTCATCACACGCTCGACGTCAAGGGGTGGATCGCATCACCACCGACACCGGAGGACGCCCGACCGGGGACGTGCGTGATCTGCAGCGCTCCCAGCCGACCCACGGGCGGTCGAATCGGTCTGCACGGCCACGGGTTTCGCGACCGCCAGATCTGTGGCCCACCGGACGTGGACAGCGCGCCGACGTGGATCGTGATCGCGTGCCGGCGCTACCAGTGCACGACCTGCGACGCGATCTTGACGGTGGTGCCGCGCGGGGTCGCGCCGCGCCGGCACTACGGCCACGCCGCGATCGCGATGGCGCTCACGCTCTGGGCGATCACGCACGAGCCCGAGGCGGACATTCGTCGCCGCGTGTGCGCGCGTCGGATCAGCGTCGAGTCCCCGGCGCGGTGGCCGACGCTTGCGCGGTGGGCGCGGGCGGCCCGCGACGCGCTGGGCGCGACGACGCTGTCGCTCAAGGACGCCGCGGCGCGGGCGGCGCAGATCGCGATCGGCCGCGCACCCCCGGGGCTGCGGCGCGCGCCGCGAGCGGCGCAGGCGTTTGCCGGAGGCAGCGCGATGCCGTGATGGCCATCGCGGCGTGCGTCGTCGGTGACGATGCGCCCACCCCGTTGGATCGACGACCGCGCAGGGCGCTGTATGGCACCAGCAACACGAGCCCGGCGCCGTTTCACCCGCCGTGGCCGATGGAGCTGCCATGTCTGATTCGCTCGTTCCCCGCGACCACGCCGAGGCGGTCGCTCTGTTTCGCGCCGAGATCATCGGCGGGCTCGCACGCTGCCAGCTGTCTCGCGGCGAGTTCGCGGCCGAGCTCCGCAAGCTGGCCGAGCGCAAGTACCGGCCGCCCGGCCGCCGCGCCACCAAGCAGTACGGCGTCTCGACCCTCGAGCGCTGGGTCTACGCCTACCGGCGCGGTGGGCTCGCGGCGCTCCGCTCCGACGCGCGCTCCGACCGTGGCCGTGCCCGCGAACTGACGCCCGAGCAGCGCGCGCTGTTGCTCGACATCCGGCGCGAGCACCCGGGTGCCTCGGCCGCGCTGATCGTGCGCACGCTCGTGCTCGACGGCCGGCTGGCCAAGGGCGCGGTGTCGGTCTCGACGGTCGCCAGGTTCTACCGCGACGCCAAGCTGCCGCGCGGCGTGCGTCCAAGCGGCCACACCCGGCTGCGATGGCAGGCCGAGCATCCCGGCGCTTTGTGGCACGGCGATGTGTGCCATGGGCCGGCGCTACGCATCGGCAAGACGACCAAGCCGTTGCGGATCCACGCGCTGCTCGACGACGCCTCGCGCTACGTGGTCGCGCTCGAGGCGCACCACACCGAGCGCGAGGACGACATGCTCGACCTGATGCTCGGCGCACTGCGCCGCCACGGCGCCCCCGGTACCCTGTACCTTGATAACGGCGCGACGTACCGCGGCGACGTACTCCGCCTGGCGTGCGAGCGCCTCGGCGTCACGCTGATCCACGCCAAGCCCTATGACGCGCCTGCGCGCGGCAAGATGGAGCGATTCTGGCGCAGCCTGCGCGAGGGCTGCCTCGACCACCTGGGCACGATGACGTCGCTGCACGACGTCCAGGTCCGCCTGCTGGCGTTCCTCGACGAGCACTACCACCGCGCGCCGCACGGCGGGCTGTTCGGCCGGACGCCGGCCCAGGCGTGGGCGAGCGCCACCACGCGTCCAGTCGACGAGCACGAGCTCGCGACCGCGCTCACCACGCGCACGCGTCGCCGTGTCCGCAAGGACGGCACGCTCGACATCGACGGCGCCGCGTGGCAGCTCGACCAGGGCTTCCTCGCCGGCGCGCTCGTCACCGTCGCCGTCGACAAGACCGGCACCGCCGCGCCGGTGGTCGAGCACGACGGCCGCTGCTACGTACTGCGCCCCGTCGATGCGGTCGCTGCCGGCAAGACCCGTCGCAACCGCCAGCCACCCGCACCGCCCACGCCGACAGTGCCCTTCGATCCACCCGGCGCCTTGGTCGACCGCCTCGCCGGTCGCCGGCCCAAGCATCGCCCCCAGGAGGACTGACATGGTCCAGCCCTACCTCGACCACTTCGGGCTCACCGAGCCGCCGTTCTCCAAGGAGATCCCCGACTCCGACCTGTGGCTGCCGTCGTCCAAGCAGGCCATCGTCGAGGCCTTGCTCGAGGCGCTCGACGAGCGCGCCTCCGTCGTGGTCGTCGGCGAGCCCGGCGTCGGCAAGACCTGCGTCCTGCGCGCGCTGCGCCATCGCATCCCCGCCGCCGGCTTCCGGCTCACGTACTACTACAACGCCACGCTCGGCCGCCGCGACTTCTACCGCCATCTGTGTCACGCCGTCGGTATCGCACCGGCCGCGACCGCCGGCAGCCTGTTCTACGCGCTCAGCCGCCACGTCGAGGAGCGCGCCGCCGAGCGCGTCCACCCCGTGTTCCTCCTCGACGAGAGCCACCTCCTGCACCAGGACACGCTCGACCATCTGCACATCCTGCTCAACTACGCCTGGGACAGCCGCGCGTTGCTCTCGCTCGTCCTCGTCGGTCTGCCCGAGCTTCGCGAGCGCCTCGCGCTCCGCCGCAATCGCTCGCTGTACTCGCGCATCCACCACCGCTTCGAAGTCTCGGCCCTCACCCCCGAGGACACCGCCGAGTACCTGCGGATGCGCCTGACGCGCGCCGGCTGCCACCGCGAAGTCTTCGCGTCCGACGCCATCGTCGTCCTCCACGAGGCCACCGTCGGCGCCATGCGCGATCTCGACCGGCTCGCCGCCCATGCGCTCCGCGAGACCGCACGCAAGAAACGCAAGCTCGTCGAGCGCGACGTCGTCACCCGCGTCGTCGAGGCCGACACCCGGGAGCGCGACCGATGACCCGGCCGATCGACGCCGCGTTCGCGGCCCATCACCTCGCCGGACTCGCCTCGCTCGAAGCCGCGATCGTTCTCGCTGCCCGAGCACTGGTCCACTCGTTTCCCGCCGTCACCAAGGTCGAGCGCCCGGCTGAATCGCCCGAGATCGCGACCGCGCGCGACCTCGTCGACCAGTGCGACTACTTCCTCGCCGCACTCGACGCGCATTGGCAGGTCATCGCCGCATATCTACCCGACGGCCACTCCGACAAGTCCAAGCGCCACGACATACCATTCTGATCTGGCCGACATTGGCCATCCTCGTGGCTCCTGGTAGCGTCGCCACCACGACGATCGCCCCGCGTCTGAACCTACACCGGCTGCGGCACCACCTCGATGGCCATCGCTCAGGCCGCCTCGAATCCCATCATTGGGCGTGCCTCGTAACACTATCCCACGACGAGCTCCGACGCCGCGTCCGCGATCCAAAAACCAGAATTGTCATGGCGCGGCAAGACGCCGTCGATGCGCTCAAGCCCTACGTCGACCGAGTCCTGAGAGCCGTAAACGATGTCTCAGGCATCAAGAGTGAAGCATGGGTCAGTGATGAGTCGTGCCTAAGCGATTTCTTCGACTACTTCCGTGACCGATCACAAGATCAGCTCCTGTACGACCAGATCGGTCAGAAGCTCGGCATCCTACTAGATCGCTCAAACGAAGATGACCACTTTATCGTGAGAGTGGCCCTCAAGCTGAAGCGCTGTGAGAGCACGCCGAGCTAACGACTTTCTCCCTGATACGACTTGACCTCCATGATCGCCGATCCGAGGAGCTGGTCAATCTCTCGTTTTGCCACGAAGCGCTCTGCGTTCGTCCGATAGACATCACGTGCCAGCTTGATGAACGTTGGACCAAACTCCAGTGACCGCTCACAGATCCGAATATTGTCCTCGATCTCCCAGAGCCGTGCGTTGATCACGAAGAGGCGATCGACCAGTGCCCTTAGCGCGACGTCAGGGAGCAGGGCTGCCACCAGCTCCTCATGACGCTTGAGCTCTGCACGTACGAGCTCACTTTTCTGGGGATCCGTGATGTGTGCGCTCTTGAGACGCAAGATGGTCGTTCGATCGATGAGCTCGCCCGGCGATATCTCGATCATGATCTTCATTGGCTGACCCCTCTCTCCTCGAGAGCACGCCTCCAGAGCGCTCTGAGAGCTTGCACGACACGTGCGGTCTCGATGCCAGCCATGCAGGCGTGCCTTGGCTCAGCATAGGACTGTCCCGGGGGATTGATGCAGGGACCTCGTGGCATGCGCGAGATTGCGGGATCTTCTCGAAAACACGGCTGACACGGAAGGTCCAGGCTGATGTTCGTGTTGTGGTCATAACCCAGCGCACTGACCTGGGTTGAACCCCACAGAATGACAGCAGGAACTCGTCGTGTGAAGCTGCCATCCTCCCAGAGGTAGTGCGTCAGATGATTGGCGAACGAGTCCAAACCAAGGTGGACCGTGGCATTTGCCACGAGCGGGATGGTAGGGACGAGCGAGGCTCCCATGAAGTCGTGATGGGCCCCCTCGACCAGGGGCTCATCTGCCCTGCCGATCTGGTAGATCGGGATCTCCGGGCAGGCCCTCACCACCTCGGCCCAACGTGTGATCTGCCACTCCTTGTACACAGACCACCCAGTCTTCACCTGCAGCGTCACATAGGCAGGTGGTGTACCGGACAGCCTGTGGGGCAGGGGTAGCCGCAGAGACGGCAGTGCCCCGGGATCAAGCTGCAACTCCAGCTCGCTCGCAAAGTAAACGAGTAGATGTCGCTGCATCGGCTTCTCAGGATATCCCTCATGCAGGGGATAGCCAACGAGGTTGAATACCCGTGCATAGCTCCCAGCCTCCGCCAGGAGGCTTCTCGAGTCGCAGACCTCTGCAACACCGGAGGCCAAGATAACGTTCCTCAGAGCACCCCCGATAATCGGGTGACAGTAGTAGTGAACATCATGGAGAGGCCACTTCTGACGGAGGAGCGGTACGAGGTTGAGCGTCATGAGCACATCTCCAATGGCGCCCGGACGACAGATCGCGATTTTGAGTCGCGAGGAGGCAGTCACGTCAATGGCTGATCTGCCATGATCAGCCTCATTCTCGTTTTCATCTTCGTTCCTGTCATCATCCTCGAGCTCACGCCGGAGACGATCGATCCGATCATCCCACTCCTTGTCGGACCCACTGATCTTGTCCCTGGCCGTGAGTGCCCAGTTGAGGGCATTGTCGAGGTCGTCCTGATGCTCATAGCACCAGGAGATGAGACGGGGCGGCTGATCGGTATACATGTTCGACTCTCGCCAGAGAGCCGTCGATGGCTGGGGTCTGTCGTTGGCGATCCGAGCATAGCCAATCGACCTCCCATAGTCACGTTGGTCGTAAGCGCAGTACGCCAGCTCCATCCAGAATTCAGACCAATCAGATGCCGCTGCCAGCGCCTGATGTAACGTCAACGCCGACCCCAAAAAGTCTCTCGTTAGTCGCTGACATCGGGCCTTATACAGGTGGGCGAACAACCATTCATCCTGGTAACCGCGGCCAAAGGCGATCCGACGCTCATACCACGGCACAGCCTCCGCATACTGTCTGGCATCCCTGTAGGTATTCGCCAGATAGAAGGCCGTGCGAGGAGACGGACCTTCGGCAAACTCCTCGAGCAGGATGCGCTTGTTTCTCGCGTTCGAATTCTCGCCCTCCCCTGGCTCTGCGTGATGGTGAACCACCGTGTCCGTAAGAACGAGCGTGGCATGCCCCCCGTAGGTCGGATACTCGTGACATCGTCCCTCGAAGTGAATGCCGAGACCAGTCTTCCACACGCGGTGATGCGTCCAGCGGCTCCCGGAACTCTCCACCTGCACACCGAAGACGTCATACTGATTCCAGTAGAAGGCCCGACGGAGTGCCGTAGGTGTCAAGAGTTCATCGTCTGCATCCACCCAGAGCGCGTAATCAGCTCCCCGCTCCTCGATCTCTTTGAGAAAGACGTTGCGCGCCTTGCTGAAGTCCCAGAGCTTCCAGTCGCCGCCTTCGTCCCTCCGAGACGCCCCCGTGTACGTCTGCGCGAAGATCGGATGCGACGTTGATCTGCGCGCGACCTCGAGCGTCGCGTCCGTTGATCCCGTGTCGACGATAACGACACCGTCAACAACCGTCTCGATCGATTGGAGGCATCGCGGCAGATCACGCTCCTCGTTCTTCACGATGAGTCCCGCAAAGACCACGGGCTTCCTCACGAGGGGCCTGAGAACCAGATCGCGCTGCCCCGCACCCTCCAGCGGATACGTCTGTTGCACGGTGAACAGATCCTGGCCGCGAACAAGCAGCTCGAGGAGGCTCGACAAGCAGTGATAGAAGGGGTGAATCGTGTAGTGGCTCGACGTAAGATCCCGCTCGAAGCCGCTGACCCGGTGATCGGGCAAGCGGAGGAAGAGCACACCGTCATCAGCGACGAGCCTACGCAACTTCCGCAGCGCCTCAAGTGGGTTGTACATGTGCTCGAAGACGTGGATCAACGTGATGAGAGAGAACTTGCCCTCGCAGGCCCACTCGCGGATCTGATCTTCCGAGGTAGCCTCGAAATCAGCCATTAGCATGGGCACGCCGAGGGCCCGACTATACTCAGGGATAACATCGATGTTGTCCATCCCGTACGCCTCGCAGCCAAACGTCTGCAGACAGTGAGCGAGATACGGGTACTTGGATCCGATGTCGAGCGTCTTGGCAGGCGTCCTCTTGATCCAGTCACGGAACAGCGCAGCAGCAAGAGCCGCGTTAACCTGCTTGTCCTGATTGCTCATTAGATGCCCGACCGATTCTCCATGGGCGTCCCTTTCATGGGGCGCCTCATACGTCTTCGGTGGCATCGGCGCCTGGAACCAGCAATCGCAGGCAGGACACATCCAGTACGGAGAAGCAAGGTAGCGCCCGGAACAAGCCGCCCCGCAGATCGGACAACCTGGTCGGGACAGCGCCGCTGCAACTTCGATCTCTGCATCAGACATGCTCAAAATGTTAGCGCGTGTGCGAAGCCAGTTGGCTGACAAGCCGCGGTTGAATGACAGACGTGCCTCCCACGGGACCAGGGATCTGCCCTCACTTCGGCGTTACATTTCCCTCTGCCCTCACTTGCATCTCCCGCGGGAAGCTCGATCCTACTCAGGTACCGACCTCGAGAGCCTGCTGGTATAAGGGTGCTATGCCCCCACGATCTCGCAAGACTAGTGTCATGATCACGGTGCTTGATGCCGCCGGCAACGACGTGACAGCCAGGGTCATGGTCGCAGCTCCCCCGGTACTTCCTGTGCAGCCTGAAGAGCCCGATGAGGTCTATGGATCGAGGCTGGCTTCACGACGCCAGGCTCTCCTCCAGGCTCTCGGCGCTCAGGTCTGGTGGCACATGGGCCTCGAGCCAAAGAAACGCGAGCCGGAGAGACGTCAATGAGTCGCTCCCGGCGGCCAAAATGTCCGAACGGCCGGGGCTGTAGTTGCTGCGGGCACGCCAGCGTGGGACGCAGGCAACGCGAAAGCGCCTGGGCGCGGGCTGACGAGCAGAACAGCCCCCGCGAGGCAATCCTCAAGGAAACCGGACACCCGCGCGGTTTCGACGTCTATTACGTGGGCTCCCGGCACAGCTGGATGACAAGGGCCCAGCGGCGGTAACAGCATCTTACGTGCGACGATTCCAGCGGGCCTTCAGGTCATCCACGGTGGGAGTCGCAATTGTCGTCGCATTGATCGCCCGAACGGAACGTTTCTCGAGAGAAACCAGAGAACCCAGACCAAGTTCCTGAGAGTCTGAGAAGTGTCGCCGGGACACACTCTTCGCCTGAATCTGGGCCACCCGCACTGGATCCAGGGCAGGCAAGTCGAGAGCGTGTGACGGGACATCGGCTAAACAGCGGGCACCCCCCAATCGCTCCAGCAGCCAGTTTGTCATCTGCACGTAGGAGTCCATGACTGGAAAAATCTCTGCCCCAGCCAGAGCGTTCAACTCGAGCCGTTGCTTCCGGGCCTGCTGATATGTCTCGATGAGGAGTGAAGACGGAGCACGGCTGAAACGACGGCGCCAGCCCCCCTCGGCAAGAAGTTCCTGGGTCAACCAGCGCAAGAACAGCTCGGCTGCCCGTGGGTGTGCCGGATCTGCGACCAGCTCCCGGGACAGCTGGCGGCCATTCAAGCGCACGATAGTCGTCGACCAGATCTGATCATGCTCGGGAAGGTACTCCGGATCGACACCTCTCTCCATCTCGAGTTGATGGGGAGCAACCTGCCGGATGAGGTCGTAGTTGACCGCAGAAGCCATCCCGATCAGTCGGAGCGTGACCATCCCGTCACGACCCCTCACCGAAATATCAAAGGGGACTCCGACGATCATGTCAGAACTTTTTGAGATCACAGATTCGCGAGCCAGGTCCCGCGGCACATCCTTACCGTCGCTGAATTTGGCACCCACCCGCAAGTACACGCGCTGGATCATGCCCGTCAAACACGAGAGCAGGACCTCCTGCCGATCACTCGTGCTCAGGCGTTGCGGCGGTTGGGCCTTATCACAGGACAGAAGCGGGAGGATCCTGCGCCGGATTTCGTCGGCCCGGAAGAAGTTTCGCCGAAACACGCCAATCTCCTCCAGCCGCTTGCGATTCTTGCCCGCAGCCCGAAACACATCCAAGACGGCCAAGAGGTCAGATTTGGATTCTGCCGTGAGTGAAGTCCATGTCCCATCACGCATCCGGATGTCGCCGACCTCCAGGCACGCTGCGATCGTCGCCACAGGCTCCACGACTCCCCGTCGCTCGGCCTCTACCAGCATACGGGCCAGCTCGACGCCCACGGGAAGCTTCGCCATGCGGTAACCGATTGGAGTGACGGTCCCCTGGACATCCATCGCACCAAGCGCGATCAATGCAGTGTGAGCATCCTCGATCGCACTTCTACTGGGCTGATGGAAGAACGACAACGCTGACGCATCAAAGCCATGAATCGCCAGACGAAGCACGACCTGATCGAGGCGCGTCCGCAGGATCTCTGCCACTGGAAAGGAAGGTCGCTCTGCGAGCGGGAGATCAGAACAGAGGACATAGATCCCCGCCCGGGTGCGACCTGCCCGACCCGCACGCTGGTTACAGTCCGCCTGCGAGATCGGTCGCAGGTACAGACCATCAATGCCATCAACCACTTCGACTCGGCGCTCCTCACCACTGTCGACAACAGCCTCAATGTCAGGGATGGTGATGCTCGTCTGTGCAACGTTGGTCGCAACGACGACCTTGTTGACTCCAGGGGGAGGAGGCTCAAAGCAGAGTGCCTGATCTGCTGGGGTCAGCTCTCCATGGAGCGGCAGCAGGCGCGTCGTTCTCGTGTCCGCGGACGAGCGGAGCCCATCGATCAGATCAGCGATCTCTCGCTTGCCGGGCAAGAAAACGAGCACGTTTCTCCCCGCACGTGCCAAAGCCGTGATCGTGGGGATCAAATCCTGCGCAGGCGCCTCACGCCGCTCCACCGGAAACAGCCGCCCCGGGACATCAATGATAGGACAATCCCCAAAATAGGTAGACAGTTGCGCCGCATCCAGCGTGGCCGACATGAGCACTGTCTTGATTCGCCCCTCCTGCGCGCGGATCCAAGCAACCAGAACCTCCATGTTGAGGTTCCATTCATGAACCTCGTCCAAGACCAGAATCGTCTCCGCATTGCTCATGGAGCGCTTGGCCAATTCTCGAACGAGCTGAAGTCCATCTGTGATGTAGAGGATCTCCGTCCGCGCTGAATCTGCCCGCTCCTCCGCAGTGCGAAAACCCACGCGATCGCCCAGCGAGCACCGAACTTCCTGAGCAACACGCTCCGCCAGCGTGCGTGCGGCCAGTCGCCGAGGTTGCGTGACCACGACACGATGGCCGGCATCGGCCAGAAACTGTGGGACCTGCGTGGATTTTCCGGCCCCCGTCTCTGCCGTCACAACCACCACCGGATGAGAGCGGACAGCGTGGAGGATCTGATCTCGATACTGTAAGATGGGCAACGACTCGTCAGGCATGCATCATTCCTTTTCAGACACCGCCAAGTGCTGGACCCCACGGATCACGGGGTCCTCTGCGGACCGCACAAATGGCCGCGTAGATGCAGTCGCAATTCCAGAAGTCCGGATCGTCATCTCGCGCACCTCGTTATTGGCCAACGCGCGTAACCAGCCGCTGAGTGATTGACCGGCGCCCTTCGCACACCGCTTCCATTCCCTGCGCTCGTCATCATTCGCACGGATGCCGACCAACTTACCAGCAGAGCCTGCACGGGGATGACGGCTCATGATCGAGAGGCCTCGATCACGACCACCGACACATTGTCACCACCGCCACCGTTCAGTGCGAGCTCGATAAGATCATGGGCCGTGTCCTTGGGCGAGCGACCAGATCCCAGCAGATATTGAATTGCGTCGACCGTCGCATAGCTGTAGAGCCCATCGGAACACAACAACAGCCGATCGCCCGATCGCAGCTCCAGATCGAGGCTGTCGACACGGGGCTCAGACTTGGCTCCCAGGTTGCGCGACAACACGCTCCTGTAGGGATGTCGGGCGGCAGCGGCAACAGACATCACTCCTCGATCGACAAGATCCTGGACGACCGTGTGATCACGGGTCAGGGACTGCAGCTGACTGTCACGCCACAGGTACGCACGGCTGTCACCAACATGAGCGACTACGACGCCTCGGGCAGCCACCAGACAAGCGACCACGGTCGTACCCATCCCATGACGATCATGATGACGCTGTGCATCGCTGAGCACCGCGGACGAGGCCGCAGTGATTGCCGCCCCCAGCAGCTCGCGCGGCGCCAATCTCGTACGATTCTGCTTCACCACGTCTCGGATCACCTCACATGCCAGGCGGGCCGCGACATCTCCAGCACTAGCCCCGCCCATACCATCGAGCACGGCATAGAGTCCGAGCGCTGGCTCGAGGAGCAAGACGTCCTCATTGGAGGTGCGCACCTTGCCGACGTGGCTATCACCAGCACCACACAGGAGGCTCTCCCTTGGAGAGATCTGCCCCTGAGGAGCTTGAAGAATACCGACCATTGGACGAACGCGCTTGATACGGGTCATGAGAGTCTCGTCTGCTCAGAAAAGCGCGGTCACTTCACGGTTGACATCATTCACCCGCCCATCATGGTTAGGGCACTCCTCGACGGAGAGGAGCTTGGGGCGGGCTTCGGCGAAGGCTGTTCATGGTCACGCCCTCAGCATGCGTATCGTTAAACGAATCGTCAAGCGTTTCGTTTAACGATTTGCAGCTCCGCTTTTTAACACGATTTGTTCATGAGGAGACCCTCACGAAGTCCGCGGGTGGGGGAACATCGCGTTCCGGATCAGCGTCCCGTCATACCAGTCCCGGTGATCCGCCAACGGGTCTGGGATCGGAAAAGACTTACCGCTCGACAGTTGTTCCCGGATCACCCGCAGGTCAGGCGTGAACTCGGTACGTTTGAGGGGCTTGAAGCGGTCGATCGCAGCATGGGACTTGTCGTTGGGGGATCTCCCCTTGTCAGTCCGCACATACGTGTTGGAATGCGAGCTCGAGCGCTCAAGCTGAACGAACAGTTGGGGCTGAAAGTCGATCCGATGCCCATTGTTCTCTAGCATAAAACCGAAGATGTAATCTTCGCCGGATAGCCCGTCACAACCCTCCTCGAAGCCATTGGTCTCCAGACACCACTCGAGCGGCAGGGAAAGTGTACAGCCATAGAGCCAGCCTCCACCACAGTCAAGCTTACCCTCTGGACACTGCTCGAGACGATGGTCCCTGATGATCTTTCCATTCTCGAGCTTCTCATAAGCGCCAACAATTACCGCCTCTCTTGAGCGCTCCCCGGAGCGGACCGACTCGAGCCAACAGCCTCCCAAATGACAACGATCATCCAGGAAAGCGACATAGTCCGTCTTGCAAAGCGCGATGCCGGTGTTACGAGCATTCGAGTTTGCCCACCAATCCACGGATGTGACCCGGTGCGCCCCCTGCCAGATCGTCGGCTTGGGCGCTGTCACGACCACCTCCCGGAAGAGTCCAGCAGGGATCCCCAGGAGGGCAGGCGGCCGGGCAAAAGTATCAACGACGATGAGATGAAGCTCATCGCCGCCCTGAATCTGCCGCCTCAGGTCCCCCACCATCCACTCGATGTGGGGCTCTCGACGGCCAGTGATGTAAACGATGGTCAACTTCACGGGTTTGACCCACATGCTCGCGTCCGGCTGCCAGCCCGTCAAGAGAGTTGCTCATCCCACACCAGGACCGGAGCGCTTGTCACACGTACGTCACCCAACCCCAGAGTCAACGCCAGGGATCCAAGTAGACACCGCTGGGTCGGACACTGTAG
>Ga0307497_10000137_pt1 | contig 15508 bp, 16 predicted proteins | sample 10_S_MG_FD_201366 | JGI IMG/M metagenome (GOLD analysis project Ga0307497, IMG submission 201366) | Soil microbial communities from Populus trichocarpa stands in riparian zone in the Pacific Northwest, United States - 10_S | ecosystem: Environmental > Terrestrial > Soil > Riparian zone > Trees...
AGTCGCGCGCGCCGACTACAAGGCGGACGGCTCCGAGGACCGCACGATCTACGCGGAGATCAAGAAGTTCTTCCAGCTCGACGACGAAACGACTCAGCTGCTCGTTCAGGAGGCGGCGCGCGAGGCGGATCGAGCCGTGTCGCTGCAGTCGTTCACTCGCCGCCTCGTGGAGGAGCTATCGGAGGCCGAGAGACACCGCGTCGTCGAGATGCTTTGGCGCGTCGCGCTCGCCGACCGCAGGCTCGACAAGCGCGAGGACTACGTCGTGAGGCAGGTCGCCGAGCTGCTCTACGTGACGCAGTCGGACCTGATCCGAATCCGCAACCGTGTCTACGAGCCGCGGCTCTGACGCCGCGGCCACGCGCCGGTCATTTCTCGTCGACGAAGAACTGCTTCTTGAAGCGAACCGTGTAACGGCTCGGGTCGTTGCTCGGCGTCACGTCGATCGTGTAGATCAACACCTCGCCGTCGGTGATCGCGAGCTCGCCGATGTAGTAGATCGCCTCGGCTTCCTTGATCTCGCGCAGCGTCATCGTCTTGAATTGCCCGTTGAGGTTCACGGCGGACGCGGTGACCGCGCCCGTGACTGCAGTTGTCTGCTTGTTCTCGCCTTTCCTGTGGATGCTCACGCTCAGCATCGCACGGCTCTTGCTGCGGACGATCTCGTACTCGCGCGCGATCTCGGGCTTGAGCTGGTCGGTGTTCAACGCGTTGAAGAACACGACGTAGTCGCCGAAGTCCTTCGAGCCTTCGGTCGCCGGCAGCACGCCTTGCTGCGTGTTCGTGACGTCGACGCCGTCGGCTTGCCCGCAGCCGGCGAGCCACGCGGACGCGACCAGCAAGGAGAGAATTCTCACGCGTGCCACCATGCCCCCTCCTAAAGACTCACCTCTAGGCGCTCGCCGCCGGGCCTTGCGCGCCGAGCGTCGACTGACATTACGCGCGCGCATCAGGGCTGTCTAGCGAACGAAAGCCCAGTGCGGCAGCGCGTAGATCACGGCTTGGAGCAGGATCAGCACGATCACCGGGCTCACGTCGAGGCCCGCGATCGGAGGAATGAGTCGGCGCACCGGACGCAGCAGCGGCTCGACGAGCGCGGCCAGGGTCGCGGCGCTCGGGTTGTACAGCTGTCCTCCGAGCCACGACATCACGACGTAGATGAACAGCGCGGCGCAATAGATCCAGAGCGTGAGCGTCACGAGGCGCAGCAAGACGGTCGTGACGAACGAGTCGATCGGCGGCACGAAGCCCGCAATTGCGAAGATCGACAACGTCGCGACGCACTCGAGCACGACGATCACGACGAGCGTTGGCAGATCGATGCCGCGGACGCTCGGCAGCACGCGGCGCGCCGGGACGACGAGCGGTGCGGTGATCTGGAGCACGAATTGCGCGAGCGGGCTCTGGTAGCTCGCGCGAATCCACTGGAGGATGAAGCGCAGCGCGAACGTCGAGATGTAGAGGCCGGACAGCGCGTCGACGACGAAGATCAGTGAGCTTTGCATGCGTCGAAATTTCGCCGTGGCTCTCGTGTGACTCGCGGCACGATAGCACGGGCTCTTCGGCCGGGGGCAGGCGCGCGGCCCGTTACGCGCGCGGCCCGAATATCGCGGTCCCGATCCTGATGCAGTTCGAGCCCGCCGCGATCGCCTTCTCGAAGTCGGCCGACATTCCCATCGACAACGTGTCGAGCGCGAATCCCTCGCCGCGCGTGCGGGCTTGCAGCGACGCGAGCGCGCGGAAGTACGGCGTGGGATCGGCTGCCGCGGGCGGGATCGCCATGAGCCCGCGGAGCTTGAGGCGCGGCAGCGCGGCGATCGCGCGCGCAAGCGCCGGCACGTCGTCGGTGGCTGCTCCGCTCTTCTGCGCCTCGTGCGCCTGATTCACTTGTATCAGCACGTTGAGCGGCGGAGCGAAGTGTGGCCGCTGGTCGTTCAGGCGCGCGGCGATCTTGACTCGATCGACCGTGTGCACCCACTGAAACTTTTCGGCAACGAGCCGCGTCTTGTTCGTTTGCAGCGCGCCGATGAAGTGCCAATCGATGTCGAGGTCGCGCAGCGCGTCGATCTTCAGTGCGGCCTCCTGCACGTAGCTCTCGCCGAACTCCCGTTGTCCCGCGCGAAACGCTTCGGCGACCTCCGTGCTCGTCTTCTGTTTGCTGACCGCGACGATCCTGACGGTCGTCGCGTGCTCCGCGAGCCGCGTCGCGCTGGCGACTCGCTCGACGATTTCCCGAAGATGCTCCGTGATTTCAGTCACGCTTTGGGGGTAGCCCTTAGCTATACTATGAATGCCTTATGGTAAGCCCGGTTTCGACAGCCCGGGCTCGAGTCAAAGGACCATCATGGCCGCCGTAGATATAGCGCAGTTGCTCGCGTTCGCCGTCAAGAACAACGCCTCGGATTTACACCTGTCGTCGGGCGTCCCACCGATCATCCGCGTTGACGGCGACGTCAAGCGCATCAACATGCCGCCGCTGAAGCACAAAGAAGTGCACAGCATGGTCTACGACATCATGAACGACAAGCAGCGCAAGGACTACGAAGAGTTCTTGGAGACTGACTTCTCGTTCGAGATCCCGAAGCTCGCGCGCTTTCGTGTCAACGCGTTCAACCAGAACCGCGGCGCGGCCGCGGTGTTCAGAACGATTCCGTCGCTCATCATGAGTCTCGACGATCTCGGTGCGCCGCGCATCTTCAAGGACATCTCGATGCATCCGCGCGGTTTGGTGCTCGTCACGGGGCCGACGGGTTCCGGTAAGTCGACGACGCTCGCGGCCATGGTCGACTACGTGAACGACAACAAGCCCGATCACATCATCACGATCGAAGATCCGATCGAGTTCGTGCACGAGAGCAAGCGCTCGCTGATCAATCAACGCGAGGTTCATCGCGACACACTCGGCTTCAGCGAGGCACTGCGCTCCGCGCTGCGCGAGGACCCCGACGTGATCCTGGTCGGCGAAATGCGCGACCTCGAGACGATCCGGCTCGCGCTCACGGCGTCCGAGACCGGACACCTGGTCTTCGGCACGCTGCATACGAGCTCCGCTGCGAAGACGATCGATCGTATCGTCGACGTGTTCCCAGCGGCCGAGAAAGAAATGGTGCGCAGCATGCTTTCCGAGTCGCTGCGCGCGGTCATTTCGCAGACGCTGCTCAAGCGGACCGGCGGCGGCCGCATCGCGGCCCACGAGATCATGATCGGCACGCCGGCGATCAGGAACCTGATCCGCGAAGGCAAGATCGCGCAGATGTACTCCGCGATCCAAACGGGTCAATCGGCGGGAATGCAAACGCTCGACCAAAACCTACAAGAGCTCATGATGAAGGGCTTGATCACGAAGGAAGAGGCCCGCTTCAAGGCCGTCAACAAAGAGAACTTCTAGTAGCAGCAGTTCTCAGCCGCGCGTGGGAAGGAGCGCGTTGAATGGAACGCGATCAAGCAGTACGACTGACGCAAAACCTACTGAAGAAGATGGTGGAGAATAACGGCTCCGACCTCTTCATCACCGCTGAGTTCCCGCCCGCGATCAAGATCGACGGCAGCATTCGCCCGTTCGCGGATCGCCCGCTGACCTCGGCGCAGAGCTCGCTGATCGTGCGCTCGATCATGAACGACAAGCAGGCGAAGGAGTTCGACGCGACGAAGGAGTGCAACTTCGCGATCGCGCCGCAGGGCATCGGCCGTTTCCGCGTGAGCGCGTTCGTCGCGCAGGGCCACGTCGGCGCGGTGATCCGCACGATCGTCACCAAGATTCCGACCTTCGAGGACCTCGAGCTGCCGGGCCAGCTCAAGGACGTCGCGATGACGAAGCGTGGGCTCTGCCTCGTCGTCGGCGGCACGGGCTCCGGTAAGTCGACCACGCTCGCCGCGATGATCGGCCATCGCAACGAGAACAGCCGCGGTCACATCATCACGATCGAGGATCCGGTCGAGTACGTGCACCCGCACCGCGGGTGCGTGGTCACGCATCGCGAAGTCGGCGTCGACACGGATAGTTGGCACAACGCGCTCAAGAACACGCTACGCCAAGCGCCCGACGTGATCATGATCGGCGAGATCCGCGACCGCGAGACGATGCAGTACGGCATCCAGTTCGCGGAAACCGGCCACCTCTGCGTCGCGACGCTGCACGCGAACAGCGCGAATCAGGCGCTCGACCGCATCATCAACTTCTTCCCCGAGGAGCGGCGGCATCAGCTGCTCATGGACCTGTCGCTGAACATCACCGCGATGATCTCGCAGCGGCTAATCCCGCGCGAAAACAAGATGGGCCGCGTCGCCGCGATGGAGATCATGCTCGCGTCGCCGCTGATCAGCGACCTGATCTTCCGCGGCGAGGTCGCGATGATCAAAGACATCATGGCGAAGTCGACGCGGCTCGGAATGCAGACCTTCGACCAAGCGCTGTTCCAGCTCTACGAGGACGGCGCGATCTCGTACGAAGAGGCCATGCGCAACGCGGACTCGAAGAACGAGCTGCGGCTCAAGATCAAGTTGCAGAGCAAGCGCGAGGGCTCGGCGGCCGCCGAGCATTCGGAGAGTCTGCAGCTCGCCGACGAAGAGAAAAACAGCCGCTTCTAACCGAGCGGCCGTCCTCGAGCGAAGCTCTCCGCGATGAACGTCAAACCTCTGTTCAAGTTGATGGTGGACAAGAAGGCGTCCGACCTCTTCTTCACCACGTTCTCCCCGGTCATGATCAAGATCGACGGCAAGATCATGCCCGTGAACCAGGTAGAGCTATCGCCGAAGATGGTTCGCCAGGCCGCGCTCGAGCTCATGAACGAGACGCAGCTCGAGAACTTCACGCGCGACCTAGAGATCGACTTCGCGCTCTCGGAGGCGGGGCTCGGCCGCTTCCGCGTCAACGTGTTCCACCAGCGCGGCAACGTCGCGATGGTGCTGCGCTTCATCACGCCCGAGCTGCCGCAGCTCGACGAGCTTGGCATGCCCGACATCATGAAGGACATGATCATGCTCCGCCGCGGGCTGATCCTGATGGTCGGCGCGAGCGGCTCGGGCAAGTCGACGACGCTCGCGGCGATGATCGATTTCCGCAACAAGAACTCGGCCTCGCACATCGTCACGATCGAGGATCCGATCGAGTTCCTGCACAGCAACCAGAAGTCGATCGTGAATCAGCGCGAGGTCGGCCTCGACACGCACTCGTACCACCGCGCGCTGCGCAGCGCGATGCGCGAGGCGCCGGACGTGATCCTGATCGGCGAGATCCGCGACCGCGAGACGATGCAGGCCGCGATCGACCTCGCGGGCACGGGCCACCTCGCGATCGCGACGCTGCACGCGAACAACTCGCCAGAGACCCTCGACCGCATCATCAACATGTACCCGAACGATCAGCACAAGCAGGTGCTGATGGACCTCGCGCAGTACATCCGCGTGATCATCTCCCAGCGCCTCGTGCGCTCGAAGGAGGGCAAGCGCGTCGCGGCGGTCGAGGTCATGCTGAACACGCCGCACATCTCGGAGATGATCCTCAAAGGCGACATCAGCTCCGTGAAGGAAGCCTTCAAGGACACGAAGGAGCCCGGGATGCAGAGCTTCGACCAGGCGCTGTTCGAGCTCTATAGAAGGGGTGCGATCAGCATGGAAGAGGCGCTGTCGAACGCCGACTCCCGCTCCAACCTCGAGGCGAAGATCAACTTCAGCTGAGCTCGGGCTAAGCCCCGGGCTCTCCCCGACCCTTGACGCCCACGCGCTGCACCAGGCGAATGAGCCCCGCGCGCGCTTGAGCTCGGCGAGTGTCGCGTAGATCGTGCGCAGCACGCCGAATACGTTCGTTTCGAATTGCCGGCGGTAGTCCTCGAGGTCTAGATCCTCGACGTTGCCCGCGACGCCGAATCCGGCGTTCGCGACGACGACGTCGATCTTGCCGCGCTCGCGCTTGATCTCTCCGACCACGGCTTCGAGGTCGCCGTCGCGCGTGACGTCGCAGCGAACGATTCGGACGCCGGCGTGCGGCACCGGCAGGCCGCGCCGGTTATGAAGACGGTGTGATCGCGAAAGCGTGGGCGCGGCATGCTCGAGTGACGCGGCCCGGGGCGTGCTGCTCGCTCGCCACGCGGGGCCGGCTAAACGGGAAAGACTTCGCGAGCGTCGAAGACGGGGCCGTCGACGCAAACGCGCTTCATCGCGGGCCCGTCGGGCGTTTGCACGAGCACGTTGCAGCCGGCACAGCCGCCGATCCCGCAGGCCATGAATTCCTCGAGCGCGAGCTGGCACGAGAGGTCGAACTCGCGCGCGAGCTTCGCGGCCGCGGCGAGCATCGGCGTCGGGCCGCAGGCGAGCACCTGGACCTCGCCGCGCGCCTTCGGCGCGAGCGTCTGCAGCCAAGCGCGCGCGAGGTCCGTCACGTAGCCGCGGTGGCACCCTGGCAGCCCCGCGTTGCTCGCCAGCCGCGACGGCACTGCCCAGCGCTCGAGAAGCGCGACCGCGCGGGTCGCATCGGGGCCGGCGCCCCGGACCTCGAGCCGAGAGTCGACGAGCTCGAACGGGAACGGCACCTCGGAGCCCATTAGCACGAGCATCTTGAACTCGGGGCGCGCTCGGAATTGGTCCGCGAGGAAGATCATCGGCGGAATGCCGACGCCGCCGCCGAGCGCGAGCAGCTGCGGGCGCGCGGCGTCGGGCGCGAAGCCGCGGCCGATCGGCGCGAGCACGCTGAGCACCTCGCCGCTGCGGCGCGCGGCCAGTTTCTCGAGCCCATGCCCCTTCGGCTTGTAGAGGAACTCGAGCCAGCCCTCGCTCGCGTTCGCGCGCATGATCGACAGCGGTCGGCGCAGCGGCACGGCCGGATCGCACGAGATATGCGCGAACATGCCCGGGACCGCGCGCCGCGCGGCCTTCGGCGCACGTACTCTCAAGATGAACTGCTGACCCGCGAACGCTTGGTGGTCGAGGATCTCGGCGTCCTCGAGCGCGACGGTGCCGCGCTTCGGCTTGTAGCTCACGCGCGCGCCTCGTGGTCGATGTGCCGGTGAATCAACGCGAGCACCGCCATACGGATCGCGACGCCGTGCGTGACCTGCTCCTGGATGACGGATTGCGGCCCGTCGGCTACGGCGCCGTCGATCTCGACGCCGCGGTTCATCGGGCCGGGATGCATGACGATCGCGGCGCGGTTCGCGAGCCCCAGACGCTCCTCGGTGAGCCCATAGCGCCGGGAGTACTCCTGCGGGTCCGGAATGTCGCCGAGCTCGGCGAAGCGCTCGCGCTGCACGCGCAGCGCCATCACGACGTCGACGCCGCGAATGCCGTCCACGAGCTCGGTCGTGCGCTTCGCGCCGGCGAACTCGCCGTCCTCGGGCAAGAGCTCGGGCGGAGCAACGAGCCTGAGCTCGCCGACGCCGAATTTGCTGAGCGCCTGGTGCGCCGAGCGTGCGACCCGCGAGTGCTTGACGTCGCCGACGATCGCGACGCATACGTCGCGGACGTCGCCCTTATGGCGTTGGATCGTCATGAGGTCGAGCAGCCCTTGGGTCGGATGCGAGACGTCCGACTCGCCCGCGTTCAGCACGCAGACGTGCGGCGCGACCTGCTGCGCGATGCGCGCGGGCACCCCGGTGCTCGCGTCGCGAACCACGAAAATGTCCACTTGCATCGCCTGGAGCGTGAAGATCGTGTCCATGATGCTCTCGCCCTTCGCGCGCGAGGACATGTTCACGTCGAGGTTCAGCACGTCGGCGCGCAGGCGTTTCGCGGCGAGCTCGAACGATGCCCGCGTACGCGTGCTCGGCTCGAAGAACAGGTTCGCAACCGTGCGTCCGCGCAGGACGTCGTCGCGCGGAGCCGGCGCACCGACCGGAGTGAGGTAACGGGTCGCGAGCTCGATGATCTCCTCGAGATGCGCGCGGTCGAGGCTGCGCAAGTCGATCAAGTGGCGGAGCTCGCCCCGCGCGTTGAGCTGCTCGACCTCGTCGCTCATGGCTGCTCGTTCAGCCACTGCTCAGCGATCAGGCACGCGGCGACGCGGTCGTTCTCGTCGCGCTCGACCCGGCGCCGTAGATACCCGGAGCGGCGAGCGCTCGCGAGCTCGCTCTGCGCGGCGGCCGAGGTGAGGGTCTCGTCGACGGTCGCGACCGGCAGACGATAACGTTCGCCGAGCTTTGCGACGAACGCACGAATGCCGCGCGCGATTGTTGCGGCGCCTTCGCCCTCGGGCAGGCCGACGACGAGCTGGGCCGGACGCCATTCCTCGATCACGCGGTCGATGTCCCGCCACGGGATCTCGTCGCGGACTTTCAGCGTGGTGAGCGGAGAGGCGGTCCGGGTCGCGAGGTTCGCCGTCGCTACGCCGAGACGGCGCAGACCGAAATCGAAAGCAAGCACAACGTGGCGCTCGCTACTCTGCGCCACGCCGCCAACCTGGCCGGTGCTCAGGCGTGCCCGGCATAGCTCGTGATCTGGTGCACGTCGACCCCGAGCAGCCCGACGGCCGCCGACCAACGCTGCTCGAACGGCGTCTCGAAGACCAATGCGGGGTCGGCGGGCACCGTGAGCCACGCGTTCGCGAGCAGCTCGGCCTCGAGTTGGCCTCGCTCCCAGCCCGCGTAGCCGAGCGCGACGATCATCGGCTCGGGGCCTTCGCCGCGCGCGACCGCGCCGAGGATGTCGGTCGACAACGTGACCTTGATCTCGCCGCCCGGATCGAGCGTCGCGTCGTACTTCTGCGCCGAGCGGTGCAGCACGAAGCCGCGCTCGGGCTCGACGGGTCCGCCGCGCAGTACGGGGTGCGTGGTCCGCACGCCGTCGGAGGCGGGCAGCGAGAGCTGGGCCAAGACCTCGGCGAGCGTGGTCTCGCTCGGGCGATTGATGATCACGCCGAACGCGCCTTGGGCGTCGTGCTTGCAGAGATAAGTGACCGTGGTGTTGAAATTCGGGTCTTCCATCGCGGGCATCGCGATCAGGAAGTGATCTTGCAGCGAGCGCATCGGATGACTCCGGGTGGACTCGGGTTACGCGCTATCGTAGCACCCCGGCGCGAGCGGATTCTTGAGCGCTGGGGGCCGCTCAGTCTTGGGCCGGCAGCGATGCTCGCGCCGCGTTCCGACGGGCGCTATCGAAGAAGTCCCAGTCGTACGCAAAGCGCAGCACGTCGTAGTCCTTGCGGATGTTCGGGGGCAGTGGGTCGAACGGCGCGGCCAACCGCAGGATCTTGAGCGCTGCCTGGTCGAGCGCCTGATCGCCCGAGGAATGGCGCACGACAATGCTTTGCAGCGTGCCGTCCGCGCGGATCACGACCTCGAGCGTCGGCCGGCCGTGGTCGAGGCCGCCGAGGAAGCGCGCGGGATAGTTCGCGGTGCCGATCCGCTCGACGCGGCGGCGCCACTCGTAGAGATATTCGGCGAGGATCGATTGCTGCGCGGCCGGTGTTGCGATCAACGTGCGGGTCGCGTCGTCGCCGTCGGGCAGCTCCGCGCGCGCGTCGAGCTCGGCCGCGGTGGTCTGCGGGACGACGGAGTCGATCAGCTCGGCGGCCTTCTCGCGCGTCGCCGCGGGCTCGTCCGTCGGCTGCGGCGTCGCGAGCACGCGGTTCGCCGACTCGCCGCGGCTCACGAGCTCCTCGGCACTAGGCACGAGCTCGCGCGGCGCGCCGTCGACGAGATCCGCTCCGTCCGGGCTGCCGAGCTGCGCGACAGGCTCCGACGCGGACAGCGAGCTCGTCGCACGGGGTCCGGCGGCAGCGCGGCCCGCGGCTTGCTGGTTGCGGTTCGCGATGAAGGCGCTCTTGTCGGGGGCCGCATCGTCGCGGCCGTCCACGACCAGCGTGACGTTCAGCGAGGGCGACGCGTGGTCGTCATCAAACGTCGCGGCCGTGAACGTGACGCCGAGAATCACGACGCCGTGCACGAGCGCGGCTAGGAACAGCGTGGAGCCCAAGCGATCGTCGATCGTCGGGCGGGCCGAAGTCCTATTGAGTGGCGCTTCCATCGGCATCGATCGGCCGGGATTATAGCGCGTGGTTTCAGCGGCGGCCCGCGGCCCTACGCCCCGTGTCGCCGAGCTTCCGGCCGATCGCGGCGATGAGCTTAGCAGCGATGTCGATGCCGTATTGGCGATCCAGTTCACGTATTCCCGTCGGGCTCGTGACGTTGATCTCCGTGAGGTAGTCGCCGATCACGTCGAGACCCGCGAACATGACCCCTTTCGCGCGTAGGGTCGGCCCGACTTGGCCGCAGAGCCAGCGGTCGCGCTCGGTCAGCGCGCGGCCTTCGCCTTTCGCGCCCATCACGAGATTGCCGCGGCTCTCGCCCGGCGCCGGGATACGTGCGAGCGCGTACTCGACCGGCTCGCCTTCGATCAGGAGGATCCGCTTGTCGCCGTCCACGATCTCCGGGACGTAGCGCTGGGCGAGCGTGTACCTCTCACCGTCCCCGGTTAACGTCTCGATGATCACGTTGACGTTCAGATCGCCCTCGGTGACCACGAAGATCGAGCGGCCGCCCATCCCGTCGAAGGGCTTGAGCACGATCCGGCGATGCTCGGCCAGGAACGCGAGCAGCTCATTACGCGAGCGCGTCACGAGGCTCGGCGGCGTGCACTGCGGGAACCAGGACGTATACGCCTTCTCATTGATATCCCGGAGGCTCGAGGGCTTGTTGACGACGAGCAACCCGCGGTTCTCGGCGAGCTCGAGGATGTAGGTCGTGTAGATGTACTCCATGTCGAACGGCGGGTCCTTCCGCATCAGGAGCACGTCGAGACTCTCGAGTCCCTGGTTCCAGGACCCGCCGAGTGTGAACCAGCTCTCGGAATCGTCGCGGACCTCGACGTGCCGGCCGTGGCCCAGCGGGGCGCCGTCCCGGACCAGGAGGTCCTGTTGGCGGAAGTAGATGATCGGCCAGCCGGCCCTCTGGGCGGCCAGCAGCATCGCGAGCGTCGAGTCCTTCTTCGGCTTGATCGTCTCGATCGGGTCCATCACGACGCCCAGCACGGGCCGAGACTCGGTCATCACCTTTCCTCTTTTTGCGCGCGAGTTCGCAGTTTCTTCGAAACGCGGGCCGCTACGATACCCCGATTCTGCAGAGCTCGGACCCGCCGGACTCACGCAAGAGCGGCCGTCGCACTCGTGAGATCGTCGATGGAAGGTGCCGAGCCAATATGTTAAAAGGCGCGTTGATCTCGGGGGTTACGTGACAGGTCCGAGCAGGTCCCAAGGCGGAGGCAAGCAGGTGTCCAGCGCGGCGAACCCTAAGAGCGAGCTCGCGGGCCTGAAGATCCTCGTCATCGACGACAGCAAGACGATCCGCCGGACGGCGGAGACACTGTTGGCCAAGGAAGGCTGCGAAGTGTTCACGGCCGTCGACGGCTTCGATGCGCTGTCGAAGATCGCGGACCACCGCCCCGACATCATCTTCGTCGACATCATGATGCCGAGGCTCGACGGCTATCAGACCTGCTCGTTGATCAAGCACAACCGCACCTTCAAGGACACGCCGGTCATCATGCTGTCGAGCAAGGACGGTCTGTTCGATCGCGCGCGAGGGCGCCTCGTCGGTTCGGAACAGTATTTGACGAAGCCTTTCACGAAGGACGAGCTGCTCGGAGCGATCCATAGCCACGTGGTCAAGTGAGCGGGGTAGGGTCGGGCGTATGGCGTTGATCATGATCGTCGATGATTCTCCAACCGAGGTGCACGTCTTGAAGACGGCACTCGAGAAGCATGGCTTCGACACGGTCTCGGCGGCCGACGGGTCGGAATGCCTCAGCCTCGCGCGCGAGGTACGCCCCGATCTGATTTTCATGGACGTCGTGATGCCGCGCGTGAACGGCTTTCAGGCGACGCGCACCCTGACGCGCGATCCGCAAACGAAATCGATTCCAGTCGTGATGATCACGACGAAGGACCAGGAGAGCGACCGCGTCTGGGGTATGCGTCAAGGCGCGGTCGACTACCTCGTGAAGCCGGTCAGCGAGGCCGTGCTCGTCGCGAAGGCGCAAGAGGTGCTGGATCGCGCCGAGGGGCAAGGCGCTTGAGCAGTCTCCAAGCGCTCGTAGAGCGGCCGTTCGAGCTATTGGTTGAATTGGAGCGCCGAGCGCGGGCCGCGGTCGCGGCTCGCGAGGGTGCGCCGGCCGCGGCCGACGAGTGGGTCGGCATCGGCTTTCGGCTCGGCGCCGAGCGCTTCGTCGCGGCGCGCGGCGACGTGCGCGAGGTGTTGCCGGTTCCCGACCAGGTCACTCGAGTTCCGGGCGCGAAGCCGTGGCTGCGCGGAATCGCGAATCTCCGCGGGCAGCTGCTCACGGTAGTCGATCTGAAGTCGTTCTTGGGCGCCGGCAGCGCGGCCGCGGAACGCCAGGCGCGCGTGCTCGTCGTCGCGAGCCGCGACGTGCCGACCGGGCTCATCGTCGACGAGGTGCTCGGCTTCCGGCGCTTCGGCGCGAACGAGTTCCGCGACGAGACGCCGGCCGGCGTGATCCGCTGCGAGCACTATCTCGAGGGCTGCTATCGTCGCGGCAGCGAGGTCTGGCCGCGCTTCAGTCTGTTCAAGCTGCTCGGCGACGAGCAGTTCCTGATGGCCGGTGAGACGCCGAAGGCGCGCACCGCCGAGGCGGGATAAGGCATGGTGAAGTCGAGTTCTTTGCCGAGGCTGCTACCGCCGCTCGCGATCGTGGTCGCGATGGTCGTGCTCGGCGCGGCCACGGCGCTCTCGCTCGGCGGTCGCTCCGGTGGCGATGGCGACGCGGGGCTCGGCGCGCTCATGGCGGCGACTCAGGCCGCGCGCGCGGACGCGCGCGCGGCGCTCGCGGGCGAGGCCGAGGCGTTCGACCGGCTCGCCGCGAGCCGCACGGAGATCGCGCGGTTGCGCGCGGCGGCCGCATCGGCGTCGGGCTCGGCGCACACGTTCGCGGCCGGCGGTGCGTGGACCTCGCTCGACGGCGGCTTGAGCGCTCTCGGTGGCGCTCGCGAAATGCTGCTCGAGGTGCACGCCGCGCGCGGCCGGCTGCTCGAGCTCGCGCCCGCGCTGCTCGCCGCGACCGGCAACCTCGCGAGTGCGCTCGCACCGGCGGACCTCGCAGCAGATCAGCCCTATCTGGCTCGCTTCGAGCTCACCGTCGAGGGCATTCGGCAGAGCATGCGCGCGCTCGCGGCCGGCACGGCGGACGAAGAATCTGTTCGGCGCTTGAACGACTCCGAGCAGTTCCTCGGCCAGATCATTCGCGGGCTCCGCGGCGAGGACACGAGCCTCGGGATGACGCCGGTTCGCGGCCAGGCCGCGCAGTCGAACCTCGAGTCGGCGACGCGGCTGTTCGAGCAGACGCGCGCGGCGATCGGCACGCTCGTTGGGCGCGCGGCCCAGCTCGCGGCCGCCCAGGCGGCGACGGCGACCATAGACAAGGGGGCGGGCGCGCTGCTCGCCGACTATCGGCGCATCGGCGCGGGCCCGCTCGCCGCGGCGAGCGTCGGCGGCGCGAGCCTCGGCAACGTGCCGCTGATCCTGATCGGAGCCGCCGCGCTGCTCGTGCTGCTGATGCTGCTCATCTACTACCAGTCGCGCAGCTTCCGGAGCGCGGCGGAGAGCCAGGCGGCACAGAACGACCGCAACCAGCAGGCGATCCTGCGGTTGCTCGACGAGCTGTCGAGCCTCGCCGACGGCGACCTCACGGTGCAGGCGACCGTCACCGAGGACATCACCGGAGCGATCGCAGACTCGATCAACTATGCGATCGACGCGCTCCGCGAGCTCGTCACGACGATCAAGGATTCGTCGATCCTCGTCGACGCCGCGTCCAAGCAGACGGAAGGGACCGCGCGGCAGCTGTTGCGCGCGGGCGAGGCGCAGGCGAAGCAGGCGGCCGCGGCGTCGGAGTCGATGGCCCGCATGGCGGTGTCGATCGAGGAAGTGTCCGGCAACGCGGAGCGCTGCTCCGATGTCGCGCGGCACTCCGTCGAGGTCGCGCACAAGGGCGGCGAGGCCGTGCGCCGCACGATCGCCGGCATGAACACGATCCGCGAGACGATCCAAGACACGTCGAAGCGAATCAAGCGCCTCGGCGAGAGCTCGCAGGAGATCGGCAACATCGTCGAGCTCATCGAAGAGATCGCCGAGCAGACGAACATCCTCGCGCTCAACGCGTCGATCGAGGCGTCGCGCGCCGGCGAGGCGAGCCGCGGCTTCGCAGTCGTCGCGGACGAGGTGCAGAAGCTCGCCGAGCGCTCGACGAACGCGACGAAGAAGATCGAAGTGCTCGTGAGCACGATTCAGTCGGACACGAACGAAGCGGTCGTGTCGATGGAGCGCAGCACGACCGACGTCGTCGGCGGCGCGTTGCTCGCCGAGAACGCAGGTGCGGCGCTCGACGAGATCGAGCAGGTCTCGCATCAGATCGCGTCGCTCGTGCATAACATCTCGGGTTCGTCGAAAGAGCAGGCGAGCGTCGCGGGCGGGATCACGAAGAACATGCACGTGCTGCGCGAGATCAGCGGCAAGACGACGGACTCGATGGCCGCGACGTCGGCCGCGATCGGCAAGTTGTCGGAGCTCGCGTCGCAGCTGCGCAAGTCGGTCTCGGGCTTCACGCTGCCCGATCAGGGGGGCGGCACCGGTGTGCTGAGCCAAGTGCACGTCGCAACGACGCTCGAGCGCGCCGAGCCGACGCGGCCGGATGGCGAAGTCGCGCAGGTGACGGAACGTCGCCGGTCGTCCGGGTAGGCTCCTGCATATGGCGGCCGGCACCCTGGACGATCTCGCGGCGCACTCGTTCGATTTGGTGAACCGCGAACTGACGAGCACGCTCGACAACGCGCGTCGGGAGCTCGAGGAGTACGTCGACGGTCACTCCGACCGCGGCGCTCTCATCAAGACGGCGGATCTGCTGCATCTCGCGCGCGGCGCGCTGAAGATCGTCGAGATTCACGGCGCGGCTCTGCTGGCCGAGGAGATGGAGCAGACCTGTCGCCAGCTCGCCGAGCCCGGCGAGCACGCGAAGGGCGAACAGGGCCTCGAGGCGCTCACGCGTGCGATGGTGCAGCTCCCCGCGTACCTCGAGCGGCTGCTCGGCGGCGGCAAGGACGTCGCGCTGGTACTGCTGCCGCTGCTCAACGATCTGCGCACGGCGCGCGACAAGCCGTCGTTGTCGGAAGGCACGCTCGTGCTCCTGAACGCCGGCCCGTTCGAGCGCCACCTCGATGCGCGCGCCGGCGGTCCGCAGCCCGAGGTCGGGCGCGGCTTCGAAAAGGTCGCGCAACGGCTGCGCCCCGCGTTCCAAACCGCCCTGCTCGGCTGGATCAAAGGCAACGACGTCAACCGCCACTTGGACGAGCTGCTGCGCGTGAGCCTCGGCCTCGAGCGCGCGGGCGTGACCGATCAGGTCAAGCAGCTGTGGACCGTGATGTCGGCCGTGCTGACCGCGATCCGCGGCGGCGGCCTCGAGGCCACGGTCACTCTGAAGCGGCTGATCGGCCAAGCCGATCGCCAGCTCAAGCGCCTGATCGACGGCGGCGAGTCCGCGCTCGTGAACGCGCCGCCGGTCGATCTGATCAACA
>Ga0307497_10000138_pt1 | contig 15491 bp, 16 predicted proteins | sample 10_S_MG_FD_201366 | JGI IMG/M metagenome (GOLD analysis project Ga0307497, IMG submission 201366) | Soil microbial communities from Populus trichocarpa stands in riparian zone in the Pacific Northwest, United States - 10_S | ecosystem: Environmental > Terrestrial > Soil > Riparian zone > Trees...
GCACTGCGGAAGCGGTTCGGGTGCGTGGTGAGCAGCTTGGCGACGATGATGCCGCCCAACGAGTATCCGACGAGATGGGATTTTTCGATTTTGAGGTGATCCAGGAGACGAATCACGTCGAGCGCGATCCCGTCGTAGGCGTGCAGGTCGTGCGGCTTGTCGCTGTGCCCGTGGCCGCGCAGATCGAAGGCGAGCACGCGGTAGTCGCGGGCCAAATCCGGCAGGATGCCCGTGTTTATCCAGCTTCGCTCGATATCCCCGGTGAAGCCGTGCACCAGCACCACCGCCGGCCCGCTGCCCTGGTCGACGTAGCGGATGCGCACCCCGCCCGCGTCGAAGTAGCGGTCCTGCGCCAGCGCAGCACCGTTGATCCAGAGCAATACCGCAGCCCAGCGCAGCAGCACCATAATCCGCACGTGAAATCCCTCCTCATCCCCGAGCTGCAGGCGTACGCGCCGTTCGACGAGCTCGAGCCCGAGGCGCTCGATTATCTCGCGCAGAAGCTGCGCCTGGCGTACCACGCGCGCGGCGAGCTGATCCTCGGCCCCGACAGCGGGGTGGTGGACCGCTTGCGCATCATCAAGCAGGGCGCGGTGCGCGGCAGCGGCGGGCCGGCGGACGTGGTGCTCGGCCCGGGCGAGGCGTTTCCGCTCGGCGCGCTGGCCGGGCGCCGCGCCACCGTCTATCAATACCGCGCCGAGGCCGACACGTTCTGCTGGGAGCTCGAGGCGGCGCGCTTCCACGAGCTGTTCGAGCGCAGCGGGCGCTGGCGCGCCTACGCCACGCAGCACCTCGCCGCGCTCGCCGAGCGCTCGCAGCGCGCGCTGCGCGGCGAGGCGGCGCAGTCCGCGCTCGACAGCGCCGGCATGCTCGCGCCCCTGAAAAGCGTGCTGCGGCGCGCGCCGGTCGCCTGCGCGGAGGACGCTACGCTCGGCCAGGCGGTGCGCCGCATGCAGGCCGAGCGCGTCGGCTCGATCGTGGTGCTCGACGCGCAGGGGCTGCCGGGCGGCATCTTCACCACCGTCGACCTGCTCGCGAGCGTGGCCACGGGCGCAGCGCTCGACACGACTGTGGCGCAGCACATGACGCCGCGCCCGGTGACGCTGGAGGAAGACGCGACGCTCGCCGACGCCGCGCTGGCGATGGCGCGGCACGGCTTCCGTCATATCGTGGTGACGCGCGACGGCAGGCTTGCCGGCGTGGTCTCGGAGCGCGACCTGTTCGCGCTGCAGCGCCTGGGCCTGCGGCGCACCGCGGAGCGCATCCGCGGCGCGGCGGCGCTGCCGCAGCTCATCGACGCGGCCGGCGACATCCGCCAGCTCACGCGCCATCTGCTCGCGCAGGGCGTGGCCGCGGGCCCGCTCACCGCCATGGTGAGCGCGCTCAACGATGCGCTCACGCGCCGCGTGATCGAGCTCGCCGCCGCGCGCCGCCCGCTGCCGGGCGCGTGGTGCTGGCTCGCGCTCGGCAGCGAAGGGCGCATGGAGCAGACGCTGGTCACCGACCAGGACAACGCGCTGATTGTGGAAGGCGGACAGGACGCCTTCCTCGCCTTCGCCGACCAGGTCAACCGCGACCTCGACGCCTGCGGCTACCCGCTGTGCAAGGGCGACATCATGGCGCGCAACCCGCGCTGGTGCCTGACGCTGCCGGAATGGCGGCGCGCGTTCGACGACTGGATCCGCAACAGCGATCCCGAGGCGCTGATGCACGCCGCGATCTTCTTCGACTTCCGGCCGCTCGCCGGCGAGGCGCGCCTGGCGGGCGAGCTGCGCGACGCGGTGCTGGCGCAGACCGGCGCGAACCGCGCGTTCTGCCGGGCGATGGCGCAGGCCGCGCTCCAGGCGCGGCCGCCGCTCGGGCTGCTCGCCGATTTCTCCGGCGACGAGCTCGACCTCAAGCTCGCCGGCACGCGCCCGTTCGTCGATGCCGCGCGCGTGCTCGCGCTCGGCAGCGGCTCGCCCGAGACCGGCACTGCGGCGCGGCTGCAGGCGGTGAACGAGGCGACCTCGGTGGAGGCCTTTCATTACCTGCAGACCCTGCGCCTGCGGCGCGAAAGCAATCGCGTGCGCGTCGCCGAGCTGAGCGACATCGAGCGCCGCGTGCTGAAGGGCGCATTCCGCCAGGCGACCCTCCTGCAGCAGCGCCTCGCGCTCGACTACGGGCTATGAGCTGGCTCCGCCGCACCCCGCTCGAGGGCGCGCGCTGGGTGGTGGTCGACTGCGAGACCAGCGGCCTTGACGCCGCGCGCGACCGGCTGCTGTCGGTCGGCGCGGTGGTGGTGCGCGATGGCGGCGTGGAGCTGCGAGAATTTTTTCAATCCAAGATCCAGCAAACCACACCGAGCGCGCGCGAGAACATCGTGATCCACGGCATCGGCGGCGACGCGCAGCGCGGCGGCCGTGCGCTGGACGAGGTGATGCGCGAGCTGGACGCGTTCGTGGGCGACGGCCTGCCGGTCGCGTTTCACGCGCTGTTCGACGCGGCGGTGCTGCGCCGCCACGGGCTCGGTACGCGCGCGAAATGGCTCGACCTCGCCGCGCTCGCGCCGGCGCTGTTCCCGCAGAAGGGCAGGGACGACAGCCCGCTCGAGCACTGGCTCGCCGCCTTCAGCATCGCGGCGCGCGCGCGCCACGACGCGCTCGGCGACGCGTTCGCCACTGCGCAGCTCCTGCTCGTTGCGCTCGCCGAGGCGAAGCGCCAGCGCATCGCGAGTGTGGAGGACCTGCGGCAGGCCGCTACCTCAAGGTTCTTGCGACCGTAACCGCGCTGCCGTCGCGCGAATGTTCGGTGAAGCCGAGGTGCGCCGCCAGCTCCAGCATGTCGCGGTTCGCTTCGAGGATGTAGCCGTGGAGTGCCCGGTAGCCGGCAGCGCGCGCCGCGTCGCACAGCCGCTCGAGCAGCGCGTGGCCGAGGCCCTTGCCCTGCCACGCGTCGGCCACGGTCAGGGCGAACTCGGCGGTCTCGCCGTCGGCGTTCGGCGCATAGCGCCCGACGGCGAGGAACTCGTCCTGCCACAGCGCGGCCAGCGCGAGCTCGCGGTCGTAGTCGAGCTGGGTGAAGCGCGCGAGCATGCGCTCGGAGAGCTGCGGCAGGTACTGCATGAAGCGCTGGTAGCGCGAGCGCCCGGAAAGCCGGTCGAAGAAGCGCTTCTCGCGCTCCGCATCCTCGGGCCGGATTGGCCGCACGTGCACCGTGCGGCCGTCGCGCACGCGGATCTCGCCCTCGCGCTCGACGGGGTAGGGGTGGATCGCGAGATGGGGATAACGCGGCGCCGCGCGCGGCGGCTGCGCCGGATCGATCACCACGCGCGCATCGGCGATCACCGCGCCGCCGGGATGCGCGAGCACGGGGTTCAAGTCCATCTCCCTGATCCAGGGTAGCAGGCACACCATCTGCGAAACGCCGACCAGGATGGCGGCGAGCGCGTCGAGGTCGGCCGCCGGCACGTCGCGGTAGCCGGCGAGCAGCCGGAACACGCGCGGGCGCTGCATCAGGTCGCGGGCCAGTGCCTCATTCAACGGCGGCAGCGCGACCGCGGTGTCGCGCATCGCCTCGACCGACGTGCCGCCGGCGCCGAACGAGAGCACCGGCCCGAACACCGCGTCGCTCGCCACGCCGACCAGCACCTCGCGTGCATGCGCGAAGCGCAGCATCGGCTGCAGCAGCGCACCTTCGATCCGGGCTTCGGGCCGCAGCTTGCGGACGTGGCCCATCATGTCGTCGAAGGCGGACGCGACCATCTCCGCGTTCTGGAGGTTCAGGCGCACCCCGCCGACGTCGGACTTGTGCGTGATGTCGGGCGATTGCAGCTTGAGCACCGCCGGGAAGCCGATGTCGCGCGCGGCGGCGACGGCTTCTTCTTCTGTCTTCGCCAGCACCGACCTGGGCACCGGCAGACCGAATGCGGACAGCAGGGCTTTCGACTCCTGCTCGGTGAGCAGCACGCGGCGCTCGGCCAGCGCGCGCTCGCGGAGCGCGCCCGCGGCGGAGAGGTCGGGCGCTGCGGTTTCCGGCTCGCGCGCCGTCACGCCCGGCGCATGCATCAGCTGCGCCTGGTTGCGCCGGTGGGCGCAGAGGAACGAAAATGCCTCGACCGCGTTCTCCGGGGTGTAGAAATTCGGGATGCCGCGCGATTCGAGCATGCGGCGGCTGGCGTTCGGGTTGATGTCGCCAAGCCACGCCGCGAGCACCGGCTTGCGGCTGCCGCGCGCCGCGTCGGCCACCGCGCGCGCCGCGGCCTCGGGCTCGGTCACCGCCACCGGCGAGTACATCGCGAGCAGCGCGTCGACGCCGGGGTCGGCGAGCGCCGCCGCCGTCGCCGCGCCGAAACGCTCCGCCGGCGCGTCGCCGATGATGTCGAGCGGATTGCCACGCGACCACTGCGGAGGCATTGTTTCGTCCAGCCGGGCAATCGTTTCCTTCGACAATTCCGCCAGAAGCACCCCGTTCTCGGCGGCGCTGTCGGCGGCGACCACGCCCGGACCGCCGCCGTTGGTGACGATCGCGAGGCGCTCGCCTTCCGGAATGCGGCCGGTGGCGAGCACCCGCGCCGCGGCGAAGAGCTGCGTGTAGGTCTTGACGCGCACGCTGCCCGAGCGGCGCAGCGCCGCGTCGAACACCGCGTCGCTGCCGACCAGCGCGCCGGTATGGCTGGAAGCGGCGCGCGAGCCGCCGGCGTAGCGTCCGACCTTGAGCGCCACCACCGGCTTCACGCGCGCCGCGGCGCGCAGCGCCGAGACGTAGCGCCGCGCATCGCGGATGCCTTCCACGTACATCAGGATCGCGTCGGTGGCCTCGTCCGCCACCAGGAAGTCGAGCACCTCGCCGAAATCGACGTCGATCGCGCCGCCGAGCGACACCACGCTGGTGAAGCCGACCTCGGCGCTCGCTGCCCAGTCGAGGATCGCGCCGCAGATTGCGCCCGACTGCGAGACCAGCGCCAGGTTGCCGGCGCGCGCCGGCGTGCGCGCGAAGGTCGCATTCAATCCGCAGTCGGTGCGCATCACGCCCAGGCAGTTGGGTCCGAGGACGCGCACGCCGCCGCGGCGGGCGACGGCGAGCACCGCTTCCTGCAGCGCGCGTCCTGCCGCGCCGGTCTCGCCGAACCCGCTGGTGAGGATGACCGCCGCTTTCACGCCGCTGGCGGCCGCATCGCCGATCACGCGCTCGACCGCCTGCGCCGGCGTGACCACGACGGCGAGCTCGGGCGGCTGCGGCAGGTCGGTGAGCCGGGCGTAGGCGCGCCGGCCGAAGACGGCGCGGTGCTTGGGGTTGACCGGCGTGAGCTCGCCGCGCAGGGCGCCGGCGGCGAGATTGCGCCAGACGATGGCGCCGAGCGCGCCTTCGCGCTCGGTCGCGCCGACGAGGGCGACGCTTTTCGGCGCGAGCAGCGGCTGCAGGTAATGCGGGAGCATCGCTGCGTCGTACTGTAACCTGCCCATGCGGCCGCATTTGACGCAGGTCAAACCGCGCCGGCTCTGCGGGCCGCGCCGCTATTCGAATTCCGGGCGCCGAAGGGTTAGATCCGGCCGGGGTCCGCCTTGCGCACCGGACTCATGAATCCAGCCTGCGGCGGCGTTTTTCGTACTCCTCGTCGCCGATCTCGCCGCGCGCGTAGCGCTCCTTCAGGATCTCGGCCGCGCTGCCGCGGCCCGTTCCATGGCCACGCATCACGAAGAACATGAGCGCAGCGCAGGCGATCATGAACACCAGCATCATCACCGGCCCGAAGAACATCCAGGGCGCGTGCCAGTAATCGTTCCACCACATGGCGAGCCTCCTTTCGAGGGACTGAGCACAGCTTGCGCTGCGGCGCGGGCGACGTATTGATGGCGGTCAAACCCGGGCGAGTCCTCGACCATTGACCTGGATCAAGCCGGCCCGGGCGGCGCGCCCTATCGTCGCTGCCGTGTTCTCCGCCGGCTTCCGTCCGTTCTTCCTGCTCGCGTCATCCTGGGCGGCGATCGCGGTGCCGGTCTGGCTCGCGGCCTACGCGCACGGCTATGGGCTGCGCGGCCCGCTGCCGGCGCTGTTCTGGCACGGCCACGAGATGGTGTTCGGCTTCGGCATGGCGGCGGTCGCCGGCTTCCTGCTCACCGCGATCCCGAACTGGACCGGCCGCCTGCCGCTGCGCGGCGCGCCGCTCGCCACGCTCGCGCTGCTCTGGCTCGCCGGCCGCGTCGCGATCCTCGCTTCGGCCGCAATCGGCCCGCTCGCCGCCGCGCTCGTCGACCTCGCCTTTCCGGCAGCGCTGATCGCGGTGGTCGCGCGCGAGCTGCTCGCCGGCCGCAACTGGCGCAATCTGCCGATGCTGGTTGCGCTGGCGCTGCTGTTCTCGGGCAACGTCATGGTCCATCTGCACGCCCTCGACATCGCCTCCGTGGCGGCCGACGGCATCCGCCTCGGCATCGCCACACTCTGCATGCTGATCGCCCTGGTCGGGGGCCGCATCGTCCCGAGCTTCACGCGCAACTGGCTGGCGAAAGCGCGTGTCCGCGTGCCGCTGCCGGCGCCGGACGGGTCGCTCGACCGCGGCGCGCTTCTTCTCACCTTCGTCGCGCTCGCCGGCTGGTTGCTGGCGAGCGACGCAACGCTGACCTCGGGCCTGCTGCTCGCGGCGGGCCTCGCGCTCGCGGCGCGCCTCGCGCGCTGGCGCGGCGCGGCGACCGTGTCCGAGCCGCTGCTGTTCGTCCTGCACCTCGGCTATGGCTGGCTCGCCGTCGGCCTGGCGCTCCTCGGCCTGAGCGGATTGGTCGCCGCGATCCCCGCGAGCGCGGCGCTGCACGCGCTCACCGTAGGCGCGGTCGGCACCATGACGCTCGCCGTGATGACGCGCGCGACGCTCGGCCATACCGGCCGCCCGCTCGCCGCCGACGGCGCCACCGTTGCGATCTACGCGCTCGTCACGCTCGCCGTCCTGCTGCGGCTGGTGAGCCCCTTTGCCGGCGTGCATGCTGTGCTCATCGCCTCGCTCTCGGGCGTGGCGTGGAGCGCTGCGTTCGCCACCTTTGCCCTGCACTACGGGCGGTTTCTAATCCAAGAAAAGACATGAAAACGATCCTGCTCGCCGCCGTCGCCGTGCCGCTCCTCGCCGCCTGCAACCCCTCCGCGCCCCCGGACGCCTACGACGTCTCCAAGATGGATCTCAAGCCCGCGCCGGCCAAGGTCAGCGCGGAGCGCAACAAGGGCGCGTTCGCGGAAGGCGCGGCGCTCAGCATGGGCGCCGAGCTCAAGAAGCTCGACCCCTCGCCGGTCAAGACCGTGCGCCTCGACACCACGCACAGGGTGATCGAGATCGCGCCCGGGGTGAAATTCAGCGCCTGGACCTTCGGCAACCAGGTGCCCGGGCCGACGGTACGCGCGCGCGTCGGCGACAGGATCAAGTTCATCATGACCAACCGCAGCGACGAGCCGGCGCCGGTGCCGCAGCTGGTCGCGGCGCCGATGATGCACTCGATGGACTTCCACGCCGCGATGGTGTCGCCGCAGGACAAGTACCGCTCGATCGCGCCCGGCCAGACCATCGAGTTCGAGTTCACCGCCAACTACCCCGGCATCTTCATGTACCACTGCGGCACGCCGATGATCCTCGAGCACATCGCCTCGGGCATGTACGGCGCGGTGATCGTCGAGCCGCGCGGCGGCTACCCGACCAAGGCCGACCGCGAGTACGTGGTGATCCAGAGCGAGTTCTACGTCAAGCCTTCGCCCGGCAAGCAGAAGGTCGACGGCGCGCCGCTTTACGTGCTCGACGGCGAGCGGCTGCGCGCGGCGCAGCCCACGCACACGGTGTTCAACGGCGTGCACAACGGCATGGTGAAGCAGCCGCTCGCCGCCAAGCCCGGCGAGCGCGTGCGCATGTTCGTGCTCAACGTCGGCCCGAGCAAGACCTCGAGCTTCCACGTGGTCGGCACGATCTTCGACCGCGTCTGGATCGAGGGCAACCCGGACAACCAGATGCGCGGCATGCAGACCGTGCTGCTCGGCTCCTCCAACGCCGCGATCGTCGAGTACCTGATCCCGGAGGAGGGCGCCTACATCATGGTCGACCACCACTTCGCCAACGCGTCGCAGGGCGCGATCGGCCTGGTGTCGACCGCCGCCAAGCCGCCGGCCCAGGACCTCGAGCACCACAACATGCCGGCCTCGGCGACGCCCACCGAGCCGGACGCGGTCGCCGGCAAGCTCGCCTTCGAGAGCAAGTGCCTCGCCTGCCACTCCATGGGCCAGGGCAAGAAGCTCGGTCCCGATCTGGCCGGCGTCACCAAGCAGCGCGACACCGGCTGGCTCACGCGCTGGCTCAAGTCGCCCGAAGAGATGCTGAAGACCGACCAGCACGCCAAGGCGATGCTCAAGGAGTACAACAACATCCCGATGCCGAACCAGAGCCTCACCGACGCCGAGATCAAGCAGTTCATCAAGTACTTCCAGTGGTACGACGCGCAGCCGGCGGGCTCGGTGAAGGCGCAGGCCGCCGGGCACTGAGATGCGCCTTGCCATCGCCGCCGCCGGCTTTCTGCTGTCGCTGCCGGCGCTCGCGTGCGGCTACTGCGTCGAGGACAAGATCGCCGCGACCTACGACCACGCCGTGATCACCCGGGCGCTCGCCGCCGGGCGCCATGTGGTCTTCTTCCATGTCGACGGCGCTGCCGTCGGCCGCTCGGCGCTCGAGCAGGCGGCAAGCGGGCGCGGGATCGAGAAGGGCAGCGCGCGAATCTCGCCGGACGCGCTCACGCTCGCGCTGGTATTCGACCCGCGCCTCGTTTCCCTCGTCGAGCTGAATGCCCAGCTCGATCGCAAGCTGGCAAAGCACAAGGCGTCGTTCCTGCCGTTGCGGGTCATGGAGCGGCCCGCCGACCTCAAGACGGTGAAGCGCTAGGTTGATTGGCGTCGGTGAGAAAAGGCGAGTTTCGTCGTACGCTAGGGGGTGACCTAACTCAAAGCGGGCCGTGGTCAGGCCCCTAGGATGGGAGCCATGGTGCGCTTCGCCGCCGTTTTCGCCACGCTGCTGCTCGCCGCCTGCACGGTCGGCAGCAACCTTTACCTGATGGACTCCGGCTACAGCATCAATCCGCTCGAGGGCGATCCGGATGGCTATGCGATCGAGGTTCACGTCAACCAGATGAAGCAGCTCGGCAACAACGTGAACAGCGCCGAATTCCGCCGCTACGTCAGCGAGCGCCTCAAGTGGCATGGCATCTGCCCGGCAGGCTGGCAGCCTGCGGCCTGCGTGCGCGACGGCTCGTGCGTCCAGAAAACTTCGCGCTCGGTGACGGTCACCGGCCGCTGCCTCGCCCCCTAGGAGGATTCCTAGCCCCGGCGGTTGACGCAAGTCAAAGGCGCGAGGCCGCGGTCCCCTAGCATGGGGGCATGTCACGCCTCATTCCCAGCTTCCTTGCCGCTGGCCTGCTCGGCGCCTGCGCGGTGAGCAGCAACTGGCACCTGGTGGATTCCGGCTACAGCATCGTTCCCCCCGTCGCCGGAGGCGACGATGCCTTCGCCTACGAGATCCATCTCAACCAGCTGCGGCAGCTCGGCGGCGACATCAACAGCGCCGAGTTCCACCGCTTCGTCGCCGCGGGCCTGAAGGACCACGGCATCTGCCGCGCGGGCTGGGAGCCGTTGCCCTGTGTGCAGGACAGCTCCTGTGTGCAGCACACCCGCCGCTCGGTCACCGTTCACGGGCGCTGCGTGACCTCGTGAGACGCACGCGCCGCGAATGAGCCGGCCCTTCACCCGCGAGCGGTTCTTCGAGCTGCCGCCGCTGCCCGCCGGGCGCTGGCGCGCGACCATCGAGGACCCGCGCGCAACATGGCGCATAGTCAAGGAGGTGTCGTGAAACCAGCCACGGTGATTCTCTGGCCGTCGTTCGTCTTCGGCGCGATCGGCGCCGCGCTGTTCTTCATCCTGCACGACCCGGTGGACCTCAGCTTCGTCGGTCCACTCGAGTTCGGGCGCAAGGCGGGCTACACCGTCGGCTTCCTCCTGCTGTGGGGAATCGCGGCCGGCTCGAGCTGGCTGACATGGCTTCTCGCAGGCACCGGCAATGCGCGGCGCTAGCCTGCTCGTGGGGCTGCTTCTTCCGCTGCTCGCCGCGGCGCAGGCGGGCGAGCCTGCCGAGCGCGGCCGCCTGCTTTATGAGACCTACTGCGGCGGCTGCCACTACGAGCGCGTGCACGACCGGCTGCGCACCGAGGTGAAGGACCTGTCCGACCTGCGCGACATGGTGGCGCGCTGGGCGCCGCAGACCAAGCGCACGTTCTCGCTCGACGAGCGCGAGGACGTCGTCCAGTACCTCAACGAATCGCATTACCGCATCGGACTTCCGCCAAAAAAGAAGCCGTGAGGCTGACGTTCCTGGGCGCGGCCGGCGAGGTCACCGGCTCGTGCTACCTCGTCGACACCGGCGAGGTGAAGTTCCTCGTGGACTGCGGCATGTTCCAGGGTGGACGCGCCGCCGACGCGAAGAACCGCCGCTTCGCGTTCGATCCGCGCGAGATCGCATTCGTGCTGCTCACCCACGCGCACCTGGACCATTCCGGCCTGATCCCGCGCCTCGTGGTGCAGGGCTTCCGCGGCGCGGTGTTCGCGACACAGCCGACTTGCGACCTGCTCGGCGTGATGCTGCCCGACAGCGGTCACCTGCAGGAACGGGAAACAAAATGGAGTCACCAGACGCCGCTCTACACGCAGGCCGAGGCCCAGGCCAGCCTGCAGCGCCTGGTGCCGGCGGAATACGACGCCGAAGTGCGGCCGCATCCTTCGCTGCGCTGCCGCTTCCGCGACGCCGGTCACATTCTCGGCTCGGCGATCGTCGAACTATTCGCCGGCGGCAGGAAGATCGTGTTCTCCGGCGACCTCGGCCAGCCCGGCCTGCCGGTGGTCGCCGACCCCACGCCGATCGAGGACGCCGACGTGTTGCTGGTCGAGTCGACCTACGGCAACCGCGATCACAAGAGCCTGGTGCAGACGCTGGACGAGCTCGCCTTCGCGCTCAACGACACGCTCGCCAGCCGCAGCGGGAATGTCCTGATCCCGGCCTTCGCGGTCGGCCGCACGCAGGACATCCTGCACCACCTCGCCGAGCTGCAGGAGCAGCAGCGCCTGCCGAAGAAGATGGAGGTGTACGTCGATTCGCCGATGGCGCTCGCCGCGACGCGCATCACGCTGAAATATGCGCGCCTGCCCGAGCTGGAGCGCGTGCGCTTCACCGAGGACCTGGCGGAATCGAAGAAGATCAACTCGATCGTCGCCGGCGCGGTCATCATCTCGGCGAGCGGCATGTGCGAGGGCGGCCGCATCCGCCATCACCTGCGCCACAACATCGCGCGCCCGGAATGCGCGATCGTGTTCGCCGGCTTCCAGGCCGCCGGCACGCTCGGCCGGCGCATCGTCGACGGCGCGAAAACCGTGCGCCTGTTCGGCGAGGAGTATCCGGTGCGCGCGCGGGTGTTCACCATCGGCGGCCTGTCGGCGCATGCCGACCGCTCGGCGCTGCTCGCCTGGCTGGCGCACTTCCGGCGGCCGCCGCGCGAGACCTGGGTGGTGCACGGCGAGCCGCTGGCGGCGAACTCGCTGTGCGAGGCGATCAACCACAAGCCCGGCTGGCGCGCGGCGGTGGCCGTTTCCGGGCGCACGGTCGAGCTCTAGGCGCCGCCGTTCGCGGCGCATCCGGCCTTGCGCCAGATCAAATGCCGGTTCGGCAGCGGCGCTAGTCTTGGAAGCATGAAACTCGAAGAGAGAACCGAGAACCTCCCTCCGCTCCCGGCGCGCATCGAGGAGCTCACGCTGCGCATCGCCGAGCGGGCAAACCGGCTCGCGCAGCGGCGCGCGCTCTCGCCGGGATGCGAGCTCGAGCTGTGGCTCGAGGCCGAAACCGAGGTGAAGCGGGAGTTGCGCACCTAGATAACGCCGGGTCATCACGCGGGGGTAGGATACGGATGGAATAAGTGAGCCCATGGGCGTAGCCGAAGCACTCTCCCGCACGCTGAAAACGCAGGCCGACCGCAGGCATGGCGGCGGCTTGGCGCGCAGCGCCTACGCCGTGGTGCTGGCGGGCGGCCGCGGCAGCCGCCTGAAGGAGCTCACCGACTGGCGCTGCAAGCCCGCGGTGCCGTTCGGCGGCAAGTACCGCATCATCGATTTCACGCTCTCCAACTGCGTCAACTCCGGCGTGCGGCGCATCGGCGTCGCCACCCAGTACAAGTCGCACAGCCTGATCCGCCACCTGCAGCGCGGCTGGGCCTTCCTCGACGGGCGCATCGGCGAGCATGTCGACATCCTGCCGGCGCAGCAGCAGGTCGCCGAGAGCTGGTACCGCGGCACCGCCGACGCGGTGTTCCAGAACCTGAACGTCCTGCGCCGCGACGGCTGCAAGTACGTGCTGGTGCTCTCGGGCGATCACGTCTACAAGATGGATTACGCGCGGCTGCTCGAGGAGCACGTAGCGCGCGACGCCGACGCCACCGTGGTGTGCGTGGAGGTGCCGCTCGCGGACGCGCGCGGCTTCGGCGTGCTCGAGGTCGACGCCGCGGGCCGCATCAGCGGCTTCGCGGAGAAGCCGGCCGAGCCGCGGCCGATGCCCGGCGCCCCCGGGCGCGCGCTGGCGAGCATGGGCGTCTACGTCTTCAACGCGGCCTTCCTCTACGAGCAGCTGATCCGCGACGCCGACGACCGGCGCTCGAGCCACGATTTCGGCAAGGACCTGATCCCCCGCATCATCGGCCGCTACCGGGTGCATGCGCACCGCTTCGCCGAGAGCTGCGTCGAGATGCCGAACGGCGAGCCCTACTGGCGCGACGTCGGCACGCTCGACGCGTACTGGGAGGCAAACCTCGAGCTCGCCAAGATCACGCCGCAGCTCAACCTCTACGACCAGGACTGGCCGGTGTGGACCTTCCAGGAGCAGCTGCCGCCCGCCAAGTTCGTGTTCGACGACGACGGCCGCCGCGGCATGGCGGTCGACTCGATGGTCTCCGGTGGCTGCATCGTGAGCGGCGCCAGCGTGCGCCGCTCGGTGCTGTTCTCGAACGTGCGTGTGGACGAGGGCGCGCTGGTCGAAGATTGCGTGCTGCTGCCCGACGTAACGGTGGGGGCCGGCGTGCAGCTGCGCCGCGCGGTCGTCGACCGCCACTGCCGGCTCGAGCGCGGGTCCCTCGACGATGCGCGAGGCTTCCGCGTGACCGAGAAAGGCCTGACGCTGATCACCCCGGAAATGCTCGGCCAGACGGTTCATCAGCTGCGCTGAAATTGGGCTCGAGGACTCTTTTCCTGGGCGCGATGCTGGCCGCCGCGAGCGTGGCGGCGCAGTCGCCGCAGACCCACCAGCACAGCTTCGGCGACGCCGAGAAGTGGGCGCACGTGTTCGACGATCCGAAGCGCGACGCCTGGCAGAAGCCGCACCAGGTGATCGAGGCGCTCGCGCTCCAGCCCGGCGCGGTGGTCGCCGACATCGGCGCCGGCACCGGTTACTTCGCGGTGCGGCTTGCCAACATGGTGCCGAAGGGCCGCGTCTACGGCGTCGACATCGAGCCCGACATGGTGAAGTACCTGGCCGAGCGCGCGAAGCGCGAGAAGCGGGACAACATCGTGGCCGTTGCCGGCGCGCCGGACGATCCGCGCCTGCCGGAGAAAGCGGACCTGATCCTGCTGGTCGACGTGTTCCATCACATCGAGCAGCGCGAGCGCTATTTCCGCAAGCTGCGCGGCCACCTCAAGCCGGGCGGCCGCGTCGCGGTGATCGATTTCCGGCTCGATTCTCCCGAAGGCCCGCCGAAAGCGGCGCGCATCGCGCCCGGGCGCGTGATCGCCGAGCTGAAAGCCGCCGGCTACGCGCTAGCGCAGGAACACGGCTTCCTGCCGAACCAGTATTTCCTTGTGTTCGAGCCCGCCAGCTAGCGCACCACCAGCACCGGCACCCTGGCGCGTGCCAGGACGTGGGTGGTCTCGCTGCCCAGGATCAAGCCGCCGATCGCGGAGCGGCCATGGGAAGCCATGACGATCGCGTCGCAGCGCGCCGCGCGCGCCGCGCGCAGGATCGCCTGCCACGGCTCGCCGGCGAGCGCGGTGCGCGTCTTGCAGGGAACGCCCGCCGTCCGCGCCTGGGCGAGCAGCGGCCCGAGCGCCTTCTTGGCCTGCTCGGCCGAGATGCGCTTCAGCACCCGCGGGGATAGACCCGGCAGGGAGGACGTCGGCAGGTAGGCGAAGGCGACGTACAGCCCGGTCACCTTGCTGCCCAGGGCGTTCGCCAGGCGAAGCCCGGTCCTCACGCCTTTCGCCGCGAGCGGCGAGCCGTCGGTCGCAATGAGAATGTGCTTGAACATCGGCAACTCCCGGGTCGTGATGAGGCGAGGATAGCCGCTAGCGGCCGCCGCCGCTGCGCAGGATCGAGACGAACAGCCAGGCGCCGCCGACCGCCGCGCCGAGGAAGCCGAGCAGGCCGAACAGCGGCAGGCCGAGCAGCATCGGGCCGCCCTCGATGGTCATGACGATGGCGGAGCCGACGATGAGCGCGGCGGTGACGATGCCGATCGCCAGGCGGTTGGCCGAGGTGTCGACCTGCCGGCCGAAGCCCTGCAGGCTGGTGAGGTCGACGTGCATCTGCAGGCGGCCGGTGCGCGCCGAGCGGATCAGCTCGCGCAGGTCCTGCGGCAGGTCGCCGGCGATGTCGGCGAGGGCCGCGGCCGCGCGCCAGCCGCGCTTCGCGAGGCCTGCCGGGCCGCTGCGCGCGAGCGCCGCGGCGCGCAGGAACGGCGCGGCTTCGCCCACCATGTCGAAGTCCGGGTCGAGCTCGCGCCCGTAGGTCTCGAGCGTCACGCAGGCCTTGAGCACCAGCGCGAGATCGGCGGGCAGCGCGAGGCTGTGCTCGCGCAGCAGCGCCGTCATGTCGGCGAGCATCGCGCCCATGCGCAGGTCCTGCAGCGGCACGCCGTGGTAGCGGTCGATGAAGGCGTCGACGTCGAGCGCGAGCTTGCCGGCGTCCACGCGCTCGCTGCCCGCCCAGTCGAGCAGCACCTCGACCACCGCGTCGGCGTCGCGCCCGACCAGGCCGCTCAGCAGCCGCACCAGCTCGTCGCGCCGGCGCTCCGACAGGTGCCCGGCCATGCCGAAGTCGATGAACGCGACGCGGTTGCCGGGCAGGTAGAACACATTCCCCGGATGCGGATCGGCGTGGAAGAAGCCGTGCTCGAGCACCATCTTCAGCATCGCCTGCGCGCCGCGATGGGCGAGCAGGCGGCGGTCGAGGCCGGCCGCGTCCAGTGCCGCGGGGTCGCGGCTCGGCGTGCCGTCGACATAGGCCTGCACGTTGACGCGCTCGCCGGTCCATTCCCAGTAGACGCGCGGCACGACGATCGCCGGGTCGTCGCGGAAGCTCTGCGCCACGCGCTCGGCGTTGCGGCATTCCGCGGCGAGGTCGAGTTCCGCGCGCATGGTGCGCGTGAACTGGCGCACCACCTCACGCGCGTGGAAGCGCGCGAACTCGTCGACGT
>Ga0307497_10000139_pt1 | contig 15476 bp, 11 predicted proteins | sample 10_S_MG_FD_201366 | JGI IMG/M metagenome (GOLD analysis project Ga0307497, IMG submission 201366) | Soil microbial communities from Populus trichocarpa stands in riparian zone in the Pacific Northwest, United States - 10_S | ecosystem: Environmental > Terrestrial > Soil > Riparian zone > Trees...
TAGCCGCCGAGCAGCTCGTCGCCGCCGTCGCCGGTCAGCACCGCGCTCACGTGGCGCGCGGCTTCGCGCGCGATCAGGTGCAGGGCGACGTCGGCCGGACGCGAAAGCGGCGCGTCGCGCTGGATCACGGTGTATTCGAGCGCGGCAACCACGTCGTGCGGCGAAAGCACGATCTCGTGGTGGTCGGTGCCGAAATGCTTGGCGACCGCCGCAGCGCGCGGCAGCTCGCTCTGGGGATCGTCGGCCAAGCCGGCGGAAAAGGTCTTGGGACGCGCGCCGTTCTTCGTGGCGAGCGCCACCAGCGCCGCCGAGTCGATGCCGCCGGAGAGGAGGATGCCGGCGCCCTGGTTGCGGATTTCCACTGCTTCCGTCAGTTTCTCGGTAAAGGCGCCCACCGGATCGGCGAGCGGCTGCCCGGTATGCGGCACGCGGTCGGGCGACGACCAGTAGCGCACTTCGCGCAGGCGGCCGAACTGCCACAGCGCGTAGCTGCCCGGCATCAGCTTGCGCACGCCGCTGATCAGGGTGCGCGGCGCGGGGACGTAGCGATAGGCGAGGTAATCGTGCACCGCGCCCGGATCGGCGAGCGCGGCCACGCCCGGCATCTTGAGCAGCGCGCGGATCTCGGAAGCGAAGTAGAGCGTGCCCTCGCGCTCGCAAAGGTAGAGCGGCTTCTCGCCGAACCGGTCGCGCGCAAGCAGCAGGCGCTCGCGCCCGGCGTCCCACAGCGCGAGCGCAAAGGCGCCGCGCAGGTGGTGGACCACGTCCTTGTCCCATTGCTCGTAGGCGTTGAGCAGGACCCGCGTGGTGTCCCCGGCGGCGGCAAACCCGCGCAGCGCGAGCTGCGTTCTCAGATCGGCATGATTGACGAGGGTGCCGTCGAGAATGACGGCGTTGTCGGCTTCGTCGCAGAACGGCTGCGCGAGCACCACCTGGTGGCCGCTGTCGGTGTGCGCGACGTAGATGCCGTCGCCGCAGCTCATGCCTCGTGCGCCGCGATGGCCGAGCGCTTCGAGCGCCGGCACGATCGCCGCGGGGTCGGGCGCGTTGCGTGCGGGAGTGATCCAGCCTGCGATAGCGCCCATTACGAAGCCGTCCTTGGTGAAGCCGCGCGGCCGAGACCGGCGTAGAGCGCGGTGAAATCGTCGGCCAGGCGTTCGATCGAGTAGGCGGCGAGCGCGCGCTCGCGGCTCGCGGCGCCCATGCGCGCCAACGCCGTGCGATCGGCGTCGAGCGTGGCGAGCGCTTGCGCGATCGCTTGCGGGTCGCGCGGCGTCACGAACAGGCCGTGCACGCCTTCGCTGACCACGTCGGGAATCGCCGCGATGCGCGTGACGATCGGCACCAGCCCGGCCGCCATCCCCTCGAGCAGCGCGTACGGCAGGCCTTCGGAGTGATAAGTCGGCAGCAGCAGCACGTCGGCGTCGCAAGTGAGATCGGCCTTGCGCTCGCCGAACGCCGGCCCGGCGAAAGTCACATGCGCACCCAGCCCGAGCTCGCGCACGGTGTCCTGCAGTCCCGCGAGCTCCGGACCGTCGCCAGCGATCACCAGCCCGGCGTCGACGCCGCGCTGCCGCGCGAGCGCGAGCCCGTGCACGATCTCGTACACGCCCTTGGTCTTCAGCAGGCGGCCGATGTGGAACAGGCGCAGACGCCCGCCGCACTTCCGGCGCGGACGCAGGAACGGCTGGCAGTCGATGGCGTTCGGCACCAGCACCACGTTCTGCTGCGGGACCAGCGCCTTCAGCTCTTCCTGCTCGGCGCTGCCGAGCACCACCACCACGTCGGGCCATTTGAGGGCGACCTGCAGCGCACGGCGCGGCAGCAGCCGGGCGGCCCCGCCGTGGATCTGGTACACCACGCGCGCGCCGCAAAGCTTGGCCGCGGCGAGCAGCGGCAGGTCGCGCCAGAAGGCCTTCGGGCTGAGCGACGGATTGAGGTGCACGATCGAAGCGCCCCTGCGCACGATCGCCGCGGCGAGGCGGAAAGGTCCGGCCAGCACCCGCCAGAGCATGCCGAGCCGGCTTTCATCCTTGCGCTCGTCGCTGCCGATCTGGAAATGCTCGAGCTCGAAGCGGCGCGCGAGCGCCGAGCCGAACAGCAGGTTGAGGTGCGTCGGGACGCCGCCGATCATGCCGCGATCGGGCCCCGTCAGGAGAATCTTCATGCCGCCTTCCGCAGCTCGGGGACCGGATCCTGCCGGCCGCCCTGCAGCGCGCTCAGCCCGAGCGCGCCGTAGATCTCTTCCAGGCGGGCGATCGAGCGCTCGGGCGAGAAGCGCAGGCGCGCGGTCTCGCGCGCCGCGGCGCCGAGGCGCGCGGCGAGCGCGCGATCGGTGAGCAGGCTGCGCAGCTGGCGCTCGAGCGTCGCCTTGTCGCCGGGCGCCACCAGGAAGCCGCTGACGCCGTCGGTGACGACTTCGGGGATGCCGCCCACCGGCGAGACCACCGCCGGCACGCCGGCCGCCATCGCCTCGCACAGGCCGATCGGCAGCGCTTCGTCATAGGAGGGCAGCGCGAACACCGCGGCGGTTTCGAGCAGCGCGCGCTTGCCGGAGGGACCGACCCAGCCGGTGAACTTGATGGCATCGGCGATGCCCAGGCGCTCGGCGAAGCGCGCGACCGCGATGCGCTGGCCGTCGCCGGCGCAGACCAGGCGCACGTCGGGCACCGAGGCGCGCAGGGCTGCGACCGCCTCGAGCAGGTCGAAAATCCCCTTCGACGCCTCGAGGCGGCCGAGGAACAGGATCAGGTTCGGCCGGTTTTCAAGGGAAAAGTCTTGCGGAATGGCGGCGACGGGATTCGGCAGGCAAGCGACGTGGCTGTCGCGCGCGACGCTGCGCGCCCAGCCGCGCATCGATTCGCACGGGATGATCACGCATCGCGCGCGCTCGAGCAGGCGGCGCATCAGCGGCCCTCCGTGCGAGCGCTCGAGACCGGCGCCGTGCAGCTGCACCACGAGCGGGCAGCGTGCGGCATGCGCCGCCGCCATGAAGGCCGCGTCGCGCGCCGGGTTGCCGCGCGCGCAGAGGTGCAGGTGAACGATCGCGCGCCGGTGGCGCGCGACCAGCAGCGCGAAGCGCCGCAGGCCGTCGAGCGCCAGGCGGGCGTTCGCCGCCGCGCCGCGGTCGCCGTGCGTCGGCAGATAGTCGATCGGCCAGCGCTGGAACAGGCCCTGCGTGCGGCACGCATCGACCACCGCGGCGATGCTGCCGCGGGTCTCGTTGTCGGCGCCCAGCATGATCAGGCGTGGGTAGGAAGATGACTCGGTATTCATGGCACCGCCTCGGCGTGCGCCCGCTCAGGCTTGCGGGCAGATTGGGGATGCAGGAACGGATACTCGACGTAGCGATAGGTGAAGGCAGAGAGCAGCACGCAGCCGGCGGCGGCGAGCGCCGCGAGCAGCCAGTAGGTCTGGCCGTCGAGCGTGCGGATCGGCGCCACGCGGTCGACCGCGTGCACCGTGACGAAGAGCGCGATGCAGTGCGTGAGGTAGATGCTGTAGCTGATGGTGCCGAGCACCTTGGCGCCGCGCGTGCGCAGCAGGCCGAACAGGCTCGTGCCGTGCACCACGAAGATGAAGAAGCCGAACAGCGCGACCGACTGCGCGAATCCGTACAGGCCGGGCATCAGGAAGTAGGCGCCGAGCGCGCACAGCGGCAGCGCGGTGAGGAGCGGCGAGGCAAGGCTCGCGCCGAGCAGGCGGCGATGGACGATGGTGGCGGCGAGCGCGCCGAACAGGAAATTGAACACGATCGGCTCCTGCGTGCCGAACACCAGCACGGCCGCGGCCAGCGCCGCGGCCGCCCAGCCGCGCGCGAACAGCGCGAGCAGCGGCAGCGCGAGGTAGAACATCCATTCGTAGGCCAGCGTCCAGTACACCGCGTTGATGTAGCGCGCGTCGCCCATGCCGTTCAACGCGCCGGTGTCCATGAAGCCGAACGAAAGCCACGGCCGCAGCTCGCGGGCCAGCGCCGCCGGACCGACCTGCAGCGTGAAGCCGCTCGCCGCCGCGGCCACCGCCAGCACCATCAGCACCGACATCGCGTACATCGGCGTCAGCCGGCGCAGGCGCGAGACGAAGAAAGCGCGCGCGTCGAAGCCCTTGCCGGCGCGCAGCACGCGCAGCCAGAACAGGAACCCGGTGATCATGAAGAACAGCGCCACGCCGGCGGCGGCTGCCTTGGTGTGGAACGGCGCGTCGCCTGGCGGCAGCGACCATGCGCCGGTGGCGTGCAATTCGTACATGCGCACTGCGTGAGCGGCGAACACCCCGAGGGCGAGAAAGCCGCGCAGGCCGTCGATGCACTCGAAGCGTGCGGCCTCCTCGGCGAGCCGTGCCCGGTAGAAGCGGCTGGTCTGGGCGAGCGCGACCCCCACCAGCAGGCAAAGCGCGCAGATGGCGAACCAGGGCGCGGGGTTGGAAAGACTCATGGTCTCGGGGCTCAAGTCGCTCGATTATCGAGAGCCGGCGTGATGGCGCTGCTATCCGCGGCTAGGCGGAACGGCTCAAATCCGCCGCCGCCGCGCGAGCGCGTCGACCACCGTGAGCCCGCTGGCGCGGTTGACGGTATGCAGCCCGATCAGGGGGCCGCCCGCCGGCGGCGCCAGGCGCTGCACCTCGCGCTCGGCGTAGGTCTCGGGGGTGAGGCGCAGCACGCGGTGCAGCGCGATGCCGGCGCCGTGGCGCGGGGCGCAGATCTGCGCCGGGCGGTAGAGCGCGCCGTTGCGCCAGTAGAGCGCACCGGCCGGGCGGGTGCCGCGTGCATCCGAGCGCACCGGGTTGCGCCGGTGCGGCTGCCACTCGTCCAGCAGGCCGCGGGCGTGGAACAGGTAGAGCTCGTCGTTGAACACCGGGCTCTCTCCCGCCGCGCCATTGGCGAACAGCCAGAGGCGCTCGGCCGAGCGGTGGAAAGTCGCGTCGACCAGGCGCGCGCCGTCGAGCAGCACGCGCTCCAGGCGCCAGCGCAGCGGGAAATCGACGCAGCGGTAGGCCTCCACCGTGCGGTTCTGCGCGCTTTCGGGCACCAGGTAGAGCTGGCCGTCGTGCTCGACGACGAACGGGTGCGACAGGTGATAGTCGCGCTCGAGCACGCGCACCGGCTGCGACCAGCGGCCATCGGCGCCCAGCTCGAGCATGGCGATGTGCGCCTTGCCCGCGCCGCGGATCAGCTCCTTGAAGAACACGTAGGTGCGGCCGTTCTTCTCCAGCGCGAACGGCTCGGACCAGTCGCGCTCGGCCGGCGGCACGATGCGCGTGAAGCCTTCGAGCCCGGGGCCGAAGTCGTGGCCGCCGAAGCGGAAGGCGAGCGACCATTGCTCGATCGCGAGCGCCTTCTCCACCCCGCGGCGCAGGATCCGGCCGACGCCGGGAACGACGGAAAACGTGTTCGGTGCCGGTTTCTGGAGCGGGCGCTGCTCGAGCCACTCCCGGCCGCAGCGTTGCGCTTCGCGCAGGGCGCGCAGCGGAAACTGCGCGGTCTTTTGCAGCAGCGCGGCGCGGTTGCGCGACACCGAAAGCGGATTGGTGCGCGCCCACGACTGGTAGGCGACGCGCGGCGCGGCGCCGGGCGCGAGGCGCACCGTGAGCGCGGAGCCGGTCAGGGCCTCGCCCGCGGCGACCTCGTGCGCGCCGTCGGCCTGCAGGCGCCACACGCCGAGGTGCGCGACGCCGTCGAGCGGCGTCTCATCCAGCTCGCCAAGCGCGAACGCCACGTCGAGGTCGAGCGCGAGCAGGTCGTGGAACGGCGCTTCCAGCAGGCGGCCATACGGCAGCGCATGCACCAGATCGAGCGGCTCGCAGCGATCGGCGCCGAACGCCCACTGGTCCAGGCTGCGATAGGTCTGGAACAGGAGCCGCGGCGCCTCCGGCGCCATGCCCGCGATGCCGAGCGCGACGATCTCCGCGCAATCGGCGCGCGCGACCTGCGCGAACGCCTCCGCGACCCAGCGCGGCTGCACGCGCGCCGCCGCGAAAACGCCTACACGGAGTTTTCTCTGGACGAGCGGTGCGGCGGCAGCGTGGGCATGAGGTGTTACAGCCTCCAAACGCGCAATCCCTCGCGACGGAACGCCTGCGCGTCGAGCACCGACTTCACGTCGATCACGCAGCCGCCGCGCACGATCTTGCGCTGCAGCTCCGCCAGCGGCATGTCGAGGTACTTCTTGTGCGAGACCGCGAGGATCAGCGCGTCGGCGGCCGGCAGCTCGTCCCACGAGCGCAGCTTGACGCCGTACTCGTGCAGCGCGTCCTCGGCGCTTGCCATCGGGTCGTGCACGTGCACTTCGACGCCGAACTCGCGCAGCTCCGCGAGGATGTCCGCGACCTTGGAGTTGCGGATGTCGGGGCAGTTTTCCTTGAAGGTGAGGCCGAGCACGTTGACGCGCGCGCCCTTGATGTTGCGCCCGGCGTGGATCATCTGCTGGATCGCCTTGCGCGCGATGTGCGCGCCCATGCCGTCGTTGATGCGCCGGCCGGCGAGGATCACCTGCGGGTGGTAGCCGAGCAGCTCCGCCTTGTGCGTGAGGTAGTAGGGATCGACGCCGATGCAGTGCCCGCCGACCAGGCCGGGGCGGAACGGCAGGAAGTTCCACTTGGTGCCGGCGGCCTTGAGCACTTCGAGCGTGTCGAGGCCGAGCTTCTCGAAAATGATCGACAGCTCGTTGACGAACGCGATGTTCAGGTCGCGCTGGGTGTTCTCGATCACCTTCGCCGCCTCGGCCACCTTGACCGAGCTCGCGCGGTAGACCCCCGCCTTCACTACCGAGCCGTAGAGCGCGGCGACCTTCTCCAGCGTGTCCTCGTCGTCGCCCGACACGACTTTTGTTATTTTCGAAAAAACATGTTCTTTATCCCCTGGATTGATCCGCTCCGGGGAATAGCCGACGTGGAAGTCCTGCTTCCAGCGCATGCCGGAGGCCTTCTCCAGGATCGGCACGCACACTTCCTCGGTCGCGCCCGGGTACACGGTCGACTCGTAGATCACGGTGACGCCCTGCTTCATGTGGCGGCCGACCGCCTCGCTCGCCGATTCGAGCGGCGACAGGTCGGGCTGGCGCGCGGCGTTGATCGGCGTCGGCACCGCGATGATGATGAAGTCGGCGTGCTGCAGGTCCGCGGCGTGCGCCGTGGTCTTCAGATGGCGCGCCTCGATCAGCTCGGCGGTCGATACCTCGCCCGTGGTGTCCACCATGTGCTTCAGGTTCTCGACCCGCCGCTTCGACAGGTCGTAGCCGATGGTGCGGCGCTGCTTGCCGAACGCGACCGCGACCGGCAGGCCGACGTAGCCCAGGCCCACGATCGCCACCGTGGCGAGCGTTGCGGGGGCCTCGATCTCGGTTTCGATCTTTTCCAATACCTCAGACATTGGCGACTTTCCTTTCTTCCTGCGCCGGCGAGAGATTCGCCATGTACCAGTCCATGGTGCTTTCCAGGCCGTCCATCACGCCCTTGGTCGGCGCGTAGCCGAGCAGGCGCGCGGCCTTGCCGGTGTCGGCCTTCGACAGCTGGATGTCGCCGCGCCGCGGCTCGCGGTGCACCGCGCGCACCGTGCGCAGGTGCGGGTGGCGCTTCGCCAGCAGCGTGCGGATGATCTCGAACAGGTCGTTGAGCGAGGTCATCTCGCCGTAGGCGACGTTGTAGGCCTGGTCGAGCGCCTGCGGGTTGTCGGTCATCGCCGAGAGCAGGTTCGCCTGCACCACGTTGTCCACGTGGCAGAAGTCGCGCGCCGCGTAGCCGTCGCCGTTGACGTAGGCGCTGCGGTTGCGCAGCAGCGCGCCGATCCACGCCGGGATCACCGAGGCGTACGGGCCGTCGGGGTTCTGGCGCGGGCCGAACACGTTGAAGTAGCGCAGCCCCACCCAGTTGAAGCCGTAGCAGCGCGCGAACACGCCGGCGTAGAGCTCGTTGATGTGCTTGGACAGGCCGTAGGGCGAGACCGCGTTGCCGATGCGCTCCTCCACCTTGGGCAGCAGGGGCTCGTCGCCGAACACCGCGCTCGAGCTGGCGAACACCAGGCGCGGGATGCCCGCGTCGCGCGTCGCCACCAGCATGTTGAGGAAGCCGTTGACGTTGTTGTCGTGCGTGTCGAGCGGGCGCTCGATCGAGCGCGGCACGCTGCCGAGCGCGGCCTGGTGCAGCACCCGGTCGACGCCCTGGCAGGCGGCGCGGCAGGTGTCGAGCGAGCGGATATCGCCTTCGATGAAGCGAATACCTTCGGGGACGTTCGCGCGGCTGCCGGTGGAAAAGTTGTCCAGGCCGACCACGTTCTGGCCCAGCTCGAGCAGCTTCACCGCCAGGTTCGAGCCGATGAAGCCGGCGACGCCGGTCACCAGCCAGGTGCGGCGCTCAGCCCTGATGCGCTGCTGCACTTCTTCGTAGGTTGTCACGTTGGTTCCTTGTCAAAACGAGTTGCTGGAGCAGTCCTTCATATCGGTCCACCATCGCGCGCTCCGAGAAGCGCGCTTCCACCGTGGTGCGCGCCGCGGCGCCCATGCGCTCGCGCGCCGCCGGCTCGGCGAGCGCGGCGAGGCTCGAGACCAGCGCGGGCGTGTCGTGCGCGGGAAACAGAAAGCCGTTTTCCTCGGGGCGCACCATCTCGGCCGCGCCGCCGATGTCGGAGAGCACCACCGGCCGGGCGAGCGCCATCGCCTCGAGCGCGGCGAGCGAGAACGTCTCCACCGAGGTGCTGGGCAGCGCCACCACGTCGCTCGCCGCGAGCAGCGGCCGCACGTCCTGGTGGAAGCCGGCGATCACCACGTCGGCGGCGACGCCGAGGTCGCGCGCGCGCGACTCGATCGCCGGGCGCATCGGGCCGTCGCCGATCAGCAGGGCGCGCGCCGGAATGCCGCGCGCACGCAGCTTTGCGACGGCTTCGACCAGCTGCAGGTGGTTCTTTTCCGGACGGAACACGGCGCACATGCCGACCACGTAGTCGCCGTCGGCCAGGCCGAGCACGCGGCGCATGCGCGTGCGCGCTTCCACGCCGGGCGAGCGCCAGTGGTCCGGATCGACGCCGTTGTGGATCACGCGGTTCGCCCGGCCGGACACCAGCCGGCGCAGCCAGTGGCGGCGCTGGTTCTCGCACACGAACACCAGGCAGTCGGCGCTCCAGAAGAACGGCCGGTAATAGAGCATCTGCAGCCACTGCTTCGCGCCGGCGAGCAGCGTGGTATGGAAGGTGACGGCGAGCGGCGCCCGCACGCCCGCCTGGCGCAGCGCGAGCGACGCATACATCATCGCGTAGGGATTCGCGGCGACCACCGCCGAGGGCCGGATGCGCGAAATGAGCACGGCCAGCCGCCCGATCGCCTTCAGGTCGAGATAGCTCGTGGCATGCAGGCATTCGACGCTGGCGGCGCCTTCCAGGCGCTCGAGCTGATTCGCGTTGTCCTGCACATAGGCGGCATGGCACTCGTGGCCGCGCCCGGCGAGCCGGTTGAGCAGGGTCACGGTATGGCGCTCTGCGCCGCCGTGCGTCAGCGATCCGGTAATGAACAGCAGCCTCACGCTTTCCTCCGGCGGAATTGCAGGGGCGCGTAGAACAGCGCGATCAGGGTGGCGCCGGCGGCGACCCGGGTCATCGGGCCGGCCTGCGCGAGCACGCGCTCGACCAGGATCCAGGCGAGCGCCGAGCACGCCGCGGCGAGCGCGAGCGAGCGCGCGAGCGCGCCCCAGTCCTGCAGCTCGCGCAGCGCGATGCCGGTGACGCGCGCGATGCGGCGCAGCAGCAGCACCCGGTCGATGTAGATGGCGATCACGCTGCCGAGGGCGGCGCCGGGCAGGCCGAGGTGGTGCGCGCCGAACCAGCTCACCGTGACCGAGAGCGCGAGGGTGAGCGCGGCGAGGCGCAGCGTGAATGAGCCGAGCTTGAGCAGCAGCACCATGCTGCCGACCTCCACCACCATGGCGAGCAGGGCGACGATGTAGACGCGCATCACCGGCGCCGCCTCCACGTAGGCATTGGTGTACACGATGGTGACCAGCTCCTCGGCGAACGCGAACACCAGGCCGAGGGCCGGGTAGATCAGCGCGCCCACCATCACGTTGTTGTGGCTGTTGATCGCCAGCATGCCGCGCACGTCGCCCGTGGCGTGCACCCGGCTCATGGTCGGCATGAAGGCCTCGAGCACCGACTGGCGCAGGATGTGCACCACCTGGCCGACGATCGCCGCGATCGAGAACGCGGCGAAGCTCGACAGCGCGAACACGCTCGCGGCCACCCACTGGTCGGCCTGCGAGCGCAGCGAGTAGAGCGCGGTCGAGCCGCCGATCGGCGCCGTGTGGCGCACCTGCCCGACGAACAGCGCGCGGTCGAACCAGGGCCTGCCCAGGCCGTGATGGCGCCGCACGTAGTACAGGAGCAGCGCGAGCTTGAACAGCGCCACGGCCAGCAGCGCCCACAGGATCATGCCCATGTCGCCGCTGTACCAGGCGGCCGCGGCGACCAGCGCGGTGCGCGCGACGGTGAAGCTGCCGGTCACGTAGGCCTGCCAGCGGATGCGCTCGTCGATGGTCGGCAGGTAGTCAAGCATGATCGTCGTCACCCACAGCGCCATGAAGGCCGGCACTTGCCAGCCGTGCCCCGCGAGGTGGTGCGCCGCCGGCGGCAGCAGCGCGTTCCAAGGGCTCAGCACCGCCGAAAACAGCAGCCCCGAGACCGCGAGGAAGAGCATGGTCTGGTGCACGTACAGCCGCTTGGTGCGCGCGTCGGAGCGCGGCAGGAAGAAGTACAGCCCGCCCGGCATGTTGAGCGGGGCGAGGGCCATCACCGTGCCGACCACCAGCCACAGCAGGCGGTATTCGCCGAAGGTCGCCGCGTCGAGGCAGCGCGTCAGCACCACCGGCAGCAGGAAGTGCATGGCGTGGTCGAACGCCTTCACCGCGCCGAGCGAGAGCGCGCGGCGCTTGAGCCCGGTCCAGGAGGCGGCGCGGGCAGCGGTGTTCATGCGAGCTCGTCGAACAGGCGCGCGTAGCAATCGAGGGCCGCGGCAGTGGAATGGGTGCGCTCGAAGTACTCCTTGCAACGCGCTCCCGGCGAGGGGTCCGAAAAATTGTCTTCGATGGCGCGGGCGAGCTCCTCCACGGTCGAAGCGACTCGATGCACCGGCGCCCCCACGTCGACGGTCGCCACGGTCGGCACGCCGCGCGCCCACGCCTGCATGAACGTGTTCGGCATGCCCTCGTATCTGGAGGTGTTCACCACCACGCGCGCGCGGTCGAACCACTTCTCGGCCTCGGCGAGCGGCAGGAAGCCCTTGAACTCGACATTGGGCAGCGTCGCGGCCTGCGCGCGCACGCGCTCGAAGTAGTCCCTGGCCTCCGCCGAACGCGGGCCTCCGATCATCACGAAGCGCCGCTGCGGCAGCCGCGCCGCGAGCTCGAGCAGCAGCTCGGGCCGCTTGGTCTGGTTGATCGCGCCCACCCAGAGAACGAGGTTTTTCTCCGCAACCTGTTTTGCGGCCGGAGGCGCATAGCAGCTCGGGATCAGGCTCGCCCCGCGCCCGTGCGTCTCGCGCAGCGTGCGCAGCTGCTGCTCGTTCTGCGCCACGATGCAATCGACCGCGGCAAGGCCGCGGCGATAGAGCCAGCGATCGCGGGCATAGCGCAGCTGCCCGCCGACGTCGGCGGTGAAATCCTTGTCCGAGGCGCCGGCGTAGATCGTGCGCCGGCCGCGGCGCCCGGCGAACTCGGTGGCGAGCCACAGCCAGATCGAGGCCGAACGGCAGTAGTAGATGTCGGCATCGACTTCGCCCAGCTTGCGCCACACCGAAGTGAGGCGCGGGTGGAGGAAGCGCAGACCCGGCACGCCGGCTTGCGGCGCGAACGCCTTGTGCACCGTAATGCCGTCGACCACGGCACGGTCGGGCTGGCCGTAATCCATGCTGATGACCGACACGCGGTAGCCGTTGGCGGCGAATACGCGCGCGAGCACGCACATCTGCACTTCGGCGCCGCCGACCACTTCCAGCCCGGGGGCGGCCGAGAGCACCGGCCACAGGTGCGGCGCGACGAAACAAAGGTGCTGTTTTTTGGACAACACTTTCTCAGGGGGGGCCTCGACGGCGGGGCTCCCCCGGACCTTCAGAGCCGCGCGCATTTAGGGGTTCGGCCTGCGCGCGGAGATGCCGTACATCATTCCGATGGCGAGCCACAGGTAGGTGGCCTCGGCCGTCGGCCGCAGGCTCGAGCCCGCCATGCCGGTCACCAGGAAGGCGAGCAGTGCCGCGGTCGCGCCCTGGAAGTAGCCGCGCAGCTCGGGGCTGAGGTAGGCGTTGCTGCCGAGCTTGCGGAAGCCCTGCCAGACGTGCCAGAAGAACGCGAGCATCAGGCCCAGGCCGAGCACGCCGGTGTCGAGCAGCGCTTCGAGGTACGCGTTGTGCGGGTGGCCGACCGTCATCATGGAGCCGGTCTCCATCGCGTAGGACCACATGATCGAGGACAGGCCGTTGCCCCACAGCGGGCTGTTGAGCGCTTCGGGCAGCAGCGGCAGCCAGATGCCGTCGATGCGGCCGGCGCTGACCGCGTCGGCCTGGCCGGTGTCGAAGCCCACGCTGACGCGGTTGTAGACCGCGCCGGGCATGATCAGCGCCGCGACCGCGATGGCCAGCAGCGCGAGCGATACCGACTTGGCGTTGAACTTCCATGCCAGCATCCACAGGTTCACCAGCAGGAAGCCGACGAAGGCGCCGCGCGAGAAGGTGAGCAGCAGCGCGAAGGTCATCACGCCCATGGTGACGAACAGGAACGTCTTCAGCGTCTGCTGCTTGGTCTCCCACCACACGAACAGCAGCGGCGCGTAGGCCACCACGTAGAGGCGGCCGAGGTCGTTGGCATGGATGCCGATGGCGTCGAAGAAGGTGCGCGCGCGCGCCGAGGCCAGCGCGCCCAGGTGCACGCCCGAGGCGGCGATGTAGCCGAGCTGGATCAGCACGATCACCCACACCGAGAGCGCGATCAGCACGATGAAGCGCTCGGGCTTCTTCGAGCGCGCCACGGCGGCGGCGAACACCAGGGTGACCGCGACCATGATCAGCGGCCGGATCATCATGTCGCGCAGATAGCCGAAGGCATTGGTGAACTTGACGATCTCGTTCTCGTAGAAGTACGGAACGATGTCGTCGACGTGGCTCATGCCGAGCACGCCGCCCAGCAGGATCGGCGCGATATACATCCACGCAAGGCGCGGCGGCAGGAAGTGTCCCGCGCCCTGCAGCCGCCCGCGCAGCAGGTAGGCGAACAGGGTGCCGCCGAGCAGCAGGTTGATCGGGTTGAGACCGGTAATCCCCATCAGCGCGTGCGGCACGAACGGCGTGTCCGCCGCCGGCAGCATCATCACCAGCACCACCGCGCCGATGCGGAAGTCGAACAGAACCGCGACGCAGGTGATCAGCGCCAGGGTGACGAACAGCGCCTCGACCTCCGCGATCGCCAGCGCGTAGCCGGCGGCGGCGGCGCCGGCGAGCAGCCCCAGCCCGACCAGCAGCCACAGGTGGCGCGAGCCGTCGTCGCGCAAGGTGAGCGCCGGCGCAGCAGACATCGTCATCGCCATGTCAGCGACTCCCTATGATCGTTGGAGGTCGGCGGCTTCGAGCCAAGCGCGCTCGCGGCGCCGATCATCAGCGCCAGTGCCGCGAGCAGGAGCTTCGGTTTCTTCACTTATTTCCTAGTAGGCGTTCATCAAGGTGCCGACGACGCGCGCGCTCGCGTCCGACAGCTCGCGCATCGCCTGCTCGGTGTCGGCCAGGCGCGTGTGGTCCTTGCGCGAGATCATCAGCGCGTCGCCCGCGCGGAAGGTGATCGCGGAGGCATCGGCGTACTCGGTGACCGGCGGCGTGTCGATCAGGATCATGTCGTACTCGGCCTGCGCCTTCGAAAGGAGCGCGGCAAAACTGCCGCGGGAAAGCAGCTCGAGCGGGTTCGGCGGCAGCGGCCCGGCGGGCAGCACGGCGAGGCCGGTAATCCCGGCGACCGGCGCCGCGGCCGACAGGTCCGAGCGCCCGGACAGCGCGCTCGACAGGCCGAAGCGGTCGGAGATGTTGAAGATGCTCTGCTGCCGCGGCGCGCGGAAGTCGGCGTCGATCAGCAGCGTGCGCTGGCCGAGCTGCGAGAACACCACCGCCAGGTTGGCGGCGATGAAGCTGCGGCCCTCGCGCGCGCTCGGGCTGGTGATGGAGAGCGTGCGGCGGCCGGCGCCGGGGTTGAACCAGCGCACCAGCAGCTGGGTGCGCACCGCGCGCAGCTCCTCGACCACGGGGTGGAACGGATCCCAGGCCGCGATCAGCTCCTTGCTGACGCCGTCCGGCCCGGAGACCAGGTACGGGAACTCGTACTGCTTGGCGAGCGCCTGCTGCAGGTCGGCGTCGGTGATGAAGTTCAGCTCGATGGCGGCTTCGCCGAAGCGCCAGCCGAGCTCGCGCTGGCGCTTGAGGACCTGCTCGGCGTCGCTCGCCGAGAGCTTGCCCTCGTCCATCAGGATGGCGCCGAGGTGGCGGCCGGGGGTGCGGCTGGCTTCCATCGGCAGAACGTTGTCGGTCGTCGGTTTGGCTAGCATGTTGGTCACCGGTTTACCAGGGCTGGGGAAGGGCACGAGCAGCGCGCATCGGCGCCGGCAACAGCCGGCCGCCGGTGGGCTGCCACTTGGAGAGACGGCCGAGCGAGGGCACCGCGAGGCGCGACTCGAGGTCGTTGCGCGAGCGCACGCGGCGGTCGAGCGTCTCGAGGACGTAGACCAGGCCGCCGGCGATCAGCGTGCCGAGCACCACCGACAGGCCGGCGATCAGGCCGACCTTCGGATGCTTCGGCTTGAGCGGCTCGATCGCCGGGCTCAGCATTGCCACGTTGGTGGTCTTGGCGCGGCTGTCGATCGTGTTGTTCACGTAGCGCGTGAGCACGGTGTCGTAGGCGCGCTGCGAGTTCTCGATGTCGCGCGTCATGCCCGCCATGTCGATGCGGAAGTCCTTCAGGGCCAGGATGCGCTGGTTCTGCGCCTCGAGCGCCTGCTCGAGCTCGCGCTCGCGCTTCTTGCCGGTCGAGACCGCGTTGCCCAGGCCGGCGATCACCTTCTTCGCCTCGACCTGCAGCTTGTCGCGCAGCGCCTGCGCTTCGGCCGCGCTCCTCTGCACCTGCGGATGGTTCGGGCCGAGCACGGCGTTCTCCTGCTCGATGCGCGCCTCGACACGGCCGAGGTCGCCCTTGAGCACGTTGATGTGCGGGGCGGCCAGCACTTCGGGCAGCGAGTCGATGCCGGTGCCGCTCTCCAGGATCTCCTTCGCCTGCTTGTGGCGCGTGTCGGCCTCGTAGGTCGCGTTGCGCGCCGCGAGCAGCTGGGTGGAGAGCTCCGCCAGGCGCGTCTGCTCGACGTCGAGGCGGTCCTCGGCGAGGATGCCTTTCGCCTTCTGGTAGCTGTTGAGCTTGGTCTGCGCCTGCACCACCTGGGTGCGCAGCGTCTTCAGCTGCTCGTCGAACCACACCGCGGC
>Ga0307497_10000140_pt1 | contig 15437 bp, 10 predicted proteins | sample 10_S_MG_FD_201366 | JGI IMG/M metagenome (GOLD analysis project Ga0307497, IMG submission 201366) | Soil microbial communities from Populus trichocarpa stands in riparian zone in the Pacific Northwest, United States - 10_S | ecosystem: Environmental > Terrestrial > Soil > Riparian zone > Trees...
ACGACCGACGGCGAGCTCGCGTTCCGCCTCAAGCGCCCCGCGGCAGTCGTCGAGCGCGAATACGCGGTCCGCGTGCTGGGCGAGCCTACGCCCGAGCAACTTCGCGATCTGGAAGCCGGCGTCGAGCTCGACGACGGCGTCGCGCGCTTCGCGTCGATCGCAGGCGGCGGCGGCACGACGAACAATCGTTGGTATCACATCGTGTTGCGCGAAGGCCGACATCGCGAGCTGCGCACCGCGCTCGCCGCCGTCGGCCTCTCGGTGAGCCGAGTGATCCGCGTGCGCTTCGGGCCGATCGAGCTCGGCAAGCTGCGGCGCGGCGCAAGCAGACCGCTGACCGACGCCGAGGTCGAAGGGCTTTACGGGCTCGCGGGGCTCGCGCCGCCTAAGCCGAGTCGAGCGCGCGCCGGCGGAGCGTTTGCCGGCGCGCGCCCGCTGCCGCGTGCGCCGCGCAACCTCAAGGCGCGGCGCGCCAGGTAACTGAGACGTCATGAGACGCATCCTCGGTTTGCTGGTGCTGCTCGCAGTCAGCTCCGTCGCCACGGCGCAAGACAGGATCATCGTCTCGGGCGCCTCCGGCCAACTCGGCGGCCTCGTCGTCGAGGCGTTGCTCGCGCGCAAGGTCGCGCCGCGGAACCTGATCCTCGTGAGCCGCACACCCGAGACGCTGAAGCCGTACGCGGACCGCGGGGCGAGCGTACGCTTCGGCGATTTCACGAAGCCCGAATCGCTCGCGGAAGCCTACAAGGGCGGCACGCGGATGCTGCTGATCAGCGTGAACGGCGGCGGAGACAAGCGCCCCGAGCTGCACAAGGCCGCGATCGATGCGGCCGTCGCGGCCGGCGTGAAGCAAATCGCGTACACGTCGTATGTGAACGCGGATCGATTCACGGATTCGATCATTGCAGGCGATCATCTGCGCACCGAAAAGTACCTCGAGGAGAGCGGCGTCGCGTGGACGCTGCTGCGAAACCAGATTTACGCGGACGGCCTGCCGGACCAGGCGGAGCAGATCGTGCACGACGGCAAGCTCGTGACGAGCACGCCGGACGCGCGCGTCGCCTACGTGACGCGCGCCGACTGCGCCGCGGCGGCGGCGGCGGTGCTCACGACGCCGGGTCACGAGCGCAAGGCCTACAACATCACGGGCCCGGATGCGATCGGGCCGCGCGAGCTGGTCGAGCTCGCGTCCGAGATCAGCGGCAAACGTGTCCAGCTAGTCGTGCTCGGCGAGCCGGCCTATCGCAAGTACTTGCTCGACAACGGCACGCCGGAGGCCGGGATCAACGGTGCGCTGTCGTTTGCCGCGGAGCTGAACTCGCCGTACCTGCGCGAGCCGAGTACCGCTGTCGCGGACCTCACGGGCAGGCCTGCGACGAGCGTGCGCGCGCTGCTGCTCGCGGACAGGCCGAAGCTCATCGCCGCGGCGAGGTGACGCGGCGCGGTTGCCGCGGCGCGCCATCGCGACAATCGTGGTGCAGCCGAGACTGACGGCCGCGCACAACCTCGACGATCACGGAGTACGAGCGCAACATGCGGAGCGTGAGATTCAAATTCGCGCTGTTCGCACTGCTAGCTTCGCCCTCGCTCGGCGCGCAAGAAATCGTCGCGGACCCGCCCGACGCGGCGCCGACTCTCGAATCGAGGCTTAGCACTGCCTTCGTCGCAACCCAGGTGTCACTGCTCGCGAAATCGATCGTCCTTTCGCGCGATTCCGCGCTCGAGCAAGGCGTCGCGGAGATTCCGCCGGAGATCCGGGCGTCCCTCGAGGGCTACGTACCCGGCGCGACGCTCGCGCATGTCCGCTGGCGCGCCGGGGGCACCTGGGACTTGCTGGCGCAGACCGCGTTCATGATCAAGGACGCGCAGGCCGTCACGCTCGACTACGTGATCGTGTTCGCTCGTGAGAATGAAGCGCTCGAGGATCCAAAGCTCTGGGCCCACGAGCTCAAGCACGTGATGCAGTTCGAACAGTGGGGCGTCGACGGTTTCGCGACGCGCTACGTCGCCGACAACGTCGCGGTCGAGAGCGACGCGACCGAGTATCGCTGGGAGTTCATGAAGCTCCGCGGGCTCGTCCCGGCGCCAAGCGTCTCGCCGGCGCAATAACCGTCACTGCTCCGTGGCGCGCGAGGCCGGAGCCGAAGTCTCGATCGCGCCCGCGCCCGATGTCGGCGACTGGAACTGGCCATCGAGCGTGAACGACCAGAGGCTGTCGCCGTGCTTCGTGCCGGGGAAAAACGAGCCCGCGGCGAATACGACGACGTATTGCTTGCCGTTGCGCTCGAACGTGCTCGCGGTCGCGTTCACAGCGGCGTCCATCGGGAAATCCCAGAGCAGCCTACCGTTCGCCTTGTCGAGCGCCGTGAAGCGGCTGTCGTTGCGGCCCACGAACACGAGGCCGCCCTTCGTCACGATCGAGCCGCTGTAGCACATCTCGTTCCACTGCTGACGCCACGCGAGCTTGTTGGTCGTGAGGTCGACGGCCGCGAAAATGCCGCGGATCCTGATGCCGGAGCGCACGTACGTCCCGTTCAAGTAACGCCCGCCCGGCATCGGCTGCGCGAGGGTCGTCTCTTCGTTGCTCTTGTACGCTCCGATGCCGTCGTGCGCGCAGACATAGAAGAGATGAGTCTCGGGATCGTAGGAGCTCGGCGGCCAGTTCGCGCCGCCCGTGGCCTGCGGCTTCACGATCACGGGTTTGTCCCAGAACGGCGTGAAGATCCGGCCGGCGTTCACGAGCTCGAAGCCCTCGGGGACCACATCCACTTCGTGCGGCACGACCGGATCGCCGATCGGGTACGGCTGCGTCGCGGCCGTGGCCTGGCGCGGCTCCTGCGGCACCGCGCGCTCGTCGATGCCCACGAGCGGCTCGCCGGTCGCTCGGTCGAGGATGTAGGTGAAGCCCGTCTTCCCGACCTCGGCGATGCCTTTGCGCATCGCACCGCCGATCGGCGCGTCGAACAGCACGACCGGGTTCGGCGCGTCGTAGTCCCAGAGGTCGTGGTGGACTTCCTGGAAGTGCCAGCGATGACGCCCCGTCGCGACGTCGAGCGCGACGATCGACGCGCTGTAGAGATTGTCGCCCGCACGCACGCGACCGTTGAGATCCGGCCCTGGGTTGCTCGTCGAGAAGTAGACGAGCCCGAGCTCGGGGTCGACGGCCGGCGTCTGCCAGATCGACGCACCGCCGTACTTCCACGAGTCATTGTCCTGCGGCCAGGTTTCGTGACCGGGCTCGCCGGGAGCCGGGATCGTGTAAAACGTCCACTCGAGCGCGCCGTCGCGCGCGCTGAATGCTTTGAGGCGGCCGCGCGTCGCGCGATCGCCGCCCGCGAACCCGGTGATCACGAGCCCGTCGTAGTAGAGCGGGGCCGAGGTGATCGTGAAGCCGTCCTGCCAACGCTCCGCCTGCGTCGACCACACGACCGCGCCCGTCCGCTGGTCGAGCGCAACGAGCTTGCCGTCGAGCTGGCCGACATAGACCTTGCCGTCGCCGAGGCCGAGCCCACGGCTCTCCCAGCCGCAGCACACGCTCGTGTTCTGGTCGTCGAGCCGCGCGAGGTACGTCCACAGGATCGCGCCCGTGTCGACGTCGATCGCGAACACGTCGTCGGCGCCGGTCACCATGTAAATGACGCCGTCGTGAACGAGCGGCTGCCCTTGTCCGGAGTACTTGCTCGCCACACCCGAGCCGTTGAGGCTCACACGCCAGCTCGGCTTCAAGCGGGCGACCGTGTCGCGGTTGATCTGCGTGAGCGGCGAGTAGCGCTGGTTGAAGACGTTGCCGCCGTTCGTGATCCAGCCATCGCGCGGTAAAGCCGTGAGCTGCTTCGCCGTGAACGCGGGCGCCGGCCGCGGCGCAGCGGGGCGGGGCGGTTGCGACGACCCTGGGAACGCAAGCGCCAGGAGCGCGGTGCACAGAGCCGAAACGGCCGTCCAGCGGCCGAGCGGCCGCGTCGTCATCGAGCTCATCGTTCCCCCCAGCCCGGAATAGCGCTCATTATATTGACCGCAGTGCGCGCCGAACACGAGAATCACGGCGCATGTTCGCAACGCCTGAAGCAGGCCGTCCACCACCGATCCATCGTACGTCGCGCCGCCGCGCAGGCTTCGCGCTCTCGCTCGCGTTGCACGTGGTTGTCGTCGGCGCCGTCGTCCAACTTCACTGGCCGGCACACGACGGGCCCGCTCGACCCGCGCAACCTCGAATAGCGTGGCTCGCGGGGCCGGTACAGGCACTCGTCGCGCCGCAGGTCGAGATCGTCGCGCCGGACGCAGCGTCGACTGCCGACACGGCGCCTCCGGCGGAGCGTCAGCCCGTCAAGAAGCTCGAGCGACCGAGTACGAGGAAGGCGTCCGTGCCGCGCACGTCCGGAGCGGCCGGCGAATCCGCTCCGGCCTCGCAGACGCCTACCGACAACGACAGGCCGAGCCGCGCGCCGGTCGACTGGGAGAACGAGCGCCGCGCCGCGGTCGCGAGCGTGATCGCGGAGCGCGAGAGCCCGCGGCACTACGTCACCTTTTCGATGGACGACTATTTCCCAGAGCCGGCGGCGCCGAGCGAATCCGTGCCGCCGCCGTTCGTCGACGATTGCGTGCTCGCGCACGGCAGGCTGCAGGTGTTCATGGCCCAGATGACGGGGCGCTGCGTCCGCGACGCGCGCGGCGACCTCTTCGCGGCGATCATGCCCGCGCACCTCACGGCGCGGCCCGTCTGCGCCGAGACACACCCGGATGCGCCGGGCAGCATCCTCGCCGACGGCACGGAGATCTCGACCGTGAAGTGCGAGCTCGTCGCGCGCACTGAACGACGTTAGGCGGACGAGACTTTTTGCGCGGCTCTTCCAACACCGGCCCGCTGGCCGCATTCGTCGTCATGGCTCTGATCTGGGGCTACAACTGGGTCGTCATGAAGACCGCGCTCGAATACTCGGGCCCGCTCGCGTTCTCGGCGTGGCGTTGCGCGCTCGGCACGCTGTTGCTGTTCGGCGTCCTGCTCGCGCTGCGCGTTCCGCTCAAACCGCGCGAGATCGTCAAGACGATCTGGCTCGGAGTGTTCCAGATCTTCGGGTTCGTCGCTCTCGTCGCGTGGGCCCTGACGTCGGGCACCGCCGGCAAGAGTGCGGTGTTGGCCTACACGATGCCGTTCTGGGTGATCTTGTTCGGTTGGCCCGTCGCGGAGGCGCGCCCGCGAGGCTCGCAGTGGCTTGCTCTCGCAATCGCGTTCGTCGGGCTGCTGCTCGTGCTCGAGCTCTGGCGCGGCGAGTCGTCGTTGCTGAGCAGCGCGCTCGCGCTCGCGGCCGGCGCGTCGTGGGCCATCGGCACGCTGCTATTCAAGCGCATCCCCGTCCGCAGCCGTGACGAGCTGTTGTCTCTCACGGCGTGGCAGATGCTCGCCGGCGCCGTGCCGCTCGTCGCGCTCGCGCTCTTCGTCCACGAGCGGCCGATCGAGTGGAACACGACGCTGCTCGCGGCGCTCGGTTTCAATGCGATAGGCGCGATGGCAGTCGCGACTCTGCTCTGGCTCTATATTCTTCACCGCCTGCCGACGACCGTCAGCAGCTTGAGCTCGCTGATCGTGCCGATCGTCGGGGTGCTCGCGGCGTGGCTGCAGCTCGGCGAACGGCCGAGCGTCGCGGAGGCCGCCGGAATGGCGTTGATACTGCTCGCACTCGCGCTCCTGATCGCGCCGCAGCGCGTCGCGCAGCCGATCACCGGCGATTGATCCACCGAGCTGCCGTGCCGAAGCGCGGAGCATGGCCACCCGCGATCGACGAGCCGGCGGTGGCGAAAAACGTGACGCGTCGCGCGCTGCACGTCTTGGCCGACGCGCTACGATCGCAGCCACAATCTGCAGAACGCGCCAACTCCTTTATGACTGTTCGTCTCTTGGCACTCGGGGTAACGGTCGTGCTTGTGAGCGCGTGCGCCGGCTTGAGCGCGACACCGGCGCCACAACCCGCTGTCAGCGACGTGGTCGCCAACGTGGCGCCGCCAGCGCCGACGCCCCCGCGCGACGACGGTCAAATCGCGAGTCTCCAACGTCAAATCGCGGATCTCGAGCTGAGGGTCCTCGAGAGGGGAGCGCAGGTCGAGGAGCTCCAGACGCGCCTTGACGACGCTCGGCGCGAAGTCGTCCGTGCGTTGGCGAAGCTGCAATCGCAAGCGACCCGAGCTGAGGCAGCGTCGGGCATGGCAGAGGCCGAGCTCGCGCTGCAATCGTTGTCTCCGAACGGCACGGCCGAAGTCGTCGCAGACGTTCAGAGGCTCATGGCCCAGTCGAGCGCGGAGTTCAACAAGCAGAATTACGGCGGAGCGCTTTATCTCGCCAACCAGGCCAAGAGTGCCGTTACGACGGCGCATGGACAGCTTGCGCGAGTAGAGCACGTCGCGCCACGACCGGGCGAACGGACGCTCGCGCTGCCGTTACACCTCGAGACGAAGACGGGCGCGAACGTTCGGGAGGGGCCCGGCGCGGGGTTCGCCGTCGTCTTCACGCTTCCGGCCCGTACGGCGATCGTCGCCTACTCGTCGACCGAGCAGTGGCTGCAGATCGCCGACGATTCGGGACGGCGCGGTTGGATTAATCAAAGCCTCATCCGCGGGCAGCCCTAGGTCCCGCGAGCGTCGCTGCGACGACGACGCGATCGCGCCCCAATCGTTTCGCCTCGTAGAGCGCCGCGTCCGCGACGCGAATCAACGTATCGCCACTGTCGCCGTGCTTCGGATACTCCGCGACGCCGACGCTCAACGTGACGCTGCCGGCTGCGAGAGGCTGCACAGCGAGGCGCTGGCGAATCCGCTCAGCCGTGGCGGCGGCAGTGGCCGAGCTCGTTTCCGGCATCAGCACGAAGAACTCCTCGCCGCCGTAACGTGCGACCGAATCGACGTCGCGGGTCGTCTCGCGCAGCGCGCTCGCCACTCGCCTCAAGGCCTCGTCGCCCGCGGGATGCCCGTGAGCATCGTTGTACGATTTGAAGAGATCGACGTCGGCGATGAGAACCGCGAAGGTATGCTTGAGTCGCTTCGAGCGCAGCACTTCGTTTTGCAACGCCTCCGTCATCCGGCGCCGGTTGTCGAGGCCCGTCAGCGGATCGGTGACTGACAGCCGCTCGAGCTCGAGTCGGCTCGCGCGCAAGCGGGCGACCATGTCGTTGAAGACTTCCGTGAGGTAGCCAACCTCGCCGCCTTTCGTGACTGCGAGATCGACGTCGAGGTCACCCGCGGCCACCATCGCGGCGGCTCTCGTCAGCCTGTCGAGAGGCCGCACGATCACGATTCCGAGCCCGTGGCCCAGCCCCCCGGCGAGCAGCAGAGTGACGGCGACGACCAGCAGCGTCACGTTGCGAACGCGAACGAGCTGGCGGTACACGTCGGCAGACGGGATCGCAGCGACGACCGCCCAGTCGAGTCCCGGCACCCGGCGCACGCTGCCGAGCACGCGCTCGCCGCTCACGTCCGTGAGCTCGACCGGGCGCCCGTCGCCCGCGAGCAGCGCGCGGATCGTCTCCAACGTATAGGGCGGTGTCATGTCGTCCGAGGAAGCCGAGTGTGCGTCTACGATCCGCCGCCCGTCCTCCGCCAGCAGCGACGCGCGCCCTGTCTCGCCCGGTATGAAGCGGCTCAAGGTTTCGCTCAGCGTGCCGAGATCGATTCGCGCAGCGATCGTGCCGAGGAGCCTGTCGCCGGGACTGAGGATCGGGACGGCCATCAGCATCTCGGGCTTGCCGCTCGTCGCACCTCGATACGGCATCCCGGCCGCGACGCCCTCGCTGCGGAGCCGCGCTTGCCAGTTGTCCGGCAGTGCGACCGTATCGGGGTTGTCGCCGCTCGACGCGACGACTTGTCCGTTCGGGTCGAGTATCAATAGCTGCGTGTAAACCCCGAAGCGCTCGCTGACCGATTTCAAGTAGTCGGTCGCGCGCTGGTACGCGGCTCCGGACCGCGCCGCCCGAGCACCGGCGCGCACGATCCCCTCGACATTTTCGGTGATTTCGTAGGAGGTCGCGAAGACTCGCAGGTCGTAGCGTCGCTCCTTGGCCCAGAGATCCACCTCGCGAGCCGTCTGGGCGCTCGCATTGGTGAGCTGGTCGGTAGCCTTGGCTGTCAGGGCTCGCTTGTTCTCGAGATATGAGATCCACGCCGTCGCAAGCGAGGGCAGCAACGTCGCGAGCACCACGAGCACCAGAATCTTGACTCGGATGCTGTCGGGTCGCAGGACGCGAAGGCGATTCGTAACGCTGGTTTGTTCCGACTGGGTCACGCCCATACCCGTGGTCCAGACTCAGTTGCCGACCCCGGACGTTACGCCGGTGGCGGCCGGCGCAGACGTGCGCAGCCCGCAGTATTTCGTCCCAGTTGCGCGACAAGCCACGGCGTTTGCGGGACGGGGTGGTTTCGCGTTACAAGGCGATCGGTCCAGCGGCCCTTAGAATCAGCGACTTGGCGGCGGCCGCTGTTTGGCACGCCGGTTGCTTGCTGTCCCCGCATGGACATCCCACGCCCGGAGCTCAAACGGAAAAAGCGCATGCGTCAGGCCGGTTTTGCGGCCGTCGGCGTGCTCGTGCTCGGCGCCGCGACGCTCGGCCTCATGCGGCTCGAGCCGGCAGTCCCGAGCGTCGCGATCGCCTCGGTCTGGCCCGACACCGTCCGCGAGGGCGAGATGCTGCGCGAGGTCCGCGGCCCCGGCACGCTCGTGCCGCGCACGATCCGCTGGATCGGCGCGCAGACGGAAGGCCGCGTCGAGCGCGTTGTCGTGCGCCCGGGCGCCGTGGTCGCGGCCGACGCTGTGCTGGTCGAGATGTCGAACCCGGAGCTCGTGCAGGAGACGGAGGAAGCGCGCTACGCCGTCGTCCAGGCCGAGGCGGAGCTCGCGGAGCTCAAGCTCACGCTCGAGAACAAGCAGCTCGACCAGAAGGCGACGCTCGCGGGCGCGCAGGCGGAGTTCGAAGGCGCGCGGCTCCAGGCCGAAGCGGAGAAGCAGGCGGGCAACGTCGTGCCGCTGATCAAGCAGCAGCGCTCGGAGCTGCTCGCGCAACAGCTCAAGGTCAAGCGCGACATCGAACAGGAGCGCCTCGATCAATTCGCGGCCTCTGTGCAGGCTCAGCTCGCAGTGCGGCGCGCGCGCGTCGAGCAGGCGCGCAACGTGTACGAGCGCAAGCGCGTGCGGGTCGAGTCGCTGATGGTCCGCGCGGGTATCGCGGGTGTCGTGCAGGAAGTCCTGGTCCAGGAAGGCCAACGCGTCGTACTCGGCGCGAACATCGCGCGCGTCGCGCCGCCGAACGATCTACGCGCCGATCTCCGCGTGCCGGAGACGCAGGCGCGCGACGTGCAGCTCGAGCAGCTCGTTCACATCGACACGCGCGCGGGCATCGTCGACGGCCGCGTGAGCCGGATCGATCCTGCCGTGCAGAGCGGGACGGTGCTGGTCGAAGTCGAGTTCGCCGGCGAGCTGCCGCGCGGCGCACGCCCCGATCTCTCCGTTGACGGCACGATCGAGATCGAGCGGCTGCCGCACGTGGTGTTCATGGGCCGGCCCGCGTACGGCCAGCCGAACACGACGGTCGGGATCTATAAGATCGTCGACGCCCGACGCTACGCCGTGCGCGTGCCCGTCGAGCTCGGCCGAACTTCCGTGAATGCAGTCGAGATCCTGAAGGGGCTCTCGCCCGGCGACGAGGTGATCCTGTCCGACACCTCGGCTTTCGACGATCACGAGCGGATTCGTTTGAACTGAAGACCCGATGCTCTCAAACCTGATCGGCGACGTTCGCTACTGCCTGCGGGGCTTCGCGCTGCGGCCGCTGTTCGCGGTCGTGGTCGTGCTCACGCTCGCGCTCGGCATCGGCGTGAACACCGCGATGTATTCGATCTTCGAGCAGGTGCTGCTGCGCCCGTTGCCGGTGCACGAGCCCGCGCGGCTCGTGAACCTGTCGTCGCAGAACCTCGGACACGGCAATGTCTCGTGCAACAACGCCGGCGATTGCAGCAACGTTTTCAGCTACCCGATGTTCCGGGACCTCGCGCGCTTCGACGGGCCTTTCACAGGCATTGCGGCACACCGCTACGTCGACGCGAACATCGCTTTCGGCACAAGCACCGACGCGGGCTTCGCAATGCTCGTCTCGGGCAGCTACTTCCCGCTGCTCGGGCTTACGCCGACTCTCGGACGCTTGCTCGGCCCGGGGGACGACGCCGTCGACGGCGAGGCGGGTGCCGTCGTGCTGAGCCACGAGTACTGGCAAAACGCGCTCGGTGCCGATCCGGCAGTCATCGGCAAGACGCTCGTCGTGAACGGCAAACCGCTCACGATCGTCGGCGTCGTACCGGCAAGTTTCCACGGCACGACGATCAATCAGCGCGTGCAGGTCTACGTCCCGATCACGTTTCGTTGGAGCGCGACGCCTGGCTCCATACCGAATCACGACAATCGCGGTCATCGCTGGGCGTACCTGTTCGCCCGGCTGAAGCCCGGCGTCTCGCTGGAACAAGCCGCGGCCGCGATCAATCCCGCGTACCGCGCGATCCTCAACGATGTCGAAGCCCCGCAGATCACGGGCTTCAGTGACCAAGATCTCGCGGCGTTTCGCGCGAAGACCCTGAAGCTGGAACCCGGCGCACGCGGTCAGACCGGAGTTCGTTCCTACGCGCAGGCGCCGCTCACCGTGTTGGTCCTTGCGACGAGCATCGTGCTGCTGATCGCCTGCGTGAACGTCGCGAACCTCATGCTCGTGCGCGGCTCCGGCCGAGCCGGCGAGATCGCGGTACGCACGTCGCTCGGCGCGTCGCGGCGTAGGGTCGTCGGGCTTCTCATGGTCGAGGTGACTCTGCTTGCGTTGTTCGCGGCGATCGTAAGCGCACCGCTCACGGTTGCGGCTCTGTCGGGCATCGGAGCGTTGCTACCGAGCTTCGCAACGACGATGTTCGAGGCTCGGCTCGATTCGGCGGCGCTCGAGATCACCGCGATGCTCGCGGTCGTCTCGGCCATGCTGTTCGGCGTATCACCGGCCCTCACGCTCGTGCGCACGCACCCCGGTCAAGTGCTACGAACGGAGGGGACGCGCGCGACCGGCGGCAAGGCGGCCGGGCGTTTTCGCGCCGTGCTCACGACGACGCAGATCGGCCTGTCGATGGCGTTGCTCGTCCTCTCGGGCTGGTTCGCGCAAAGCCTGGTCAACGCGTCACGCGTCGATCTCGGCATTCGCCCGGATTCGCTCGTCGCGTTCGCAGTCGCGCCGGAACGCAGCGGGTACACGCCCGCGCGCGCGCGGGCACTCTTCGATCAGCTCGAACGAGAGCTTGCGGCTGTGCCCGGCGTGACCGCGGTAGCGTCCTCGGTCGTGCCACTGCTCCAGGGCAGCAATTGGAACAACAACGTAGCGATCGAAGGCGTCGAGACCGGGCCGGGAATCGACGCGATCGTGTCCTTGAACTACGTGAGCCCGCGTTTCTTCGGCACCGTCGGAATGCCGGTGCTCGCCGGCAGGGATTTCACCGAGAGCGACGCGGTTGACCGACCGAAGGTCGCGATCGTGAACGAGCGCTTCCTCGAGAAGTTCGGACTCGATCGCGATGTCGTCGGGAGACGGATGTCGATCGGGCAGGGCGTCCCACTCGACGTCGAGATCGTCGGCGTCGTTCACGACGCCAAATACAGTCAAGTCAAAGATCCCACGCCGCCTCAGGTCTTCGGTCCGCGCCTGCAGTCGTTTGCGCCGGGCGCGCTGAACCTCTACGTCCGCGCGGTAGCCGAGCCGCTCGCGTTGCGCCACGCGATCGAGCAGGTGCTCGCTCGGCTCGATCCGAATCTGCCGCTTATGGATTTGCGCACGATGCGCGAGGTCGTGAACGAGAACTTGTTCGTCGATCGATTCATGAGCACGCTGGCGCTGGTCCTTGCGGCACTCGCGACTCTCCTCGCGTCGCTCGGCCTCTACGGCGTGCTCTCGTACGGTATCGCGCAGCGCACGCGGGAGCTCGGGCTCAGGCTCGCGCTCGGGGCGGCGCCCGCGCAGCTCCGCTCGATGGTGCTGCGCCAAGTCGCGTGGATGACCGCCATTGGCGGCGCGCTCGGGCTCGCCGCCGCCATGGTCCTGGGGCGCGCCGCCCGGTCGCTGCTCTTCGAGCTGTCACCGTCCGATCCGACGGTGTTGTCGCTTGCCGTGACTGCTGTGGGCGCCGTCGCCGTCGCGGCGGGCTACCTGCCCGCGCGTCGCGCCTCGCGCGTCGATCCCGTCGTCGCTCTGCGGTCCGAATGATCGGGTCGCGCATCTATCGTCTCGAGGAACATCTATGAACACGAACGCTTTGCCCGCCGCGGCGCCGATTGCGCCGGCCTTGATCCAGCTCGAGGATCTGAAGAAGGTCTTCTACACCGACGAGGTCGAGACGCACGCGCTGTCCGGCGTGCACTTCGAGATCGGCAAGGGCGATTACCTGTCCATCTCCGGACCGTCGGGCTGCGGCAAGTCGACGCTGCTGTCGATCTTGGGGCTGCTCGACACGCCGACCGCCGGCCGCTACGTGCTCAACGGCACTCCGGTCGAGCACCTCGACAACTCGCAGCGCGCGCACATCCGCAACAAGGAAATCGGCTTCATCTTCCAGGCGTTCAACCTGATCGGCGACCTGACGGTCTTCGAGAACGTGGAGCTGCCGCTCACGTACCGCGCCGGGATGGGCGCGAAGGAGCGCAAGGAGCGCGTGATCAACGCACTCGAGCGAGTGCGGATGGCACACCGGCTCCAGCATTACCCGTCGCAGCTCTCGGGCGGTCAGCAGCAGCGGGTCGCCGTCGCGCGCGCGCTCGTCGGCAGCCCCTCTATCCTGCTGGCGGACGAGCCGACCGGAAACTTGGATTCGAAGAACGGCGAATCGGTGATGGCGCTCCTGACCGAGCTCCACGACGAGGGCGCGACGATCTGCATCGTCACGCACGACCCGCGCTACGCCGAATACGCGGATCGCAAGATCCACATGTTCGACGGCCGCGTCGTCGACGAGGAGACGCTGCAGCGGTTGCGCGAGGAAGAAGACCACCGGATCGCGGAACAGGCGCGGCGCGGACGGCCGTCGGGGCAGGCGCCGGCGCCGTGAGCTCCACCGCGCTCGACAGCCTCGCGAGCGACGTGCGCCACGCGGCTCGCGGCCTGTGGCGCAGCCCGTTGTTCACGATCGCGGCGTTGCTCACGCTCGCGATCGGCTGCGGCGCGACCACCGCGGTGTTCACCGTCGTCGACGGCGTGCTGCTGAAGCCGCTGCCGTATCCCGCTCCCGACGAGCTCGTGGCCGTCTGGCACACGGCGCCGGGCGCGCCCGGGCTCACGGACGTGTCGGGAGGGCTGCGGCTCTCGCCGTCGATGCTCGTGACCTACCAAGAAGAGAGCCACTCGTTCGCGAAGATCGGCATGTGGGTCGAGGGAACGGCGAGCGTGACGGGGATCGGCGACCCAGAGCAGGTCGCGTCGATCGCGATGCTCGGCGACGTGCTGCAGACGCTCGAAGTTCCGCCGCTGCTCGGCCGTTGGCTCGACGCGGAGGACGAGCCGCCGAGCACGGCGCGGCGCGTGCTGCTCAGCTACGCGTACTGGCAGCGGCGCTTCGGCGGCGAAGCGAACGTCGTGGGCCGCACGATCACGGTCAACGGTGCGCCGACCGAAATCGTCGGCGTAATGCCGAAAGGATTCCGCGTGCTCGATACGTCGGCCGACGTGTTGCTCCCGATCCCGTCGCTGCGCACGGGCCTCACGCCGTACCCGTTCTACGGCAAGGGCGTCGCGCGACTGAAGCGCGGCGTCTCGATCGAGCAGGCCAACGCGGACATCGGCACGCTCTTGCCGCGCTGGGTCGAGCGCTTCCCGTACCCGAACGGCAACGGCGACGCGAAGGCGAACTACCTCGACGGCTGGAGGATCACGCCCGCGATCCGACCGCTCAAACAGGACGTCGTCGGCGACGTCGGCAACGTGCTCTGGGTGGTCATGGGCACGATCGGCGTGGTGCTCGTGATCGCGTGCGCGAACGTGATGAACCTGTTGCTCGTGCGCGCGGAGAAGCGCCGCGCCGAGCTCGCGGTGCGCGGCGCGCTCGGCGCGGGCTCGTGGCGCATCGTGCGCGCGCTCCTGATCGAGAGCGCGCTCGTCGGCGTCGCGGGCGGCGCGCTCGGGCTCGGTTTCGCGGCCGCGGCGCTCGGGTTGCTCAAACGGCTCGCGCCCGCGACGCTGCCGCGCGTCGACGCGATCACGCTGGACGAGCGTGCGCTCCTGTTCACTTTGGTCGTCTCGGCCGCCGCGGGCGTGCTGCTCGGGCTCGTGCCCGCGCTGCGCTACGCGGGTCCGACGATCGGCGCGGCACTTCGCTCTGGCGGCCGCAGCGGCATGCAAGGAAGGACGCAGCACCGTGCGCAGGATGCGCTCGTCGTCGGGCAGGTCGCGCTCGCTCTCGTGCTGATCGTGAGCTCGGTGCTGATGATCCGGACGTTCGAAGCCCTGAGGACAGTCGAGCCGGGTTTCACGGAGCCCGAGACCGTGCAAACCGCAAGGATCGCGATACCGGCTCAGATCGCGCGCAACCCGCTGGGAGTCTTCCAGCTGCAAAGTGCCATCGTCGACGCGATCGCGCGGATCCCGAGCGTGAGCTCAGTCGGGTTCGCGTCGGCGCTGCCGATGGACGGCACCTACGGCTTCTGGGACAGCATCGACGTGGAGGATCGGCCACGCGACTCGAGCGCGGCGACTTCGACGCTGCGCAGCTTCAGGTTCGTCTCGGCCGCGTTGTTCCGGACGATCGGCGCGCGGCTCGCCGCGGGCCGGGAGCTAGAGCAGGCCGACTTCGACGACAACCGGCTGGTCGCGCTCGTGTCGGAGAACCTGGCGCGCGAGCTATGGGGCGCGCCGGCCGCCGCGCTCGGCAAGCGGATCAGGCACGGCGGAGCGTGGAGCGAAATCGTCGGCGTCGTGCAGGACACGCACGACAACGGGCTCCAAGAGGCCGCGCCCACGACCACTTACTGGCCGGCGTACATGAAGCAGTTCGACCTCGCGCAGCCCAACGTGGCTTTCGCGATCCGGAGCCCGCTCGCGGGGCGCGCGTCGTTCATCCGCCAGATCGAGGAAGCCGTCTGGTCCGTGAACGGCAGCCTGCCGCTCGCGAACCCGCTGACGATGAGCTCGTTCTACGATCGCTCTCTCGCTCGGACGTCGTTCACGCTCGTGATGCTCGCGATCGCGGGCGCCGCGGCGCTCGTGCTCGGCGTCGTCGGCTTGTACGGCGTGATCTCCTACGTCGTGTCACAGCGCCGGCGCGAGATCGCGATCCGGCTCGCGCTCGGCGCGCAACAACGCGACGTGACGCGGACGTTCGTGCGCTACGGCGCGGGGCTCGCGGGTGTCGGCGTGCTAATCGGCCTTGGCGCCGCGGCGGGGGTTACGCGCTTC
>Ga0307497_10000141_pt1 | contig 15418 bp, 17 predicted proteins | sample 10_S_MG_FD_201366 | JGI IMG/M metagenome (GOLD analysis project Ga0307497, IMG submission 201366) | Soil microbial communities from Populus trichocarpa stands in riparian zone in the Pacific Northwest, United States - 10_S | ecosystem: Environmental > Terrestrial > Soil > Riparian zone > Trees...
TGGACTTCGTCGCCGAGGATCGGCGCCGCGACGGCGAGCGCGGCGCGCTTCGGCCGATCCGACGCGCGACGATGATCGAGATAGATCTTGAGTAGACCCGTGATACCCGTGAAGTCGGCGTTCTGGAAGACTTCGGCCGCGAGCTCCGTGCCCTTGTCGTCGAGCAGCGCGCAACGCGTGTTCGTCGCGCCTATGTCGGCCATCAAGTCCACTGTGAGTTCCTTGCTCTTCGGCGCGAGCCGGGGCGCTGGCTATACGCCACCGCTCCGGTCGCGGACCCGGCCGATCGTCGCGAGCGACCGCAACCTCAGGCGTTCAGGTCCGGAATCCGGGCGCTCTCGAGCTGCGTGATCATGTCCTTCAGCATCAGCTTCCGCTTCTTCAGACGCCGCAACATGATTTGATCCACCTGCGGATCATTGACGAGCCGAGCGATGACCTGATCGAGGTCTTGATGCTCCACGCGCAACTGTTTTAGTCGCTCCACGTTCCTGAAGGTCTCAGTATCGATCTTCTGGTCCACGAGTCTTTCGAGTTGGCGTCAACCAGTTCCGCCGAGTGTCGCCAAACGCCAGGAAGTGAGGGTTCAACAGGTCGTCTTTGGTGTTGTACCGGAGCGGCTGGCCGACGCGGTCCATCATACGCCCGCCCGCGCTTTCGAGAATAGCCTGCGCGGCGGCCGTGTCCCACTCGGAAGTCGGTCCGAATCGCGGGTACACGTCGGCCGCGCCCTCGGCGACGAGGCAGATCTTCAGCGAGCTGCCCATCGGCGTGATCTCGTGCGGCCCGAGCGCCGCGAGATAGTCCGCGAGCTCGCCGCTCGGATGGCTCCGGCTGCCGACGACTCGCGGCGGCTCCGCCGCGGGCGAGCGCACGTGAATCGGCTTCGCGTCGCCCGCGCCGTCGCGTCGCCACGTGCCCGCGCCGAGCGCACCGTAGTAGAGTCGCCCGAGCGCGGGCGCCGACACGACGCCGAGCACGGCCCGGCCATCGTCCACGAGCGCGATGTTGACCGTGAACTCGTCGTTGCGCTTCAAGAACTCTTTTGTGCCGTCGAGCGGGTCGACGAGCCAGAAGCGCCGCCAGCCGCGCCGAGTCGCGGCGTCGGGGCGCGCGGACTCCTCCGAGAGCACGGGCACCGAGCCGTCGAGCGCGCGCAGTCTTTCGCCGATGATCCGGTTCGAGACTTCGTCGGCCTCGGTCAGCGGCGAGCGGTCGGCCTTGAGCCGCACCGCGAACTCGCGGCCATAGACCTCGAGGATCGCGTCACCCGCGGCGCGCGCGATTGCTGAGAGCTCGGCGAGCAGCGGTTTCGGGTCGCGCAAGTCGATCATCACGCCTCTTGTATCATTCGCCGCATGCAGCGAATAGCCATCGACTGGGAACGGATCGACACCGTGCTCGTCGACATGGACGGCACGCTGCTCGACCTCGCGTTCGACAACTTCTTCTGGCTCGAGCTCGTTCCCGAGCGCTACGCCGACTTGAACGGGTGCTCGCTGGACGACGCTCGCGCCGAGCTGTCCGCGCGCTTCGACGCGATCGCGGGCACACTGAACTGGTACTGCCTCGATCACTGGACGCGCGACCTCGGCCTCGACCTGCGTGCGCTCAAGCGCCACAACGCGCATCTCGTGCGCTATCTGCCGGGCGCCCGAGAGTTTCTCGCGGCCGTTCGCGCGCGCGGCAAGGCGCTCTGGCTCGTGACGAACGCGCACCGCGACACGCTCGCGGTCAAGGCCGAGCAGACGGGCATCGATCGGCTCGTCGACCGCGTCGTGAGCTCGCACGATTTCCGCGCGCCGAAGGAGAGCGCCGACTTCTGGCGCGGCTTCGAGCGGCGCCATCCGTTCGCGCGCGGCCGCGCGCTGCTCGTCGAAGACAGCCTCGCGGTGCTCGCGGCCGCGCACGCGCACGGCGTCGCGCACACGATCGCGATTCGCCGCCCCGATTCGCGCCGGCCGCCTCGCGAGATCGACGCATTCGCGGCGGTCGACGGAGTCGCGGAGCTCGTCTAGCGAAAGCGCCGCCGCCCGCTCGTGCTGCGCGCGCGTGTTGCGCGAGCTAGCCCTGCCGTGGCGAGCCCGATCGGCCGCCGCGCCCGCGCCCGCCGCCGCCGTGCCCACCGCCGCCGCGTCCACCGCCACCACCGCCACCACCGCCGCGCGGTCCACCGCCCCGGCGTCCGCCGCCGCCCCCGCCGCCCCCGCCGTGCGGCCGGTGCCGCGGACGTTCGTCGCCGTGCGCGTGCCGGTGGCGCGGCGGCTCATACGCGGCGACCTTGACGAGCGCGTTGTGGTCGAACGTTGCGACCGGGATCTTGCGGCCGATGAACGCCTCGATGTCGGGAAGCGAGATCGCGTACGCCTCGCAGCCGAAGCTGATCGCGTCGCCAGCGGCGCCCGCGCGCGCGGTGCGGCCGATCCGGTGCACGTAGTCTTCGGGGTCTTGCGGCAAGTCGTAGTTGAAAACGTGGCTCACGCCCGGAACATGTAGGCCCCGCGACGCGACGTCGGTGCCGATCAGCACGGGTAGGTTGCCTGCTTGGAAATCCTTGAGCATCCGGAGTCGCTTGCGCTGCGGCACGTCGCCCGATAGCGCCTCGGCCACGATGCCGTTGTTGTTGAGCTGATCGCGCAGGCGATCGGCCGCGCGGCGCGTGTTCACGAAGACCATCGTGCGGGTCGCGTCGCGATCACGCAGCAGCGTAATGAGCAGCGGAATCTTCTCTTCGTTCGCCGGGAAGTAAATGCTCTGCGTGACGCGGTCGACGGTCATCTTGTCGGGCTCGATTCGCACGAGCTCCGGATCGTTCATGTGCTCGTACGCGAGCTCGAGCACGCGATACGAGAGCGTCGCGGAGAACAGCATGTTGAGCCGATGCTCGCGCTCCGGCAGTCGCCGCAGCACGAAGCGGATGTCCTTGATGAAGCCAAGATCGAACATTCGATCGGCTTCGTCGAGCACGAGCACCTGTACTCGGCGCAGGCCGAACACGTGCTGTTTGAAGAAGTCGATGGTTCGTCCCGGCGTGCCGATCAGCACGTCGACCCCGGCTGCGAGCTCCTCCCGCTGTTTATCGTAGTCGGTGCCGCCGAATGCGAGCCCAAGCTTGTATGGCAGGTAGCGGCCGAGCACTTGTGCGTCGGCGTGTATCTGGACCGCGAGCTCGCGCGTCGGCGCGAGAATCAACGCGCGCGGGCCGGGCTCGCCTCGCGGCGGCTGCGTCGTCTCGAGACGATTGAACAATGCGACTAAATACGCCGCGGTCTTGCCCGTGCCCGTCTGCGCTTGTCCCGCAGTGTCTTGGCCATCGAGCGCGAGCGGCAACGCTTCGCTCTGAATCGGCGTGCAGTACTCGAACCCGGCCTCCGCGATTCCGCGTTGCAATCCCGGCGACAACGTGAGGTCGGAAAACCGGAGAGTCGTGAGGTGATGGCTCGACTGAGCGGCGGTGTCTATTGCGGGCCCCGATACTTGCAAATTGTCGTTCCGACGGTTAAAAATACGCGCCAGCCCTCCCAGATGCCTACGAATCCCGCAACGCCCCAAGGGAAAGTAAACCCGGGAAGCCGCCAGCTGCGACATTGTGCCTGACCCGCCAGGCCACGTCACTTTCAGCTTAGGTCAATTGGGCGTTTTGCGCTGATCTTCCGCCCGCGGGGGTCCACGGGCCGGGCAAATCACAAAGGATCGTCACACCGTGAATGAGCGAATCGTACACACGACAGATGCGGCCTTCGACACGGACGTCGTCAAGTCCACAGAGCCCGTTCTTCTCGATTTTTGGGCGGAATGGTGCACGCCTTGCAAGATGATCGCGCCGATACTCGACGTGATCGCGGACGAGTACAAGGATCGTCTTCGCGTCGTGAAGCTCAACATCGATGAGAATCCGAAAACGCCGCCGAAGTACAACGTTCGGGGCATCCCGACTCTGCTGCTGTTCAGAAACGGCACGGTCGCCGCACAACAGGTCGGCGCCGTTTCGAAGACGCAGCTCGAGTCATTCTTGAACGCGCACTTGAATCGCGCGTCCACCAAAACGGGCTAATAGCCCACGGAAACACAGTGAGAGGATATCTCGGTAATTCAGCACGTGCTCGGGTCAAAGATGGCCCGCGTCAACCTCGCGACAACAGCAACAACAACATCAATAACAACAACAACAACGGGAAGCGCGGGCGTCGCAACAAGGGGCCCGGCGGGCCTCCTGGCGGGATGCGGGACGAATTCCCGGACGATGAGGAGTTCGACGTGATTCCCGCAGCTGAGCTCGAGCTGACGAAGAACGCGATGAATCTCTCCGAGCTCAAGACTCGGCCGCCGGCTGAGCTCGTCGAGCTCGCGGAGTCGATGGGGCTCGAGAACCTCGCCCGGTCGCGCAAGCAAGACATCATCTTCTCGATTCTCAAGGCCCACGCGAAGAACGGCGAGAACATCTTCGGCGAAGGCGTGCTCGAGATCTTGCAGGACGGTTTCGGGTTCCTGCGCTCGGCCGACAGCTCGTACCTCGCAGGGCCCGACGACATCTACGTGAGCCCGAGCCAGATCCGCCGCTTCAATCTGCGAACCGGCGATACGGTCTCCGGCCTGATCCGCCCGCCGAAAGACGGCGAGCGCTACTTCGCGCTGCTCAAGGTCGGCGACATCAACGGCGACGCGCCTGAGAACTCGAAGAGCAAGGTGCTGTTCGAGAACTTGACGCCGCTGTTCCCGAAGAAGCGCCTCAAGCTCGAGCAGGGCAACGGCAGCACTGAAGATCTGACGGCACGCATCATCGACATGGTCGCGCCGATTGGCAAAGGCCAACGCGGCCTAATCGTTTCTCCGCCGAAGGCCGGCAAGACGATGCTCCTGCAGAACATCGCCGCGTCGATCGCCGCGAACCACCCCGATACGACGCTGATCGTGCTGCTGATCGACGAGCGGCCCGAGGAAGTCACCGAGATGGAGCGCACGGTGCGTGGCGAGGTGGTGTCGAGCACGTTCGACGAGCCCGCGACGCGGCACGTGCAAGTCGCGGAGATGGTCATCGAGAAGGCGAAGCGCCTCACCGAGCACAAGCAGGACGTCGTGATCCTGCTCGACTCGATCACGCGTCTCGCGCGCGCGTACAACACGGTCGTGCCGTCGTCGGGCAAGGTGCTCACGGGCGGCGTCGACGCGAACGCGCTGCAGCGGCCGAAGCGCTTCTTCGGCGCGGCGCGCAACATCGAAGAGGGCGGCAGCCTCACGATCATCGCGACGGCCCTGATCGACACCGGCTCGAAGATGGACGACGTGATCTACGAGGAATTCAAGGGCACCGGCAACATGGAGATCCATCTGGATCGCCGGATCGCCGAGAAGCGTGTGTTCCCGGCGATCAACATCAACCGCTCGGGCACGCGTAAGGAAGAGCTGCTCACGCAGGCGGACGAGCTCCAGAAGATGTGGATCCTGCGCAAAGTGCTGCACCCGATGGACGAGCTCGCGGCCGTCGAGTTCCTGATCAGCAAGCTCCAGGACACGAAGACCAACGCCGACTTCTTCGACGCAATGAAGCGCTGATGCGCGCGGCGTCGCCCGGTGGTCGGGCCGCCGCGGCGGTACGCGGCGACCTCCACCGAACCGCAAGGCGACACTGATCGGCTCGGGCTCCGCTCGTACCATGCCCTGGCATTTGTGGGTCGCGGCGATCCTGACCCTCGTGTGGAACGGCTCCGGTGCCTACACCATCCTTCTGGCCCAAGCGGGTGGGCTCGCGGACGTCGAGCCCAAAGAGGCGGCGTACTACGCCGCGCAGCCGTTCTGGTTCGTCGTCGCGACGGACATCGCACTCTTCTCGCCGCTCGTGGCTGCTGTGGCGCTGCTTCTCCGCAGCCGGACGGCCGTCTGGTTCTTCGCGGTCTCGCTGATCGCGATCCTCGCGAACGACGCCTACGAGCTCGCGGCGGGTACCTCGTTGGCACTCGGCGATCGCGGTTGGCTGATTTTGACGATCACGATTGCAGTCATCGCCGCTCTGCAACTCGCCTATGCCTGGCTCGCGAGGACGCGCGGGGTGCTTCGATGAGCACCTTGGCTGCGGCGGCGACGACTCGCAGTACCACCCGAATCGCTCTCCTCTACGGATTGGTGGCGGGGTTGATCGTCGCCGTGCCGATGGTTGCCCTGATGGTGACGCTGACGGCCGAGACCGCGCCGCGGAACGGCGCTGTCTACGGCTATCTCACGATGATCATCGCACTGACGGCCGTGTTCCCCGGCGTCAAGCGCTATCGCGACAGAGTCCTCGGGGGCGCGGTGAGGTTCTTTCCTGCGCTGCTGGTCGGTCTCGCGATCAGCGCGATCGCGAGCGTGATCTACGCGATCGGCTGGGAAATCTCCCTCGCGCTCAGTGGTTTCGACCTCCCGGCCGCGTACACGAAGGAGATCGTCGCAGCCGCGCGCGCGCAGGGTGCGTCGGCCGCCGAGGTCGAGCGCGTCGCGGAGCAGGGTGCGGCGTTCGCGCGGTTGTACGCGAACCCGCTCTACCGTTTCCCCATTACGTTCGTGGAGATGTTTCCGATCGGAGTCGTGATCGCCGCGATCTCCGCGGCGCTGCTCCGGAACAGCAGGTTTCTGCCCGCCCGCGCGGCGCATTCAGCGCGGTAGGCGCCCCTGGCGGCACCGCGAGGCGACGCTCAGCGAACGGCTCGGGCTTGCTCGCGCTGCACGGCTCGGTAGCCGATATCCCTGCGCCAGAACGCGCCGTCCCACGTGACTTTCGCGACCGCGTCGTACGCGCGACGCTGGGCCAAGCCGACGGTCTCGCCGATGCCGACCGCGCAGAGCACGCGTCCGCCGTCGGTCAGCACGTCGCCGTTCGCGAGCCGGGTGCCCGCGTGGAAGATCTTCGCGTCGTCGCCGGACACGCCCTCGAGCCCGGTGATGCGCTTGCCTTTCTCGTACGCATCGGGATAGCCGCGGCTCGCGAGCACGACGCCGACGGTCGCGCGCGGATCCCACGCGATCGGCTGTAGCCCGAGCGTGCCGTCGAAGCACGACAGGCAGAGCGCGACGAGGTCCGAGCGCAGGCGGAACAGGATCGGCTGCGCCTCCGGATCGCCGAGCCGGCAGTTGAACTCGACGACCTTCGCGCGACCGGCCGAGTCGATCATCAGGCCCGCGTAGAGGAAGCCGCGGTAGTGGATGCCGTCGGCGAGCAGGCCGCGCACGGTCGGTAGCATGATGTCCTGCATCACGTGCCTGTGCACCGACTCGCTCACGACCGGCGCGGGCGAGTATGCCCCCATGCCGCCGGTGTTCGGGCCGCGGTCGCCGTCATCACGCGTCTTGTGGTCCTGCGAGCTCGCGAGCGGTACCACGCGCTCGCCGTCGACGAGCGCAATGAAGCTCGCTTCCTCGCCCGGGAGGAAGCCCTCGATCACGACCTTAGTGCCGGCCGCGCCGAACTGCTTCTGCTCGAGCATTCGCGTGAGGGCGGCGTCGGCCTCGGCGACCGTCTGCGCGATCACGACGCCCTTGCCGGCCGCGAGGCCGTCGGCCTTGATCACGAACGGCGGCTCGCGCGCCGCAACGTAGGCGCGCGCGAGCGCGGCCTCAGTGAACGTGCGGTAGCCCGCGGTCGGGATCGCATGGCGAGCCAGGAATTCCTTCGTGAACGCCTTAGAGCCTTCGAGCTGCGCGCCCGCGGCGCGTGGGCCGAAGCAGCGGAGGCCCCGCTCCTCGAAGCGGTCGACGAGCCCCGCGACGAGCGGTGTCTCGGGGCCGACGATCGTGAGGCCGACGCGCTCGGTCAGCGCGAGGTCGAGCAGGCGGCCGAAATCGTCGGCCGCTACCGCGACGTTGCGAACGTTGCGCTCGCGCGCGGTGCCGGCGTTACCCGGTGCGACGAGCACTTCGCTGACGAGCGGCGATTGCGCGGTCTTCCACGCGATCGCGTGCTCGCGGCCACCGCCGCCGACGACGAGCACCTTGATCTTCGAGCCCGACACGCTCAATGGCGGAAGTGCCTCATGCCGGTGAATACCATCGCGATGTCGCGCTCGTCGGCGGCGCGGATGACCTCCTCGTCGCGGATCGAGCCACCCGGCTGCACGATCGCGCGCACGCCGTGCTCCGCCGCGGCGTCGACGCCGTCCCGGAACGGGAAGTACGCGTCCGACGCGAGCGCGGCGCCTTCGAGCGCGAGCCCGGCCTCGGCCGCCTTGAGCGCGCCAATCCGCGCGCTCATGACTCGGCTCGGCTGGCCCGCGCCGATGCCGAGCGTTGCGCCGCCGCGCGCGTAGACGATCGCGTTCGACTTCACGAACTTGACGACGGTCCACGCGAACTGCAGGTCGGCGAGCTCGGCCGAGGTCGGGGCGCGCCGCGTGACCACCTTCGTTGCAGCGAGGTCGACGCGGCCGAAGTCGCGCTGCTGGAGCAGCACGCCGCCGTCGATCGTCTTGAGCTCGAGGTCGGCGGCGCTCGCCCCGGGAGGCGTGCCCGCCGCGAGCGCGCGGATCCCGGGCCTTTTCGCGAGCACGTCGAGCGCGCGCGCGTCGATCTCGGGCGCGACGATCACCTCGGCGAACTGCCGGCCGACGATCGCCTCGGCTGCGGCCACGTCGAGCGGCCGGTTGAACGCGATCACCCCGCCGTACGCGGACGTCGGGTCGGTCCGGTACGCGTCCGCGTACGCGAGGGCCGCGCTCGCGCCGAGCGCGACGCCGCAAGGGCTCGCGTGTTTCACGATCACGCAGGCCGGGGCCTCGAACGCGCTCACGGCCTGGTACGCCGCGTCCGCGTCGACGATGTTGTTGTACGAAAGCTGCTTGCCTTGTGCCTGCGTCGCCCACGCGACGGAGCCGGCGCGCGCGGGCGTCGAGCGATAGAGCGCGGCCTGCTGGTGCGGATTCTCGCCGTAGCGCAGCGGCTCGGCGAGCTGCCAGCTCGAGAGCAAGGGATCGGGCCACGCGTCCGGCGCCGCGCTGTGCGCGCGAAGATAGCGGCTGACGCCCAAGTCGTAGCGCGCCGTGTGGCTGAACGCCTTGATCGCGAGCGCGCGGCGCAGGTCGGCGGGGACCTCGTTCTCTGCGAGCGCAGCGAGAACGATCGTGTAGTCGGCCGGATCGACGACGACCGTGACACGCTCGTGGTTCTTCGCGGCGGCACGCAGCATCGCGGGTCCGCCGACGTCGATGTTCTCGATCGCGTCCTCGTCGCTGCAGCCGGGTTGAGCGACCGTCGCTTCGAACGGGTAAAGATTGACGGCGAGCACGTCGATGAGACCGATCGCGTGCTCGCCGAGCACCGCGTCGTCGACGCCGCGCCGCGCGAGCAACCCGCCGTGCACGCGCGGATGCAGCGTCTTCACGCGGCCGTCCATGATCTCGGGAAACTCGGTGATCGTCGCAACGTCGATGACGGGAATCCCTGCGTCGCGGAGCGCCTTCGCCGTGCCGCCCGTCGACACGATCTCGAAGCCCGCGGCGATGAGCCCGGCCGCGAAGGACCCAAGGCCGTTCTTGTCGGAGACGCTGAGCAGCGCGCGGCGCTTGCGCGGGCGCGCATCGCTGCCGCTGCCGCGCCCCGGGTCGGGTTTCCTAGCGGCGGCGGGCTTGCGCGGGCTCATCGGCCCTGGAGGTGATACGCCTTGAGCTTGTTTCTGAGCGTGCCGCGATTGATGCCGAGGATCTCTGCCGCTTCGCTCTGATTGCCCTTGGTGTAGGCCAACACGGCCGACAGGAGCGGCCTCTCCACCTCGCCGATCACGAGCTGGTAGAGGTCGCCGGGCTTGTGCCCGTTCAGATTAGCGAAGTAGCTACGCAAGCACTCGTCCGTAAGGCTGCTCAGCGGCTTGCTCTTGATTCCGAACTGACCCGTGCTTGCCGCCGAGCGCTTGGTTTTCTTCCGCGTCGTTCTTTTTGTGCTGGTCGCGATCACGCTACGTTCCCCCTGCAGAACGCAAAGCAACAATGCCCATGACGAAATCTCTCGAGCCGGCGGTCGCTAGTTATTTAACGCGCGAGCATGTCCGAGAAAGAAGAACCACTCGGCGCGTGACCGAGTGTCTGCTCGCTGACGCTAACCCCGTTTTCTAGCTGTAGGAGTACCGACTCGAGGAGGGCGCGATCATAGCACGAGCGCGCGAGATTTTTTCCCGCGCTCAGCGAGAAAAATTTTCGCGCGCGGAGTCGCTGACAAATACTTTGTCACCACGGCAGCTTAGTGCGTGTCTCTCGACTTCGATGCAAACATCGAGCTCAAATCCATATGCGTCCGGACCCGGATCGACGACTTCGAGTTGCGCGCGCGCCGTTTCTCCCGGCGCCATCAACCTGCGCGGCGCAGCCGCGAGGTACTCCGTCGGCGCGAACGTGCGGCTGCCCACTGCAGCGTCCCAGCGATTCTTCAGGCGCAAGTTCACCAACGGATACGGCTGATAATCCGGCCCGTGATTCTTGATGCGCGCGGTGACTGTGAGACTACCTGATCCACCGGAGCCGGGCTCCGCGCTCGCGACCCAGTCGAGGACGTCGTACTGACGCACGTCCCAACGCGGAGTCACGCTGAGCCCGAGCACCGCATAAGAGCTCTGGATCAGCGAGCCGACCGCGGGCTGCTTCACGAGCTCGCCGCGATAGTGGTTCACGGCTTGCAGCCCAAGCGCGGCGAGGGCGACGAGCACGCCGATGCCCCACCACGCGCTGCGCCGCGGGGGCTCTTCGCGGCTCGGCTGCCAGTCGACGATCGCCTCGGTTTCGAGCACGGCCTCGACTTGTGCAGGCGGCATCGCGTCGTCGTTCAGGGCCGTGAGGGCCGCGAGCTCGCCAGTGTCGGCGTTTTCGTCGATCACGACTTCTTCGAGCTGCGCAACGACATCGGCCACGTCGAGCCCTTCGAGCGGATCGGCGCCGGCTTCGCCGGCACGCTGGCCCGGCGCGACGAGCGGCGTCGCGTCTGACGCGGAGCGCTGCGCATTCGCGGCGGCGGGCGCGGGCTGCGTGGGCGCGGCGTTCGGCTCGCGCGCGCTCGCTGGTGCCGCGGCCGCCTGTGGCACCGGCGCCTCGGCGGGTGCGTCGCGGCGCTCCGCGTAGGCGTTGAACACGCTCGCGCAGCGCCCGCACCGGACCTGGCCGTTCGCTTTCTTCAGCGCGTCGTCGGTGACGCGAAACGTCGTGTCACAGTCGGGGCAGCGCGTGAACAGCATGGCGGTGGATGGTCCTCGCGCCGCAGTCTACTCGTTCTGCTCGGCGTTCACTCAGGCCGCCGCGCCGCGTCGAGCCGCGTCCAGCTGTCCCGCTCGCAGGTCGCGATGCGCTCGAACCACGGCTCGTACGCGGCGGCGACGCTCGCGGCCTGTCTCGCGAGAATCCCGCTCAGGACCACGCGGCCACCCGGCACGACTTGTCGCGCGAACATCGGGGCGAGCGCGATCAGCGGGCCCGCGAGAATGTTCGCGAGCACGACGTCGACTCGCAGCGGCGGCAACGCCTCAGGAGCAACGACGAAGAGCTGTGCCTCGCGTCGGTTCAGCTGCGCGTTCGCGCGTGTAGCGATCAGAGCCTGGTCGTCGTTGTCGACGGCCCACGCGCGCTCCGCGCCGAGCGCGAGCGCGGCGAGCGCGAGGACGCCCGAGCCGCAGCCGTAGTCGAGCACCCGCGCGCCGGGCTCGAGCTCGGCGTCGAGCCACTCGAGGCAGAGCGCCGTCGTCGGGTGCTCGCCCGTGCCGAATGCGAGCCCCATGTGTAGCCTCACGCCGATGAGGCCAGCGGGAATCGCGGGATCGTTCGCGGGCGCGAGCCAGATGCGTGTCCCGAAGCGTCGCGGCGGGATCCCGCGCTGCGCGGCGGCCCGCCAGGCGTCCTCGTCGAGCGCCCCGAGCGCGAACGCGTGTGCGGATTCGCACGCGCCCGCGAGAACGGCGCGGAGCGCGTCGAGGTTGGCACCCTCCGCGAACAACGCACTGAGCTCGACGGCAGGCCAGAGCGGGGTCTCGTTCGGTGCCGGCTCGAGGATCGGGTCGTCGGCCGCGTCCCCGAGCGAGAGCGATTCGGCGCCCGCGAGCTCGAGCAGCGCTTCCGCTCGCGGCACGTCGGCCGCCGCGACCCGCAACGTGAGTCGGCGCAGGCTCAATGGCGGCCGCGGGCTCTCACTTGAGCCCGAGCCGGCGCTCGAGGTAGTGGATGTCCGTGCCGCCGGCCTTGAACGCGCCGTGCTGGAAGATCTCCTGATGCAGCGGCACGTTCGTGCTGATCCCGTCGACAACTATCTCCTGGAGCGCGGTCGTCATCCGCGCGATCGCGGCGCGCCGGTGCTCGCCGTGCGCGATGACCTTGGCGATCAGGGAGTCATAGTAAGGCGGCACCGCGTAGCCGCTGTACATGTGGCTGTCGACGCGGATCCCGGGCCCGCCGGGCGGGTGCCAGAGGCTCACGGTGCCCGGCGACGGCACGAAGGTCTTCGGATCCTCGGCATTGATGCGGCACTCGATCGCGTGGCCCCGCCAGCCCACGTCGGACTGTGCGAACTCGAGCCGCTCGCCGGCCGCGATCGCGAGCTGCGCCTTGACGATGTCGATGCCGGTCACGAGCTCCGTCACCGGGTGCTCGACCTGCACGCGCGTGTTCATCTCGATGAAGAAGAACTGGCCGTCTTGATACAGGAACTCGAACGTGCCCGCACCGCGATAGCCGATCTCCTTGCACGCATCGACGACGCGCTGGCCCATCCGCGTGCGCTCTTCCTCGGAGAGCCCCGGCGCCGGTGCCTCCTCGACCACCTTCTGATGTCGGCGCTGCATCGAGCAATCGCGCTCGCCCAAGTGGATCGCGTTGCCGTGGCTGTCGGCGAGCACTTGGAACTCGATGTGGCGCGGATGATCGAGGAACTTCTCCATGTACACCTGATCGCTGCCGAACGCGGACAGCGCCTCGGCGCGCGTGATCGAGACGGCGTTGAAGAGCGCGGCGTCGCTGTGCACGACCCGCATGCCGCGGCCGCCGCCGCCCGCGGACGCCTTGATGATCACGGGGTAACCGATGTCGCGCGCGAGCCGTGCGTTCTCTTGCGGATCGTCGGTGAGCGGGCCGTCGGAGCCCGGCACACACGGCACGCCGGTCGCACGCATCGTCTTGAGCGCAGAGACCTTGTCGCCCATCAGGCGGATCGTCTCGGCCCGCGGGCCTATAAAGATGAATCCGCTCTCCTCGACGCGTTCGGCGAAGTCCGCGTTCTCGGACAGGAATCCGTAGCCCGGATGGATCGCGACCGAGTCCGTGACCTCGGCTGCGGCGATGATCGCTGGCATGTTGAGATAGCTCTGCTGCGAGCGCGGCGGACCGATGCAGACGGTCTCGTCCGCGAGCAGCACGTGCTTGAGCGTGGTGTCGGCGGTCGAATGAACCGCGACCGTCTTGATGCCGAGCTCTCGGCACGCGCGGAAGATGCGTAGTGCGATCTCGCCGCGATTGGCGATCAGGACTTTGTCGAGCATTGGGGTCGTCGGCCTCGAGGCCCGATCTTCTTGGTTGTCACTCTTCGATGATGAACAGGGCTTGCCCGAATTCGACGGGGCTACCGTTCTCGACCAAGATGCTCACGACCTTACCCGCCACCTCCGACTCGATCTGATTCATCATCTTCATGGCCTCGATCACGCAGAGCGTGTCGCCGGGCTTGACCTCGGAGCCGATCTCGACGAACGGCTTCGCGCCCGGCGCGGGGCCGCTGTAGAACGTCCCGACCATCGGCGCCGTCACCTGCTGACCCCGCGGCGCGGGCGCCGCCGCGGGCGCCTGTGCGCTGTCGGCATTCGTCTGCGCGGGCGCGGGTGGCGCGGGCGGCGCCGGGGACGGGTGGTGGACTGTCTGGACGCTGACCGTGCCCGGCCTCGGGTAGCGGCTGATCCGAACGGACTCCTCCCCCTCGGAGATCTCGATCTCGGAGATGCCGGATTCCTCGAGCAGCTCGATGAGTTTTTTTACCTTTCTTATGTCCACTATTTGCCCTCTCGCGCCAAGTAGTGAATCGCGGCCTCGAGCGCGAGCTCGTAGCTCGCGACGCCGAAGCCGGCGATCGTGCCGACCGCGACGTCGGCAAAGAACGAGCGCTGCCGAAAGTCTTCGCGCGCCGCGACGTTCGACAGGTGCACCTCGATGAACGGTATCCGGACCGCGAGCAGGGCATCCCGCAGCGCGATGCTGGTATGGGTGAACGCGGCCGGATTGAACAGGATCAGCGACGTTTGGTCGTCTCGGGCGGCATGGATCCGCCGGATCAGGTCCACCTCGGCGTCGCTCTGGAACGCGTCGAGCTCGTGCCCGGCAGCGACGGCCCGTTTCCTCAGCGTGGTCTCGATCGCGGAGAGCGTCGTCGTGCCGTAGAGCGACGGCTCACGGGTTCCGAGCAGCCCGAGGTTCGGGCCATTCAACAGAAGCAGGCGCGCCATCCACACCACTCGCCAAGCTGGTTGCCGGCGAGTTTACATGTTTTCGCCGCAATTGGCGGCCCGATGAGCTGCTTTTAGCGTCAGATAGGTTCAGATGCAGTCTAGATGCGGCCCGCGATGCGGGCCCGCGCCGTCGCAAGGTCGATCTTGCCGGCCTTGAGGTCGTCCAAGACGGCCGTGAGATTCTCGAGGTGCTCGGCGTGGAGCTCCCCGGTATGGACCCCGAGAACGCTACCGTCCGGGGCCGTGAACACCGTGAACGGCAGCGCGTAGACGTTGACTCCGAAAGCCGCGGCGGCGTCCCAGCCCCCGCTCTCGCCGATCAGGATCGGGTAGTTGAACTGCATGTTCGCGGCGAAGCCGACGACCGGGTCGCGTTTGTCGACCGCGATCCCGACGACTTGGAGGTCGGATCGGCGAGTTTGGAGCTCCTTGAGCATCGGGATCTCGCGCAGGCACGGCCCGCACCAGGTCGCCCAGAAGTTGATCAGCAGAGGCTTCCCCGGCCAGCTCGTGATCGACTGCCGCGCGCCCGCGAGGTTTTCGAGCGAGAACTCCGGCAGGCGTTCGGCGAGCTTCGCAGGCGCTTCGTCGGCATCCTCGTTGGGGCTCTCGCCGAGCTGGACCGTCCCCGGAGCCGTCTCGGGCACGTCGGGGGCCACGCCGACGAATAGGCGAAAGGCCACATAGCCGACCACGGCCGCGCCGCTGAGCAGCGCGGTGAGCGCCGCCGGCCGTGCCTTACTCATGCCGGCCGCCCTCAGAGGGCCGCGAGCTGCGCAAGGTGGGCGCTGAACTCCGTCGGGGGGACGAACCCGACGAGCTTGAAGTTCTCGCGCTCGGTGCCGTGAGCGTCGAAGAACGCGATCGTCGGTGGGCCGAAGCTGTGGAATCGCTTGAGGAGCGCCTGATCATCTTCGTTGTTGTCCGTCACGTCCGCGCGCAGCAGCAAGAAGGGTTTCAATGCGCCCATCACGCTCGCGTCGGGGAACGTGC
>Ga0307497_10000142_pt1 | contig 15414 bp, 13 predicted proteins | sample 10_S_MG_FD_201366 | JGI IMG/M metagenome (GOLD analysis project Ga0307497, IMG submission 201366) | Soil microbial communities from Populus trichocarpa stands in riparian zone in the Pacific Northwest, United States - 10_S | ecosystem: Environmental > Terrestrial > Soil > Riparian zone > Trees...
TCTCGAGCGTGCCCTGATCGTGCGCTACGAGCGAGTCGTCGAGCGACTCGTCGCGGAGCTCGACGAGCGGCGCTTCGAGCTCGCTCTCGAGGTCGCGCGCGTACCGAGCGGCGTGCGAGGCTACGGCCCGATCAAGAGGGACGCGGCCGCGCGCGCCGCGGAGCGCGAGCAGCGCTTGCTAGAGACGTGGGAAGCTCCGGCCGCGTGCGAGGGCGCCGAGCGCCCGGCGCGCGCAACCGCGGCCTAGGGCTCAACGGCGCTTGCGCCCCGATTCCGCCGCCGTCGCGCAACGGATGCAGCGGTCGGCGAATGGCTGCGCGACGAGTCGCGCCATCGGGATGGTTTCTCCGCAGTCGCCGCAGATCCCGTACGTTTCGTTCTTGATCTGGTCGAGCGCCTTCGCAATCTTGCTGATTTCGGTGCGCGCCTCGTTGCCGAGTGCGTCGACGACCTCGGCGTTCTCCAGCTCTTGCGCTTGTTCCTGAGAGTCAGCGCTGCGCCCGGCGGTGAGATTCTCCTTGAGGCGCTCGAGCCTGCGCGTGAGCTCGGCCTGTTTCGCGAGCAGCTGCTCTTGGATCTGTGCGTACTGGCCCATCTCGACCCCACCTTCATCGTCGGTCGCGGGGTGCGGCCGCCGGCGTTCGCCGATTTGTTGGTTCCGGTTGACGGCGGGCGGATACGCGGTCCAAGCGAGCTCGACTTGCTGCCGCCGCGATCGCCCGTCTAGCATCGGGGAGCATAGCTCGTCTCCGCGCTTCAACCCAAACCAGAGAAGGTGTGATGTCTGACTTCGTCTGCCGCGGGAGCCTCCCGAGACACGCTAGGAGACCATCCCTGGGGCTCGTGTGCGCACATCCCTGTGCGCACACGGTCTCGGGAAGCTCCCGCGGCAGACGAAGTCAGACATCACGGCGTGTATGAAGGTGCTAGCGGGGACGAGCGGGTTTTCGTACAAGGAGTGGGTCGGGGCGTTCTATCCCGAAAAGCTGCCCGCGAAGGGAATGCTCGCGTACTACGCGACGCGGCTGCCGATCGTCGAGATCAACAACACGTTCTATCGGATGCCGAATGAGGCCGCGATGGTGGCGTGGCGCGCGCAGGTCTCGGAGTCGTTCCGGTTCGCGATCAAGGCGCCGCGCCGCATCACGCACGTGAAGCGGCTCAAGGGCTGCGAGAGCGAGCTCAAGTTGCTGTTCGCGGCGCTCGAAGCGCTCGGACCCTCGCTCGGCGCCATCCTCTTCCAGTTGCCGCCCTACGCGCAGATCGACGTCGCCGCGCTCGCTGCGTTCGTCGCGCTGTTGCCGCCCGGGTGCCGCGCGGCGTTCGAGTTTCGCAACGAATCTTGGCTCGATCGCGAGGTCTATGCGTTGCTCGAGGCGCGCAACCTCGCGCTCGTGCACAGCGAAGGGGACGAAGCGCTGACCCAGGAGCTCCGCTGGACCGCGGACTGGGCGTATCTGCGCCTGCGCCGCGTCGTCTACACCCAGGGTGACCTCGAGGCCTGGCTCAAGCGCCTGCGCGCCGCCAACCTCACCGAAGCCCAGGTTTTCTTCAAGCACGAAGACCAGGCGACGGGCCCGCTGCTCGCCGAGCAATTCCAGCGCCTCGCGACCGCCTAGCGAATGACAAGGCGCCGCTTCGCGCGCGCCCTCGCCGGGCTCGCGCGAAGCGACACCGACCGGAGCTAGCGCCCGCGCGTGAGAGCGCGGAATCGCGAGAAGTGCCGCAGCGCCGCCTGCTCGTCTCCGGTCTGCTGATACAGCCTCGCGAGATTGAAGTGCACATCCGCCACGCGCGGGTCGAGTCTTGCGGCCTCGACGTACTCCGCGATCGCCTCTTTCGTCGCACCGCGGTCCTCGAGCACGACGCCGAGGTTGAAGCGCGCGGTCGGGTGATTCGGATCCAGGGTGAGCGCCTCGCGGTAGAGCCGCTCGGCGTCCTCGAGTGCCCGGGCCTGATGGCGTAGCCGGCCCAGGTTGATGCGTGCCGCGACGTGGTCGAAGTCGGTCTCGAGCACGCGCCGATAAGCGAGCTCGGCCTCGCCGTTCGCGCCGATCTGCTCGCTCTCGAGCGCCGCCTCGAACAATTCATCGGCGTTTCCGGCCGAGTGCAGCGCGCGCTGCACCGATTCGCGCGCGAGCGGCGCGACCTTCTCGCCGATCTCCTGGACGTTGAAGTCGAGCAAGGTCTGCTTCGACTCGGGCTCCCAGGTCGTGCTGTTGTCGCGCACGATCACGCGGTCGCCGTCGATCTGCACCCGTACGCCCGAGAGCGGGCGGTCGGCCGGTAGCTGCTCGGCGAGTGCGCGCAGCGCGCGCAGGATGCGGCGCGGTGTGAGTTTCGCGTCGGCGAGGCCCTTGGCCGTGCGCATCAGCACGAGATCCTGGAACGAGAACTCCAGCCGGCCGTTCGCGCCGGTGTCCGGCGAGACGACGCCGGACCGCACGAGCCAGCGAACGCGTTGCGTCGGGATTCCGAGCAGGTCGGCCACCTCGCGAGTCGAATACGCCTTCATGGCGTCTAGACTACTTGGCGGCGGCGCGCTTTTTGGCGATGGGCTTAGGCTTAGCAGCTTTCTTTTCCGCGGACGGCTCCGCCTGCTGCGCGGGCTTGCGCGAATTGCCGGCGGCGAGGCTCGCTTTCAGAGCCTCCATGATGTCGATGATTTTGTGCTCGGGCTCGGCGGTCGGCGCGACTGTGATGTCCTCGCCCTCGACCTTGCGGTTGATGAGCTCGAGCATCCGCTCGCGGACCTCGTCGCGATAGTTCTCGGGCGTGAACTTTTCGCTGGCGGCCTGCTCGATCAGCTGGGTCGCGAGCTTGAGCTCGGCGGGCTTCACGGTCGCGTCCTCGATCGGCACCTCGGCGAACGCGCGCAGCTCGTCGGGATAGTGGAGCTGCTCCATCACGAGCCCAGTCTCGCCCATCGGCCGGACCATCACGAGATACTGCTTGCCGCGGGCGGCGTATTTGCCGATACCGATTCGGCCCGTCTCGATCAGCGCTTGCGCGAGCAGCTTGTATGCGCGCGCGCCGCCCTTGTCGGTGCCGAGGTAGTAGACCTTGTCGAGGTATTGACGCTCGATCTGATCGGCCTTCAAGAATTCGACGATGTCGATCGTGTGCGTCGCGGCCGCCTCGAGCGTTTTGAGCTCCTCAGGCTCGAACAGCACGTATTGGCCCTTCGCGAACTCGTAGCCTTTGACGATCTCCTCGCGCGGGACCAACTCGCCGCTGCGCGGGTTCACGAGCTGCTGCTTGACGCGCGAGCCGTCTTTCTTGTCGATCTGGTTGAAGGAGAGCGCGCTCTTCGGTTCCGCGCCGGAGTAGAGCTTGACCGGGATCGAGACGAGCCCGAACGAGATGGTGGCGGTGGACAATGCTCGCGCTGGCATGCGCGGATCATATATCCTCGGCTCTGCCGTGACAATAAAAAATTCCGGAAAGTTAAAGACTTATCGCGCAAAGCGAAAGGCGGATCAAACTCCGGAGCCGTTCGGTCCGGCCCGCGTGGACGGGTCGCGGTTCGTGGTCCAGCAGCACGCGGCGCGACGGACTCACTATGACTTCCGGCTCGAGCACGACGGCGTTCTGAAGTCCTGGGCCGTCCCGAAGGGGCCGTCGCCGAACCCGGCCGACAAGCGGCTCGCGGTTCACGTCGAGGATCACCCGGTCGAGTACGTGAACTTCGAAGGGCTGATCCCGCCCGGCAACTACGGCGCGGGCGCCGTGATCGTTTGGGATCGCGGCCGTTGGGTGCCGCTGAAAGACTTCGACGAGGGATTCGCAAAAGGCAAGCTGTTGTTCGAGCTGCGCGGCTACAAGCTGCGCGGCAAGTGGACGCTCGTGAAGACGAAGCGCGGCAAGGACGAGTGGCTGCTGATCAAGGAGCGCGACGCGTACGCGACGGAGCAGGGCACCGACGGCTATCCGCACGATTCGGTCTTGTCGGGGCGCACGGTCGAGCAGGTCGGCGCGAGCGAGGATCGCGGCGCGCCCGTCGAGCAGCGTCTGCGCAAGCTCGGTGCGAAACCGCGTGCACTCCGAGGCGCGGATCTCTCGCCGATGCTCGCGACGCCGGGCAAGCCGTTCAGTCGCGCCGGCTGGGTGTTCGAGCTCAAGTACGACGGCTATCGGCTGCTCGCCGAGAAGAGCGACGGCCACGTGACGCTTTACTCGCGCGCGGGCAACGACCTCACCGCGACGTTCCCGGACGTCGCGGAGATCGTCGCAGCGCTGCCGTTCGACCGCTTCATCATCGACGGCGAGGTCATCGTCAACGACGCGCGCGGCATCCCGAGCTTCGCGTTGCTGCAGAAGCGCGGCCGGCTCACGCGTCGCGCCGACGCCGAGCGCGCGGCGCTCGAGCTGCCGAGCACTTTCTATGCGTTCGATCTGCTCGCGTTCGCGGGTCTCGACGTGCGTTCGCTGCCGCTCTCCGAACGCAAGGCCGCGTTGCGCTCGTTGCTGCCCACGATCGGGCCGCTGCGCTATTCCGAGCACGTCGTCGAGCACGGCGAGGCGATGTTCGTGGAGGCTGAGCGCCTCGGGCTCGAGGGGATCGTCGGCAAGCGCGGAGCGTCGGCGTACGTGTCCAGGCGCTCGCAGGATTGGGTCAAGGTGAACGCCGCGAAGTCGGACGACTTCGTCGTGGTCGGTTACCTACCCGCAAAGAACGGCGCGCCGGGCTTCAGCGCGCTCCTTCTCGCTCAGTACCGCGACGGCGTGCTCACGTACGCGGGCCGCGTCGGCGGCGGCTTCGGGCGGCGCGACTTCAAGGCCATCGAGCCGCGGCTCGCGGCTGCGGTGCGCGCCGATCCGCCGGCCGCGGCGCCCGAGGAGCGCGGCGCCGTCTGGCTCGAGCCCGCGGGCGTTATCCAAGTGAAGTTCAAGCAGCGCACGCCGGATGGCGCGCTGCGCCAGCCGACGTTCATGCGCCAGCGCGACGACAAGAAGGCGGCGGAGTGCGTGTGGCCCGGCGCGCCCGAGCCCGAGGCGGCCGCCGAGCGCGAGCCGCCCGCCGAGGTCGGCAGTCCGGAGGCCGAGGCCGGCCCGGCGCGCACCGTCAACCTCACGAACCTCGACAAGGTGTTCTGGCCGGCGGACGGCTACACCAAGGGCGACATGATCGAGTACTACCGCGAAATATCCGACTGGCTGCTGCCGTACCTGCGCGACCGGCCCGTCGTGCTCACGCGCTTCCCCGACGGCATCGACGGCAAGTCGTTCTTCCAGAAGGACGCGCCGGCTTACGCGCCGAAATGGCTGCGGCTCGAGACGATGTGGAGCGAGCAGGCGGAGCGCGAGATTCGCTACTTCGTGCTCGACGACGTCGAGTCTCTCGTCTACGTCGCGAACATGGCGTCGATCCCGCTGCACGTCTGGTCGAGCCGCGTCGCGGCGCTCGAGCGGCCCGACTGGTGCATCCTCGATCTCGATCCAAAGGGCGCGCCTCTCACCGACGTCGTGAAGATCGCGCGCTGGGTCTACGAGCTCTGCACGGACGTCGGCTTGAAGACGTTCGTGAAGACGAGCGGCTCGACCGGTCTGCACGTGTTGATCCCGCTCGGCGCGCGCTACACGTACGAGCAGTCGCGCACGCTCGCGGAGCTCCTCGCGCGCTTCACCGCGAAGTCGTTGCCGGAGATCGCGACGATCACGCGCGCGGTCGGCGATCGCGGCGGCAAGGTCTATCTCGATTACTTGCAGAACGGGCACGGCCGACTGCTCGTCGCGCCGTTCAGCGTGCGGCCGTTGCCCGCCGCGCCGGTGTCGATGCCGCTGGAATGGAATGAGGTCAACGCGCGCCTGAAGATCGAGCGCTACAACATCAAGAATGCGCGCAAACGGTTGCTCGAGCGCGGCGACCCGCTCGCCGGCGTGCTCGCCGAGTCGATCGACATGCTCGCCGCGATCGACGCGCTCCAGCGCCGACTGGCGAAGTGACCCTGCACGCGCACATCAGTCGTCGATGTTCAGCTCGAAGCGGTCAATGTAACGCGCGAAGCGGCGCGCTAGCTCAGCACGAGCTAGGCCGTATTGCTCGAGCGTGTAACGGTGCGCGCCGTGCTTGTCCTTCGGATTCGCGGCGAGGAAGCGCTCGATACCTGTCCGCGCCGCACCGGTCAGCGGCCAACCGAGGAAGTCGTAGACGTGTTCGACCGTCTCGAGCGGCGCGCGCTCGATCGAGGCGTAGCCGACGTCGAGGAACTGCGCCGGGCGCGCGCGGTCGCGGACCGCGAGGAAGTCATCGAGCGCTCGTGCCCAGCGATCGGCCCAGTCCGCCGCGATCTCTACGGGATCGGCATTGTCGCTGAACGCGCGTCGCAACACCGTCGCGTGACTCGCCATCGAGGCCATCACGCGCAGCGGGTCGCGGTGTGTCTGCACGATCCGCGCGCTTGGGTAGCGGCGCAGCAGCGCGCCGAGGCTGAACAGGTGCCCAGGCGCCTTGAGCACCCAACGGCTGCCCGGTCGATGCGCCTGCAAATGCTGTAGCAGTCGGCGGTGAAAGTCGTAAGCGAGATCCTGCGAGTCGCGCTCGAACCACTCCTGGAACGACGGCACGTTGTGCGTCGTGTGGAATTGGATGCCCATGAAGATCTGCGCGTGGATCGCGATGCATTCCTGCGGGAGGTCCGGCGCGATCGGATGGATGCGCATGAACTCGGGCGCGAGCCTGTTCGCCCAGTCGAGGCGGCTTTGCGTGTGCGCGCGCACGGGATCGATCTCCGCAGGCGTCGTGCCGCGCGCGGCGGGATACATCACTTCCCACGTGAACGGTGCACGATTCGCGGGGTCTTGGCTCATGAGGCCAAGCAAATGAGTCGTGCCCGTGCGCGGTAGGCCAATGATGAACACGGGATCGGCGATCGTCTGCCGCTCGATCGCTGGATTCGCGGCGCGCTGCTGCTCGAGGCGCAGCAGGTTCTCGAGCACGCTAACGAGCAGCTCGCGCACCGTGATCCGGCCGAGCGTCGTGAGCTCGGCCTCGCGTCGATAGGAGTCGAGCAACCGCTCGAGCGGCTCTTCGATCGGCCACGCGCCGAGCTCGCTCGCTCCGGCCCGCCGCTCGGCGGCGTGCAGCAAGTCAACGACCTCGAGAGAGGGTGGATCGGCGCCGAGCCTGCGCAGCGCGCGGCCGCCAGTGTTCAGGGCGGTCACGGCGCCGCGCACGCAGCGTGCGGAAAAGCTCATCGGTAGGTGCGTTCCGGTTTGCTAGTATTCGCGCCGTATTCTCCCTTAGGGGGCTTCGGCGCGGCAAATGAGTCTGGACAGAATTCGTTCGTTGATTCGCGACGTGCCGAACTTTCCGAAGCCCGGAATCGTCTTCAAGGACATCACGCCGCTGCTCGCGGACGCGGCTGCGTTTCGCGCGACGATCGACGCGCTCGCGGAGCGAGTCGAACCGCTCGACGCGGACGGGATCCTCGCGATCGAGTCGCGCGGCTTCATCTTCGGCGCGGCTCTCGCGAATCGCGTCGGCTTGCCGCTACAGCTGGTGCGAAAGCGCGGCAAGCTGCCGCGCAAGTCGCTCAGCGTGGCGTATGAGCTCGAGTACGGCGTCGACCATCTCGAGATGCATGCGGACGCCGTCGAGGAGGGCGGCCGCTACCTGATTGTCGACGACGTGATCGCGACCGGCGGCACCGCGGCCGCGGTCGCGAAAATGGTCGCGCAGCAGGACGCGTTCGTCGCCGCGTGTGTGTTCCTGATCGAGCTCGAGTTCTTGAACGGCCGCAAGCGGCTCGACGGCCACGAGGTCATCAGCCTGCTGAGCTACTGAGCGGGCTCAGTACGAGCGCGTGAGGATGAAGTCCGAGAGCCAGAGCAGCGGCCGCGAGTCGAAGCGCAGCGAGCGCAGCGCGTCGGTCGCGCGCTGCTGAGTCTCGGCTGCTCGCCGCCGGGCGCCTTCGACTCCGAGCGTCGACGGATAGGTCGACTTGCTGTTGCTCGCGTCGCTGCCCGCGTTCTTGCCGAGCGTCGCCGTGTCCTGTTCCACCTCGAGCAAGTCGTCGCGAATCTGGAACACGAGCCCGATGTCGGCCGCGAACGCGTCGAGCTTCGTGCGCTCGGCCGCGCTGAGCTCGCCGAGCTCGCTCGGCATCATGATCGCGGCGCGGATCAGTTGTCCCGTCTTGCGCCGATGGATGGCCTCGAGCCCGCGCTCGTCGAGCCGCTTGCCCTCGGCCTCGAGATCCAGCATCTGCCCGCCGACCATGCCGGCCGGGCCGACCGCGCGCGCGAGCCACCCGATTACCTTGATCTGGCGCTCGGCGCTCGCGGCGAGCAGCTCGTCCGCGCACAGGATCTCGAACGCGAGCGCCTGCAGCGCGTCACCCGCGAGAATCGCGGTCGCCTCATCGAATTGGCGGTGCGTCGTCGGCCGCCCGCGCCTGAGGTCGTCGTCGTCCATCGCGGGCAGGTCGTCGTGAACGAGCGAATACGCATGCACGAGCTCGACTGCGGCCGCGATCACGTCGAGCGCGCCCGCGTCGACGCCGCAAAGCTCGCCGCTCGCGTAGACGAGCAGCGGGCGCACGCGCTTGCCGCCGCCGAGCACGGAGTACTCCATCGCGGCGCGGAGTCTGTCGGGAATGTCTTCGACGCTATGCAGGATTTCGGCGAGCTCGGCGTCGACGCGGGTGCGGTAGCCATCGAGGCGCTCCGCGAAGTCGCCGCCCGAGGCCCGTGCTATCATAGCGCGCCATCCTAACACCGAAGCGGCGCGCACGGCGCAGGCATTCGTGAACACCGAATCGAGCCTAAAACCCAGCGCCACGAGCGACGATCTCGCCTATCAGGCACACATCCTTCCGGGAGTCTCGCGCACGTTCGCGCTCACGATTCCCGTGCTTCCGGAAAAGCTCGCGCGCGTGATGACGAACGCGTACCTGCTCTGTCGACTCGCGGACACGATCGAGGACGACATCGGTCTCGACCACGCTCAGAAGTCCGAATTCCACGCGCGCTTCGTCGCGGTCGTGAAAGGCGCAGAGGCCGTCGAGCCGTTCGTGGCGCAGCTGTTGCCGCTTTTGTCGCAGCGCGTGCTGCCGGCCGAGCGCGATCTCGTCGCTAATGCCGCCGCCGTGATCCGCTTGACGCACAGCTTCTCGCACGAGGAGCGCGCGGCGCTCACGCGCTGCGTCGGCGTGATGTGTCGCGGGATGCCGGAGTTCCAACGCAACAAGAGCCTCCACGGTCTCGCGAACCTCGGCGAGCTCGCGACCTACTGCTATTTCGTCGCGGGCGTGGTCGGCGAGATGTGCACCGAGCTCTTCTGCCAACACTGCCCCGACATCGCGAAGCACCGCGACGCGATGATGCGGCTCGCCGTGTCGTTCGGTCAGGGCCTGCAGATGACCAACATATTGAAGGACATCTGGGACGATCGGCAGGCGAACGCGTGCTGGTTGCCGCGCTCCGTGTTCGCGGGCGGCGACTTCGACTTCGAGCATCTCGAGCAGTTGCACACCTCGGGCGCGTTCAAGGAGGGCCTCGACGAGCTCGTCGGTCTCGCGCACGCGCACCTGCGCAACGCTCTCGAGTACACCTGCCTGATTCCGAAGCGCGAGGCCGGCATTCGCCGGTTCTGTCTCTGGGCGATCGGTCTCGCCGTGCTGACGCTGCGCAAAATCCATCGCAACCCGACGTTCCAATCGGGCAACGAGGTGAAGGTCTCGCGGCGCACCGTCAAGGCGACCGTGTTCGCGACCAATCTCACGCTGATGAGTAATCGAGCGCTGCGCCTGATCTTCGCGCGCGCGGCCGACGGCCTACCGCTCGCGAGCCGGGCTGCGACGAACGCCCGGGATTTCGTCGCGGCGCTTCCGGGCGGCCGTATCGATGTCGGCTAGCGGCCGCGAGGCGGCCGCCGCAGCTGCTACCGTCGGAGTCATCGTCGCGCTCGGCGTCGAGCGCGCGGCCTTCCGCGTCGGCGACGGCCGAGATCAACCGCTAGGAATCCTGCAGAGCGGTCCGGGCGCTGAGCGTGCAGCGCGCGCGGCGACGACCGCGCTCGCTTCGGGTGCGAGCGGCCTCGTCTCGTTTGGGCTTGCGGGTGGGCTCCGCCCCGAGCTTGCGCCGGGCGCGGTGCTGCTGCCGCGCCGCGTCCGCTCCGCGACGGCGGCGTTCACGGTGGATCCCGCCTGGCACGCGGCGCTCGCGGGCGCCGCGCGAATCGCCGGGCTCGTGCCGTCGTTCGAAGATCTCCTGAGCGTCCCCGCGGCGCTCACGACGCCTGCCGAGAAGTGGGCAGCCGCCGCGAGCGGGGCCGCGGCGGCCGACATGGAGTCCGCGGCCATCGCGGCGGTCGCGGCTCGCGCGGGCGCGCGCTTCGTCGCGGTGCGCGTGATCGTCGACACGGCGAACGACTCGTTGCCCGAGGACGTCGAACACTGGGTCGACGAGCGCGGCGAGCGGCGCCTCGGCCCAGCTCTCGCCGCTGCGTTGCGGCCCGTGCGTTGGCGCCAGCTCTGGGTCCTCGCGCGGCGCTACCGCGCGGCGCGTCGAACCCTCGAGCGGCTCGCGCCGCTCGTGAGCGATCAGCATCTTGGCGAGCACGCGGGCGTCGAGCCGCACGCGGTGAATTGACGAGCTGTCATGTCAACGCTCGCCGACCGTATCGGTGATCATCTCGCGCACGCCGTCGCCGCGATCCTGCGGCGGCGCAAGCTCGCGATCGTCGCGCTGCTCGCGGCGGCCGCGTTGTCCGTCTGGTACGCCGCTCGCAACCTCGGTGTGAACACCGACACGACGAACATGATGTCGGCCACGCTGCCCTGGCGGCAGAACTTCAGCGAGTACCGCGAGGCATTCCCAGTCCGCGATCGCAACTTGCTCGTAGTGATCGATGCGAAGACGCCCGCGCGCGCGGACGAGTTCGCCGCGAAGTTGCTCGCGGAGCTGCGCCGTGAGCCCGACGTCTACCGTTCCCTATTTCTCCAGGGCGAAGGGGAGTTCTTCGCGCGCAACGGGCTGCTGTACCTGCCTCGTGCGCAGCTCGAGCAGCTTGCGGATCGGCTCACGGCCGCTCAGCCATTGTTCGGCCTGCTGCAGGCGCGCTTCGACGGCGCGGCCGTGCTCGACGTCGCCGCGCGCGCGCTCGCGCCGCCCGCGACTGCGTCTGCCGGAGACGCCGGCGCGGCCGTGCCGCTCTACGCGGAGCTTGCGCGCGTTCTCGATCAGGCGCGGACCGGCGCGCCGGAACCTCTCGCTTGGGGCAATTTGATCTCGACCGGCGCCGCACAGCAGCAGAGCGCGCGGCGCCTCATCGTGCTTCAGCCCGCGGTCGACTTCGGCAAGATCCAACCCGCGACCGCCGCGATCAACGGGATTCGCGCGCTCGCGCAGCGCCTGAACGCGGCCGAGTCCGAGCCCGTCACGGTCCGGCTCAGCGGCAGCGTGGCGATGGAGCACGAGGAGCTCGCAAGCGTGAGCGCTTCCGCCGGCATCGGCGGCCTCGCAACGCTCCTTCTCGTTTGCGGCGTCCTCTACGTCGCGCTGCGCTCCTGGCGTCTGCTCGCGATCTCGGTCGTCGCGCTGTTCGCGGGGTTGGCCTACACGGCCGCGTTCGCCGCGGCGACCGTCGGCCACTTGAATCTCTTGTCGATTCTGTTCGTCGTGCTGAACGTCGGCCTCGGCAGCGACTACGTGATCCACGTGCTGCTGCGCTACCGCGAGCTCGTAGCGCAGGGCCACGCGGCCGAACCCGCACTTCTCAGCACGATGCGCGGCGTGGGCTCCTCACTGGTGCTGGCTGCATTCACGACGGCCGCGGGCTTCTACGCGTTCATTCCTACGCAATTCAAAGGCGTCGCGGAGCTCGGTTGGATCGCGGGTACCGGCGTCTTCTTCGGCTTTCTGTCCGCCGCGACGCTACTGCCCGCGCTCGTCGCGCAGTTCGCGTCGTCATTGCACGCGCAGAGTGCGCGGACGGTGCTCGACGCGCGGATCTTCGTGCCCTTCAACCGGCACCCGCGCGCGGTGCTCGCGGTCACGACAGTCGTCGTCGTCGCCTCCGGCGTCGCGCTGCGCTGGGTCACGTTCGACAGCAATCCGATTCACTTACGCGACCCGAAGAGCGAAGCGGTCAGGACGTTGCTCGAGCTCGCCGCGAACGGCGACGCGCAGCTGCTGAATCTCGAGGCCGTGGCACCGGATCACGCGACCGCGACCGCTTGGGCCGCGCGCCTGCGCGGGCTGCCCGAAGTCCGCAACGTGATCACGATCGACTCGCTCGTGCCGAAAGACCAGGCCGACAAGATCGCGGTGCTCGATGATCTCAAGCTCGTCATGGGCCCGTCGTTCGCGCACCTCAACCGCGCGCCGACGGACCCGGAGCGTCTCGCGGCGTCGCTCGCGGCTGTCGAGCAGGCTTCGGCGGAGCAGCGCGAGGCGGAGCCGCTGCATGCGGTCGTGGTGCGACTGCGGGCCGCGCTCGCGGCCGCGTCGCCCGCGGACGCGCTGCGGCAGCTGGCCGCGCTCGATGCCGCGCTGACCGAGGGGCTCCAAGCCGAGCTGGCGCGCCTCGCGTCGAGTCTCGAGGCGCGTTCGTTCGGCCGCGACGAGCTGCCCGAGGCGCTCGCGTCGCGCTTCGTCGGCACCCAAGGCCGCGAGCTCGTCGAGATCGTGCCCGCCGAGGACGTGAGCGACAACGCCGCGGCGCGCCGCTTGATTGCAGCCGTGCGTGGCGTCGTTGCGAAGGCGACGGGCCCGCCGGTGGTCTATCAGGAAGCGTCGGGCACGGTCGTGCGCGCGTTCGAGCTCGCGCTCTTGTACGCGTTCTCGATGGTCAGCGTGATGATCTTCGTCGTCTTGCGCCGGTGGCGCGAAACGCTGCTCGTGGTCGTGCCGATCGCGCTCTCCAAGCTCGTGACCGCCGGGTTTGCGGTGGCGATAAGCATGCCGTTCAACTACGCGAACATCATCGCGCTGCCGATGCTCGTCGGCTTCGGCGTCGACAGCGGAATTCACGTCGTGCATCGCATGCGGACGGACACGGCCGAGCAGCTCTTCGATACGAGCACGATGCGCGCGGTCCTCGCGAGCGGCCTCACGATCGTCGCGAGCTTCGGCAACCTCGCGTTCTCGTCGCACGTGGGCACCGCGAGCATGGGCGTGATGCTCGCGGTGGGCCTCTGCATCAGCATGGCGTTCACGCTGATCGTGCTCCCGGCGTGGTTGAAGATGCGCGCGGACCGCACGCTGTCGGCGGCGCGAGCGTGAGCTCCCCGGCCGCAAACCTCGTCACGGGCGCGAACGGATTCCTCGGCGCGGCGGTCGCGCGCGCGCTGCTCGCGGATGGGCAGCGCGTTCGCGCGTTCGTGCGCCGCGGCAGCGATCGGCGCAACCTCGCGGCGCTCGACGTCGAGATCGCGGAAGGCGATCTGAACGACCGCGCGTCGCTCGACGCGGCCGTACGCGGCTGCGCCGCCGTGTTCCACGTCGCGGCCGACTACAGGCTCTGGGTCGCTGATCCAGCGCCGATGTACAAGGTGAACGTCGACGGCTCGGTCAGCGTGCTCGAGGCCGCGGCCGCGGCCCGCGTCGACGGATTCGTCTACACGTCGAGCGTCGCGGTGCTCGGGATCAATCCCGACAAGACGCCGGCTGACGAGACGACTCCCGTGACGCTCGCGGACATGATCGGCGCGTACAAGCGCTCGAAGTTTCTCGCCGAGCAGGCCGTCGCGCGGCGAGCGATGGAGCTCGGCTTCCCGGTGGTCACGGTGAACCCGTCGACGCCGATCGGCCCCGGCGACGTGCGCCCGACGCCGACCGGCCGAGTGATCCTCGACGCGGCCGCGGGCCGGATGCCCGCTTACGTCGACACGGGGCTCAACGTCGTGCACGTCGACGACGTTGCCCGTGGCCATCTCCTGGCGCTAAGGTTCGGCCGGCGCGGCGAGCGCTACATTCTGGGCGGCCAAGATTTGAGTCTGCGCGAGATCTTGCAACTCGTCGGCGAGCACACGGGCCGGCCGGCGAGCAACGTGCGGCTGCCGCACTGGGCGGTCTACCCTATCGCCGCGGTCGGCGAGGCCGTCGCGCTCGTCACTAAGCGCGAGCCGCGCGCGACGCTCGACGGCGTGCGGATGTCGAAGAAGCACATGTACTTCTCGAGCGCGAAAGCAGAACGCGAGCTCGGCTACCGCTGGCGCGCGCCTCGGCTTGCGATCGGCGCTGCGGTCGATTGGTTCAAGAGCCATGGCTACTTCTAAAGGTGCGGGGACCCCACGGCGCGCGAGCGCACGGGCGCGCGCGAACTTCGCGCTCGTGAAGTACTGGGGCAAAGCCGACTCGAAGCTCAATGTGCCGGCCGTCGGCTCTATCTCGATCACGCTCGATGCCCTCTGGTCCGACACCGAAGTCGAGTTCGATCCGCGCCTGACGGCCGACGAGCTCGTGCTCGACGGACAACGCCGCGCCGACCAGCTTGCGAAGGTGTCCGCGTGCCTCGACTTGCTCCGCGAGCGCGCGGGAGTTACGTGGCATGCGCGGGTCGCGAGCGCGAACAACTTTCCGACGGGCGCGGGGCTTGCGTCGTCGGCCTCGGGCTTCGCGGCGCTCGTAACCGCGGCTTCGGCCGCGCTCGACCTGAAGCTCGCGCCGCGCGAGCTCAGCGTGTTCGCCCGTCGCGGCTCGGGCTCGGCAGCGCGCTCGCTGTTCGGCGGTTTCGTCGAGATGCGCGCGGGCCGGGCGCCCGATGGGCTCGACAGTTTCGCGGAGCCGCTGCTCGAACGCGACGCGTGGCCGCTCGAGGTCGCGATCGCAGTAACCGCGACCGGGGAGAAGGAAGTCGGCTCGCGCAGCGGAATGGAACGCTCCGCGGAGTCCTCTCCTTACTATTCTGCGTGGATCGCGACTCAGGAGGCGGACCTCGCGGCCGCTCGCATGGCCATACGCGCGCGCGACTTCGCGGCGCTCGCCGAGGTCGCCGAGCGCAATTGCCTCAAGATGCACGCGGCGGCGATCGCCGCTACACCGCCACTTCTGTACTGGAACGGAGCGACCGTCGAATGCGTGCACGCGATCCGCCGGCTCCGCGCGGGCGGCGTGCCGGTGTTCTTCACGATCGACGCGGGCCCGCAGCTGAAGGCGATCTGCTTGGGCGAAGCGAGGCCGCGCGTCGAGGCCGAATTGCGTGCGGTTCCCGGCGTGCTCGACGTGCTGTCGAGCCGGCTCGGGCTCGGCGCGGAGCTCCGCTGAGTGCGGATCGTCGCCCGCGCCCCCGGCAAGCTCGTGATACTCGGGGAGTACGCGGTGCTCGACGGCGCGCCCGCGCTCGTGCTCGCGATCGATCGCTACGCGGTTGCGGCCATCGAGCCGAGCCGCAACGGTGAGTGCAGCTTGCGCACGCTTTCGCCCGAGCCGATCGAGCGGTGGTTTGCGCTGGGTGAGCCGAGCGGTACG
>Ga0307497_10000143_pt1 | contig 15405 bp, 14 predicted proteins | sample 10_S_MG_FD_201366 | JGI IMG/M metagenome (GOLD analysis project Ga0307497, IMG submission 201366) | Soil microbial communities from Populus trichocarpa stands in riparian zone in the Pacific Northwest, United States - 10_S | ecosystem: Environmental > Terrestrial > Soil > Riparian zone > Trees...
GCTGTCGCGCCCGCCGAGGAAGCTGAGCGCGATCGGCTCGCCGTCGGCGCTCACCTCGGCGCGCACGTGCGTGCCCGGGCGCAGCTGCTGCATCGCGCGCAGCTTCGCGAGCTTGGCGACATGCGGCCCTTCGATGCCGAGGCGCTCGATGAACGCGGACAGCGTATCGCCGCGCTGGTAGAGCTCCTCGCGCACATAGGATTTCGGGGCGGGAACCGCGTCGGGCCGGATCGCGAGCGATTCGATCAGCGGAGTCTTCGCCGGCTCGTTGCGACCCTCGCGTGACGGCGCGATGGTCGCGAACGCGACCACCGCAGTGGCGGCGCAACCGACGATGGCGGCAATGCCGCCGAGCCGTCCGAACTTTCCCATAAATCGACTAGAATCCTTTGAATTTCAGAAGCCTGCGCAGTCTAGCAAAGAACCCAAACTCGGCAAATCGACTATGTCCGCCGTTGAGCAGGCCATTCAGACCATCCGTCGGGGGGTCGACGAGCTGATCGTCGAGGAAGAGTTGGCAAAAAAGCTCGCCAGCGGCCGCAAACTGCGCATCAAGCTCGGCCTCGACCCGACCGCCCCCGACCTGCACCTCGGGCACACGGTCGTGATCAACAAGCTGCGCGATTTCCAGCAGTTGGGCCACCAGGTGCAGTTCCTGATCGGCGATTTCACCGGGATGATCGGCGACCCGACCGGCAAGAACCAGACGCGCCCGCCGCTTACACGCGAGGAAATTGAAAAAAATGCACGCACCTACCGCGAGCAGGTGTTCAAGATCCTCGACCCGGAAAAAACGCAAATTTTGTTCAACTCGGAGTGGTCGGACAAGCTCGGCGCCGAAGGCATCATCCGCCTCGCCGCGCGCTACACCGTCTCCCAGTTGCTCGAGCGCGACGACTTCTCGAACAGGTTCACGCAGGAGAAGCCGATCGCGCTGCACGAGCTGCTCTATCCGCTGATGCAGGGCTACGACTCGGTGGCGATGAAGGCCGACGTCGAGCTCGGCGGCACCGACCAGAAATTCAACCTGCTGGTCGGGCGCGAGCTGCAGAAGCAATTTGGCCAGGAGCCGCAGTGCATCCTGACCATGCCGCTGCTCGAGGGACTCGACGGCAAGGAAAAGATGTCGAAGTCGCTCGGCAACTACGTCGGCATCGCCGAGGCGCCGCAGGAGATCTTCGGCAAGCTGATGTCGATCTCGGACGGCCTCATGTGGCGCTACATTGATCTGCTCTCGTTTGCGCCTCCGGAAAGAATCAAAGCCTGGAAAAGCGAGCATCCACGCGACGTGAAGGTGCGTTTCGCCAAGGAAATCGTGGCACGCTTCCATAGTCCGGCGGCGGCCGAGCGCGCGGAGGCCGACTTCGCCAGCCGCTTCCGCGAAGGCGAGATGCCCGAGGAGATGCCCGAAGTCACGGTCACGGCGCCCGACGGCGGCATGCTGATCGGTCAGCTCCTCAAGCAGGCGCAGCTCACGCCGAGCACTTCCGAGGCGCAGCGCATGATCGACCAGGGCGGCGTGAAGCTCGATGGCGAGCGCGTGTCGGACAAGGCGCTGAAGATCGCCGCCGGTCGCACGGTCGTCGCCCAGGTTGGCAAGCGCAAGTGGGCGAAGATCACCATCAAGTGACGTACGAGGTCTACGCGCTCAAGTACGCGCACCACGCGCGGCTACGGTCGGAGAACTTCATCGGCGGCGACCCGCACGACGGGCCGATGCCGCTCGACTATTTCGTGTGGCTGATCCGCGGCGGCGGCCGCGAGATCGTGGTGGATACCGGTTTTTCAGAAGCCATGGCCAGGAAGCGCGGGCGCGATCACATCCGTTGTCCTACGGTTGCCCTCCGGGCGCTCGGGTGCGACGCGACGAAGGTGAAGGATGTGGTGATTACGCATCTGCACTATGACCACGTCGGCAACTTCGATCTGTTTCCTGCGGCGACGCTGCACCTGCAGGATCTCGAGATGCGCTACGCCACCGGGCGCTACATGGGGCACGACTGCTTTCGCGGCGCGTACGAGGTCGAGGACGTGGTCGGCATGGTGCGCCGCGTGTACGAGGAGCGCGTGCGCTTCCACGACGGCGACGCGGAGATCGCACCCGGCGTTTCAGTGCACCTGATCGGCGGCCACACGATGGGATTGCAGTCGGTGCGCGTGCAGACGCGGCGCGGCTGGGTGGTGCTCGCGTCGGACGCGAGCCACTTCTACGCCAACCTGGACCAGGTGCGGCCGTTTCCGATCGTTTGGTCGGTGGCCGACATGGTCGAGGGCTACCGCAAGCTGAGCGCGCTGGCCGAATCTGCCGCGCACATCATTCCGGGTCACGACCCGCTGGTGTTCGAGCGCTATCCGGCGCCGTCCAAGGAGCTGGAGGGAATCGTGGTCAGGCTGGACTGATCCTGACGGAAGCGTCCTTGCGCTTCCAGACGTCCGGCAACAGCTCCGCACCGATCCCCGGGCCGGGCGGTTTTCCGAAGTAGCCCTGCACGGGCTGCGGCACGTGCGTCACCAGCTCGTTGTACCAGCCGGTGTAGAACGCGCGCACCGACTCCTGGACGAGCGCGTTCGGCGCCCAGATCGAGAAGTGCACCGAGGCCGCGTACACGAGCGGTCCGGTGCAGTCGTGCGGCGCCACGGGCAGCTGCCATGCGTCGGCGAGCGCGGCGATGCGCCGTGCTTCGGTGATGCCGCCGCACCACGCGAGGTCGAACATCACGATGCCGGCGACCCCGGTCTCGAGCAGGTCCTTGAAGCTCCAGCGCCCGGCGAGGATCTCGGAGGCGCAGATCGGCGCCTTCGAATGCGGCGCGTACTGCTTGAGCAACGCGAGGCTGTCCATGCGGATCGGGTCTTCGTGCCAATAGGTGTCGAACTCGGCGAGCGCCTGCGCGATGCGCTGCGCCGCGGGCAGGCGCCACAGCGAGTGGAACTCGACCATGATGTCCATGCGGTTGCCCACCGCCGCGCGGATCTTGCGGAACGGTTCGAGCGCCTTTTGCAGGTCAGGCCCGGAGATGTACTGACCGTCGCTCGCTTCCGCGAACGGATCGAACGGCCAGATCTTCATGCCAGTGATGCCCTGCTCGAGGAGCGATTGCGCCAGCTCGTCGGCGCGATGCAGAAAACCGTCGAGGTCCTCATACGGGCCTTGCGGCTTGCCGTCGATTCCCCAGTTCCTGGTGTTCTGGCCGCCGGCGGCGCGGATGTAGCGGTAGCCGGCGCACGTGTTATAGGTGCGCACGCGCTCGCGGCTCGCGCCGCCGAGCAGCTGGTAGAGCGGCTGCTGGCAGACTTTGCCGTACAGATCCCACAGCGCGAGGTCGAATGCCGAGGCCGCACGGGTCTCGACGCCGGAGCCGCGCCAGCCGAGGTAGCCGATCAGTCCGCGATGCAGCGCCTCGATCTCGAGCGGGTCGCGGCCGAGCACGCGCGGCGCCACGTATTCGTGCAGATACGCCTCGACACTCTGCGCGGCGTAGCTGGTCTCCCCCACCCCGACCAGGCCCTGGTCGGTATGCACGCGCAGCCAGATCAGGTTGGGAAACTCGCCGAGGCGCAGCGTTTCCAGCCGGGTGATCTTCATCGCGCATTGTTCATTCGTTGACCGAGCAAAAACAAGCGTGTACCCTCCCTTCGCCCTAGAGAACCCCTATGAGGAGGAGGAGCTTATGAGGCAATTCGTCCGTTCGGCCGTTGCAATGGCGGCCGTTGCAGCATTCTCGGCAGGTGCGCAGGCCCAACAAGTCGTCACTCTGAAAATGCAGGCCACCTGGCCCGCGAGCCTGACGCTGTACGAGAACTTCACCTACTTCGTCGAGCGCGTCGGCAAGCTCTCCAACGGCTCGCTCAAGATCGACGCCATGCCCGCCGGACAGGTGGTGCCGGCGTTCGAAGTGCTCGATGCGACCCACAAGAAAGTGCTCGATGGGGCGCACGCGTGGTCGGGCTACTGGGTCGGCAAGAACAAGGCCGCGATCCTGTGCACCGGCGGTCCCGGCGGCACGTTCGGCATGGACATGATCGACGCCATGGGCTGGCTGCACCACGGCGGCGGCAACGAGCTGTGCAACGAGCTGTTCCAGAAGGAGCTCAAGCTCAACGTGCAGTGGTTCCCGATCCTGCCTTCGGGTCCGCAGGCGTTCGGCTGGTTCAAGCGGCCGATCAAGAACCTGGCCGATTTCAAAGGCATGAAATGCCGGCAGACCGGCATGGCGGCGGAGATCTGGCAGCGCATGGGGATGACGACGGTGAACATGCCCGGCGGCGAGATCATCCCGTCGGCGCAGCGCGGCGTGATCGACTGCGCCGAGTGGGTCGGCGGCGTCGAGGACCTGCGCCTCGGCTTCCACAACGTCTGGAAATACCACTACACGCCGGGCATGCACGAGAACGTGACCATCGGCGAAGTGGTGTTCAACATGGACGTGTGGAAGGGCCTCTCCAACCAGCACCAGGAAATGATCAAGAGCGCCGCCAACGAGGCGTTCCTGATCTGGTGGGCGAAGTGGCAGAAGCAGAACGCCGAGGCGCTGCTCGAGCTGCAGCAGAAGCACGGGGTGCGCATCCTGCGCACGCCGCCCGAGATCCTGGTCGAATTCCTGAAGACCTGGGACAAGATCGCGGTCGAGGAGTCGGCGAAGAGCCCGTTCTTCAAGAAGACGCTCGAGTCGCAGCGCCAGTACGCGTCGCTCGTGGTGCCGGCGAAGCGCTTCTACTTCCCGCCGTACTCGTTCGCGGCGAACTACTACTTCCCGGAGGGCGGCCAGAAGGCCGCGTCCGCGAAGGCCGACAAGAAATAGCTGAGCAATCCCTGAACGGGGGCGGAGATTCCGCCCCCGTTTAGTTTGAGGGGACAGGAATGGCAGAACCCAACCCGGGCCCGATGATCAAGCTGGTCCGTGTTATCGACAAGTTCACCGATACCACCGGCACCTGGATCGCGTGGCTCAACCTGCCGCTGGTGGCGGCGGTGGCGTGGGAAGTGATCGCGCGCTACTTCTTCCACGCGCCGACCATCTGGTCGTTCGACGTCACCTACATGCTGTACGGCACCATCTTCATGCTCGGCGCCGCATTCGCGCTGCACAAGGGCGCGCACATCCGCACCGACTTCTTCTACGAAAAATGGAGCGTGCGCACCAAGGGCATGGTCGATTCGATTTCCTACCTGGTGTTTTTCTTCCCCTCGCTCATCCTGTTTCTCGCGGCGAGCGGCAGCGAGGCGTGGTACGCCTGGACCATCAACGAGACCTCCGAGCAGACGCCGTGGCGGCCGATCCTCTGGCCCTACAAAACCGTGGTGCCGGTGACCTGCGTGCTGCTCATGCTGCAAGGCGTTTCGGAGGTGATCAAGAGCGTGTACGCCTGGCGCATGGGCGTGGTGCTGGAGCACAAGGAAAAGATCGAGATATGACCGGCGACGTTCTCATCGGCCTGATCATGCTGATCGTGATGATCGGCGCGATCTTCATCGGCATCCAGATCTCGTTCACGCTGCTGTTCCTCGCGCTCACCTTCGGCTACCTGTCGCTCGGCCGCACGGTGTTCGACCTTGCGTACTTCCAGACCATCGGCATGATGAAGGAGGAGCTGCTCGCGGCGGTGCCGCTGTTCATCTTCATGGGCTTCATCACCGAGCAGGCCGGGCTGATGGGGCGATTGTTCTCGGCGCTGCGCATGCTGCTTGCGCCGGTGCGCGGCTCGCTTTACATCGTGGTGATCCTCACTTCGACGGTGTTCGCCATGGCGACCGGGATCGTCGGCGCCGCGGTCACGGTGCTCGGCATCATGGCCGGGCCGATCATGATCAAGACCAAGTACGACCCGGTGCTGTCGGCCGGCGCGATCACCGCCGGCGGCACGCTCGGCATCCTGATCCCGCCCTCGGTGATGCTGATCGTCATGGGCCCGGTGCTCGGCGTGTCGGTGGCCGATCTCTACGCCGCGGCATTCGGCCCGGGCTTCCTGCTCGCTTCGATGTACCTGGTGTACCTGATCGTGCGCTCGATGATCAACCCGAAGCTCGGTCCGCCGGTGCCGAAGGAGGAGCGCGTCACCAGCGTCTATCTGATCCTGCGCGAGGTGGCGATCGGCGTGCTGCCGCTCGGGCTGCTGATCGCGGCGACGCTGGGCTCGATCCTCGCGGGTTTCGCCACGCCCACCGAGGCCTCGGGCGTCGGCGCGCTCGGCGCCATCATCCTCGCCATCGTCTATCGCAGGCTCACGTTCGCCGGTATCAAGCAGGCGGTGATCAGCGCCACGCTGACCTCGAGCATGGTGCTGCTGCTCGCGGTGACCTCGAATATCTTCGGCGCTGTGTTCGCGCGCCTCGGCACCGCGGACTGGATCACCACCAACCTGACCGCGTTGCCGGTGCCGCCGCTGGTGATGCTCGGCTTCGTGGTGTTCCTGCTGTTCCTGCTCGGCTGGCCGTTCGAGTGGCCGGCGATCATCCTGGTGTTCCTGCCGATCTTCTACCCGGTGGTCGACGCGCTGAAGCCCGCGCTTTCGCAGAGCTTCGGCATTCCGCCGGAGCTGTTCATGGTCTGGTTCGGCGCGCTGGTCGCGGTCACCATGCAGACCGCGTACCTCTCGCCGCCAGTCGCCATGTCCGCGTACTACCTGAAGCAGGTGGTGAAGGAATGGTCGCTCGGCACGATCTACAAGGGCATGTTCGAGTTCATGATCCTGCAGGTCATCGCGATTGCGGTCGTGATGTTCGTGCCGCAGATCGCCGTCATGCTGCCGATGCACCTGCAGGCTGAAGCGCGCGCCGTGACCACCGAAGAGGTCGACGACAGCCAGAACCGCCTGGAGGAAGACCCGCTCAAGGCGGGCCAGGAAGAACAGCAGGAGGAGGAGAGCCTAGAAAAAGACGAACTTTCGAACCCGAAGAAGAAGTGAGGTAGTCGCAACGGGTTCACGCTTTATCCTCGACGCCGGGCTAGTCCCGGCGTTACTTTTTGTGCCGTCCATCCTATGCCCTTCGATTTCGACAGCCCGATCGACCGCGCCGGCACCTGGAGCACGCGTTGGGAGCGCCACGCCGGCAGCGACATCATTCCGCTCTGGGTGGCGGACACCGACTTTCGCGCCGCGCCCGCCATCCTCGAAGCCATGTCGGCGCGCATCCAGCACGGCGTCTTCGGCTACAGCACGCCACCGCACGAGCTGCGCGGCGCCATCGTGCGGCGCATGCAGCAGCGCTATGGCTGGCGCATCGAGCCCTCGTGGATCGTGTTCATCCCCGGCGTGGTGCCCGGGCTGCATCTCGCCGCGCGCCACCTGGTGCCCGCCGACGGCCACGCGCTCATTCCGCGCCCGGTCTACCACCACTTTCGCAAGGCGATGGAACTGGCGCCGCGCGCGTTCGGCGAAGCGCCGTTGGTCCTCGAGCGCGGAAGATGGGTATTCGACCAGGACCAGTTGAAACGCGCGATCACGCCAAAAACCAAAGCCTTCTTCCTCTGCAACCCGCAGAACCCCGGTGGCACGGTGTTCCGCCGCGCCGAGCTCGAGCGCCTGGCCGAGGCGACGCGCGACCTGCTGATCGTCTCCGACGAGATCCACTGCGACCTGATCCTCGAGCCGGGCCTGCGGCATGTGCCGATCGCCAGCCTCGCACCCGAGATTTCGCGCCGCACGGTCACGCTCATGTCGGCGAACAAGACCTTCAACATTCCGGCCGCGGGACTGGGCTGGGCGATCATCGAAGACGCTGCTTCGAGAGGAAAATTTTCAGGTGAAGTGGCTGCGCACGTGCTGGGCTCACCGTCGGTGTTCGGAATGGCGGCGACGCTGGCGGCGCTGGAGCGCTGCGACGACTGGCTCGCGGCGCTGCTCGAGTACCTGAGAGGCAATCGAGATTTGGTCGAGAAGGAGATCGGGCTGCCCATGGCGCACGTCGAAGCGTCGTACCTCGCGTGGATCGACTGCTCCGGCGTTCCGGATGCGGCCGGGTTATTTCTGAAAAAGGGAGTCGCGGTTTACGACGGCGCGCAGTTTGGCGACCCGCGCTTCATCCGGCTGAATTTTGGTACCCAGAGAAAAATTCTAGAAGAAGCGTTGCGCCGGATCAGGACCGCATCCAGGCCGAGCCCCAGAGGTTGAGCGTGCGCTGCTCGTGCGGCCAGGTGCGAGGCGGCATCTCGCGCGGCATCAGCTCGAGCTCGGCGGAGAACTCCACCTTGTGGCCGTCGGGATCTTCGATCATGAAAAAAAGGTTGTTGCCAGGGCCATGGCGCCCCGGCCCCCACCACAACGGGATGCGCAGGCTTGCCATGCGGTCGGCCCAGTCGCGGATGTCGAGCCAGCCGTTGGTCTCGTAGCAGTGGTGGTCCGCGCGCGACTGGGGCGCGCGGAACGCGGCGAAGCTGTGGTGCTCGGGATCGGAGCGCAGGAACACGGCGCTCAGAGCGTCGGCTATGGCGTTTTCACCTTCCATCACGCGGTCGGATTCGACCATGCCCAGATTCCGATAGAACTCGAGCATCTGCGGCAGGCGCTCGGTGGCGCACACGAAATGCTGCAGTCGGCCGGGCAGGCCGTCCGCGCTTTCACTTTCCTTCGGAATTCCGAACACCACCTTGCGGCCATCGGGATCCGTGACGGCATAAGCGTTTTTCTCGAATAGGGGTGACGAGACCCCCTCGCTGCCAGAAAGTCTCTTGCGGTACCCCTCCAGGTGCGCGGCATCCTGCATCTGCAGCGCGAAGTAGGGAACCGAGGCGGCGTCGCCCTTGCCGACCACCAGTTGCCGGCCGCGGCCGGCAACCAGCCAGCTACCGTCGTGCAGCGGCGCGACGCGGTCGCCGAGCAGCTCGCCGTAGAAGCGCGCGAGGCGTTCGGGCTGCGGGCTGTCGCGCCGCAGATGATGCAGGCGCGCAGGCCAGAGCTGCGGAGTCATGGCGGCCATGGCCGCCATTTTGGCGTAAAGCGAGCGCGGCGTGGAGGATGCGCTCGAGGTGCGGATCGCGCACGCCGACTTCGTGCATGTGATCGAGCGTCCTGATGATGTAGTCGACACACGGCCCGCGCGCGCCGATGCCTTGCGCGACCAGGCGCGCGCGCCCGTGCAAATCGAGCTCACCCACGTAGGCCGGATGCTCCGGGTCGGCAATGAAGGCGAGGGCGCGCACCATGCGCCCGCCGGGCAGGCGCACCGGGATCAGGCGCGGCGCGTACACGCGGCGATTCATCTCGCGCTCCCATAGGCTGGCGAGCGCGCGACGCGCGCGTTGCGCGTCGATGCGGTACGCCATTCCCCAGCACGAGCCGCCCTGGCAAAGGCCCATCACAAGCCCCGGCTTCGCGCGCGTGCCGCGGTAGCGCGTGGAGAGGATGCAGAGCGCGCGGTGGTAGCCGTGTGCCCGGCCAAGCGCCTTGCGGGTATAGCCGAAGCACGGCGACCACATGAGCGAGCCGTAGCCGAAGACCCACAGGTCGCCTTTCGGCAGCTGCGCGGTGAATTCGGCGAGCGTCATTTCGGCGCAACTATATAGAATCGCCGCGATGGCTTCACGCCGCGCGCCGATCGCCGGACGCTATACCGCCGAAGAGGTGGCGCTCGCTGCGCGCAACCGCGGCATGCCGCTCGAGGCGCTGCGTCACGAGCTCACCCCGCCCGGCCTGCACTACCTGCTGATCCACTTCGACATCCCACCGGCCGATGCTGGCACCTGGCGCCTGCGGCTCCACGGCTCTTTCAAAAATTCACTTTCGCTCGGCCTGGAGGAAGTCCGCCGGCTGCCGTCGACCACGCTGCGCGTGACCCTCGAATGCGCGGGCAACGGCCGTGGCCAGCTCGCGCCGCGCTATCCGTCGGTACCGTGGCTCGAGGAGGGCGTATCCACCGCCGACTGGACCGGGGTACCGCTCGCGGTGTTGTTGCAGAACGCGTCCCCGCGTGAGGCTGCCAGGGAAATCGTCTTCCACGGCGCCGATCGCGGCTTCGACGCCGGTGTCGAGCATCACTTCGCGCGCAGCCTTTCGCTGGCGGAGGCGATGCGCCACGAAGTGCTGGTTGCCTACGAGATGAATGGCGCACCGTTACCGCCGCAGCACGGCGCACCGCTGCGCCTTGTGGTCCCGCGCTGGTACGGCATGGCGAGCGTGAAATGGCTGCAGGCCATCGAAGCCATCGATCGTCCGTTCGATGGTTTCCAGCAGGCGCGCGGCTACCACTTCCGGCGTCGCGCCGACGAGCAGGGAGAGCCCTGCACGCACATGCGCGTCAATTCCCTTATGGCGCCGCCGGGTATTCCGGACTTCTATACGCGGCGCCGCGTCGTCGATGCCGGCGAGGTCGCGTTCGCGGGGCGCGCCTGGTCGGGCAGCGCACCGATCTCACGGGTCGAATGGTCGGTCGACGGCTTCTGGCAGGACGCCGTTCTTGAGCCCGCCCGCGACCTGTGCTGGCGAGGATGGAGCGCCGTGTGGAGGGCCACCCCGGGCGAGCACGAGCTCACCTGCCGGGCGACCGATGAAGCCGGCAATGCGCAGCCGCTGGAGGCGCCTTGGGACCTGTCGGGGTTCGGCAACAACGGCGCGCAGCGAATTCACGTCACTGTCAGGCCTTGACGTGGGCGTCAACGGCTGACGCGCTGGCGCGTTATTAGCCCCAGATCCGCAGCACTGGATCCTTTAACAACATTCCCAGGAGACTCCTCACATGCTGAAGAAACTGCTTGTTGCGCTGGTTGCGTCCGCGTTCGCGCTGGGCGCCTATGCGCAGGCCCCGAAGTCGGACACCAAGACCGAAGCCCCCGCCAAGACGGAAAAGAAAGCCAAGACCGAGAAGAAGGCCAAGGCCACCAAGAAGTCGGAGAAGTCGGGCGAGATGAAGTCGGACAAGGCGAAAGCCAAAGCCAAGTCCGACGTCAAGCCCGAAACCAAGACCGACGCCAAGAAGTAAGTCCCAGGCCGTCGGAAAGAGCCCGGCTCCGGCCGGGCTTTTTTTTGCAGTAAGCTTCGCCGCTTGGCGAAATTCGCGCTCATCCTGCTCGCTGCGTTCGCGTTGCCCGCGCACGCGCTCGAGCTCAAGCCCTGGACCGGTGGCGCGACGCCGCCGCTGGAGCTATCCGATCTCGACGGCAAAACGCATCGCCTTGCCGACTACCGCGGCCGCGCGGTGCTGGTGAATTTCTGGGCCACCTGGTGCGAGCCGTGCCGCGAGGAGATGCCGAGCTTCGAGCGCCTGCGCGCCGCGCTCGAGTCGCAGCGCGTGACGGTATTGGCGGTGAACCTCGCCGAGCCCGAGGCGCGCATCCGGCGCTTCCTCGACACCATGCCGCTGCGCTATCCGGTGCTGCTCGACCGCGACGGCACCACGGCGCGCGCGTGGCAGGCGCGCGTGCTGCCGGCCACGTATGTCATCGCCCCCGACGGCAAGATCCGTTACCGCCACCTCGGCGAGCTCGACTGGTCGAGTCCGGAAGTGCGCGAGCTGATTCTGAAGCTGCTCAAGTGAGGCTGCTCCTCGGCCTGATGGGCCTGCTGGTCGCATTGAGCGGCCGGGCGGAAGAGAACGAATGGCGCCCGCCTTTCATCACCACGCCGCCCGAGGTCGTCGAGCGCATGCTGCAGGTCGCGGAGACGCGTGCCGACGACCTGGTGATCGATCTCGGATCGGGCGACGGCCGCATCGTCATCGCCGCGGCGCAGAAGTACGGTGCGCGCGCGGTGGGCATCGAGCTCGATGGCGCGCTGGTGCAGAAATCGCGCGCGGCGGCGCGCGCGGCGCAGGTCGCCGACAAGGTGAGCTTCATCGAGGGCGACGTACTGCGCGCCGACATAGCCAAAGCCACCGTCATCACGATCTATCTGCTGCCCGACCTCATGCGCCAGCTGCAGCCGCGCTTCATCCAGGAGCTTGCGCCGGGCACGCGCATCGTGTCGCACGCCTTCACCATGGCGGGCTGGGCGCCCGACCGCAGCGAAACGGTGAAGGTGAAGGAGCGCCATCCCGGGCAGGGCGACGAAAGCCGGCTGCACCTGTGGATCGTGCCGGCGGACGTGCGCGGCATGTGGCGCGGCCCCGGCATGGAGGTGCGCATCGAGCAGAACTTCCAGAGCCTCGACATCGAGGGCGCGAGCCGCGCGGCCATCTCCGGGCGCAACATCACCTGGGAAGTCGGCGGCGCGCGCTTCAGCGCACGCGTCGAAGGCAATCACATGGCCGGCGAGGTGTTCGTGATGGGCGTGAGCCGGCCGTTCGCGCTGACGCGCTAGAGAACCTTGCCGGGGTTCATCAGCCCCTTGGGGTCGAGGGCGCTCTTCAGGGCGCGCATCAGCTCCATCTCCAGCGCCGACTTCTGGCCCCGGATCGCCTCGCGCTTGAGCTGGCCCAGGCCGTGCTCCGCCGAGATCGAACCGCCGAGCCGCGCGACCGCGTCGTACACCACGCGGTTCACCGCGTCGCGCTGCGGAATCAGCGACGCCGGGCCGATGTTGTAGTGCAGGTTGCCGTCGCCCACGTGGCCGAAACAGAAGATTTGCACGTCCGGAAATGATTGGCGCAATCCACTGTCAGCCATCTCCAGAAATTCAGGAATCCGTGAAACCGGAACCGAGATGTCGTGCTTGACGTTGCTGAACTGCGCCTCGGGAATGCTCTCGCGCAGCCGCCAGAGCGCGCGCGCCTGCTCGACGCTCTGCGCGAGCACCGCTTCGTGGCCGTCGAGCGCGCCCGCCAGCCGCTCGAACAGATCCTCGTTCCCACCGCTGTCGCCGAACTCGGCCAGCACGGACCACGGGTGCGCCGCGCCGAGCGGGTCGCGCGTGTCCGGGACGTGGGCAAGCACTGCTTCAAGGCAGTTGCGCGAGACCAGCTCGAAGGCGGAAATGCGCTCGCCGATACGGCCGCGCAGCGTCGCGAGCAGCTCGACCGCCTGAGCCGGGCTGGCGAGCGCGATCCATGCCGTCGCGCTGGCGGTCGGTTTCGGATACAGGCGCAGCACCGCGGCGGTGATCACGCCGAGCGTGCCCTCGGCGCCGAGGAAAAGCTGCTTCAGGTCGTAGCCGGTGTTGTCCTTGCGCAGGCCACGCAGCCCGTCCCACACACGGCCGTCGGGCAGCACCACCTCGAGGCCCAGCACCAGCTCGCGCGCCGTGCCGTAACGCAGTACGTTCACGCCGCCGGCATTGGTGGAGAGGTTGCCGCCGATCTGGCAGCTGCCCTCGGCGGCGAGCGAGAGCGGAAACAGGCGCCCGGCTTCGGCCGCCGCGCTCTGGATCGCAGCCAGGATGCAACCCGCCTCGACCGTCGCGGTGTCGTTGAGCAGGTCGAGGTTGCGGATGCGGTTCATGCGCCCGAGCGAGAGCAGCAGCTCGCGCCGCGCGCCGGTCGGCACCGAGCCGCCCACCAGGCCGGTATTGCCGCCTTGCGGTACCACGGCCACAGCCTCGCGCGCGCATAGCGCCACGACCTTTGAAACCTCGGCGGTGCTCGCCGGGCGCACCACGCATTCCGCCGGGCCGCTGTACTGCCGGCGCCAGTCGGTGAGGTACGGTTTCATGTCCGCGGCCGCGGTGAGCACGTGGGTCGCGCCTACAATGTCGGCGAGGCGCTCTTGCAGAGTCATTCTTGAACACTATTCGGCTTGTGCTGTTTTGGCTAGCCGGCCTGTCCGTCGCCCTGGCGCAGGAGCCGGTGGTCGCGGTGGGCGTGGTCATCTCGCAGACCGGCGCGCACGCCGAGCTCGCGCAGGAATACTCGAGAGGCCTCGAAGTCTGGCGCGACGAGGTGAACGCCTCGGGCGGGCTGCTCGGGCGGCGCGTCGAGCTGCGCGTGCTCGATGACAGCTCCGACGCGCTGCGGGCCGGCCCGCTCTACGCACGCCTGATCCGCGACGAAAACGTCGATCTGCTGATCGGCCCGTATGGCACCGCCGCCACCATCATCGCGGCGGCGGAAACCGAGCGCGCCAAGCGCGTGATGGTGAACGGCGCCGGCCCGGCGGCGGCGCCGCACACACGCGCGCCGCGCTATCTGTTTCAGAGCGCCGTGCCCTATGCCACCTACGGCATGGGTGCGCTGCAGGCTGCGGTCGATGCCGGCCTGCGCCGCATCTTCATCGTCTCGCGCGACGATCTTCCCTCGCGCGAGGCGGCGGAGGCGCTGCGCAGCGCCGCCGCGGCCCAGAAGCTCGAGCTCAGCCCGATCGAGGTCTACCGCCCCGGCACGCTGGACTATGCGCCGCAGGTGGCGCATGCGCGCGCCGCGAAGGCCGAGGCTTGGATCGCCTTCGGCGACGTGCGCGACGCGGCGGAGATGGTGAAGACCTTCAAGAAGCTGGATTACGCGCCACCACTCTTCTTCGCGCAGGGCGCGGCCCATCCGCGCTTCGTGGCTCTGGTCGGGCAGGACGCGGAGTGGAGCCTCGGTGCGGCGGATTTCGACCCGCACCTCGACGCGCTCGCCCGCGCTTTCGCCAAGGCCTATATGGCGAAGTGGAACATGCCGCCGGGCCTGCCCGCGGCCGAAGGCTATGCCGCGGGCTGCGTGCTCGGCGCCGCGGTGCGCGCCGCCGGGACCTTCTCGCAGGAGGCGGTGCGCGCGGCGCTCGCCGAGCTCGAGCTGCCGACCGTGCTCGGTGAGTATCGCGTCGCGCCGGACAGCGGCGCGCAGATCGGCGCCAGGCCGCGCCTGGTCCAGATTCGCGGCGGCCGGCCGTACGCCGGCACGCCGCTTCTGCCTTATCCTCAGTGGGACGAGCGAGCCCTGATCAAATGACTCTCAACCGTTCCTTCCTGTTCGCGCCCGGCAACGTCGCGCGCCGCGTGGAGAAAGCGCTGACGCTCGAAGCCGACGTGGTGATCGTCGACCTCGAAGACTCGGTCGCCCTCGGCGAGAAGGCGGCGACGCGCAAGAGCGTGGCCGAGGCGCTGGCGCGGCCGCGCAAGGCGCGCGGCTACGTGCGCGTGAACGCGCCCTCGAGCGAGTTCTGCTATCGCGACCTGGTGGAGACCCTGCACCGCAAGGTCGACGGCGTGGTGGTCCCCAAGATCGAAAGCGCCGCCGACCTGCATGCCGTCGACTGGCTGATGGCGAATCTCGAGCGCGAGTTCGGCGTCGAGCCCGGCACGCTCGACCTGGTGCCGCAGATCGAGACCGCGGCCGGCGTGCAGCGCGTCGATCGCATCCTGCAGGCGCGCAGCCTGCGGCCCTACAAGGGGCCGTGGCGGGTGAAGCGGGTCGCATTCGGCGGGGCGGACTACGCTCATGAACTGGGTTTGACCGTGGGGATGGACGAAGCGGAGCTCGCGGACGCAAAAGCGAGAGTCGTGCTTTCCTCGCGCGCGGCGGGGCTCGAAGGCCCGATCGACAGTCCCTGGTTCCATTTCCGCGAGGCCGAAGGCTTCGCGCGCTCGCTCGAGCGCAGCCGGCGCAACGGTTTCCAGGGA
>Ga0307497_10000144_pt1 | contig 15326 bp, 13 predicted proteins | sample 10_S_MG_FD_201366 | JGI IMG/M metagenome (GOLD analysis project Ga0307497, IMG submission 201366) | Soil microbial communities from Populus trichocarpa stands in riparian zone in the Pacific Northwest, United States - 10_S | ecosystem: Environmental > Terrestrial > Soil > Riparian zone > Trees...
GTTGAGCTGGTCCACCATCACGTTGATGGTGTTCTTGAGCTCGAGAATCTCGCCCTTCACATCCACCGTGATCTTCTTCGAGAGGTCACCCTTCGCCACCGCGGTGGTCACCTCGGCGATGTTGCGCACCTGACCGGTCAGGTTCGCGGCCATCGAGTTCACGTTGTCGGTCAGGTCCTTCCACACCCCGCCGACGCCCTTCACCTGCGCCTGGCCGCCGAGCTTGCCGTCGGTGCCCACCTCGCGCGCCACGCGCGACACCTCGCCCGCGAACGCGTTGAGCTGGTCCACCATCACGTTGATGGTCAACTTGAGCTCGAGCACTTCTCCCTTCACATCCACCGTGATCTTCTTCGAAAGGTCGCCCTTCGCCACTGCGGTCGTGACTTCGGCGATGTTGCGCACCTGGCCGGTGAGGTTGGCCGCGAGCTGGTTGACGTTGTCGGTGAGGTCCTTCCACACGCCGCCGACGCCGAGCACCTGCGCCTGGCCGCCGAGCTTGCCGTCGGTGCCCACTTCCTTCGCCACGCGCGACACCTCGCCGGCGAACGCGTTGAGCTGGTCCACCATCGTGTTGATGGTGCTCTTCAGCTCGAGGATCTCGCCCTTGACGTCCACCGTGATCTTCTTCGAGAGATCCCCGCGCGCCACCGCCGTGGTCACGTCCGCGATGTTGCGCACCTGGCCGGTCAGGTTCGCGGCCATCGAGTTCACGTTGTCGGTGAGGTCCTTCCATACCCCGCCGACGCCTTTCACGAGCGCCTGCCCGCCGAGTTTTCCTTCCGTGCCCACCTCGCGCGCCACGCGCGACACCTCGCTGGCAAAAGCATTGAGCTGATCCACCATCGTGTTGACGGTGTTCTTCACTTCCAGAATCTCGCCGCGCACCTCGACCGTAATTTTCCTGGAGAGGTCGCCCTTGGCCACCGCGGTCGTCACCTCGGCGATGTTGCGCACCTGGCCGGTCAGGTTCGCCGCCATCGAGTTCACGTTCTCGGTGAGGTCCTTCCAGACGCCCGCGACGCCCACCACCTGGGCCTGGCCGCCGAGCTTGCCTTCGGTGCCCACCTCGCGCGCCACGCGCGAGACCTCGCTCGCGAATCCATTGAGCTGGCCCACCATGGTGTTCACCACCGTGCCCAGGCGCAGCGCATCGCCGCGCAGCGGCCGGCCGTCGACCTCGAGCACCATGGTGTTCGACAGGTCGCCCTTCGCCACCGAGCCGATCACGCGCGCCACCTCGGTCATCGGGTAGGCCATCTCGTTGATCAGCGTGTTCATGGACTCGATCACCTCGGCCCAGGCGCCGGTCGCGCCCGGCACGTTCATGCGCGCGCCGGTCTGGCCTTCCTTGCCGACCTGGTCGGCGACGCGCGCGATCTCGGCGGCTTTCGCCTCCTCGAGCTCGACCACGTCGTTGAAGGTCTGCGCGATCTCGCCGTCGATGCCGGTGAGATTGAGCGGCATGCGTGCCGAGAAATCGCCGCGCTTGAAGGCGCGCAACGACTTCAGCAGCTCGCCGCGGTCGAGCATCATTTGCAGCCCTGCCTGGATGGAGTCCATAGTTTTGTTCTAGCTAGGAAAACAGCCGCATCGTAGGGGTGATACCCGACAGGGAATATCGCGCGGCACACCGCCCTGTTGTCGTGGTTTCAACTACAGAACAGCGCGTAACATTTACAGGCCTAAAATCGGCGCGTGCTGCCGTATTTGATTCCGTTGTTCAGCGCGCCCGCATCGTGGAGCGGAGCGCTCGGCCGGCTGCCCATGGCGCGCTCGCTGCGCATCATCGTCGCCGACGACGACCCCGACAGCGTGGCGACGCTCAAGCTGCTGCTGAACGACGAGGGACACGACGTGGTCGGCCTGCAGAAGGGCGCCGACGTGCTGCGCCTGGTGGAGGAGTTCGACCCCGACGCCGTGGTGCTCGACATCGCGATGCCGGACAAGAGCGGCTACGAGCTCGCCAAGGAAATCCGCGCGCGCTACGGCGAGTTCCGGCCGCTGCTGATCGCCGTGACCGGGCGCTACAAGAAAGTTTCCGACCGGATGCTGGGCGAGATCGTGGGCTTCGACCACTACCTGGTCAAGCCCTACGAGCCGAAAGAGCTGCTGGCGCTGCTGCGTTTTTGCTAGTCCACCAGGTGGTGGGCGATGGCGTAGTGCATCAGCTCCGCGTTCGACTTCATGTTCATCTTGCGCAGGATGCGGGTCCGATGGGTGCTGACCGTGTTCGGGCTCAAGAACAATTCATCCGCGATCTGGCGCACCGTCTTGCCCGAGGCGATCATCCACATCACCTGGTACTCGCGGTCCGACAGCGTCTCGTGCAGCGGCTTGCCGCGGTTGTCCTCGAGCTCGAGCGCGAGCTTCTCGCCGAGCGTCGGCGTGACGTAGCGGCCGCCGCCGGCGACCTTGCGGATCGCGCTCACCAGCTCTTCGGGGGCCGATTCCTTCGTGAGGTAGCCCGCCGCGCCCGCTTTTAGCGCACGCACCGCGTAGCGGTCCTCTGGATACATGCTGAGAACCAGAACGGCCCTGCCGGGATAGCGCTGGCGCAGCTCCTTGATCAGCTCGAGGCCGTTCTTGCCCGGCATGTTGTAGTCGAGCACCGCGACTTCCCAAGGCACGCGGCGCGAGAGCTCGACCACTTCCTGGCCGTTGCGCGCCTCGCCGACCACGGTGAGGTCCTGCTCCACGGCGAGCATCTGCCGCAAACCTTGTCGGACGACCGGATGATCGTCGGCGATGAGAACTTTCATTTGGGCTTTCTGCTGCTGAGGGGGATGGTCACCGAGACCCGGGTGCCATGCCCAGGAGTTCCTGTGATGCGCACGTCGCCGCCGAAGAGCAGCGCACGTTCCTGCATGCCGAGCAGCCCGAGCGACTTGCGCCCGGCCAGCTCGTTGTCCTGGATGCCGACGCCGTTGTCGACCACGTCGAGCCCGACCTGCTCGGCGCCGAGCGTGAGCTCGATGTCGACGCGCGTGGCGCGCGCGTGGCGCGCCACGTTGGTCAGGATCTCCTGGAAGATGCGGAACATCGTGGTCGAGATGTCGATGTCGAACTTGACCTCGGGCGGCAGCTTCGCCCGGCAGCGGATGCCGGTGCGCTTCTGGAATTCCTTCGCCTGCCAGGCGACCGCGGCGATCAGGCCCATGTCGTCGAGCATCTCGGGGCGCAGCCCGGTGGCGATCTTGCGCACCGTCTGCACCGTCGAGTCGATCAGCTTCGACATCGAGTCGGTCTTCTCGAGCAGCGCGGGCTCCTTCAGCCGCTTGGCGAGCCAGCCCACTTCCATCTTGATTCCGGTCAGCACCTGGCCGAGCTCGTCATGGATCTCGCGCGCGATGTGGGCGCGCTCCTCTTCCCTGACCGAGATCAGGTGCGCGGCCAGGCGGCGCAGCTTGTCCTCGGACTCGCGCAGGCGCTCGCTCTTGCGGAACAGCTCGACGAACACCGCCACCTTGGACTTGAGCACCTCCGGGATCACCGGCTTCATCAGGAAGTCCACCGCGCCGACCTCGTAGCCGCGGAACATCGCGGTCATCTCGTCGGCCGCGGCGGTGAGGAAGATGATCGGCGTCGACTTGGAGCGGTCGCGCGAGCGCACCAGGCGCGCGGTCTCGAAGCCGTCGATGCCCGGCATGCGCACGTCGAGCAGGATCACGGCGAAGTCGTTCTTCAGCGCGAGGCGCAGCGCCTCTTCGCCCGACTGCGCCACCATCAGGTTCTGGCCGAGCTGCGACAGCAGCTCCTGCAGCGCGAACAGGCTCTTCGGCTCGTCGTCGACGAGCAGGATCTTGGCCTTCTCGGGCGCCTCCTCGGCGCGCGGCTCGGCCTCGATCTCCGGGATCTGGGCGACGTCGTTCACCGGCTCTTTAACCGACGAGCTGGTGCCTGACCGCGTAGTGGACCAGCGCGGCGTTGCTGGTGAGGCCGAGCTTGCGCAGGATGCGCGTGCGGTAGGTGCTCACCGTCGACGGCGACAGCCCCATCTCTTTCGCGATCTCGCTGATCTGCTTGCCGGTGGCGAGCAGCCACATCACGCGGTATTCGCGATCGGACAGCTTCTCGTGCAGCGCCTTCTGCGGGTCGGAGGAGCATTCACTGGCCAGAATTTCGGCCAGTGATGCGGAGACGTACTTGCCGCCGTTCGCCACCTTGCGCACCGCGGTCGCGAGCTCCTGCGGCGCGCTGTCCTTGGTGATGTAGCCGGCGGCGCCGCCGCGCAGCACGCGCGAGCCGTGCACGTCTTCCGAGTGCATCGACAGGATCAGCACCGGGCGGCCGGGAAATTCCTTCTTCATGTCGCCCAGCAGGTCGAGGCCGCTGCGGCCGGGCATGGTGAAGTCGAAGATCGCCATGTCCCATTCGAGCTTGCGAGCAAGCGCGAGCGCCTCGTCGCCGTTGGTGGCCTCGCCGACGATGGTGGCCGATGGATCGGCAGCCAGCATCTGCTTCAGGCCGTGACGTACGATCGGGTGATCGTCTGCTATCAGTATTCGCATGTGGTGTTTCTCCCTCGTTGAAAAAGTATAGGCACGCGCAAGTCCTTTGGCCATCGGTTCAACGACAAAATTTTTGTTGTGTAGCAAGGAGTTGACACGCGCGTCGGTCGCCTCCCGACAGGTCGCGAAAATCCCGAACCGGGGCGAAGTCGTCGCCGCGCGACACTCGCATCGCGTGACGAAACAGTGACTTGAGGTTTTCATAGCGCACGGCGTCGTCGTGGCGCTACAGCTTTGTAGTGATCCAACCTACGTTTTGTAGTTAACCCGTTGATTCCCCTTGTAGTGGAAGCAGTGGCATGGCTCGTGCTCTAGCGACGCCACGCAGTCCATTTCCCAAAGACAAGGGAGGCAGCACATGCAGTTCGTAAAGAAACCCGTAGCTCTTGCCGTACTCGCGCTGTGCGCGAGCTCACCTTTCGCCGCGCAGGCCGCGATTTCCGTGTCGTTCAAGGCGCCCGCCTCCGGCGCGACGCTCACCAACGTGAGCTTCAACGGCACGTCGGCGTGCGAAGTCACCGGCACCGACATCAAGAAGGTGGTGTTCTCGCTCGTTTCCTCGAGCGGCGCGACCACCACGCTGAACACGGAGCTCACCGCGCCGTGGCAGTGCGTGCTCAATTCGAAAAATTTCGCCGACGGCAACTACACGCTGCGCGCGGTCGCCTATGACAGCGCGAACCGCACCGCGACCGCGAACCGCCCGGTCACGATCAAGAACGGCACCAGCACGCCGACGACCGACGCCAAGCCGACGGTGAGCTTCACCGCGCCGGCGAACAACGCCACCATCAGCCAGCTCACGACCTGCACCGTCAGCGCCAAGGACGACAAGGGCGTGAAGCAGGTGCAGTTCTTCATGGACGGCACGCTCCTCAGCACCGACACCACCTCGGCGTACAACTGCAGCATCGACAACAAGAAGTACACGAACGGCGCGCACACGCTGAAGGCGGTGGTCACCGACTCGGCCAACCAGACCGCCGAGACCCAGATCGCGCTCACCATCAGCGGCGGCATCGGCACCACGCCCCCGCCGACCACCAACACGCCGCCCGTGGTGTCGTTCAAGTCGCCCGCGAATGGCGCGCAGCTGCCCAGCGGCGGCGGCCTCGACACGTGCGAAGTCAATGCCACGGACGCCAACGGCATCCAGAAGATCGACTTCTACATGAACGGCGCGCTGTACCACACCGAAACCCTCGCGCCCTACACCTGCGGCTTCGCCCCCGGCAAGTACGCGAACGGCAGCTACACGCTGAAAGCCGTCGCGTTCGACAAGCTCGGTGCGCAGAGCACGGCGCAGCTCGCGCTGACCATCGGCAGCGCCACCCCGCCGCCGACGACCAACACGCCGCCGATTCTCAGCATCACCGCGCCGGCCGCGGGCTCGACGCTCGTCGGCTCGGTGCCGTACAGCGCGACCGCGACCGATACCGGCGGCTCCGTGGCCAAGGTCGACATGTACCTGGTGAGCGGCACCACGCAGAAACTGGTCGACAGCAAGACCGCGGCTCCCTATAGCGGCAGCATCAACACCGCCGGCGTGGCGAACGGCGCGGCGACGCTGATGGCGGTCGCGACCGACAACCTGGGCGCGCAGTCGAGCGTCCAGCGCAGCGTGACGATCAACAACACCGTGGTGTCCGACCCGAACCCGCCGACGGATCCGAACCCGCAACCCGGCACCGGCACCACGCTGCCGTCCACCAACGCCAAGGGCGTGGCGACGTTCGAGTCGCTCGGCATGTACTGGAAGCCGGGCTCGGCGCCGAGCGGCGGCACCTGCAGCATCCGCTACCGCAAGACCACCGACTCCGCCTGGCAGCAGGGCTATCCGATGTGGTACGACAGCCGTGACGGCGAGTGCCGCGGCAGCATCGTGCACCTCGCGCCCGGCACCGACTACGCGGTCGAGATGGGCGTCGGCAGCAGCTTCTCCGCCGGCGTGAACACCAAGACCTGGTCGGAGACCTTCCCGGTCGGCCAGACCGTGCAGGTGCAGAACGGCTCGACCACGCTCAAGATCACCCAGGGCGGCACCAAGGACGCGTACGTCCTCTACACCGGCCCGGCCACCATCGACGTCGCCAACGCGGCGGCCTACAACATCGAGGTCTCGGCCAAGTACGTGATCATCCGCGGCCTGACGCTGAAGGGCGCCAAGAACGACGCCATCCGTCTGACCACCGGCGCCTCCGACGTGGTGATCGAGGACAACGACATCAGCGGCTGGGGCAGCAAGTCGCAATCGCTGACCGACGCCACCGGCGGCAAGTACCAGGTCGGCAACGACCGCGAGTCCGCGATCCGCGCCGACTGCGGCACCACGCCGTGGCTCGAGCGCGTGGTGATCCAGCGCAACAAGCTGCACCACCCGCGCTTCAACACCATCCCCTGGGATTATCAGCACCCGGGCGGGCCGCAGGGCGTGACCTTCAACGAGTGCGGCGGCAACCACGTGATCCGCTATAACGAGGTGTACAGCTCCGACGACGGCAACTACTTCAACGACGGTCTGTCCGGCGGCGCCAACTTCTCGAAGCTCGGCTTCCCGAGCTCGGATACCGACATCTACGGCAACCGCATCTCGCACACGCGGGACGACGCCATCGAGGCGGAAGGCGGCAACAAGAACAACCGCATCTGGGGCAACTACATGGACCAGACCGCGACCGGCGTGGCCAGCACCGTGGTGCACTACGGCCCCCTGTACATCTTCCGCAACGTGTACAACCGCAGCCGCAAGCAGGCCAACGTGGGCCTCGACGCCGACGGTCGCCTGAACTTCGCCAAGTCGGGCACGCAGCCGGACTTCGGCGGCGGGCGGCGCTTCCTGTTCCACAACACGATGCTGCAGGCGACGCAGTCGGGATTGCAGTACCCGCTGGGCGCCGGCGGCGGCATCGTCGCCGCGGGCACCACCTCGCCGACCACCAACACCGTGTCGCGGAACAACATCCTGCACGTGTGGAAGTCGAGCTGGGATTCGATCCGCACCCAGGGCGGCGGCAGCAACGACCTCGACTTCGACCTGCGTAACGGCGGCGTCGCGGCCTACGCCGGGGCCGAAGCCAACGGCTGGGTCGGCACCCCGATCTACGCGTCGGGCAACGGCTGGCAGAGCTGGGGTAACGGCATGTACCAGCTGGCGCCGAGCAGCCCGGGCTACGACCGCGGCCAGCGCCTGCCGAACTTCAACGACGGCTTTACCGGCACCGGGCCCGATGTCGGGGCGCACGAGGCGGGTACGGCGGCGATGAAGCTGGGCGTGAGCGGCGCGAGCGCCCAGTGGAGCGCGCCGTCGTCGACCAGCACCGCGACCTCGACCGTCACTGGCTCGACCAGCGCCACGGCCTCGAGCGGCGAAGTGTGCTCGTCGGCGATCTGCGTAGTCACGCAGTAACGGAGGCGCCATGACGAACCGCAACCTCGGCTTCACCCTGCTCGAGCTGCTCGTAGTGATCGTGATCATCGGCCTGCTCGCCGGCTACGTCGCCCCGAAATATTTCTCGCAGGTCGGGAAATCGGAGACGCAGGTGGCGCGCGCGCAGATCGACGCGCTCGAGAAAGCGCTCGACACGTACCGCCTGGAGAACCGCCGCTACCCGACCGCAGAGGAAGGGTTGGCGGCGATCGGGCCGTACCTGCGCAAGGCGGTGCCGAACGATCCCTGGGGCCGGCCGTACGTGTATCGCGCCGGCGCCAAGGGCGACTTCGAGCTGTTCTCGTACGGGCGCGACGGCAAGGCCGGCGGCACCGGCGAGGACGCCGACATCGGCCTCCCCCAGCAAAACGCTTCAGAAGTCTCGCTCAACAAGCAATAAGCGGTCATGCAATACAACGTCCTAGCGACCGACGCGCGCCAGCAGGTAGTGGCGCTCACCGTGGAGGCGGCGAACGAAACGTTCGCCGCCAACCAGGCGCGCGCCCAGGGGCTGACGGTGGTCTCGATCGAGCCCACCGGCATCCGCTGGACGCTGCCGCGCCGGCAGCCGCGCTTCCAGACGATGCTGTTCTCGACGGAGCTGGTGTCGCTGCTCGACGCCGGCCTCAACCTGGTGGAAGCCCTGCAGACGCTGGCCGAGAAGGAGCGCCGCTCCGAGGGCCAGCAGGTGCTCTCCGCCATCCTCGCCGCCATCCATCGCGGCGAGCCGTTTTCGCAGGCCGTCGCGGCGCAGCCGCGGCATTTCTCCACGCTCTACGTCGCCACCATCAAGGCGGCGGAGCGCAGCGGCAACGTGCGCGAGGCGCTCGGCCGCTACATCAGCTACCAGGAAGAGATCGACCGGGTGAAGAAGAAGATCGTCTCGGCCAGCATCTACCCCGCGATCCTGATGGGCGTGGGCGGCCTGGTGCTGGCGTTCCTCATGTTCTACGTGGTGCCGCGCTTCTCCAAGGTGTACGAGGACACCGCCGGCACGCTCCCGTTCTTCTCGAAGCTGCTGATGACGTTCGGCAACTTCGTCGGCAACAACGTCATCGTGCTCGGCCTGGCGTTCGCCGGCCTGATCGGCGGCGCGCTGTACGCGGCGTCGCGCGCGGACGTGCGGGCGTGGCTCAACGTGCAGATCTGGCGCATTCCCGCCCTGGGCAGCCGGATGAAGGTCTACCAGCTCGCGCGCCTGTATCGCACCGCCTCGATGCTGCTGCGCGCGGGGATTCCCGCGGTGCGCGCGCTCGAAATGGTGCAAGGCCTGCTGGCGGCGCATCTTCGTCCCGCTCTTTCAAAGGCCAGAACCCTCATCGAGCAGGGTCAGGCCATGTCGGCGGCGCTCGGCGCCGTGGGCCTCGCCACGCCGGTCGCCGCCCGCATGATGGTGGTGGGCGAGCGCACCGGCGACATGGGCCAGATGCTGGCGCAGATCGCGCGCTTCCACGACGACGAGGTGGCGCGCACCATCGAGTGGTTCACCAAGGCGTTCGAGCCGGTGCTGATGGCCGTGCTCGGCCTCGCCATCGGCGGCGTCGTGGTCCTCATGTACATGCCGATCTTTGAACTCGCCGGGAGCATCCGCTGACCATGATGGCTGAAAACATTGCCGAGCTTTCGGCCAAGCTGCGCATGCCCGCGATCGACCTCGACGCGATGCGTGCCGAAGCCGCCGCGTTCGACCTGATCCCCTACTCCGAAGCCGCGCGCCGCCACTGCATCGCGCTGCGCGACGCCGACGGCGCGGTCAGCGTGGTGCTGGGCGACCCGTTCGACCTCGACGCGCAGGACTGGATCGAGGAGCGCCTGGCCGCGCCGTTCCGCTATCGCCTGGCGAACCGCGAGGACGTCAGCGCTTTTCTCGCCCAGCAAGAGGCCGGCTTCCGCGCCATGGACGGGGTTTCGAAGAATGTGGCGGCCGAAGACACCTTTACCGCCCAGGAAATCTCGTTCGAGGCCACGGTCGAGGCCGACAGCACGGTGGTCAAGCTGGTGAGCTCGACGCTGTACGACGCGCTCAAGGTCGGCGCGAGCGACGTGCATCTCGAGTCGACCTCGCAGGGCCTGACGATCAAGTACCGCGTCGACGGCGTGCTCACCGCCGCCGAGACCATGCCGGGCACCGAGCTCGCCGAGCAGGTGATCTCGCGCATCAAGGTGATGTCGGAGCTCGACATCGCCGAGCGCCGCGTGCCGCAGGACGGCCGCTTCAAGGCGCGGCACAAGCATGGTTCAGAGGCAGGGCGCGACATCGACTTCCGCGTCTCGGTGATGCCGAGCGTGTTCGGCGAGGACGCGGTGCTGCGGATCCTGGATCGGCGCGCGCTGACCGACCAGCTGCAGGGTTTGACCCTGGACGCGCTTGGCTTTGCGCCGGAAATGAAAGCGCAGCTGCGTCAACTTTCCACCGAGCCGTACGGCATGGTGCTGGTCACCGGCCCGACCGGCAGCGGCAAGACCACCACGCTTTACGCCGTGATCTCGGAGGCGAACAATGGCCTCGACAAGATCATCACCATCGAGGACCCGGTCGAGTACCAGCTGCCGGGCGTGCTGCAGATCCCGGTGAACGAGCAGAAGGGCCTGAGCTTCGCGCGCGGCCTGCGCTCCATCCTGCGCCACGACCCCGACCGCATCATGGTGGGCGAGATCCGCGACCCGGAGACCGCCGAGATCGCGGTGCAGTCGGCGCTCACCGGCCACCTGGTCTACACCACGGTGCACGCGAACAACGCGATCGACGTGCTCGGCCGCTTCCAGCACATGGGCGTGGACAGCTACAACCTGGTGTCGGCGCTGAACGGCGTGCTCGCCCAGCGGCTGGTGCGCGTGCTGTGCAAGGCGTGCCATGGAAAAGGCTGCGGCGAATGCCGCGGCACCGGCTTCAAAGGCCGCAGGGCCATCGGCGAGCTGCTGGTGCTGAACGACGAATTGAGGGAGCTGATCACGGCGCGTGCGCCGGCGAGAAAGCTCAAGGACGCAGCGCGTGCCGCGGGAACGGTCCCGCTGCGCGACGCGGCGCTGGCGCTGGTCGAGGCCGGTGAAACCACTCTCGAGGAGATCAATCGTGTCACTTTCGTGGCTTAAGAAGAAACCGCTGCGCATCGGCCTCGGCGCCAAGCGCATCATGGTGTCGGGCGGCAAGGCGGTGGAGCTGCAGGCGGGCGACGACTGGCGCGGCGCCGTGGCGGCGCTGCCCGAAATGCTCAAGGCGCACAAGGGCGTCGAGGCGAGCGTGGTGCTCGCCGACCAGTTCGCGCGCTACGCGCTGCTGCCGCACAGCGACGCGGTCAAGACCCCGGCGCAGTGGCTCGCGCTCGCGCGCCATCGTTTCAGCGCGCTGCACGGCGCGATCTCGGCGGAATGGGAAGTGAAAGTCACCCAGACCGCGCCGCTGGGCGCCCGCATGGCGTGCGCGGTCGATCGCGGCCTGATCGAACAGCTGGCGACCAATTTTGTCGCCGCGGGCGTGAAGCTGATTTCGGTGCAGCCCTTCCTGGTGGCGGCGTTCAACCGCATCCGCCAGACCGTGGGCAACGGCTCGTGCTGGATCGTGGTCGAGGAGCCCGGCCGCCTGACGCTCGCGCTGCTGCAGCGCGGCGCGTGGGTGGCGATCCGCAACCGGCGCAGCGACGAGCGCTGGCGCATGGTGCTGCCCGAGATCCTCGAGCGCGAAAGCGCCTTCCTCGGTCTCGACCAGCCGTGCACCCGCGTCGTGGTCTGCGCCCAGGGCGAGTTCGACCCCGAGATGCACGACGCCTGGCGCGCGCAATCGTTGAGCTACCGCGACCTCGCGCTGGCCTGGGAATGATGCAAGCCCTCCACATCGACTTCGGTCCCCGCCGGCAGCGCTCGCCCTGGATCGGGCGGGTGATGCTGGCGGTCGCCGCGCTGGTCGCGCTCGACGCCGGCCTGTCGTACCGCACGGCGAAGAACACGCTGGCCGAGAACCAGTCGCGTCTCGCCCAGCGCACCACCGGCAAGGGTGCGCCCAAGGTGTCGCCGCAGGAAGTCGCCGCGGTGCGCGAGACGGTGCAGCGCCTGACGCTGCCGTGGGACGACCTGTTCGCCGCCATCGAGTCCGCGGCCAGCGACAAGGTCGCGCTCGCCGCGATCGAGCCCGACCCGCGCAACGGCACGGTGACGATCACCGGCGACGGCAAGGATTACCTCGCCGCGCTGAGCTACGTGCTCAACCTGTCGCGCACCGAGGGCATGAACCGGGTCCAGCTCGTGCGTCACGAGCAGAAGAACGAAGGCGTGAACTTCGCCGTGTCCGCGGCGTGGAGCGCGAAATGAAGAAGCTCGTCGAGCGCATCGGTGTCGCCGGCGTCGCCGCGATCGGCCTGCTGGCGGCGGCGATGCTGTTCTCGAATTTCGTGGTCCGGCCCATGGAAGGCCGCAATTCGCTGCTGATCGAAAGCTCGGCGCGGCAGGGCCGCAAAGCGGATGCCGCGGTGCCGGGCGAGAAGGTCGCGGCGGTGTACGCCTATCTCCAGAAAGAGGAGGGCACCACCGACTGGCTCGCCAAGCTGCACGGCATCGGCGCCGCCACCGGGCTGCAGCTGCGCTCCGCGAGCTACAAGATGCTGCCGGCCGAAGGCCGCATCGAGCGCTACGAGATCGTGCTGCCGGTTTCCGGCAGCTACGGCCAGATCCGCGATTTCCTCAAGCGCGCGCGCGCCGAGATCCCCGTCATGTCGGTCGACCAGCTCACGCTGCGAAAGGAAAAAATCGGCTCCGAGCGCAGCAGCGGCGCGATCCAGGCCGAGATGCGCCTCACGCTCCACATGGTGAAGTCATGAACCTGCGTTTCAACCTGAGCCCGTGGAAGAAGAACGCGGCGATCGTCGCCGCGGCGGTGACCGTGGCCGCCGGCGTGGTGGCGGGGCGGGAAAGGCCCGCCGTGGAATTGATCCATGAAAGATCGAAACCGGTGCAGGACGACGGCATCGATCTTGCCAAGCTGCGCCCCGCCGAGGGCAGCGTTCCGCAGAACGATCCATTTGCCAGAAACTTCGGCCCGGAAAAGCCGGCCCAAGCTGCTGCGGCGCCGGCGGTCGAGAAGCCGGTCGCGCCGCCGCTGCCGTTCCGCTATTTCGGCCGCCTCACCGAGAACGGCAAGACCGAGGTGTTCGTGATGCGCGGCGAGGACCTGCTGTCCCTCGCCCCGGGACAGACGATCGGCGAGTACCGCGTCGACAAGATCGCCGACGCGAGCATCAGCTTCACCTACCTTCCCATGAAGATGAAGCAGACCCTGGACCTCCAATGAAATTCAGGATCAAAGGATCTCCAATGACAGCAATGAAAAAAATCATTCTCCTTCTCGGCGTGCTGGCGCTGTTCGGCTGCGCGCACGAGCAGCTCGAGCACGGCCAGGAGCTGATCGAGGCCGGCAACGAGGAACAGGGGCTCGCCAAGCTCGAGCAGGCGGTGAAGGACCATCCGAACGACGCCGAGATCCGCAACTACTACCTGCGGCACAGGGCCGTGGCGGTGCAGCGCTACCTGCAGATCGGCGACAACGCGCGCGCCTCGGGCAACACCGACGCCGCCGAAGCCGCCTACCAGCGCGCGCAGCGCTTCGATCCGGCCAACGCCAACGCGCAGGCCGGTCTCGACGCCGTGACGCGCGAGCGCGCTTCCGCCGGCCTGCTGAAGGAGGCCGACGAGGCGCTGAAGCGCGGCGACAGCCAGGCCGCGCTCGCCAAGGCGCAGGAAGTGCTCAAGGTCAATCCGCAGCAGCGCGAAGCGCGCGCCATCGCGCGCAAGGTGGAGGAGCAGAGGGTCAAGGCCGACATGACCAGCCCGCAGCTCGCCGCGGCGCTGAAGAGCACCATCACCATCGAGCTGAAGGACGCGCCGGTGCGCACCGTGTTCGAGCTGATCTCGAAGCGCGCGGGCCTCAACTTCGTCTACGACCGCGACGTGCCGCCCGACCTCAAGGTCACGGTGTTCGTGAAGGACACCACGATCGAGGAAGTGATGCGCTTCGTGCTGGTGACCAGCCAGCTCGAGCGGCGCGCGCTCAACCCCAACACCGTGCTGATCTATCCGAACAGCCCGGCCAAGACCCAGGCCTACCGCGAGCTGACGGTGAAGAGCTTCTACCTCGCCAACGCCGACGCCAAGCAGACCGCGAACATGCTGCGCAGCCTGGTGAAGACGCGCGACCTGTACGTGGACGAGAAGCTGAACATGATCGTGATCCGCGACACCCCGGAAGCGGTGCGCATGGCGGAGAAGCTGATCGCCAACCAGGACCTGGGCGAGGCCGAGGTGATGCTGGAAGTGGAAGTGCTCGAAGTCGGCCAGAACCAGCTCACCCAGGCGGGCGTGCAGTGGCCCGGCCAGGTCAGCCTGGGCATCACCGGCGCCGCCGGCGTCGCCGGCCAGATCACCGGCACCGAGGCGAAGCAGTTCAACAGCGGCCTGGTGCGCCTGAACGTCGGCGACCCGCTGGTCGCGCTGAACCTGCGCCAGCAGGCCGGCCGCACCAACGTGCTCGCCAACCCGCGCATCCGCGTGAAGAGCAAGGAGAAGGCGCGCATCCACATCGGCGACAAGGTGCCGGTGATCACCACCACGGCCGGCGCCACCGGCTTTGTTTCCGAGTCGATCAACTACCTCGATGTCGGCATCAAGCTCGAGGTCGAGCCGGTGGTCAACCTGGAGGACGACGTCGGCATCAAGATCGGCCTCGAGGTGAGCAACATCTCGAACGAGGTGAAGACCACGAGCGGCACCGTGGCCTACCAGGTCGGCACGCGCAACGCCAACACCACGCTGCGCCTGCGCGACGGCGAGACCCAGGTGCTCGCCGGCCTGATCAACGACGAGGACCGCCGCAGCGCCAACCGCGTGCCCGGCGTGTCGCGCCTGCCGCTGATCGGCCGCCTGTTCTCGAACAACAACGACACCGTGAACAAGACCGAGATCGTGCTGCTGATCACGCCGCGCGTGATCCGCAACATCGAGCGCCCGGGCGCGCGGCTGGAGGAGTTCAACTCCGGCACCGAGCTCGACATCGGCGCCGCCGCTGCCGGCGGCGCTCCGGCGCCGCTCCCCGCGAGCCCCGAGCGGCCGCAGGTGCAGGCACCGGCACGCGCGCCGGAAGCGCCGCGGCCGCCGGCCGCCGGCCCCGCGCCGCAGCAGCAGCCCCAGCAGCCGCAGCAGCCGCAGCAGCCCCAGCAACAGCAGCAACAACAGCCGGCGCAACCGGAGCAGAGCAAGCCGTGAAGGGCTTCACCCTGATCGAGCTCCTGATCGTGGTCGCGATCGTCGGCCTGCTCGCTTCGATCGCGGCGCCGCTCGCCGAGCTCGGCTGGCAGCGCGGCAAGGAGCAGGATCTGCGGCACGCGCTGCGCGAGCTGCGCGGC
>Ga0307497_10000145_pt1 | contig 15248 bp, 17 predicted proteins | sample 10_S_MG_FD_201366 | JGI IMG/M metagenome (GOLD analysis project Ga0307497, IMG submission 201366) | Soil microbial communities from Populus trichocarpa stands in riparian zone in the Pacific Northwest, United States - 10_S | ecosystem: Environmental > Terrestrial > Soil > Riparian zone > Trees...
GAGCTTGCCGGGATTCGCCTTCGCGTAGCGCACCATCTCGCCGATCGTCTTGAACGGCGCGTCGGGGTTGGCGACGATCGCGAGGTAGTTGAAGGTCGTCACCGAGATCGGCGCGAAATCCTTCAGGGGGTCGTAGGAGATGTTCTTCGAGGTATGCGGCAGCACGACCATGTTGCCGCCCTGCACGCAGGCGATGGTGTAGCCGTCGGCCGGCTGCTTCGCCACGTAGTCGAGCCCGAGCATTCCGCTCGCGCCCGGCCGGTTCTCGACGATCACCTGCTGCCCGAGGCGCTCCGACATCTTCGGCGCGATGAGCCGCGACATGATGTCGGTGGTGTTGCCCGGCGGGAACGGGATGATGATGCGGATCGGCTTCGATGGATATGACGAAGATGAGGAGGAAGATGCGGGCTGGGCGCTGGCCGCGCCGATGCCGCAAGCGACGACGAGGGCAAATAGAAGCAGGCGGGGTTTCATTGTCCTCCTCGGAAAATGTGGTCCGTCCCTGATTTTCGGTTCACTTCGCGGGAATGATGGGCAGCAGCAGGTAGGGCTTGCGCGCGAAGTGCAGCGTCACCTTGCCGCCGAAAACCGAACGCGGCCGGTCGGTCTCGTCGTCATGCGTGAAGGGGCCGCAGCCCTTCATCGGATGCTTCATGTTGGAGAGCGTGGCCGCGGCGTCGTCGTGCTCGTAGTCGCGCCCGCGGATGCTGAGCGCGATCCGGTAGCCGGCCGGCACGACGATGCAGGTGGGCCAGATCTCGATGTCCAGCTCCACTTCCTTCCCCGGCGTGAGCTTCTGCAGCTCGTCGTGCGTGTGCCACGGACGGTAGGGGAGCGAGCGCTTCGGGTCGAGCTTGCGGTGCGAAGCGCGCAGCCACCCCTGCCCGACCGGAGTCTTGGGGTCGAGCGCGCCCTGGAACAGCACTTCCTTCCCGGCCGGCTCGAACACGCGCAGCACGACAAAAAGGTCGGCGTCATTCGTCGCGGACGATACAAAGAGCTTGAGCGCCGACGGGCCGGTGACCTCGGTGGTCTCCTTCAAGGTCATGGAGAAGCTCACCCCGTTCCCCATCGGGTCGTATGTAATGCTTTCAGGAGAAGAAGGCACTTGTTTACTTAGAGCATCGTTCGCAGGATCGAGGTACAGGCGAGTCCACTGGGTCCGAGCAAGCGGCCATTCGTTCTCATGGCGCTGCACGAACTTCTCGCCGGGATGGCGCACGTTGAGGAGCACGCGCGGCTGCTTGTCCCAGCCGGTCTTCTCGCCTTTCAGGAAATAGCCGAAGAATTTCTTCTGCAAAGCGACGCCGTAGTCAGTGTAGAACGGCGCCCAGTGCGAGCCGCCATGAACTTCCAACCACTTGTTCTTGGAAGAAGAGCGGGTAAAGCCTTCAAAGTTGCCGCGCGTATGCAGGCCCTGCCCGCCCCAGTTCGCCGCAGTGAGCAGCGGCACTTCGATCTTGGAGAGGTCCGGCGAGCGCTCTTGGTAGTACTCGTCGTAGAGCTCGCGCGAGAGAAAGGCGCTCCACATGTCCTCGCGGTTTTCCAGCAATTGGTTCTCGGTCAAGGTCTCCGGCCCGCAGACCAGCTCGCCGCTGTTCGGATTTTTCTTGCCGCGCTCGCCCTGCCCGTGCTGCACCGTCTTCACCTGCATGTCCTGCCAGTTCTTGCGGAAGCTGCAGATGATCCCGCCGTGGCGCGCGCTTTCGCGGTAGGCGTCGTTCCAGCCTTCCCAGACGCAGATCGCGGCGAGATGCGGCGGCTTCGCCGCCGCGGCGCGCCACTGGTTGCTCGCGTAGTACGAGATGCCGTTCATGCCCACCTTGCCGCTGCACCAGGGCTGCGCGGCGGCCCATTCGATGCACTGGTAGATGTCGCGGGTCTCGCGGGCGTTGTTGTGGCAGAGGTAGCCGGGCGAGCGCCCGGCGCCGCGCGAGTCGACCCGGATCACGGCGTAGCCGTCGGGCAGCCACTTCTCGGGATCGACCACTTCCCAGTTCTGGTAGCGGTTCGAAGAGCCGGCCAGCGCGTCGGGATTCTCGCGCGCCATGATGTCCCATGCCGTCTTGTACCCGTCCTGGAACGCGAGGCCCTTTCCATAGGGCCCGTAGCTCAGGATGGCCGGGAACCTGCCTTCGCCGTCCGGGCGGTAGACGTCGGCGCGCAGCACGAGGCCGTCGTCCATTTGAATTGGCACGTCCCAGTCGATCTTCATGAAGTTATTCTAGTTGGACGAACCGACAAACAGGGACAGACCACGTTTTTCTACACGCAACGGAACAGCCGTGGTCGGATGGAAGAAAACGTGGTCTGTCCCTGATTAGGTGCGCAGGAGCTCGAGCAGCGTCGGGCCGTATCGCTCGAGCTTGCGTACGCCGATGCCGGGGATGGCCGACAAGGCATCGAGGTCGCGCGGCCGCGCCGCGGCGATCGCGGCGAGCGTCGCATCGTGGAACACGACGTACGGCGGCACCGACTGGCTGCGCGCCTGCGCGGTGCGCCACGCCTTGAGTCTCTCGAATACCGCCGGATTAGCAGCGGGATTGACAGCGGATCCGGCGCGAGCCTTGGCCTGCCTGGACCTGGACTTGCGCCCGGTAGCGCGGCGCATCTCCACGCGCTGCTCGCCCTTGAGGACCGGGCGGCTCGCCTGCGTCAGGCGCAGCGCGCCGTAGGAGTCGTGGTCGGGGCGCGCGTACCCGTATGCCACGAGCTGGCGGAACACGCTGCGCCACATCGCGTCGTCCAGGTCCGCGCCGATGCCGAATACGGCGAGCTGGTCGTGGTTCCACTGAGTGACACGGTCGGTGGCCTTGCCGCGCAGCACATCGATGAGGTGCACGGCGCCGAAGCGCTGGCCGGTACGGTAGATGCACGAGAGCGCCTTGCGCGCGGCTTCGGTCGCATCCCAGGTCTGCGGCGGATCGAGACAGGTATCGCAGTTCCCGCAGGGCTCGCCTTCCTCGCCGAAGTAATGCAGCAGCCGCACGCGCCTGCAGCCGGCGCTCTCGCAGAAGCCGAGCAGCGCATCGAGTTTCGAGAAAGACACGCGCCGGAACTCCTCGCTGCCCTCGGACTGCTCGAGCATCCGGCGCAGGTTTACGAGATCGCCCAGGCCGTAGGTCATCCACGCATCCGCCGGCTCGCCGTCGCGCCCGGCGCGGCCGGTCTCCTGGTAATAGGCTTCGATGCTCTTCGGCAGGTCGAGATGCGCGACGAAGCGCACGTCGGGCTTGTCGATGCCCATGCCGAAGGCGATCGTGGCGACGATGACCTGGCCCTCGTCGCGCTGGAAGCGATCCTGGTGGGCGGCGCGCGCCGCCGAGTCCATCCCCGCGTGGTAGGGCAGCGCGGCGATTCCCTGGCCAACGAGCCAGGCGGCCGTCTCGTCGACCTTCTTGCGCGACAGGCAGTAGACGATGCCGGCTTCCCCCGGGTGCTGCTCGCGGATGAAGCGCAGCACCTGCGCGCGCGCATCGAGCTTCTCGACCACCGTGTAGCGGATGTTGGGCCGGTCGAAGCTGGAGATGAAAAGCCGCGCCTCGTCCAGCGCCAGCCGGTGCACGATCTCGGCGCGGGTATGCGGATCCGCGGTGGCCGTCAGCGCGATGCGCGGCACGCCCGGGAAGCGCTCGTGCAGCACCGAGAGCTGCAGGTATTCCGGCCGGAAGTCGTGGCCCCATTGCGACACGCAGTGCGCCTCGTCGATCGCGAAGAGCGCGAGCTTCGACCGGGCGGCGAGCTCGAGCATGCGCGGCATCATGAGCCGCTCGGGTGCGACGTACAACAAATCCAGTGTTCCCGCCCCGAAATCTCTTTCGATCAGAAGGGCTTCGCGCGCCCCCAGCGTCGAATTCAGGAACGCCGCGCGTACGCCGAGCTGCCGCAGCGCCGCCACCTGGTCCTGCATCAGCGCGATGAGCGGCGACACCACGATCGCGGTGCCTTGGCGCAGCAGCGCCGGGAGCTGATAGCACAGCGACTTGCCCCCGCCCGTGGGCATCAGCACCAGCGCGTCGCCGCCCGCGGCGACGTGCAGCACGATCTCCTCCTGCGCCCCGCGGAAAGCCGCGTGGCCGAAGACCCTTTTCAGGAGCTCGAGCGCCTGGCCCTGAATCAACGGCCGATCGGTCAACGTTCGAGTCGATCTCTCATTTCACCCAACTGCGCCGAGACGGAATTCTCGATTTCGGTGAGCCGGGTGTCGAGATGGGCGCGCAGCTCGGTAAAGCGCGAAGCCTCGGCCTGGTCGGCGAGGTCGCGGCTCGCCTGCAGCTCCTTCTCGCGACGGCGCCAGTCGAAGAGCACGGTGGTCTGCAGGTAGACCACGTAGATCAGGAACACCGCGGTGAGGACGGCCAGCAGACCGAGCATGATGAGGCCGAGCGGCGCCTGGACGTGGGCCACGCCGAAGGACAGCGTGGTGGGCGCAATGAAGGCGGACCAGTTCAGCACCGCGAAGACGGCGACCAGCGCCAGGACGACGAGGAAGAAGACTGTGCGGAGGGGCATGGGCCCACCATAATTATCACAGCTGCCCCAACCATGGAGAAAATGAAATGAAACCTGCACGCGCCGCCGCAGCCGCCTTTGTCTCGGCCCTCGCCTTCGCTTCAGCCGCCACCGCCCAGAGCGGCAACAACCTCGAGATCATTCACCATCCGAACTACGACAAGAGCGTGTTCATGCCGTTCTCGCCCGCGATCAAGGTGAAGAGCGGCAAGCTTCTATGGCTCGCGGGCGGCACGGCGCTGCCGGTCTACCACGACCACCCGCACAAGCGCGAGCAGGTCCTCCAATATCTCAACAACGACCTCGAGGCGCAGATCCGGCGCACCATGGACGGCATCATGGAGACGCTCAAGGCCGCCAACGCCTCGCCCAAGGACGTGGTGCACGTCTTCATCTTCCGCACCCGGCCGCGCACCGGCGACATCGGCCGCGCGAGCGCGGTGGTCAACTCCTACTTCGCGCCCTACAACCACAAGCCGACCACCACCAACATGGCCGTGCTCGAGCTGGGCGAGCCCGAGCAGCTGGTCGAGATTCAGGTGGTCGCGGTGGTGGACAACTGAAGCGGCGCGGGTTGCGCCGAGCCCGCGCTACTCGCCGTCCCAGTAACCGACCTGCGAGTCCGAGCGGTTGACGTAGCGGATCGAGTCGGAGAGCACCCCGATCTTCCCCGAGTCGGGGTACTCGCACACCTCGGGCCCCTGCATCGTGCTCACGGCGAGGTATTTCAGCTCGCCCGTGCCGGTGTTGACGATCTGGTGCGCGAGCTCCGGTCCGCCCGGCGGGCAGGCGATGAAGTCGCCGGCGCGGATCGGGAAAGTCTCCGCGCCGATGCGCACCTCGCCGCGCCCCTCGAGGATGTAGAACATCTCCTCGTTCGACCGGTGGTTGTGGAACGGGTAAGCACGCTTGCCCGGCGGCACGGCGGTGAGGTTATAGCCGAGCTTCTTCGCGCCGATCTGCCGGCCGATCTGGCCGACGCGCGCATCGAAGCGCTGCGCGGCCGGACCTTGAGGTGCGAACTGGGGCGGACGCGGCTGCAGCTCGACATCCGCGATGTTGATGATGGGCTTGCTCATCGACAGATCTAAACCCTTGCTCCCCTTTAGGGGGCTAGCTGCGTGTGTACATCCCGAAGATACACCGTGAGGTCGGTGGTCGGCGGGCGCGCGGGCACGTCGTAGATCATCTGCGCGACGAAGCCGCGGTGGTAGCTCGTGTGGTTGACGAGGTGCTGGAGCATCTCGCCGCGTGTCATCACACCTTCGCCGCCGCCAACGAACATGAATTTCACTTTCTCGCCGAGCGCCGCGTCGCGGATCCCATCGCTCCAGGCGACGTACCACCCGTCAAGTTCCTGCTGCGCGCGCCACAGCTCGGCGAGCGGCGGATGATCGGGGGTGTTGCGCGCGGAGTAGCCGTGGCCGCGGCCTTCCAGGTGCGCCTGGAAGATGCGGTCGATCACGAAGTTGTGGTTCAGCGTGTGCACCATGTTCTTGAACACGCTGCGCCGCGGCTTTACTGCCTCACCCTCCGGGAGCGCCGCCACCGCGGCGAAGAGGAGCTCGTTCGCCCACGCGTTGTAGCGCGTGAGCGTCCGCGCGTCACTTCTCTGCACTTAGAAAACTATGGTCAATCCGATGTTGAGGACCGGATAGTACTTCGCGTTCTTCAGCTTGTCCTCGAGCCGCGCCTGCTCCGCCGCGACTTGGTTCTGCACGCTGGTGCAGTTCGCCGTACCGGTCTGAGCACCGCAGTTCGCTGTCAGCGTGGCCTTCGGCGAGCCTTGGAACATGACGCCGAGGTCGGCGTAGAAATTGACGCCCGTTCCCGACACGCGTCCGTAGCCAATACCGAGGTACGGTGCCGCGGACTTCTCCGGCTTCACCGTTCCGCTGACGTTGATTCCGTTTATGGGATCGCTAACCACGTCGAACTTGTTCTGGTTGAAGATGAAACCGCCGCTGATGCGGAAGAGCGGCCCGAGCGGAGCGAAATCAAGGAAGGTGTTGAGGTTCGAGAGCTTGAGCTTGCCGTGATACGTGATGTCCGTACTGACGTCGTGGTTCACGTTCCCGCCGGAGTAGCCGAGCCGGGCGCTCAAAGTCGGCGCGACGTCCCAGGCCACGTCGGCGCCGAGGCCGGTCGTACCGATGCGCGCCCCGATTCCGGCCGCCTGCGCCGAGCCGGCGGCGGCGAGGGCAAGTCCCGCCATTGCGAATTTGACTTTTGTCATGGGGACTCCACTAGGTTGAAGTGACAGAACTTTACAGACCGGCGCCAGGGGCTTCCATGGCCCAGTTGGCATTTCGCAACGCCCCGTTGGCATTTCGCAACGAAAAGGGTTCTAAACCCTACAAAATGAAGCTCACCGCGCCGAGCGACGCGAGCTCCATCGCATCGAGGATCGCCTCGCGCCCGGCAATCTTGAGCCTGCCGTCCTCTTTGCGCAGGACATAGCGATAACGGCCGACGTACTGCCGCGCGTCGTCGTTGCTGCGATAGCGGTAGACGACGAAATTTGCCTCCACGCGCAACGGCTGCTTTTCCAGGATCCTCACATTGGTAACTAACCTACGGGTACGTGACGGCGGAAACTCGGCGTGCGCGTTGCGATCTTTCAGGCGAGCGACCCGCGAGCGGATGCGTGCGATGTCGTCGGCGATGGTGAAGAGTGTGCCGCCCGGTTCGGACTCGGGCCGGTCGTTGGACGGCACGCGGTAGTAAGCGTCGGCGGTGAGCAGCGCGAGCCACTCGTCGAGTTTCCAGGCGTCCAGGAGCGCCGCCTCCTCGTAAAGGAAGGCTTCGACCTCTTGCCTCGTTATTGCGACATCAGCTTGTCCCATTGGATCCAGAATGCCCGCAGGTGGAGCTCGTCGGTGTTGAGCTGCTCGCCCTCCTTCGCCATGCCGCGGCTCATCGGCGACCACTGCACCTCGCGGAAGGCGGCAAGGCCCTGCTGCACCGACTCGAGCGCGGCGATGTCGTCGGGCGTGGCGAAGCCGCCGGGCCCGTAGAAGGTGAGGAAGCTGTCGAGGCGCACCGCGCGCGCGGTGGCGCTCTCCTCCTTCGGTCCCAGCGCCCAGGCGGTCACGCGCATGCGGTCCGCCGCGAGCGGCTGGAAAGTGCGGATCGTCACCGAAGAGCCGTCGGCGATGACCAGGTTCGGGAACACGATCAGGTTGCGGTTGGTGTCGGCCACTCGCGCGGCGCGCGCTTCGCCGAGGCGCGCGACGAGCTCGGCGCGGATCTTTTCGAGCTCGGGCTTCGCCGCCTCGCCGTAGATCGGGATCCAGCGCGCCACCGGCCGGCCGCGGAAGTTGACGTTGTCGGTCGTGGCGTGCCCGTTGCCGAGATCCTTGCCGACGCCGTGCGCCGGCAGCATGTGCCCCTTCTCGGGGCGCTTCATCTCGACGCCCGAGTTCTTGAGGTAGTCGAGCCAGGTGGAATGGGTGCTGAGGAGGTGGTAGTCGTCGAAGCTGTTCTCGACCAGGAGCTTCCAGTTCGCGCGGATGTCGTACTCCTGCGTCCCCTGGATGACCTGCATCTCGCCCGAGGGCGACTGGTCGATCACGAGGTCGATGTACTCCTTTGCGTTTCCGAGGTATTCGTAGAGCGGAACCGCATCGGGATCGAAGCTCAGGAACACGAAGCCCCGGTAGGCCTCCACCCGCGGCGGCGCCTTCAGCGAGAAGGCTGCCTTGTCGAAGTTCGGCGGGTAGGCCGACTGCCCTGGCACCGCGTACAGGGCGCCGTCGCGGTCGTAGGTCCAGCCGTGGTAGAAGCAGGTGTAGCGCTCGGCGTTCCCTTCGCGGCTGCGGCACACGAGCGAGCCGCGATGCCGGCAGGTATTCAGGAACACGCGGACCTGGTTCTCGCCATTGCGGCAGAAGATGAGCGGCCGGCCGGCAACGAGCCGCGTCTTGAAATCGCCGGGCGCGGCGAGCTCCGACTCGTGCCCGACGTAGATCCAGCAGCGGTCGAAAATGCGCCGCTGCTCGAGCTCGTGGATCGCCGGATCCACCAGCGCCGCGCGGTTCACCTCGAAGCGAAATGCCTGCGGCTCGTTGACGACCAGGCGCATGGAGCGGGTCATTATAATGACCGCGCCATGCGAGCTTTTCTGATTACCTTCGCCGCGTTTTGCATCGGGTTTTCCGCCTTCGGCCAGGACTTTCCCAGCCGCCCGGTCCACGTCGTCGTGCCCTACACCCCGGGCACCGGCGCCGACATCCTCGCGCGCCTGCTCGGGCCGAAGCTCGGCGAGCGCTGGAAGGTCGCCGTGGTGGCCGAGAACAAGCCCGGCGCCACCGGCAACATCGGCGCCGAGTTCGTCGCCAAGGCGCCGCCGGACGGCTACACGCTGCTCTTCGTCGCGACTTCGTTCAGCACCACGCCCGCGCTGCAGAAGAGCCTGCCCTACGATCCGGTGAAGAGCTTCGAGCCGGTCGCGCTGATCGCCACGAGCGGGCTGGTCGTGGTGGTGAACCCCCAGCTACCGGCGCGCTCGATGAAGGAGCTGATCGAGCTCGCGAAGCGCGAGCCGGGCAAGATGCATTATTCGTCTCCGGGCAACGGCGGGCCGCAGCATCTGGCGATGGAGCTCATCAAGCTCGAGACCGGCATGGATATCGTGCACGTGCCGTACAAGGCGGCGGCCGGCGCGCTCACCGATGTCGTCGGCGGGCACGTGGACGCGACGGTGGCCGCGGTCCAGACCGCGCATCCGCACGTGCAGTCCGGGAAGCTGCGCGCGCTCGCCGTGATGAGCGCCGAGCGCTCGCCCGCCTACCCCGACGTGCCGACGATGAAGGAGCAGGGGCTGTCGGACCTGGAGGTCGAGACCTGGTACGGAGCGTTCGCTCCGGCGGGCACGCCTGCCCCCATCCTGCAAAAGCTCAACGGCGACGTGAATACGGTGCTGCGCGATGCGCAGGTGCGGGAAGCGATCGAGAAGCAGGGCATGACGCCGGTGGGCGGAACGCCGCAGCGGCTGGCGGACCTCGTGAAGCGCGAGCTGCCGCGTTGGAGCCGCGTCGTCAGCGCGGCAGGAATCAAGGCGGATTAAATGCAAGAACTGGAAGACCTGGTCGCCGCCTACCGAATTTTGGCCATGCACGGCGTCATCGACGCCTACGGCCACGTCAGCCTGCGCTCGCCGCGCAACCCCGAGCGCTACTACCTTGCGCGCTCCGTGGCGCCCGAATTGGTCGAGGAGGCCGACCTCATCGAGTACGACCTCGACAGCCGACCGATCGACGCCGATGTTGGCAAATCGGGGCGCGAATCGGTGCACGAGCGCTTCATCCACGGCGAGATCTACCGCGCCCGGCCCGAAGTGATGTGCGTGGTGCACAACCATTCGCCCTCCGTGATCCCCTTCAGCGTCACCGGCGTGCCGATGCGCGCGCTGTACCACATGGCCGCGTTCATCGGCGAGGGCCTGCCGAATTTCGAGATCCGCGACGTGCGCAAAGGCACCGATCTCCTCGTCAAGGATGCCGTCCTCGGAAGAGCGCTGGCCGCGACCCTGGCGAAAAAGCCCGCCGCCCTGATGCGCGGCCACGGCTCGGTGGTAGTCGGTGAGAACCTGCCGCGCGCCGTCGGACGCAGCGTCTACCTGGAACAAAGCGCGCGCATGCAGATGCAGGCCATGGCGCTCGCCGGCGCCAGCGGCAGCATCACCTATTTCGACGACGCCGAAGTGCAGGCTTCGATCGCGCGCCAGGACTACTACCGGGCCTGGCCGCTCTGGCGCGCGAAGGCTCTTGCCCGCCCCTAATCAGGGACAGACCACGGTTTTCTTCCCTAGTGATGTCTGAAGAACTCTGCCTGCTGAGTGCGAGTGCCCTGCTGGAAGGCTTCCGCACCCAAACGCTTTCGCCGGTCGAGGTCACGAAGGCGGTGCTCGCCCGGATCGAGACGCTCAATCCCCGGCTGAATGCCTTCAACCTGGTCTCGGACCGGGCGCTCGACGAAGCGAAGGCCTCCGAGGCGCGCTGGTCCGGCGGGCAGCCGAAGGGCCTGCTCGACGGCGTGCCGGTGTCGATCAAGGACATCCTCCTGACCCGCGGCTGGCCGACGCTGCGCGGCTCGAAGACGGTGAACCCGAAGGGCCCGTGGAACGAGGATGCGCCCGCGACCGCGCGGCTGCGCGAGCACGGCGCGGTGCTCATCGGCAAAACCACCACGCCCGAGTTCGGCTGGAAAGGCGTGACGGACAGCCCGCTCACCGGCATCACGCGCAATCCGTGGAGTCCGGACAAGACGCCCGGCGGCTCCTCGGGCGGGGCCGCGGTCGCGGTGGCCTGCGGCATGGGTCCGCTCGCGGTCGGCACCGACGGCGGCGGCTCGATCCGGATTCCGTCGAGCTTCACCGGGCTCTTCGGCATCAAGCCTTCGTTCGGCCGCGTGCCGGCGTGGCCGCTGTCGCCTTTCGGCACGGTGGCGCACGTGGGTCCGATGAGCCGCAGCGTTGCCGATGCAGCGCTCATGCTGAGCGTGATGTCGCTGCCCGACGCGCGCGACTGGCACGCCCTGCCCTACGAGCCGCGCGACTACCGCGCCGGCCTCGAGGACGGCATCCGCGACCTGCGCATCGCGTACTCGTCGAACCTGGGCTACGCCGACGTCGATCCCGAGGTCGCCGGCATCGTGCGCAGCGCGATCGGCGTCTTCACCGACCTCGGCGCCCGGGTGGAAGAGCGGCATCCGGGATTCGAGAACGCGGGTCCGATTTTCCAGACGCACTGGTTCTCGGGCGCCGCGGCGCTGATCCGCACGGTGAAGGACACGAAGCCGGTCGACCGGGGCCTCCTCGAGGTCGCCGCGCAGGGCGCGAAGATCGGCGCCGCCGAGCTGATGGACGCGCAGATGAAGCGCGCCGCGCTCGGCCTGCACATGAATCTCTTCCACCGCGACTACGATCTCCTCGTCACGCCGACGCTCGCGGTCGCAGCCTTCGACGTCGGCCAGGAGACGCCGGTCAAGGGGCGCTGGACCGACTGGACACCCTTCACCTACCCGTTCAACCTCACCGGACAGCCCGCGGCGTCCATTCCGTGCGGCTTCACCAAGGGCGGCCTCCCCGTCGGCCTGCAGATCGTCGGACCGCGCTTCGCCGACGCGCTCGTCCTGCGCGCCGCACGCGCCTTCGAGATCGTGCGCCCGGTCAAGCTGCCCGACCTTGCGCGCCTCGCGCCTTAGGAATAGCGTTCGTTCCATGTCGGACAATTCCGAGGCAACACGGATCGCAGCCGCTGGGCGGCGCTTTGTGAGCCTCTTCGCGCTCAACGACGCCGCGAAGATCGCCGCCTGCTACACCGACGATGCCGAGATCCTCTCCGCGAACATGAGCCCGATCCGCGGCCGCGCCGCGATCGAGTCGGTGTTCAAGTTCACCAACCGCCCCGGACACACGCTCGAATTCCAGACCGCGGAGCTCGACGTCCTGGGCGAGACGGCGATCGAGATCGGCGCCTACGTGCGCAAGCTCAAGGACGGCTCGACGTTCTCTCGCGGCAGGTACATCGTGATCTGGAAGCGCGTCGGCGAGGAGTGGAAGATCCATCGCGACATGTTCGCGAGCCAGCCGCGATTCGAGCCCGGGCCGCGCGAACCGGCGCCGAAGCCGCCTCACATCCTGTATCCGATTCCGCCGAAATGAAAGTCGACGGCGGCTGCCACTGCGTACGTGTTCGCGCCGCGCGCCGTCTGGGAAGGCCAACATGACCTGGGTAGCGACCCATATCCGCTGGATCATGCTGCTGGCCGGGGCACTGACCTGCACGATGATCTATGCCGCGATCGCGCCGCAGGCCGCGCTGCGCGCAACCTTCGGTGACGCGCTTACGGGTCCCGTGGCGGAAATCGTCGTGCGCAACTGGGGCGTCCTCATAACCCTAATCGGAGTGATGCTGATTTACGGCGCCTACCAACCGGCGGTTCGTCCCCTGGTGCTCAGCGTTGCCGCGACAAGCAAGATCGCGTTCATCGTCCTCGTGCTTTCGCACGGCGGCCAGTATCTTGGGCACCAGGCCGGCGTCGCCATCGCGGTCGATTCCGTGATGGTGGGCCTTTTCGCCATCTACCTCGCCAACCTGCGCCGCCGCCCGCTCACCACCTGACGCGAGAACTTGGTCGTTACCTAGTGCTTCGGTCAAGGAACTGACGCTGCACAGCACCGTTTACGCGATCCACCGCAGAGGGGCGTATCTTTCGCCCGCCGCACCTCGTCTGATCAAGATACTGAAGTCGAGACCTCGCGCATCTCCCTTCGACTGACCTCCGGGCAATCTCAACCATGAAAATCGACGGCGGCTGCCACTGCGGCAACATCAAGTTCGAGGCGGAGATCGATCCCGCGGATGTCGGCGTGTGCCACTGCACGGACTGCCAGAGCCTTAGCGGCACGGCGTTCACGACGTACGTATTCGCGCCGCGCGCCGGCTTCAAGCTGCTTTCCGGCACGCCGAAGGTCTATTACAAGACCGGCTCGAGCGGGGCGAAGCGCGCCCAGGCGTTCTGCCCGGAGTGTGGCTCGCGCATCTATGCCTCGGCTGCGGTCGCCGAGCCGGAGCGCTACAACCTGCGCCTGGGGACGATCCGCCAGCGGCACGAGCTGCGGCCGCAGGTGCAGATCTGGTGCCGGTCGGCGCTCGACTGGGCGATGGATCTAGGTTCGGTGAAGCAGATCCCGCGGCAGCCCTAGGCGCCCGCCCGCATCGGCCGGGAACCGAAGAGCAGCGTGGCGGCGCGGCCCATGAACCGAATGAGGTCGTTTGCGCCCGTCACGGCGAGAGCGTGGGACGTCGACACGGCGCGCACCCAGGCGTGTGAAAGCCAGACGTTGAATTCCGCGACAGCCTGGGCTGCTCGGCTGACCGCCTTCTGCGAACGCACCCTCACGATAAGAACCGTCCCGTCGTAGCGCTGCGCCAGCTCGCCCGGGAAAAAGCGCTCGATGCCGCCCGAATCGGGTCCGAGGAATCTCTGGTACGCAGCCGGCACGTTGCGATAGGGACAGACCGGGTACCTGATCTCCTCGTACATGGCGCTACCGTAGCGCCGGAGGTATTAATTCACTGTCACGCCGCCCGGTCCGCGCGTGGTCCGACCTTCTAAGTCACCCGCGCACGACAGGCTTACTTCTGCGGCTTCTCGCCCGGAGGCGCGTAGTTGGAGGGGACTTCGCCCGTCAGCGCCTCGAGGAACGACACGAGCTCGGCGACAGCATTGTCGTCGAGCGTGCGTCCGAGCTGTACGCCCGCCATCACGCGAACCGCGCGCTCCAGCGTCTCGACCGAGCCGTCGTGGAAATAAGGCGCCGTCCTCGCAATGTTGCGCAGCATCGGGACGCGAAACACGTAGCGGTCTTCCTCCTTCTTGGTGACCGCGTAGCGGCCCGGGTCGACCTTCTTCGAGCCGGTCTCGACCCAGTAGTCCTTCACCACGCCGAACTTGCTCAGCATCGCGCCGCCGAGCTGCGGGCCGTTGTGGCAGCCGGCGCACCCGATCGAGAGGAACTGGCGCAGGCCCGCCTGCTGACGCTCCGACAGCGCGCCGTCGTCGCCCGCGAGGAAGCGATCGAACGCCGCCGGCGTCACCAGCGTCGCCTCGTAGGCGTCGACCGCCAGCCCGTAGTTGCGCGTCGACAAGGGCTCGCCATCCTGTGGAAACGCGGCCCGGAACTGCGCCGCGTAGCCGAGCTCGCGCAACCTGGCAAGCGCCGCCTCGCGCGTGGGAAAGCCAAGCGACCCGGTGAGCGAACCCTCCGCCTGGTCGGCGGCGTTCTTGCGGTCTGCCAGCCAGCGCGTCATCGGCTGGCTCGTGGAATTGAATACCGTGGGCGAATGCCGCGAGGTGAGCTCGCCCCGCGCGTCGGGCGAAAAGCGACGTCGGTCCGCGCCCCAGTCGCTCGCCGGATGACAGCTCGCGCATGCGGTCTTGCCGTCGAGCGAGACCCGCGCGTCCCAGAACAGCGCCCGCCCCAGCTCGACCTGCGCTGACGGTGCGGCGCGCTGCGCCTTGATCTCGCCCAGGACGCCGGCCGCCTGGCGTCGCAGCCCTTCATCGGCCCTCGCTCCTGCCATCGCCAGCGCCGCGAGCATTGTCGCTGCGGCTATGCTCCGCTTCATGGTTTCCCCCTTTGCGCCTAATGCTACGAAAGATTCGTTTCAGTGGTGTATCAGCGTTGATGCTGAATCGACATCGGCGGTGCTCGAGCCGGCGATCGGCGCAGAAGGCAAGGCGCTGTTCGTCGCGGCCCACGGCGCGGGCAGCGACATGAACCATCGCAGCATGCTCAAGCTTTCAGAAGTCTTGCGCAGCCGCGGCTTCGACGTCGTGCGGTTCAACTTCCTCTATCGCGAAAAAGGCGGCCGCGCGCCCGACCAGATGCCGAAGCTTCAGGCTTGCTTTTCTGCCGTCGTGGAACACGCGCGGCGCGAGATTCCAGGAAAGAAACTCATCATCGGCGGCCGCTCGATGGGCGGAAGGGTCGCCTCGATGCTCGCCGCAGAGGGCTTCGCCTGCGACGGACTTCTGCTCCTCGCCTATCCGCTGCACCCGGCCGGCAAGCCGGAGAAGCTGCGGGACGCGCACCTGCCGAACATCAAAGTACCGGTGCTCTGCATCAACGGCACGCGGGACGCCCTCTGCCAAAAGGACCTGATGACCAGGGCGATCGATGGTCTCGGCTGGCAGATGCAGTGGCTCGAAGGAAAAGATCATTC
>Ga0307497_10000146_pt1 | contig 15237 bp, 15 predicted proteins | sample 10_S_MG_FD_201366 | JGI IMG/M metagenome (GOLD analysis project Ga0307497, IMG submission 201366) | Soil microbial communities from Populus trichocarpa stands in riparian zone in the Pacific Northwest, United States - 10_S | ecosystem: Environmental > Terrestrial > Soil > Riparian zone > Trees...
GGCCACCGCGAGCTTCACGAGCAGCAGGCCGAGCAGCACGGCGACGACTGCGAGCAGCAGCGACTCCGCGAGGAATTGCACGATCAGCGCGCCGCGGGTCGAGCCCAAGATCTTGCGCATCCCGACCTCTTTCGCGCGTTTCGCGGCGCGTGCGGTCGCGAGGTTCATGTAGTTGATGCAAGCCACGAGCAGCGTGAACACCGCGACCGCAATGAAGCCGTACAAGTAATAGCGGTTGCCCGTGGGCAGGTCGTTCTGCACGTCCGAGTACAGGTGAATGTCCGCGAGCGGCTGCAACCAGCTGCGCCACTTCGCGTTGATGCGGTCGCCGGTCGTCTTCATGTTGCGCTCGAAGAACGCGCTCGACACTTCGCTCCACTGCGCAGAGTCGTATCCGGGCCGCATCAAGAGGTACGTGTAGACGTTGACGCCGAAGAGCCGCTGCCGACGCTGGTTGACGTCGTCCGGCGTCGACATCAGCCCGAGGTTCGCCGAGAACAGCGCGTCGTACCTGAAATGCGTGTTTTCCGGCAGGTCCTCGAACACGAGCGTCACCTGCGCGTCGTTGCCGTCCGACGCCAGAGTCTCGCCGATGGGATTGCGCTCGCCGAAGTAGCGCCGCGCGACCGTGTGGCTTATCGCAATGGAGGTCGGTTTATCGAGCGCGGTCTTCGGATCCCCGTAGAGGATCTTGTGCGTGAACACCTGGAACACGTTCGTATCCGCGACGTAAGTGTCGCGCCAGTAATAGCCGTCGGCGCCGTGCGTGAGGAAGTTCCTGCCGCCGCCGCCGCCCAGGAAGCGCACGTATGCCTGCACGTCCGCGTTCTCGTCCTTGAGCATGGCCCCGAGCACGCCCGAGGTGAGCGCGAAGCTGTTGACCTTGCCGTTGATCTCGAACTCGTTGGCGACGCGGAAAATGCGTTTGTAGTTCTCGTGGCTGTGGTCGTAGGTGAGCTCGATGCGCAGGTACACGCCGAGGATCAGGCAGCAGGCGACCGCGAGCGCGAGGCCCGCGACGTTGATCAGAGCGTAGGTCTTGTCGCGCGCGAGCGTGCGCAGCGCGATCTTCCACATCGTCGAGCTCATAGGAGGCGCCCCCGCGAATCCGATGTAGCGATGAGTGCGAGAAGAATATCGGTTGCCCAGAAGTCCAGCAGCGTGACCCTGCCCCGATAGCTCGAAAGCGCGACGCTTTTGCCCGCGCCGTCGTCGAGCACGAAGGCCGGGGCCGGTGCTCGGTCGGTCGCCGGCTGAAGCGCTGCGCGCACGGTCACTTCGTCCGCCATGGCCGAGCCGACGCACAAGGCTAGCGCTAGTAGCAGCTCACGCTTTCCGATGATGGAAAATCGACTCATCACTCGAACTCCTGTTTGGCGCCAACTCAGGCACTCGCGGCCGGCGCGCGCGCGTGCTGCGCGCGCTTGCGCCACTCCCCGCACGTCACGCCCACGTATTTCTTGAACGCCCGCTGGAACGCGGCCTCCGAGCGATAGCCGACGTCGTCCGCGACGCGGCCGATGCTCGAGCCGGCCGTGAGCAGCGTCGACGCGAGCTGCATCCGCCAGCGGCCGATGTAGCGCATCGGCGGCTCGCCCGTGAAGCGCGCGAAGCGCTCGGCGAGCACCGAGCGCGAGACGCCGCTCTGCTTCGCAAGGCTCGCGAGCGACCAGTCGGCCGCGGGCTGCGTGTGAATCAGCTGCAGCGCGCGGCCGACCTGCTCGTCACGCAACCCGGCGAGCCAGCTCGACGCCGAGTCCGGCATCGAGTCCATGTGTTGGCGCAGCGCCTGCAGGAACATGAGCTCGCCCGCGCGCGTGACGACCGTCGCGGCACCCGCTTTGCCGCTGCCCTTCTGCTCGAGCGCCGCGCGCAGCAGCTCCTTCATCAACGCATCGGAGCCCTGGCCTTTTACGATCAGCATCCGTGGCAACGCGCCGAGCAGTGGGTTGAACGGCGACGCATCGCAGCCCAAGTAGCCGCAGACGAACCCCGCGCGCGCGCCGCCGCCGCCGATCGAGATCACGGTGAACGGCTCGCCGCTTTCCGCGGCCGCCGCGTAGAAGTTCGGGTTCGCGGGCGGGGACTCCCAGCGAGTGGCGTCGGACGTGAGCAGATGGCCCTCGCCGTGCGGGAACATCACGATGTCGCCCGGCTCGAAGCTCGCCGCCGGCACTGAAGCGTCCTCGGGCCTCGCCCAACCGCGCGCGGAGACCATGATGTGGAACGGGATCACGTGGCCCGCGCCGGGCATGACCGCCCCGCCGATCTGCTGCATCGACGGCGTCATCGCGATCCACGGGTGCGCGGCGCTGACGTCGAAATACAGGGCGCCCGTCAGACGCACGGCGCGCAGCACGTCGGACAGGACGTCCATCGCCCTCAGCCCCTCCGGCCCATATGGAAACCCCTCGCGAGAAGCGCCGCCTCGCAACGCGGCGGACGATCGAGCATGAATTAGAGACGATCCGGTATTCCCTGACAACGCCCGCGGGCCGACGATGCGCACCCTCGCCACTCATCACCGGAGCAACCCAGTGAGCACCATCGCTTTCCGCACGTTGAACGGCTCGACCGTCAAGCTCGACCGAGCCGCGATCGAGGCCGCGCTCGACGCCGAGGTCCTCTTCTCCGACTCCGCCGGCTACGAGGACGCGCGCGCGATCTGGAATGCGATGATCGAGCGCCGCCCGGCCGCGATCGTGCGCGTCACGACCGAGGCCGACGTGCTCAACGCGGTCGAGTTCGCGCGCGCGAACGGCGTGCGGCTCGCGGTCAAAGGCGGCGGCCACAACATCGCGGGCAGCGCGCTCGCCGACGGCGGGCTCGTGATCGACTTCAGCAGGATGCGCAACGTCGAGGTCGACCCCGCCGCGCGCACCGCGCGCGTCGAGCCCGGCGCGACGCTCGCGGACGTCGACCGCGCGACGCAGCAGCACGGCCTCGCCGTGCCGACCGGCATCAACTCGACGACGGGCATCGCGGGCCTCGCGCTCGGCGGCGGCTTCGGCTGGACGACGCGCAAGCTCGGTCTCACGATCGACAACCTGCGTTCCGCGCGGATCGTGACCGCCGAGGGCGAGATCTGGCAGGTCGACCGCGAGCGGCATCCGGACCTCTTCTGGGCGATCCGGGGCGGCGGCGGCAACTTCGGCGTCGTGACGGAGTTCGAGTTCGCGCTGCACCCGATCGGCCCCGAGGTCGTCGCGGGCATGGTCGTGCATCCGTTCGCGGACCTCGCCTCGGTGGTCAAGCAGTACCAGAGCGCGGTCGCGCGCGCGTCCGAGGACCTCACGTGCTGGGTCGTCGTGCGCAAGGCGCCGCCGCTGCCGTTCCTGCCGAGCGAGTGGCACGGCAAGGAGGTCGTGGTGCTCGCGATGTGTCACGTCGGCCCACGGGCCGAAGCCGAGGCGGCGACGGCCGAGCTCCGCAAGATCGGCAAGCCGATCGCCGACGTCGTGGGACCGATGCCGTTCGTGAGCTGGCAGGCCGCGTTCGACCCGTTGCTCACGCCCGGCGCGCGCAACTACTGGAAGAGCCACGACGTCGCGTCGTTCGGCGACGAGGCGATCGAGATCATCCGCGACGCGGTCGCGAGCCTGCCGACGGAGGAATGCGAGGTGTTCCTCGCGCACGTCGGCGGCGCGATGACGCGCGTGCCGACCGCTGCGACCGCGTGGCCGAATCGCGCCGCGCACTTCGTCGTGAACGTGCACACCCGCTGGCGCGACGCGACCGACGACGAGCGCTGCCGCGCCTGGGCGCGCCGGTTCTACGACCGGCTCGTGCCGCACGCGATGGGGACGCTCTACGTGAACTTCATTCCGGAGGGCGACGAGGCGCGCGTGGCGGACGCGTACGGCCCCAACTACGAGCGGCTCGCGACGATCAAGCGCCGCTTCGACCCGGCGAACCTGTTCCGCGCGAACCAGAACATCGTGCCGCGCTAACGGCCCGCGTCACTCGGTGCGCGGCGCCTTCAGGGTCTGCCCGTTCTGATGCAGCGTGAGCGCCGTCACCTTGCCGGCGCCGTCGCGCTCGAAGTCGAGCTGCGCGTCGACGATCTTGTAGAAGAAATGATCGGGCTTGTCCGCATAGATCGGCAAAGCGGGCTGGCCCGTGAGTTGCGCGCTCAGCTGGTCGGCGCCCCTTGCGATCGTGAACACGACCTGGGGCGTCAACTGATACTTACCGACGTAGGCGTCGAGCTGCTCCGGCGTCAGAGCGAGTTGCCGGATCGGCGCGACGGGCTTCCCGTCCGCGCCCAGGCGGTCGGCGTGGAGGTTCTGGCCGTTCTGGTGCAGCGTGAGGCCGCTGATCTTGTCGTCCGCGTCCCGCTCGAACGCGAACTGCGCGTCGACGACCTTGGAAAAGAACTTGTCGGCGTCGTACGCGTACACCGGTAACGCGTTCTGGCCGGTGAGCTGCACGTCGATCGTGTCACCGTCGCGCGTGACGGTGAAGACCGCTTGCGGCGTGAGCGCGTAACGGCCCACGAGCTCGTCGAGCTTGCCCGGGGCGAGCGTGATCTCCTTCCGGGTCTCGGGCAGCGGGTCGGACGCGTTCAAGAGATGGAAGCCAATCTGGTCGACGGAACGCGCGCCTTGGTTAGACAGGATCACGACGCCGCGCCGGCCGTCGTCCGTGAAGCCCGCGAAGCTCATGAAACCGCCCGTGCCGCCGTTGTGCCAGTGACCGCCGCCCGTCGGCGTCGTGATCCAGGCGAGGCCGATGCGCATCTTGCCGTCCGGCGTCATGTTCACGCGCGGCTCGTGAGCCATGGCCATCGCGCGGCTCAGTGAGCTCGCGGAAGTCTGGGCCGAGGCCGCCATGTTCGCGCGCACATACGCCAGCATGTCGGTCGCGGTGCTGTTGATGGCGCCCGCGCCCGCGAAGGCTCGCAGCGCCCAATGAGACACCGGCATGCCGGCGGCGCCGTAGCCCTGGGCCGCGCGCGGCTTGAGCACCTCGGTGAGCACGGTGTCCGTGCTCGTCATGCCGAGCGGGACGAAGATCCTCGCTTTCACGAGATCCCGATACGACATGCCCGTCTCGCGGCCGAGAATCTCGCCGAGCATCCCGAAGCCGAAATTCGAATACTCGTAGGCGGCGCCCGGCGGGCGAGCGGGCTTCACGGTGCTCACGGCCTCCCAGAGCTTCGCGTCGTCGAAGTCGGCGTACGGGTCGGCCGGGTCGGCGGGCGTGAAGTTCGCGGGCATCCTCGGCAAGCCCGAGTACTGCTTCGCGACGTCTTCGAGCTCGATCGGCCGCGGGCCGACCTGCGCCAGCGTCACACCCTCGGGCAAGTACTTCTGCACGGGATCCGCGAGGTTCACCTTGCCGGCGACGACCTCCTCGGCGAGCAACGTCGCCGTGAAGGTCTTCGTGATCGAGCCGATCTCGTAGACGGTGCTCGCGTCCGGCGCCTTCGCGGTTTCCTTCGACGCCACGCCGAAGCCGCGCACCACCGTGTCCTTGCCGTCGATATAGCCGACGACCATGCCGACGAACTGCCCGCTCCGGACTGCTTGCTCGATGTAGCTCGCCGTATCGGACGGCAGCTCGGCCGCCGACGCACCCATTGCGACGACCAGAGCGACGACCGGGGCCGTTCCTAGTCCTCGCTTGCGCATGCAGAGTCCTCCGGGTCGATTCGCAGCCGATTCTACACGGGCCGCTGCGGCCGCTCGGGCATCGAGAATCCTCGACCGCTCTTGACGGATCCCCGGCCGTCAGGCACTAAAGACCATCGCGCGCCGTTCTCGACGCCTCGCCTCGGCGGCCCGCGCATGTTGGTTCAAAGGGGACTTTATGACGATCGGTATCTCGCGGCCCGGCGCAGTCGCGCTCGCACTCGGGCTTTCGGCGCTCGCGCTTGCAAGCGGGCTCTCGGCCCCCGCGGTCGCGCAGCAAGCGCATCCCGACTTCAGCGGGCTGTACTTCCCCGCCGTCGGCCCCGGCATGCGGACGCAGACGCCGAACCCACTGCCGTACAACGACGCCGCGAAGAAGCTGCTCGCCGACTACGAGAAGCATTTCACGCTCGACGACGATCCCGGCCGCTACTGCATTTGGCCCGGCATGCCGCGCGCCGTCTGGGGCGCGCCGTTCACGGTCGAGATCAAGCAGCGCCCGGAGGATGTGTCGATCTACTGGGAAGGCTACGGCATGTACCGGAAGATCTACATGGCCGACCGCAACCCGCCGAAGCAGCTCGTGCCCTCCGCGATGGGCCATTCGGTCGCGCGCTGGGAAGGCGACGCGCTCGTTGTCGAGACGGACAAGCTCAAGCCCTACCCGTACATGACGAGGATGGCGACGTCCTCGGCCGCACACGTCGTCGAGCGACTGCACCTCGAGGAGCGGACGGCTGCGAACGGCCAGAAGGCCAAGTACCTCGTCGACGAGCTCACGCTCACGGATCCGAAGGTCTACACGGAGCCCGTCAAGGTCAAGGCGACGCTGCAGCTGCGCCCCGACCTCTCGCTGATCGAATACACGTGCACGGACACGCTCTGGGACGACTACCTCTCGCAACGCGGGCTCACGCTTCCGGACCTCGATGCGTTGCCGGGCGGAGGCAAGGAGTAATTGCCATGAAACGCACGCTGACCGCTTTGCTCGCCGCAATGTTCGCCGCGCTCGCGCTGCCGGCCGCGGCGCACCACTCGTTCGCGGTTTACGACATGACGCAGAACATCGAGTTCAAGGGCGTCGTCGAGTCGCTGAAGTTCCGCAATCCGCACATGGCGATGACTCTCACGCACAAGAAGCCCGACGGCACGACCGAGACGATCAACTTCGTCGAAGGCGCACCGGCGAACATGCTCGTGCGGATGGGCCTCGACCCCGCGGTCATCGCGCCGGGACAGGAGATCACCGCGATCGGCGCGCCGCGCAAGGACGATCCGAGCTCCTATTTCCTAAAGGCGATCGTGCTCAAGGACGGCACGCGCTTCCAAAGCATCGGGCCCTAGTCGCGACACCGATCGGGCGCGCCGCCTCGAGTCGGCCGCGTGATCGGTAGTCATGCTGCTCGTCACCCTCGTCGACACCTCCGACAGCGTCGCGGTCACGCGGAGCCGCCTCGCGAAGGTGGAGCTGCTCGTCGCGTGCTTGCGCGGGCTCGCCGCGGGCGAGCGCGAGACCGCGGTCGCGTGGCTCGCAGGCGCGTTGCCGGGCAAACGGCTCGGGCTCGGGCCCGCGGCGATCCACGGCCTGCGCGGCGTCCCGGCCGCGGCCGACGCGACGCTCACGATCGCGGCGACGCGCGTGCGGCTCGACAGCCTCGCGGAGGTGGCCGGGAAAGGCAGCGCGCAGCGGCGCCGCGAGATCCTCGCGGCGCTGCTCCGCGACGCGACCGAGCGCGAGCAGAGCTTCCTCGCGCGGCTGCTCGTCGGCGAGCTGCGCCAAGGCGCGCTCGAGGGCGTGATGGCCGACGCGATCGCCGCGGCCGCCGGGCTGCCGGCCCCGGACGTCCGCCGCGCGATCATGCTCGCGGGTGCCGTCGCGCCCGTCGCCGCCGCAGCGCTCGCAGAAGGGTCGGCCGGGCTCGCGCGCTTCAAGCTCGAGCTGTTCGAGCCCGTGAGCCCGATGCTCGCGAGCCCGACCGAGGACGTCGCGAGCGCGCTCGCCGCGCTCGGAACCGCCGCGTTCGAATACAAGCTCGACGGCGCGCGAGTGCAGGTCCACAAGCGCGACGCGGACGTGAAGATCTACTCGCGTACCGGCCGCGACGTGACGTTCAGCCTCCCGGAGATCGCGGTGGAGATCGCGTCGCTCGACGCGCGCAGCCTGATCCTCGACGGAGAAGTGATCGCGCTCGAGCCGACAGGCCGCCCTCGCCCCTTCCAGGACACGATGCGGCGCTTCGGCCGCAAGCTCGAGATCGAGGACACGCTGGCGGAGATCCCGCTGTCGCTCTACTGCTTCGACTGTCTGCACGCCGACGGCGAGGACCTGATCGATCGGCCAACCGAGGAGCGCGTCGCGGCGCTCGTCCGGCACGTGCGGCCGCGTACGATCGTGCCGCGGCTCGTAACGCGTGAACCGGCTGCCGGCGAAGCGTTCCTCGCAGCGGCGCTCGGCTTGGGCCACGAGGGGCTCATGGCGAAGTCCCTGTCCGCGTCCTACGAGGCCGGCAGCCGCGGTGCCGCGTGGCTCAAGATCAAGGTGGCGCACACGCTCGACCTCGTCGTGCTCGCGGCCGAATGGGGCAGCGGCCGGCGCCGCGGCTGGCTCAGCAACCTGCATCTCGGTGCGCGCGGCGACGACGGGTTCGTGATGCTCGGCAAGACGTTCAAGGGGCTCACCGACGAGACGCTCGCGTGGCAAACCGAACGCCTCAAGGCGCTCGCGCTCGATCTCGACGCGGCCAACTACGTCGTGCACGTGGAACCGAAACTCGTCGTCGAGATCGCGTTCAACGAGCTCCAGGCAAGCCGGCGTTATCCGGGCGGGTTCGCCCTGCGCTTCGCGCGCGTCGTCCGCTATCGCGACGACAAGACGGCTCAGGAAGCAGACACGATCGAGACGGTGCGCGCGATCGCGGCCGGGCAGCGGCGCAGCGGAGAGTCGGAGCCCTGAGCCTTCTCGCACGCAGTCGCGAAGTGTCGGCCCGCGTCGATGCCGTATAACTCCACCGTACCCATTTACGCAAATGCGGCGGCGTGTGGCCGCTGACCTGCCGCGTTAGGCGGCATTGGACGCCGCGACCATCACCGGTACTCTGACGCGATGCGACCTCTTCGGTATTCCATCAACGTCACATTGGACGGGTGCTGCGATCATCGTGAAGTGTTCGCGGACGAAGACTTGCATCGTCACGCGGTCGAGAACCTCGTCCGGGCCGATGCGCTCCTCTTTGGCCGGGTGACCTACGAAATGATGGAGGCAGCGTTTCGGTCGCCGGCGCGGACGGGAGCGAGGCCCGATTGGATGGAACCGTTCGCCCGGACGATCGACGCGGCAAAGAAGTTCGTCGTGTCGAGCACCTTGAAGCGGGTCGATTGGAACGCGGAGCTCGTGCGCGGGGATCTGGGGAGGGCCGTTCAGCAGCTCAAGCAGGAATCGGGTAAGGGACTGCTCCTGGGAGGCGTGAAGCTCCCGCTGGCGTTGGCGGAGCTTGGACTGATCGATGAGTACGAGTTCGTGGTGCAGCCGAGGCTGGCGGGCCATGGCCCCACTTTATTCGCGGGACTATCGAAGCGTGTCGACTTGAAGCTCGTGGGCCGGCTGGAGTTTGGCTCGGGGGCGGTGTCGATGCGTTATGAGCCGAGACGCTAAATGGCTCGCCAAGTCGTCTTCACACCCAAGGCTGCACGGCCACCGGCAACGTACAGCCAAGCGGTAAAGGCCGCGGGCTTGGTCTTCGAATCGGGCACAGCCCCCACCGACCCGTCAGGGCGCCAAGCCGCCCGTTCGTGTTCCGGGGCTGAAGATTTCGATTGCGGCCATCGCCGAAGCTTAGCTAGAGCCCCCAGGCGTTCAGCAGCGTGTCGTTGTACATGATGAACCGGCCGAAGTAGATCACGCCGAACCAGAGCAGCAGCGACAGGGCGCCGACGAGTTTCGCGCTGAGCGGCGCCGAGCCGTCCGGCGCGGTCGCGTTCGCAGCGCGCGCGATCCCGAAGACGTAGAACACTAGCAGGTTCACGCCCGCGACCAGGATCAACGACATCTTGATCAGGAACGCGAGGTTGCCGAGGTACTCCTTCGGGCCGCCGACCGGGTTGCCGGCCACGAAGATGAAGCCCGTGATCATGTTGAGCGCGAGACCGACGACGCCGATCGGCACGAAGCGCTCGAGCGAGGCGATCGGTATGCCCTTGCCGACGCCGAGCATCCGCACGTCGACGAGCCCGACCGTGCCGATGATCGCGAACATTCCGAAGAAATGCAGGATCTCGCAGACCGGCCAGACCCAATCGTGCGTCGCGACGTAGTTGTCGAGGCCGGTCTTGAGCATCAGGTTCGAAATCGTGTCCATCATCGTGCGATCTCCGTCATAGCGTTCGCGACGTGCGCGACGCAGCGGTCACGGTTCTCACTCCAGCCCGAGCCACTTCGCGACGAAGTGCGGATATTCGGTGAGCCTGCCGGCAACGATCGCCATGGACCAGAAGACGATCGACGCGATCGCGAAGCGCTTCGCTTCCGCCGGTACGCCGGTGCCGTTCACCACGAGAGGGTTGTCGAACACGCGCACCTTCGTGAGCTCGAGGTTGATCATCGCGCACACGATCATCGTGATCTTCACGCCGAACATCCAATTGTGGATGTCGTTGGAGAGATTCGCGGCGAGCAGCGACAGCCCGGAGAACGCGTTGATCGAAAACCCGAGGTACATCCACGGGTACAGCTGACGGAGCTTGTTGACCTGGATGTCGGGCACGAACCCGAGCAGGCGCAGCGCGACGACGGTGTTGATGCCGACGATGATCGCGAGACCCATCGCGTGCAGCGACAGGATCGTGGTGTACGCCCAGATCGAGGGCGACTCGCGGACCCAGACTGCGTACGCGCTGTTCTCGATGGCGTCGATCACGACAGTGCCCCGTCAGCGGCCGTGAGCGACCGCGCCCTTGAGGGCTGCCGGCTCGTCGGGGCGCTGCTCCTCGGCCGCATCGGCTTCGGGCGTCTCGGGGTTGAGCTTGAGCATCGATAGGACGCAGGCGGCGAGCAGCGAGCCGAGCGCCATGATCATTGCGACGGTCCGCAGCTCCAGATTCGCCTGGAACAGGAAGCCGGCGATGATCGGTGCGAGCACCGAGCCGCCGCGGCCGACGCCGACCGCGAAGCCCGTGCCGGAGGCGCGCACGTGGGTCGGGAACGCTTTTGCGAAGAGCGCGTACATGCCCGTGATCGCGCCGTTCGTGAAGAAACCGGCAACCGCGCAGATCAGCGACAGCCTAACGAGATCCGGCGGCGTGCGGCCGAACACAGTGACGGCGACCGTCGAGATCAACATCACGGCGATCGTGATCCTCTTGACGCTGTAGCGCATCGCGAGCAGCCCGACGATCGTGCCGCCGGTCGCACCGCCCACGTTCGTCCAGCTCAACACTTGACCAGCGGACGACGGCGCGAAGCCGAGATCGACGACGATCTTCGGTACCCACTTCACGATGAAATAGAACGTCGTGATGTGGAAGAAGTACGCGGCCGTCACGAGGACCGTGATCGCGATGAACGCGGGACCGAAGATGTCGCCCTGCGAGCGTTTTCTGACCGCGGCCGACACCACTGGCAGTGCCGTGATCGCGGCGTGGCCGAGTCGTTTGAGCGTGCGATTGATCTTTTCGAGCGCCCCTTGCGGCTGCTTGCGCGCGAGCCAATGCACGGACTCCGGCATCAGGAAGAACACGAGCGGAATGAAAACGAGGGTGACGGTGGCTCCGAACTCGAAGACGTAGCGCCATTCCGTGAGCGTCAGCGACGCCGACGTGATGAAGCCGCCAAGCGCCGCGCCGACCGGATAGCCGATCGACATGATCGCGACGCTGAGGTCACGCCGCTTCTTATTCGAGAACTCCGCGGCCACAGCGTTGATGGCTGCGAGCATGCCGCCGATGCCGAGACCCGTGATCACGCGCCACACGGCGAGGTCGCCGAGGCGCGCGTCGATCGGGTAGCCGAACAACGCCGCGACCGGCGTCACGAGCCAGCCGAGCACGCCGGTCGACTGGGTGACCATGAACATGCCGAGGGCCATGACGACGAGGCAGCCGAGCACGGTCGGCCTGCGGCCGATCTTGTCCGCAACACCGCCGAGGAACACGGAGCCGAGCGCCATGCCGACGAGCTCGGCCGACAGCACGAAGCCGAGCAGCGCCCGATCGATGTGCCACTCGGCCGCGATGCCGGGCGACGCGAAGCTGATCGAGAGAACGTCGAAGCCGTCCAGCGCGTTGAGCCCGATCGTGATCGCGATGATGACCAACTGGAGCGTGGCCATCGGCGCGCGAGCAATAGTGTCGCGCGGATCGTTGTTGTTCACTCTTCTCTTGCCCCCGTCGCCGTCTTGCGCAGCTTAGCGGGGGTGGAGCGTAGCATTTTCCGCATTGAGTGGCGCGGTAGAACGAATCTCAAGAAAGCCAACGTTGCTTTGCCGCGGGGCTCGGATACGGTATTTTCTCGGCCTCACGATCCGCCGGGTACGGAACATAATGATCACGCTTCTCAGAACAGCTCTTCTCGCGACCGCGCTCGCGGCGATCACGCTGCCTGCAGCCGCTCAATGGCCTGCATATCCGTCGCCGAACGTCCCGAAGAATCCGGACGGCAAACCGAACCTTAAAGCCCCTGCGCCGCGGGCGGCGGACGGGCATCCGGACCTCACGGGCCTCTGGGAGATCTACTTCCAGTCGATCGCTGCCGCGCCACCGCCCGGCCAAACCGGGCCGTCGCGGTCGCAGCAGAGCGCGGGCGACGGCGCCCAGCTCGGGCTCACGCCGTCGACGCCGCCGACGGACGCGAACGCGCCGCCGCGCGCGACCTTCTTCAACATCGGCGCGAACATCAAGCCGGACGGCGCGCCGTACCAGCCGTGGGCGAAAGAGCTGCGCGCGAAGCGCATGGCCGACAACAACAAGGACAACCCCGACGCGCACTGCCTACCGATGGGCCTGATGCAGCTCCACGGCCACCCGCAGCCGCGCAAGATCGTGCAGACGCCGCGCCTGATCGTGATCATGTACGAGGGCAATCAGGGTCTGCGTCAGATCTTCACCGACGGCCGCCCGCTGCCGAAGATCAACGACGACCTGCAGCCGTGGTGGTACGGCTATTCCGTTGGCCACTGGGAAGGCGACACGCTCGTCGTCGAGACCGTCGGCTTCCGCGACGACGTTTGGCTCGACGTGCAGGGCAGCCCGATGACCTCGAAGGGCAAGCTGACCGAGCGGTGGCGGCGGACCGACTACGGTCACCTCGAGATCGACGTCACGGTCGACGACCCCACCGCCTACACGAAGCCGTTCACCGTTCGCGTGAGCCACCAGCTCACGGTGGACCAAGAGCTGATCGAGTTCATTTGCAACGAGAACGAGCGATCTTCAGAGCACTACGATCGCTGAGATTGTGACGGTCGGCGCCGCAGAGACGGCGTCGGCGTGCGAAAATGAAACAGAGGAATCATCGGGAGCTAATGAGATGAGAGCATATTGGACGATCACCGCGGCGGGACTCGGCGCCCTGCTCCTGCTGCAAGGCCCGGCGACGGCGCACCATTCGTTCGCGGCCGAGTTCGACCGCCAACAGCCGATCACGATCACGGGCAGCGTCACTAAGGTCGAGTGGGAAAACCCCCACGCGCGCTTCTACGTCGACGCGAAGGACGAGAAGACGGGCGAGATCGCGAACTGGGACTTCGAGCTCGCGAGCCCGAACGGCCTGATGCGCCGCGGCTGGACGCGCAACTCGATGAAGATCGGCGACGTCGTGACGGTCACGGGCTTCAAGGCGAAGAACGCGCCGCACGTCGGCAACGCGAGCAGCGTCGTGCTCGCGACCGGCAAGAAGCTGTTCGCGGGCTCGTCGTCGGAGACCGAGGGTCCTCCGCAGACGGGGTCGCAGACACCGCCTTCGACGAACTAATAGCCGCCGTCGATCCCTCGCCGGCCCGAAGACAGAGCACGCGGCCGCGCCGAGCGCGGCCGCGCGTCAGAAAGCACGAGCGTTACGCACCTTGTGCACGCCGAGCCGCTTCGCGATTCTTTCCTTCAGATAACCGAAGCTCAGCCGATCGCGCCACGAGCCCCAGCCGTAGTGGAAGCCGTGCGTGATCCCGCTGTTGACGTAGAACTTCCGCTCGCGTCGGCCATGCACGCGCCGCGGGCTGAACACGGGTTTCTGCGTGAGCCTCACGCCCTCGTAGCGGCTCTGATTCTTGAAGAAGATCCCGCTTAGGTACCAAGGGCCCGTCGCGAGACAGACGTCGGTCGATTCGGCCGCGTGCGGCGGATGCTGCTGCAGGTCGTCGAGCACGTCGCGCCAGAGAGGGTGACCGGGCAGCGACGCGAACACGTAGTTCGCGACCTGATTCGTGGGATCTCCGTACGCGACGTCGTACTCGAGCGAGAGCACGAGCTGCGCGTCGCCGTAGTCGTAGGGCCGCACGAACTCGTAGTCGAGGTCGCAGTAGAGCCCGCCGATGTCGTGCATCAATAGATAGCGGAACACGTCGATCCGCATGATGTGCCGGTTCATCCCCGCGAACACGGGATAGAAGCGCGCGTGTTTCGTGCGCACGTAGTCGTCGATCTGGGCGTCGGTCCAGAGCCGGTGCTCCCAGCCCTTGTGGTACCGCTGCACGGAGGCCACGGCTTCCCGCCATCGTGCGGGCACGTGCTCGGTCTTCCAGAGCTGGTGAACGATCCGCGGAATCTGCATGCGCTGAAGTTCCTTACGACGCGCCGAGTCTCGCGCGCGTGCTCGAGCGCGTCAAACGTGGCCCGCCTCACGACCGGCCGCTATAGTAGCGCGCAATACAAACCGGGCGGCCGCGGCACATGTCGGGCAGAACGTACAAAGCAAAGTGCTTTTGCGGCGCGGTCGAGCTCGTCGCTACGGGCGCGCCGCTGCTGATGGCGTACTGTCATTGCGAATCGTGCCGGCGCTGGTCCGCGAGCCCGGTCAGCTCGTTCGTGCGCTGGAACCTCGACGCGGTCAAGATCGCCGCGGGCGCGGAGCACGTCGCGACGTTCGCGAAGACGCCGCGCTCCACGCGCAAGTGGTGCGCGCGTTGCGGCGGACATCTGCTGCTCGAGCACGCGGACGCGCGCGTCGTCGACATCTTCGCGGCCGCGCTGCCGGGGCTCGAGTTCAAGCCGCGCGAGCACTTCCACTACCAAGAGGCCGTGCTGCGGATCGTCGACTCGCTGCCGAAGAACAAGGACCTCGCGCGGGCGGCGGGCGGGTCCGGAGTCCTTCTCCCGTCCTAGCCGAAGCGAGCGCGGCCGCTCTCCGCGGCGGAGAGCGAACCGAGCTCAGGTCCGAAGGCGATCGATCTCGTCGCGCAACGCCGTCGATTTGTCGGTCGCGATCCGTTCGAGCACGCGCACGCGCTCCTCGAGCTTCGCGATCGTCGCGTCGCGCGCTGCGACCGTGGCCTTGAGCTCGGCAAGACCGTTCGTCTGCGGCCATTCGCCACGCCGGGCCGCGCGCTTGTCCAACGGGTAGCCGTGGCGCGCCCGGATCCACGTCGTGACCACGCCGGCCAGAATCGCCGAGATCGGA
>Ga0307497_10000147_pt1 | contig 15232 bp, 12 predicted proteins | sample 10_S_MG_FD_201366 | JGI IMG/M metagenome (GOLD analysis project Ga0307497, IMG submission 201366) | Soil microbial communities from Populus trichocarpa stands in riparian zone in the Pacific Northwest, United States - 10_S | ecosystem: Environmental > Terrestrial > Soil > Riparian zone > Trees...
CCCCGGAGCGAACGATCTCGTCGCCTCAACCATCTCGTGATCGGCGTCCTCGTCTCCGGTCGCGGCACGAACCTCCAGGCGCTCCTCGACTCCGGTCTTCCCGTCGCAGGCGTGATCTCGTCGAAGCACGGCGTCGAGGCTCTCGGTCGGGCGGAGCGCTCGGGCGTCGACCACGCGGTGTTCGAGCTCGAGGACTATGCCGACCGCGACCGGCGCGACGCCGCGATGGCCGACTGGCTCGCCGTGCGCGGCGTCACGGTCGTCGCGCTCGCCGGCTTCATGTGGCTCCTGCGACCCGTCTTCCTCGACCGTTTCCCGGGCCGGATCGTGAACACGCACCCGGCGCTCCTCCCCGCCTTCCCCGGCGCCCACGCGGTCGAGGACGCCCTCGCTTACGGCGCTCATTGGACCGGCGCCACGGTCCACTTCGTCGACGAGGGCCTGGACAGCGGCGAGATCATCCTTCAAGAGCCGGTCCCGATTGCCGACGACGAGACCGTGGAGAGCCTGCGCACGAAGATCCAGGCGGTCGAGCACCGCCTGCTCCCGACGGCCTGCCGGCTGCTGCTTGATGGGAGAGTGCAGCGGTCCGTGGGAAGCCGTAGAGTCTTGATCCGATCATGAGTCGCCGCGCTCTCATCTCCGTGTACGACAAGACCGGCCTCGAGGTCTTCGCAACCGGCCTCGCGCAGCTGGGCTTCGAGCTCGTCGCGAGCGGCGGCACGGCCGAGCACCTGCGCAAGCACAACCTCGCGGTGACGACGGTCGAGGAGGTCACCGAGACCCCGGAGTTGCTCGGCGGCCAGGTGAAGACGATGCACCCGGCGATCCACGCGGGCATCCTCGCCCGGCGCGAGCGCCAGGACGACGTCGCCTCGCTCGAGGAGCACGCGATCCAGCCGTTCGACCTCGTCTGCGTGAACTTCTACCCGTTCGCCAAGGTCGTCTCGCGCTACGGCGTCCGCGAGGAGGACGCCGTCGAGATGATCGACATCGGCGGCCCCTCGATCGTGCGCGGCGCCGCGAAGAACTTCCAGCACGTCGCCGTCATCTGCCGGCCCGACCAGTACGGGTTCGTGCTCGACGAGCTGCGCGAGCACAGCGACCTGAGCCCCGACACCCGCAGGCAGCTCGCCGCCGAGGCCTTCGCGGCGACCGCCTCGTACGAGGCCTCGATCGCGGGCTGGTTCGCCGACCGCGAGTCGTTCCCGGAGCGCCTCGTGCCGACCTTCGTGAAGGTGCTCGACCTGCCCTACGGCGAGAACCCGCACCAGCGCGCGGCCTTCTACGCCGAGGAGCACACGCGCCGGCACCTGCTCTCGCGCGTCGAGCAGCTGCACGGGCCCGAGCTCTCGTTCAACAACCTGAACGACCTCTCCGCGGCGCGCACCATCATCGACGAGTTCACCCTGCCGGCCTGTGTCATCGTCAAGCACGCGAACCCCTGCGGGGTGTCCGTGGGCGCGTCGCCCGAGGAGGCCTACATCCGTGCGCTCGGCTCCGACCCGACCTCGGCGTTCGGCGGCGTGGTGATCCTCAACCGGCCCGTGAACCCCGAGCTCGGCGGGCTGCTCGCCGACCAGTTCGTCGAGGTCCTCTTCGCGCCCGCGTATGCGCAGAAGGCGATCGACGCGCTGCGCGAGAAGAAGAACACGCGCGTGCTCACGCACTACGAGCGGCGGCGCGGCGACCCGGATGAGAAGGACTACCGCCGTGTGCTCGGCGGCCTCCTCGTGCAGGACCGCGACTTCGGTATCGAGGACCGCTCCGCCATGGAGGTCGTGTGCGGCGAGGTCGACGAGGAGGCCTGGGGCGACCTGCTCTTCGCCTGGAAGGTCGTCAAGCACGTCGTCTCGAACGCGGTCGTCATCACGAAGAACCTGCAGACGATCGGGATCGGCGCCGGCCAGTCCAGCCGCGTCGACTCGGTCAAGATCGCCCTCGAGAAGGCGCAGTCGAACGGGCACGGTCTCGTCGGCGCCTCGATCGCCTCGGATGCGTTCTTCCCCTTCCCGGACGGCGTGCAGGTCGCGCTCGACGCCGGTGCGACGAGCGTGATCCAGCCCGGCGGGTCGAAGCGTGACCGTGAGGTCATCGAGGCCGTTCGCAGCGCGGGCGCCTCCATGGTGTTCACGCACCGGCGGCACTTCCGCCACTGAGCGTTTCCTGTGAACACAGGCGCAGTGGTTGCGCCTTGCTCTAGACTGACGCTATTCCCCTCGGAGGGGAGTATCCCGACTCGGGCTCCATCGTCAAGACGGCCGAAACGGCCCGGTGGAGCCGGCCCATTGGGTGAGGGAGAGACCTCCAGGACATCCGATCCAAGGAGGTTCGTCCCGTGTCCAACTTCTCGACCCAGCTCCGTACCTGGCTCCTTCTCGGCGCGCTGTCGGGCCTGCTCGTCGCCATCGGCGCGGTCATCGGCGGCGGCGCACTCCCGCTCTTCGTGCTGCTCGCGGTGCTCATGAACATGGGCGCTTACTGGTTCTCCGACAAGCTCGCGCTCAGGTCGAGCGGCGCGCAGCCGCTCAGCCAGGCGGACGCGCCGGAGCTCTACCAGGACATCTCCGAGCTCGCCGGCCGCGCGGGCCTGCCGATGCCGCGCGTCTTCCTGATCCCGTCCGACCAGCCGAACGCGTTCGCGACCGGCCGCAACAAGAAGCACGCCGCCGTCGCGGTCACGCGCGGCCTGCTGACGCTGATGCCGCGCGACCAGGTGCGCGGCGTGCTCGCGCACGAGCTCTCGCACGTGAAGAACCACGACATCCTCGTGTCGTCGATCGCGGCGACGCTCGGCGCGGTCGTCGTCTGGATCGCGCACATGCTGCAGTTCTCCATGCTCTTCGGCGGCGGCGACGACGACGGGAACCCGCTCGCGACGATCGCGACGATCATCCTCGCGCCGATCGCGGCGATGCTCGTCCAGCTCGGCATCTCGCGGCAGCGCGAGTACCTGGCGGACGCGACGGGCGCGAAGCTCCTCGGCGACCCGGAGCCGCTTGCCCAGGCGCTCGAGAGCCTCGAGCGCGCGACGCAGGCGATCCCGATGCAGGCGAACCCGGCCACCGCGTCGCTCTACATCGCCGACCCGATGAAGGCGTTCAAGGGGCAGGGGATGTCGAAGCTCTTCTCGACGCACCCGCCGCTCGAGGAGCGGGTCCGGCGGCTGCGCGCGATGCGCTCGTACTACTAGCGCGAGATACTCGGCGCCGTGGACGAGGAAGCGGTTGCGCGCGAGCTCGTCGAGGCTCACCTGCGCCGAAGGACGCGGGAGACGTTGGCGATCGCCGGGGTCCTGCTCGTGCCGACGCTGGGCGCCTGCGTCGTCTGGGTGCGCGGAGTCGACTCGGCGGACGCGCTGGCGCGGAACGGCGTTCGCACGCCCGCGCGGGTCGAGCATGCGCGGAACTCAGCCCCACGCGACTTGTTGCCGGGCTGGCTCCGCGTGAGCTACACCACGCCGGGCCGCCTCGAGGGCAACGTCCTCGTCTGGGTCATTCCGAAGACGCACTACCACCGGGGAGACACCGTCACGGTGGCTTATGACCCACGTGATCTCCGGCGCGCGGTGGTGGCCGACAACCCCGAGCCCGGACCACTCACGACTTGGACATTCATCGGGTTCATCATCCTCGCGATCGGCGTCGGGCTCGTCCTCGTGCAGCGCGCGAGGCACATCAGGGCCGTCCGTCGCGCGCTCGCAGCCACGCCGTCTGCACAGGAGGTATGGACGAAGCTGCGCCGGCGGAGTCCGTTCTACGAGACGCGACGGATTTCCATCGGCAGCTCGACCTTCTCGGCATTCAGTAAGAAGGACTGGCACCTCGCGGACGAGCAGCCGCACAGGGCGCTCGTCTTCGAGGGCAGGAAGGGCTGCGTGATTGTCGACGTCGCAAGCGGGTCCGTCGCGACCTCGGGCGGCGACTAGGCTTCGCGAAGGATGGCGCCCGAGTACCCGACTGTGCTCGACCTCGTCGGCGACACGCCGCTCGTCCGGCTGCAGCGGATCGTCCCCGAGGGCGCCGCGACCGTGCTCGCGAAGCTCGAGTACCTGAACCCCGGCGGCTCGGTCAAGGACCGCATCGGGCTGCGCATGATCGAGGCGGCCGAGCGCGAGAGCCTCCTCAAGCCGGGCGGGACGATCGTCGAGCCCACCTCCGGGAACACCGGTGTCGGCCTCGCCATCGCGGCTGCGCTCAAGGGCTATCGCTGCATCTTCGTGATGCCGGACAAGATGAGCCAGGAGAAGATCTCGCTCCTGCGCGCCTACGGCGCCGAGGTCGTCATCTGCCCGACCGCGGTCGCGCCCGACGACCCCGAGAGCTACTACTCGGTCTCCGACCGGCTCGCCCGCGAGATCCCGGGCGCCTACAAGCCGAACCAGTACGCGAACCCCGCGAACCCGCAGGCGCACTACGAGACCACCGGCCCGGAGATCTGGGAGCAGACCGGCGGCGAGGTCGACGCGGTCGTCATCTCGGTCGGCACCGGCGGGACGATCTCCGGCTCCGCCCGGTACCTGAAGGAGCAGAACCCCGAGCTGCGCATCGTCGGCGCCGATCCGGAGGGGTCGATCTACACCGATCCCGACAACCCGCGCCCCTACCTCGTCGAGGGCATCGGCGAGGACTTCTGGCCCGAGACCTTCGATCCGAGCCTCGTCGACGACTACGTGATGGTGTCCGACCGGGACTCCTTCCAGACGGCACGGCGCCTCGCCCGTGAGGAGGGGCTCCTCGTCGGCGGTTCCGGCGGCACCGCCGTCCATGCGGCGATCGAGGTCGCGAAGCAGCTCGGCGACGGCAAGACCGTCGTGACGATCGTCCCTGACGGCGGCCGCGCCTACCTCTCGAAGTTCTACGACGACAACTGGATGCGCGAGTACGGCTTCCTCGAGCGCGGCGGGCCGGCGCCGACGGTGGGCGAGCTCCTCGCCGTGAAGCGCGCCGAGCAGGGCCTCCCCGACTTCGTCGTCTGCGAGACCGGACAGACGCTCGCCGAGGCGATCGACCTCATGCAGCGCTACTCGATCTCGCAGCTCGCCGTCGTGTCCGCGAGCCCGCCGCGCTCGCTCGACGACGTCGTCGGCTCGCTCAACGAGCGCGGGCTCCTCGAGCGGGTGTTCCGCGACCCGGCGGCGCTCCAGCAGACGGTGGCCGACTCCATGGGACCGCCGCTCCAGGCGGTCGACGTCGACGAGTCCGTCGAGCGCGTCTTCGACGACCTGAGCGGCAGCGCCGCCGCTGTCGTCGTCGCACGCGAAGGCGTGCCGGAAGGCGTCCTGACCCGCTCCGACCTGCTCGAGTACCTCGCGCACCACCGCGAAGGCGCCGCACACCGCTAACAAGACGTACGGGACCTGACCTTTCCGGGGGATGCAGGGTCCCCCGCGCCGGAGCCGATTACGTTCTGGTGAGCGCCCGTCCGGCTCGGGTCTTCCTTATCTGCGGCGGAGGAATCACCGCGGCGTACCTGCTCGTGCCCACAGCCGTGCAGTCCTGGACGTTCCGAACGGTCGCCCTGGCCTCCATCGCCGCGATCCTCGCCGGAGTCGTCGTCAACGCCCCGCGCCTCCGCCTGCCCTGGGTCCTCCTCGCCGCCGGGCAAACGTGCTTCTTCGTCGGTGACTCGCTCTTCGAGAGCCGACAGACACCGTCGATCGCGGACGTTTTCTACCTCGCCGGCTACCCGCTCATGTTCGCGGGCCTGACGATGGTGATGCGCGCGCGGACGCGGTCGCGGGACTTGTCCGCCGTGATCGACTCCTCCGTCGTCGCACTCGCCGCCGGGCTCCCCGCCTGGATCTTCCTGATGGCGCCCTACGTCCACGACGAGAGCTGGCAGAAGGCGGCCGTCCTCTCCGCCTACCCGCTCTGCGACGTCGTGCTGCTCGGCATCGCCGTCCGCTTCGCCTTCGGCGGCGCACGCCCGACCGGCGCCTACGCACTCCTCGGATCGAGCATCGCAGCGCTCCTCGTCGCCGACGTCCTCTACGACGTGGGCCAGCTCAACGACACCTACTCGAGCTGGATCGACCTCCCCTACCTCGCCGCGTACATCGCCATCGCCGCCGCCGCCCTCCTACCGTCCATGCGCGCGCTCACGACGCCCCGGCTGGAGGCGCTGAGCCTGCGCACTCCGCCCTGGCGGATCGGCCTCCTGGGCACGGCCGCCGCGAGCGCGCCGCTTCTCCTGCTCATCCAGCACGAGCGCGGAGGCCGTGAAGAAATAACGATGGTCGCCGCAGCCTCGGCAGCGCTTCTCCTGCTTGTCGTCGCACGCATGGGCGGTCTGATCGGGCGCCAGTCGCGCGCCGCCCAGCGCGAGCAGCACCTGCGGGCCGCGTTCGCGGAGCTATCCACCGCCGGCAGCCACGACCGTGTCTGCCAGGCCGCCGTCGACGCGGCCGTCGCGCTCGCCGGCGAGCACGGCGACGTCCGCGCAAGCCTGCTGCTCGGCTCGGGCATGGAACGGGTCGTCTTCTCCACAGCCGGACGCGTCAAGAACGACGCGTTCCGCGCCGCGTTCCCGCTCGCCCTCCGCGACGAGGCGCTCGGCGAGCTCGTCCTCGACAGCGAGACGCCGCTCCCGGCGGAGCTCGACGATGCCCTCCGGAACCTCGCCGCGCAGGTCGTGCTGGCGCTCGAGAGCATCGCCCGCACCGAGGACCTCGTGGAGGAGCGCAAGGAGCTCCAGACGGAGCTCGTCCGACAGGCGAACGAGGACACGGTCACCGGCCTCCCGAACCGGACGCACTTCCTCGAACGGGTCGAGTACGCGCTCGGCCGGCGCACTCCCGACGAGCCCGTCTCCGTGCTCATCGTCGACCTCGACGACTTCAAGATCGTGAACGACAGCCTCGGCCACGTAGCCGGCGACGAGCTGCTGCGCATGGTGTCGGGGCGTCTGCTCGGCTGCATCCGCGGCGGCGACACGTGCGCGCGGCTCGCCGGCGACGAGTGGGGCATCCTCCTCGAAGGACAGAACGTCGGCCCGACCGTCGTCGCCGGGCGCGTGATCAGCGCCCTCGAACGGCCCTTCGTCCTCCTCGGCCAGCACGACGTGTACGCGCACGCGAGCATCGGCACCGCCTACGCGCCGGCCGACGACATCGACGGCGCCGACCTCTTGCGGAACGCCGAGGTCGCGATGTTCCACGCGAAGGAGCGCGGCAAGGGCGGCTTCCAGGAGTTCGAGCCCGGTATGCGCGCCGCGGTCGCCGAGCGGCTCGCGCTGAAGGCAGAGCTCGAGCGGGCCGTCGCGGCGCAGGAGTTCCTCCTCCACTACCAGCCGATCGTGCTCCTCGACACGGCCGAGATCTGCGGGATCGAGGCGCTCGTGCGCTGGCAGCACCCCGAGCGCGGTCTCGTTCCGCCCTACCAGTTCATCCCGCTCGCCGAGGAGACGGGGCTGATCGTCCCGCTCGGGCGCTGGGTGCTCATCGAGGCGCTCCGACAGGCGTACGAGTGGCAGCAGGTCGTCACGACCTCGACCGGCGTGCCGCTCCTCGTCTCGGTGAACCTCTCGGGGCGCCAGCTCGACCACGACCAGCTCGTCGACGACGTGACCGCGGCGCTCGATCGCACCGGCATCGACCCGGCGAGCGTCATCCTCGAGATCACCGAGACGACGCTGATGGAGGACGTCGAGGCGGCGATCGAGCGGCTGCACGCGCTGAAGGCGCTCGGCGTTCAGATCGCGATCGACGACTTCGGCACCGGCTACTCGTCGCTGCAGTACCTGCGCCAGTTCCCGGCAGACATCATCAAGGTCGCGAAGCCGTTCGTCGACGGCGTCGTCGCGCGCGGATCGGACGAGTACCGGATCGCCGACGCGATCGTCCGGCTCGGCGAGACCTTCAACCTGCGCGCGCTGGCCGAGGGGATCGAGCTCCCCGAGCAGCGCGAGATGCTGCGCGAGCTCCGCTGCGAGCTCGGCCAGGGCTACCACTTCGCGAAGCCGCTACCGCCTGAGGGCGTCGAGGAGCTCCTGCGCGCCCAGGCGGGTGCGGAGGCAGTCGTCGTCTAGAGGCTCACGGCGCCGGCGGTCCGTTCGGCGGGAGGACGTGGCTGCGCTTGAGACCGACGTAGCGGAAGCCGAGCGGCTTCACGACGCCGCGCTCCACAAGCGCCCGCTCCGCTGACTCGCTCGCGACCGGTGCCAGGAACGGGAAGAGGCCGGGCCCCCACTCGAAGACGCGCTCCTCGAAGGAGAGGTGCGCCTCCCAGCGGAGCTCGTGGTGGGCGGGCACGTCGCCGAAGAGCTCGTTCTTCCACCAGTACGTGAAGCCGTCCAGGGTGCGCTGCACCTCAGGGCCCGCGCGCCCGGCCGCCGCGAGCGCGCGGCGCTGCAGGAAGAACCAGTCCGCGGTGGTCGAGTCGAGGAGGTCCCACGCGATCCCGCTCATGATGAGCACGGCGCCGCGTTCGACGAGGCGCGTGATCTGCGCGAGCGCGTCCATGATGTCGAAGTCGGCGCGCAGGGCGTCCTCGATCACCGCAGCCTGGATCGGCGGCGTCGTCGCGAGGTCGTAGCCCATCCCGATGACCGACTCCACGACCTCGCTGCTCGTTCCCGCAGCGAAGAGCACCCGCGCAGGGCGGGGGGGCAGCCGCGACAGTACAAAGTCCGTGAAGTCCGTCTGCGCATTCTGACCTCGCCTGCGGTCGGGGAAAACCCCTGCGTAGACTGGAGGCGTGGAGTTCGAGACACGCGCCATCCACGAAGGCCAGGAGCCGGACCCCGCGACAGGCGCCGTCATCGTCCCGATTTACCAGACGTCGACCTTCGCCCAGACCGCGGTCGGAGAGCACAAGGGCTACGACTACGCGCGCAGCGGGAACCCCACGCGCACGGCCCTCGAGACGTGCCTCGCCTCGCTCGAGGGTGCCGCGCACGGGCTCGCCTTCTCCTCCGGGCTCGGCGCCACGACGACGCTCATGCACCTCGTCGACCCTGGCGACCACGTCGTCTGCGTGAACGACGTCTACGGCGGCATCTACCGGATGTTCTCGAAGGTGTACGAGCCGAAGGGCTACCGCTTCGCGTACGCGACGCCTGGCGAGATCGCCGAGGCGATCGACGGGTCGACCCGGCTCGTCTGGCTCGAGTCGCCGACGAACCCGCTGATGAACGTCGTGGACATCGGCGCCGCGGCGGAGGCGGCGCACGCGGTCGGCGCGCTCGTGGTGGTCGACAACACCTTCGCGACGCCGTACCTGCAACGGCCGCTCGAGCTCGGCGCGGACATCGTCGTCCACTCGACGACGAAGTACCTCGGCGGCCACTCCGACGTCGTCGGCGGCTTCGTCGGCACGAACGACGCGGCGCTCGCCGAGCGGCTGCGCTTCCTCCAGAACGCGCTCGGCGCGGTGCCGGGCCCGTTCGACGCCTGGCTCGTGCTGCGTGGGCTGAAGACACTCGGCGTGCGGATGGACCGCCACTGCGCGAACGCCCGCCGGGTCGCGGCGTTCCTGGAGGGCCACCCGCTGGTCGAGCGAGTCCTCTACCCCGGGCTCCCGTCCCACCCGGGGCACGAGCTCGCGGCGCGGCAGATGAAGGACTTCGGCGGGATGATCTCGTTCCTCATGGCCTCCGAGGAGGAGGCGGTCGCCATGGTCGCGCGGACGAAGCTGTTCACGCTCGCGGAGAGCCTCGGCGGCGTCGAGAGCCTCATCGAGCATCCGGCGCGCATGACGCACGCCTCGACCGCCGAGGGGCCGTTCGCCTCGCCGGCGGAGCTCGTCCGGCTCTCGGTCGGCATCGAAGCCGCGGACGATCTCGTCGCGGATCTCGAGCAGGCGCTGGCCGAGTAGCACGGCCCCCTGGATCCGGCACAGAACCGGTGCAGTCTTGTGGGATTTCCGCGCGTAGGCTGTCGGCTGGGTGGGGGCGGTGGGACCCTTGTTGCCGCGAGTACCTAGAGCTTCCGTGTGCGCACCGCGGTTCCGTACGCGCAGATCTCGGTCCAGTTCCCGCCCATCTCCGAGGTGTCGAAGCGCATCGCGACGATCGCGTTCGCACCCTTCGCCTCGGCCTCCGCGACCATGCGGTCGATGACCTGCTGGCGGCTGTCGACGAGCGCCTTCGTCATGCCCTTGAGCTCGCCGCCGAGCATCGACTTGAAGCCGGCGCCGATCTGCGACCCGAGGTTGCGCGAGCGGACGGTGAGGCCGAACACCTCGCCGTAGACCTCGTTGATCTCGTAGCCGGGAATCTCGTTCGTCGTTGCGATCAGCATCGGGAGCTCCTTCGCGAAGAGGGTGGAACACGAAACCTAGAATGCGCTGCGTGCCCGAGCTAGTTCCAATCGACCTCCACTTCCGCGGCCTCGAGCGCGCGGTCGGCTGCTACCTGATCGAGACCGAGGCGGGGCTCGCGCTCCACGACTGCGGCCCCACCACGACGATCCCCGCACTGAAGGAGGGCCTCGCTGCCCGGGGGGTCGCACTTCAGGAGATCGACAACCTCCTGCTCTCGCACATCCACCTGGATCACGGGGGCGCGGCCGGGGCGCTCGTGCGCGAGCACCCGGGACTGCAGGTCTGGGTCTCCGAGATCGGAGCACCCCACCTGCTCGACCCGACGAGGCTCGAGCGCAGCGCCCGGCGGCTCTACGGCGACGACCTCGACTTCTGGTTCGGCGAGCTCGCTCCCGTCCCGGAGCGGAACGTCGCGGTCGTCGGCGACCACGTGCTCGGCCTCGACTGCTTCGCCACCCCCGGCCACGCCTCCCACCACGTGACGTACTTCGACCCCCGTGACGGCACCGCGTACACCGGCGATACCGCCGGCATCCGGATCCTGCCGGCGCGCTACGTCGCGCCGATCTCGCCGCCCCCGGACATCGACCTCGACGCGTGGCACCGCAGCCTCGATGCGATCGAGCTGCGCGGTCCCAAGCGACTCGCGCTCACCCACTTCGGCGTCGTCACCGACGTCTGGTCGCACCTCGAGCGCATGCGCCGCGAGCTCTTCCTCTGGGCGACCCGCGTCCGCGCCGGCAGCGACGAGGAGGAGTTCGTCGCGGCCGCATTCGAGTCCATCGAGGACGAGGACGACGAGACGAAGGCGGCGTTCGACAACACCGAGGCCTTCGCGCAGTCGTACCTCGGGCTGCGCCGCTACTGGGACAAGCTCGAGCAGAGGACTTCCAGCCAGGACGAACATTCCGGAGACCCGGATCAGACACGGAGCTGACTCCGAGTCATGCCCGGAAGGCGCCGGGGCGCGCGGCTGAACGCGCCATCGGCGGCGTAGACTTTCCCGCGCGCATGGTCGCCGATCCGCCTGCAGGCCCAGACCGCGCACGCCCGGCCGTTCGCCCCGCAGTGGCGCTCGCGGCCGTGCTCCTCCTCGCGGGCGCGGCGCTGCTCACCGAGTGGTGGCGGGGAACCGGCACCTCGGCAGCAGCCGTCGTCACCGGCGCAGCGCTCGGCAGTGCCGCCGTGCTCGCCGCGTCGCAGCTGCCGCGCCGCGGACCGCTGCCGTACGCACTGGTCGCAGCGATATTCATTGCAGCCTGGCTCGCGGTCGACCTTGCGCTCGGCTGGACCGGAGACCAAGACCCCCACCAGGTCTACCGCAGCGAGGGCCAGGCCCTCCTCGACGGACGCGCCCCACACGCCGAGTACCCGGCGGGCGCAATCCTCCTCTTCGCGCTCGAGACGGCGCTCGGCGGCGGGTCGCCCGTCGTCCCGAACGCCGTCGCGATGGCCCTGTGTGCCGTGTTCACGACGCTCATGCTCGCGCACGTCGACGACACGCGCGACGACTGGCTCTCTCTTGCCGCCGCGCTCTCACCGGCAGCGCTCTTCTTCGTCCTCTTCCGGTTCGACGCTGCCGCGACCGTGCTCGTCCCCGCCGGTCTCCTCGCGAGCATCCGGGGCCGCTGGGCGCTCGCGGGCATCGCGCTCGGAGCGGGAGCAGCCGTGAAATGGACGCCGGCGCTCGCCCTCGTGCCGCTGCTCGTGTGGCTCATCCGTCGCGACCGCCGGAGTGGGCTCGTGCTCGGCGGCGCCGCCCTCGCGTCGTTCGTGCTGCTGAACGTGCCGCTCTTCGTGCTCGATCCCGGCAGCATCCTGAGCCCTTACCGCCTGCAGTCGGGACGCGGCGTCACGGGCGAGTCCATCTGGGCGCTTCCGCTCGCCGCGCTCGGACGCCTCGACCGGACGCCCGCGTTCTGGGTCTCCGGCGTCGCTCCGCACTGGGTCGACACCCTCGCCGTCGGCGTCCAGCTCGTGCTCCTGATCGGGCTGTCCATCTGGGCGGCGCGAGCGCAGACGGTGCGATCCGCCGCCGCGGTCGCAGCGCTCGCGCCGGTGCTGCTGCTCCTTTCCAACAAGATCTTCAGCGCCCAGTTCCTCGTACCGATCGCGGCGTGCATCCTCTTCGCTGTCGCAGCGACTGCCGGGTCGCCGACCCTGCGGGTCTCGGTCGTGCTCCTACTCACGGTCGCCGCGGCAGCGGACGGGCTCGTCTATCCGTTCCGGCTCGGCAGCTTCTTCGACGACGTGTGGCCGGCGTCGCTCGTCTTCTTCGCGGCCGCCCTCGGCGCCGTGGCGTGCGCCGTCGTTTCGATTCGCGCCGACCGCGTCGCCCCGCTCGCACCGACATGAGGGCGGTGCTCGCGCTCGCGTTCGTGGCCCTAGCTGGAACGCTCGGATGGCGGCTCGCGATGCGCTCGGCGCTCTGCGAGGGGAGCCGCCGGTCCGCGCTCATCGTCGCGGCAGTCGTCGGCGCGTCGGCGGCGATCGTCCTCACCGAGACCGCGAGCGTGGTCGACGGGGTGCGACCGGCCGTCCTGTACCCGGCCTGGGGACTTGCGATCGTCGCGCTCGGCGCCGCAACGGGTCGTCCGCGCCGGCGGCCGCTACCTGGTGTTCCCGGCGACGCACCCGACCGCATGCTGGTCGCTGGTGCCGCGTTCGTCCTCGCCTCGATCGGCCTCGTCGCCCTCCTCGCGCCACCGAACACCGCCGACGTGCTCAGCTACCACCTTCCACGTGTGATGCATTGGGTGCAGGACGGGTCGGTGCGCGACTACCCGGCCCACGTCCTCCAGCAGCTGAAGGCGACACCGGGCGCCGAGGAGCTCGTCCTGCAGCTCGTCGTGCTCGCAGGCGACGACCGGCTCGTCAACCTCGTCCAGTGGGTCTCCCTCTGCCTCGTCGCGGTTGCGGCGTCGCTCGTGGCGCGCGAGCTGGAGGGCACCGGGCGCGCTCAGGTCGTCGCCGCCGCGCTGGCCGTCGCGGTGCCCTCAGCCATCGCGGAAGCGTCAGGAGCCAAGAACGACGTCGTCGCCTCCTTGTGGCTCGTCTCCATGGCGTTGCTCGTGCTCCAGTTCAGGCGCAGCCCGTCGACGGCCGGCGCGCTCGTGTTCGGGCTCGCGACGGGGCTGGCGCTGCTCACGAAGGAGACCGCGTACCTCTACGCCGCGCCGTTTGTCCTCTGGTTCGCCCTTCTCGCGCTGCGCGGCGGACGGAGGCCGGCGTTGAGCCGGATGGCGCTCGTCGGCGCGGCCGTCGTCCTCCTGAACGGCCCCTTCTGGACACGCAACCTCGTCACGTTCGGCTCGCCGTTCGGTCCCGCCGCCGAGCGCACGACGCAAGGGACGTTCCCCTACGCGAACGACCTCTTCACGCCGAGCGCGCTCGCCTCGGGACTGATCCGCAACGCCGCGCTCGAGCTGGCCCCGCCGTGGAAGGGAGGAGTGGACGCGATCGAAACGAGCGTGGCGCGTCTCCACCAGGTTATCGGCATCGACGAGAACGACACGCGCACGACCTGGCCCGGACAGACGTTCGCGCTCCCGCGGGGCGACGGGCAACGCTTCGAGGACCACGTCCCGAACGTGCTCCCCTTCCTGCTCGCGCTCCTCAGCGCCATCATCGTCCTCGTCCGTTACCGGCGCGGGCCGCTCTCCGCGTACGTCCTTTGCGTCGCTGCCGGAGCGATCCTCTTCAGCGTCGTCTTCCGCTGGCAGCCGTGGCACGGCCGACTGCACATCCCGCTCTTCGAGCTCTCCGCTCCCTTCGTCGCGGTAGCCCTCGTGCGCTCTGTCGGCGCCCGCGCGACGGCTGCCGTCGCAGTGCTGGCGCTCCTCGCCGCACTCCCGTGGGTGCTCGACGGGCGTCCGCGCGCGCTCCTCGGCGCACACAGCGTCTTCGCGCACTCGCGCACGGAGCAGCTCTTCACGACGGGTGCGCGCGAGCGCCCGCTGAGACGCGTAGCGCGCCGCGTCGCAGCACACGGCTGCGGGCGCGTCGGGCTCGTGACCGATGCGGAAGCCTTCGAATACCCGCTCTGGCCCCTGCTCCGGCACGACCTCGGCCGTCGCCCCGACATCCGCGACGTGAACGTCCGGAACGCCTCGAGGCGGTACCGGCTCCCGCGCCGGTGGCGGCCCTGCGCCGTGATCTGGCTCGCGCCGAACGCGCCAACGCCGCCGCCTGCCAGGCTGACCGTCGAGAAGGCCCCCTTCGCGGCCGCGTGGCACGACGAGGGCGTCACGCTGCTCCTGCCAGCCGCTCACGAGCGCGCGGCGCGAGGCGCCGGGACGTGAGAGCGCCTCAGCTGAGTCCGAAGCGCTCGAGCGCGAGGCGGCGGAGCTCGTCCAGCGACTCGACCTCCCCCATCGCTCCGAGCGCCCGGTCGAGGAGCTCGCGCAGCCCTTCGGCGTCCAGCTCCGGGTCCTCCGGCTCGTCCACCACGACGAGCGGCGCCGCGCCGAGACCGCGGCGGCGCTCCTCGACGGCGCTCAGCTCGAGCCGGTGACCCTCCCAGTCGAACACCGCGCCGTAGACCCCGGCGCGCACGTCCTCGGGCTCCAGGCTCGCGGCGAGCTTGCCGGCCGACTGGAAGATGAGGAGGCCGTCGTCGCCGTCGACGAAGAGCGGCGGCCTCAAGCGGGTGCGCCGCCCCGTGCGAGGGCTGTCTCGTACGCGGCGACGTAGTCTGCGACCATCCGCTCGGGCGCGAAGCGCTGCTCGACGTAGCGGCGGCACTCCAGCGGGTCGATCTTGTCCGTCTCCGGGATGGCGTCGACCATCTCCCGATAGTCCGACACGACCAGGCCGCCGCTGCCGTCCTCGATCACCTCGGGCACCGCGCCGTAGCGCGTCGCGATCACCGGAGTTCCGCACGCCATGGACTCGATCATGACGAGTCCGAACGGCTCCTCCCACTCGATCGGGAAGAGCGTGACGCGCGCGTTCTGGAGAAGCTCGACCTT
>Ga0307497_10000148_pt1 | contig 15158 bp, 17 predicted proteins | sample 10_S_MG_FD_201366 | JGI IMG/M metagenome (GOLD analysis project Ga0307497, IMG submission 201366) | Soil microbial communities from Populus trichocarpa stands in riparian zone in the Pacific Northwest, United States - 10_S | ecosystem: Environmental > Terrestrial > Soil > Riparian zone > Trees...
CGCGGGCCGCTAGCCAGGCCTTCTGGAAGGCCTCGGCGAACCTGGTCGAGGTGCCGGGCTGCGCTCCCCGGCCTCGTGCGGTGTCCTCGGTTGCGCCCGTACCTTGCGGGTACGAGCGCGCCCTGCATCCTTGCTCGAGACCGACCAGCGCACCCCGGCTGGCAGCCCACCTTCCCCAAGGCCTTCTAGGAGGGCTGGGTCTCGCTCGCCTGGAACGCCGTCGCGGGCGCGGCGTCTGCGACCTCGTGCGCCTCCGGATCGCCGCCGAGCTCCTCGAGCCGGCCGGCGATCGCGGGCGCCTGGTTCGCCGGCACGAGCGCGCCGACCGCGGCGTGACCGGAGCCGAGCCGGCCGGCGATGCGGGCCATGTCGTCGGAGTCGAGGCCGAGTCCGCGGTGGAGGAGCGAGCCGAGCGCGCCCCCGCCTGCGCCGCCGACGACGACGCCCTCGGCGAGCGAGAGCCCGCCGGTCGCGACCACGGCGATCGCGCCGAGCAGCGCGCCGACCCCGACGCCCTTCCGGACCTCGCGGGGGCCGAGCTTGTGCGTCTTCACCTTGCCCTTGTCGTCCAGCACCAGCACGCCCAGGGCGTCGAGCTCGACGCGGCGATTGCTCTTGGCCCAATCCGTCAGCGTGGTGGCGGCACTGTCCGCCGCGTCCTCGTCCTCGAAGAACGCGAGAACGAGGTGTGGCTTCGAAGCCATGTCGTCTCCTTTGCGGTACCGGCTCCGCCATGATCCGCAGGCGCCCGCATGCGGTCATCATCCCCTCCGGGTGAGGCCTGGTGCGCCCGGACGTGAGACCTTGGTCGGGTGAGCGATCAGCCCGAGCCGCGTTTCACTCTCGAGGAGGCGCGCCAGGTCGGCGAGGCGATCGGCGTCGAGTGGTCGACGGCCCGGTTCGACACCGAGCAGTTCCGCACCGGGATGGAAGTCGAGCTGGAACACGGGCGGACCGACGCAGCGACCAACGTGACCGACGACGACCCACTCCTCACGGGCAAGATCGTCCTCGCCCATCTCAACGAGCTCCCGGACTACTACGACCGGCTCGCGGAGATGGAAGCGGCGGCGACGCGCTCTCGGTGAGCTCGCGATGTGGCTCGAGCTCGGGGTGCGGGTCGCATGTGAGGGGCAGAAGGTCGGCGAGCTCAAAGACGTCCTGATCGACCCGGGCGCCAATCTCCTCACCCATGTGGCCGTCGACGCGAAGGACGGCGTCAAGCGGCTCGTGCCGGCGAGTGCCGTCGAGTCGCACGGGCCCGGCACGCACGAGGCGTTCCTCACCTGCACCATCGAGGAGCTCGAGGCGCTCGAGCCCGTGCGGCGCTTCGCCTACGTGCAGTTCGGCGACGAGCCCGAGATGGACGACGGCGCGGATGTCGGCGTCGAGGACGTCGTCACACCTCCGGCCTTCACGACCGACCAGTTCGGCACCTACGGCGATCCGTACCAGACCGTCGGGATCGCGTACGACCGGATCCCGAAGGGGGAGGTCGAGCTCAGCCACTCCAGCGAGGTGCTCGCCGCGGGCGACGAGCGCGTCGGCCGCGTCGCCGGTGTGGTCGTCGAAGACGACCGGCAGCTGACGCACGTGGTCGTCGAGTACGGCCACCTCTGGGGCCTGCGCGAGGTCGCCGTACCGCTCGCCTCGGTCGAGCGGCTCGCCACCGGCAGCGTCGTCCTCCGCCTCTCGCGCCCCCAGGTGACCGCGCTTCCCGCTGTGCGGGTGCGCCGGCTCCCGTCCTTTCTGTAACTCGGAGGCCTCGCGACTAGCAGGCTTCGCTGCGGGCGGGGCGCCACAGGGTCTGGCGCAGGAGCGCGCGGTCGTGCTCGTAGGAGAGGAGCTCGAGCCCGTCATCGACGGTGAGCCAGCGCACCTCGTCGACCTCGTCGTTGCGCCGGAAGGTCCCGCCGAGCGGGCGCATGAGCCAGTAGCGCACGATCTTCTGCCGGCCCTGGCCGTCGACGTAGCTCGTGGAGGGCAGCTCGGCGCGCGGGATGCAGACGCAGCCCGTCTCCTCGAGCACCTCGCGCAGCGCGCACTCCTGGTCCGTCTCGTCCCCGCGCACCTTCCCCTTCGGGAACGACCAGTCGTCGTAGCGCGGACGGTGGACGAGGAGGATCCGGACGGTCGCCTGCTCGTCCTCGCGGGCGACGATCCCACCGGCGGCGCGGACCGTCATCGCTGCGCCCGCCGCGGGCGGCTCCGGTCGAAGGCGGAGATCCTCATCCCCTCAAGCAACGTCCAATGCCCGCCCGGCTGCATCGTCCCGACAGGATGAGACTCGTAGAGGAGTTTGGCGGAGTGGGCTAGAGGAGAAGCGTCTCGCCCGGTGCGAGGACGCGGACGTCGACGTCGGGCGTGCGCTCGGCCGCGATTGCCGCGAACGTCTCCGGCGCCGAGCCGTTCGCCAGGTGCGACGCGAAGGCAGGGTGGAGCGTTCCCCAGTGGACCGGGATGGCGACCCGGGGCCGCAGCAGCTCGAGCGCGCCGACCGCGCCGGCGGCGTCCAGGTGCCCGGGCGGAAGCCGCGTGCCCCAGCCGGCGACCGGGAGCAGGGCGACGTCGACCGGGCGCAGATCAGCCATCCCGTCGAACAGGTCGGTGTCGCCTGCGAAGTAGACGTCGTGCGAGCCGCGGACGACGAAGCCGAGCGCGGGCGTGCGCGCACGGAGGAAGCGGCGCACGACCCCGTGCTCGGCCGGCGTGACCTGCACGTGCACGGGCCCGAACACGACGTCGTCGCCGGGCTCGGCCTCCACGATGTGGCGGAAGCCGCAGCGACGGACGATCCGGTCGGCGCCGCGCGGGACGACGATGCGCAGCGAGTGGGGGAGCCGCCGCAGCGACGGCGTGTCGAGGTGGTCGAGGTGGACGTGGGAGATGAGGATGCCGTCGAGCCGGCCCACGGCCTCGGGTTCCGGCGGGTCGGGCAGGCGGCGCAGATGCGCGAGCCGGCGGCGGAGCACCGGATCCGTGAGGAGCCGGATCCCGTCGACCTCGATGACCACGGAGCTGTGCCCGAGCCAGGTGACGGTGTCGGCCTCGCCGTTCACCGGAGGTTCCCCGTCATCCCGACGTGACGATGCGCCAAGGCCCGATCCGGGCGACGCTCGCGGCGATGTCGCGAATCGCTTCGGCTCCGTGGTGGGTGAGACGCGCCCTCTTCACCGCCGTCCTCTGGACCGTCGAGGCAGGTGCGCTGCTGCTCCTCGAGCAGTGGCTCGACGGGTTCACGATCGACGGGTACGCCTCGGGCTTCGCGCTCGTCGTCGTGCTCTCCGTGCTGAACGCGCTGCTCTGGCCGTTCGCGCTCTGGCTCACCTTCCCGGTGGCGTTCTTCTCGCTCGGCCTCTTCACCCTGGTCATCAACGGGGCGCTCGCCCTGCTCGGGGCGGCGATCCTGCCGGGCGTCGAGATGGGCTTCTGGGATGGCGTCGCGGTCGCGTTCGTGCTCGCTCTCGTTCAGGTTTCGCTCTCCGCGCTCTTCAACCAGGTGGACGACACCTACGACCGGCGCATCGTCAGGCGCTCCGCGCGGCGCGAGCGGGCGCCCGTCGAGACCGACGTTCCGGGCGTGCTGTTCCTCGAGATCGACGGGCTCGCCGAGCCCATCCTCTCGCGCGCGCTCGCCGACGGGACGATGCCGCACCTCGCGCGCTGGCTCGCCGAGGGCAGCCACCGGCTCGTCCGCTGGGAGCCCGACCTCTCCTCCCAGACCGGCGCCAGCCAGGCCGGCATCCTGCTCGGCAACAACGAGGGGATCGTCGCGTTCCGCTGGTGGGACCGCGAGCAGAAGCGGATCGTCAGCTGCTCCTCGATGAAGGACGTCGCCGTGCTCGAGCAGGTGCTCTCCACCGGTGACGGGCTCCTCCACCCGGACGGCGCGAGCCGGGGGAACCTCTTCTCCGGCGACGCGGGCGACTGGATGATGACCTCGAGCAAGATCTCCGGCGAGCGGCACCGGCGGCACAAGTACTTCGGCTTCTTCGACAACGCGTACAACGTCCCGCGTGTGCTGCTGCTCTTCACCTGGGAGATCGTGCTCGAGATCGGCGGGCAGCTCCACCGCCGGATGACGAACCGGCGGCCGCGTGTGCACCCGCATCTGAGCTACCTGCTCGTCCGTGCGGTCACCACGGTGTACCTGCAGCTGCTCACGGTCTACGCCGTCATGCGCGACGTCTACCTCGGGGTGCCCGCCGTGTACGCGACGTTCTTCGCCTACGACGAGGTCGCGCACCACTCCGGCATCGAGGGCGGCTCGACGCGCCGCATCCTGGGGCGGCTCGACACCATGTTCGCGCGGATCGAGCAGGCGACGCGCGAGGCGTCGCGGCCGTACCGCATCGTCGTCCTCTCCGACCACGGCCAGAGCGAGGGCGCCACCTTCCTGCAGCGCGAAGGCGTGACGCTCGAGCAGCTCGTCGCACGCCTCGCCGGGGAGACAGTCGCCCCGACGAGCACCCAGGACGAGGATGCCTCCCGGCTCGGCGTCGCCGTCTCCGAGACTGCGAAGGGCAGCGGTAACACCGCGCGCGCCGTCGGGAAGCTGGCGGCCAAGAGCCCGGACGAGGAGGAAGCGCAGGGCACCGCGCCGCTCGTCGCGCTCGCGTCGGGCTGCCTCGGGCTCGTCTATTTCACGGCGCACGAGAAGCGGCTGACGCGGAGCGACCTCGAGGCGCTCTTCCCGGGGCTCCTGGCCGGCCTCGTCGCGAACGAGAACATCGGCTTCGTCCTCGTCGCGACCGACGACGAGGGCTCCGTCGTGCTCGGCCCGCGCGGAGCGCACTGGCTGCGCGACGATCGCGTCGAGGGCGAGGACCCGCTCGCCGACTACCCGGGCGCGCTCCGTCATCTGCGCCGCACCGACCTCTTCCAGCACGTGCCGGACATCCTCTGCAACGGGCGCTTCGATCCGGTGCTCGGCGACGTGCCCGCCTTCGAGGAGCTCGTCGGCTCGCACGGCGGGCTCGGCGGGACGCAGGCCCAGCCGTTCCTGCTCGCGCCTGCCGATCTGGCGCTTCCGACCGAGCCGATCGTCGGCGCGGAGGCGCTCCACCGCACACTCAAGCCGTGGGCGGAGCAGGCGATGGCCGCCGGCGGCTCGCAGGTCGCGGTCACGGCCTAGGGCTACCGCGCGCGCCGGCTCCTGCGGCCGGCTGCGAGCGCGATCGTCGCCGCGACGTCCTTCGCGGTCCGCCTGCGCATCGGCCCGAGCACGGCGATGCCGGCGCCGTTGCGCTCGGCGACGCGCACCGAGCCCTCGAACGGGCCGGTCGTCGCGTCGACCTCGACGATCTCGGTGAGCGGGATCGAACGGGTATGGCGCACGAGGAGGCCGCGTGCGAGGAGCACGCGGCTGTCCGTGACCTCGAACCAGGTGCTGCGGCGCATGACCTCCCACGTGCCGAGGGAGAACGCGTAGCGCAGGAGCGAGCGGCGGGGCCGCCCGCGGTAGAGGAGCTTCTCACCGCGTTCGGGCTGCGGCGCGGGCCGCGCCGAGACGAGCGCGGCGGCCGCGATGCCGGCCCCGAGGCCGGCGATCGCAGCGATGCGGACGGCAAAGGCCGTGCCGGTGGCGCCATCGGCTACCGACCCGGACCCGGCCTCTGTCGTCCCTACGCCGCCATCCCCGGGAGCGGCGCGTCCTTCCAAAGGCGCTGTGTCAGTTGCGCCGGGATGCACGGCGCGCTGTCCGCCTGCCGGTGCGCCTTGCGACTCTACGACATCCAATCATCACGTTACCTCCGCTCTAGCTCGTCGAGGACGATGCTTTGGCCGTCTCCATCTCGTGTAGCTCCTCGGCCTCGACGCGCGTCAGGAGCCCGATCGCCACGAGGTCGAGCGGGCTGATGAAGCCGTCGGAGATCCGGAAGCCGCCTGCTCGCGCGATCGCGTCGCGCAGCGGCACCGCCCAGTTGTGCTCGATGAGGAGGAGCGCGGCGGCGCTGTCGGGCGGGATGTCCTCGAGGACATCCCAGGCGTCGGCGTCCGAGAAGGCGTGGATGCCGTCGGCCGCCGCTTCCGCGCCGGCCATCGCGCCGGCCTCCATACCCTCCTCGCCGTCGATGCCGAGACCGATGAGCGCGCCGATCTTCGTGCCGAGCTCGATCGCCTCGTCCTCGGTCAGGTTGCTGAGGTGCTCGATCTCGATGTCGCCGTCGGCGTCCTTGTAGACGGCCAGCGCGTCGATCACGCGGATCGTGTCGCTCTGGCGCAGCCGCTCGAGCTCGGCGATGACCTCGCCGTGGAAGTTCGGCTGGTCGAAGCCGAGCACGATGAGTTGCACGGGACCAACTGCCATCTCTTTTCCTCCGTTCTCGGGTCGTCTTCAGGAGTCTCGGGGCGCAAGCGCCCGGGCGGCATCACCCTCCCGGGATGACCGAGGGCGGATCGCCGTCCTCGGAGTCGCCGTGCCCGCTTCCGAGGCGGGCCACGAGGAGGGCGACGACCGTCACGAGGTAGAGCTGACCGGCGAGCGCCTCCACGACCGCGAGCGTGTGCCCGACCGTCCCGGCCGGGGTGTAGTCGCCGTAGCCGAGCGTCGCGAGCGTGACGTAGCTGAAGTAGACGCGCTCGGCCCGCGTGCCGTCGGTGCCCTGCGCGAAGAACGGGTCGGAGCCGATGACCGCGAGCGCGCTGAAGAAGAAGGCGAAGAGCATCCCGAGGAGCACGTACACCGTGATCGCCGCCCGCACCGACTGGCGGTTCACCGCGCGCTGGTCGGCCACGCCGACCGCGAGGACCGCGGCGACCGCCACGGTGAGGACGCCCGCGAAGAGGGTGAGCGCCGCGCTGCTGAGCCGACCGCCGGGAATGAGGTTCGCGACCGCGCTCGCGCTCGCGAGCGCGAGGAGGATGAACGTGAGCGGGGAGTCTGCGCGAGAGACGCCGGAGGTCCAGAGCGCGCTGATCAGCGTCACGCACTGGAGGAGGACGAGCGCGCTCGCCGTCCAGGGATCGTCGGGCGCGAGCGCGGCGAAGAGGAAGCCCGTGAGCACGAGCGTGAGAACGAGCCCGTAGCTGTGGCTCGCGCGCAGGCGCCTCAGGCGGTGCGCTCGACCCGCGTCCGCGTCCGGTCGCGCGGTGGAGCCGGCGCCACGGGCGGCCGCTTGTGACGGCCGCCCGCTCTCCGGTGCGCCTCGTTCAGGTGCCGAGGATCTTCCGCTTCTGGGCGTCGAACTCCTCCGCCGTCAGCACACCCTGCTCCTTGAGCTCGGCGAGCTGCTTCAGAGCCTCGATGTCGGCCTCGGTGGGACCGGCCGACTCCTGCGCGGCCGCGTCCTCCGCGGCGGCGTCGAGCTCAGCGGCGTCCTGGCCCTCCTGGCGCTTCTTGCCTGCGTAGTACGCAGCGCCTCCAACTGCGGCTGCGCGCATGACTGGCCTGCGTCGTCGTAGCGGCATCGATCTTCCCCTCCTATGCGCTCGCGCCGACGGGGTCGCCGGTCGCGTCCAGCTCGGCCTGCAGCTGCTTCTCGACGTCCTCGGAGAGCGACGTCTTCAGCACGGTCCCGCCAAAGGGTGCCAGGCGCTCGAGCGCCTTGTCGGGGGTGACCTTCTCGACGACGAGGAAGAGGGCTGACGTGCCCGGCTGCAGCATGTCGCGCACCTGCTCCTGGAATGCCTTGTCGATTCCGGACTTCTCGAGCTTTCCGAAGAGCGCGCCGAAGCCCGCGCCGATCGCCAGCCCGAAGACCGGGACGAAGAAGAGGAGCCCGAAGAGCAGGCCCCACCACATACCCCAGGCGGTTCCGCCGGCGACGGCGTGATGGTTCGTCGTGACCTTGTACTTCCCGTCCTTGTTCCGGACGATCGCGGCAATCGCATCGGCCTGGATGATGAGGTCGGCGGCGAGGCTCTCTGCTTCCTTCTCCGCCTCCAGTGCCGTCGTCTCGTCCGGGTAGCCGATGGCAATGAGATCCGCCATCTCCCTCTCCTTCCGTCCCGCGTCGATTGGCGACAGAGGCCGGCGGGACCGAGCGACCTCGTCAGTCAGCGTCTCCCGGGCCGGGGTCGGACGCATCGTCCGGTTTGGGTGAACGCCTGGAGCAGCCGCTCTGCGAACGTTTGCGACGTGGTTCGCCGCTCGTCCTTGCTCGCCTCGATCGCCCTGCTCGGCGCCGTCTTCGCGCTCGCCGGGTGTGGCTCCGACACCACCACGACAACCTCGGCCGGCGCCACCTGGGCCGACGGCGTCTGCAGCGCCGTCGAGACGTTCCGCGCGAAGGTCGTCGCGGCGAAGGACAGCGTCAAGGACAAGGGCCCGACGGAGGAGAACATCAAGGCGGCGGCGACGAGCGTGCGGGACGCGACCGACCACCTGGTGGCCGACCTCGAGGACCTCGGACCGCCGAAGACCACGGGCGGCGACGAGATCCAGCAGACGCTCGACACGCTCGGATCGCAGCTCGAAGCGGACGCGAAGGCGGTAAGCGACGCCACCTCCGGCTCCAACTCGACGCTCGAGGCCATCTCCGCCGTGAGCGCGACACTGCTGAAGGCCCAGGGCGAGATCGCCACCGCCGCCGACAAGCTGCGCGCCGCCGACGTCCAGGGCGAGCTGAAGGACGCGTTCGACAACGCGCCCGCGTGCGTCGCGCTGAAGGAGGACACGAAGTCGTGACCACCCATCTCGATCAGTCGACCGCGATCGAGGAGCACCTCGGGCCCGTCGACCCGCCGCTCCCACAGGTCCTCCACTTCACCCCGGAGGAGCGCAGCGCGCACGGTCGTGCCGCCCGAGCGGACACGCCGCGCACGAGCCACGCCGCTGTCGAGACGTCGCCGAGCCGCGATCCCGTCGCCCTCCTGCGCGCCGACGACTCCGAGCGAGTGCAGGAGCTGCTCCCGATCCGCTACCGGCGCATGCTCGCCTCCCCGTTCGCCTTCTACCGCGGCGCCGCGGCCGTGATGGCCTACGACCTCGCGCCGACGCCGCGCGCCGGGATCCGCGTCCAGCTCTGCGGCGACGCCCACCTCGCGAACTTCGGCGCGTACGCCTCGGCCGAGCGTTCGCTCGTGTTCGACCTGAACGACTTCGACGAGACGCTTCCCGGCCCGTTCGAGTGGGATGTGAAGCGCCTCGCGGCGAGCTTCGAGGTGCTCGGACGCCACCGCGGCTTCAGCGAAGACGAGCGCCGCCGTACCGTCCTCGCCGTCGTGCGCCACTACCGCGAGGCGATGCGGGACTTCGCGGCGCTGCGCAACGCCCAGGTGTGGTACTCGCGGCTCGACGTGGAGACCGTCCGTGACGAGCTCCGCGCCTCGCGCAACGACCGCCAGGCGGAGGCGCTTACGCGGACGCTCGAGAAGGCGAAGTCGAAGGACAGCATGAAGGCGCTCGCCAAGCTCACGCGCGAGGTCGACGGCGAGCCGCGGATCGTGTCCGACCCGCCGCTCGTCGTGCCGATCGCCGAGCTTGCCCAGGGGGTCGACCCGGCGCACCTGCAGCAGGACGTGCGCGAGCTTCTGCGCCTCTACCGGCGGACGCTGCAGCGTGACCGGCGCAAGCTCCTCGAGAGCTTCCGCTACGTCGACGTCGCCCGAAAGGTCGTCGGCGTCGGCAGCGTCGGCACGCGCTGCTGGATCATGCTCCTGCTCGGCCGCGACAACGCCGACCCGCTCTTCCTCCAGGTCAAGGAGGCCAACGAGTCCGCTCTCGAGCCCTACCTCGGGCGGAGCGCCTACGCTCAGCACGGACAGCGCATCGTCGAGGGCCAGCGGCTCATGCAGGCGGCCAGCGACATCTTCCTGGGCTGGATCCGCAACAAGAACGGCCTCGACGGGCGGCCGCACGACTTCTACGTGCGCCAGCTCTGGGACTGGAAGTCGGCCGTCGACCTCGATGCGATCAGGCTGGAAGGCGTCGAGATCTACGCACGCGTCTGCGGCTGGACGCTCGCGCGGGCCCACGCACGATCGGGCGACCGGATCGCGATCGCGGGCTACCTCGGCAAGAGCGATGCCTTCGACAAGGCGATCGCTGACTTCGCGTTCGCCTACGCCGACCTGAACGAGCGCGACTACGCGGCGCTCGCCGACGCGGTTGCGAGCGGGACCGTCGTAGCCGCAGAGGAGACGTAACGCGTTGGCCGCCCGCCGCGTCGCTACCGTACGCGCCGCGGTGCCGGTCGCCGCGCCCACGGCCGCGCGCTTCCTGAACCGCGAGCTCTCCTGGCTCGCGTTCGACAGGCGCGTGCTCGAGCTCGCCGCCGACCGGGGCGTCCCGCTGCTGGAGCGCGTGAAGCTCTGCGGGATCGTCTCGTCGAACCTCGACGAGTTCTTCGGCGTCCGGGTGGCGGGGCTGATCGGCCGGGCCCAGTCACGGGTGCCGCTCCCCACTCCGGACGGGCGCTTGCCGGGGGAGACGCTCCTGCGCTGCCGCGAGCTCGTGCTCGCACTGGAGGCCGAGCAGGCGGAGCTCTGGGGCGCCGAGCTGCTGCCGGCGCTCGCGCAGGCGAAGATCCGCATCCTCTCCGTCGCCGAGTGCGGACAGCGCGAGCTGGCTGCGCTCGAGCGCCGGTTCACCCGCGAGATCCAGCCGCTCCTCACCCCGATCGCGGTCGGCCCGGGGGCGCCCTTCCCGTACGTGCCGTCGCTGGCGCTGAACGTCGGCGTCTTCCTCCGCTACCCGCGCACGCGCGAGAGCCGCTTCGTCCGGCTGAACGTCCCGGCCGGGATCCCGCGCTTCGTCTCGGTCGGCCGCGGCGGCTACGTCCTGCTCGAGGACGTCGTCGTCCACTTCCTGCCGACGCTCGCCGCCGGCGGCAGCGTCGGCGATCACGCGGTCTTCCGTGTGACGCGGGATGCGGACTTCTCGATCGCGAACGACACCGACGACCTGCTCGAGGCGGTCGAGCGCCAGCTGCAGCGCCGCCGGCACGCCGACGTGGTCCGGCTCGAGGTGGAGAGCGAGGCCTCGCCGGAGGTTCTCGAGCTGCTCATGCAGGCACTCGACGTCCCGGAGGAGCAGGTGTACCCGAAGTCGGTGCCGCTCGGCCTCGGCGCGCTCGCCGAGCTCGAGGCGCTCGACCGGCCCGACCTGAAGCCCGCGCGCTGGCGGCCTGTCACGCGCCGCCCCTTCGCCAACCCTGCGCCCGCCGACCTGCTCACGCAGATCCGTCGCCGCGACATCCTCGTCCACCACCCCTACGACTCGTTCGATTCGAGCGTCGGGGCGTTCGTCGAGGCGGCGCGCGACCCGAAGGTCGGCGCGCTCAAGGCGACCGTGTACCGGACGGACAGCACCTCGCCGACGCTCACCTCGCTCGTGAAGACCGCCGAGGAGGAGAAGCAGGCGCTGTGCCTCGTGGAGCTGAAGGCGCGCTTCGACGAGCGAAGGAACATCGAGTGGTCGCGCGCACTCGAGCGCGCCGGCGTCGACGTCGTCTTCGGCGCGCCCGACCTGAAGGTGCACGCGAAGCTCGCCCTCCTCGTCCGCCGCGAGCGCGGGACGATGCGGCGCTACGCCCACATCGGCACCGGCAACTACCACGCCTCGAACGCCTCGACCTACGAGGACCTCGGGCTCTTCACCGCGGACGAGGACATCGCAGCCGACGTTGCGGACGTCTTCAACATCGTCGGCGGCCGCGGCCGGCCGGCCGGCTTCCGCAAGCTCCTCGTCGGCCCCTGGTTCCTGCGCGACGGCCTCGCGGCCGAGATCGAGCGGGTCACCGCGGCGGCCCGCGCGGGCGACACGGCAAGGATTCGGCTCAAGGTCAACGCCCTCCTCGACCCGCGGATCGTCGACGCGCTCTACGCCGCGTCGAACGCGGGCGCGACGGTCGAGATCGTGACGCGCGGCATCTGCGCGCTCCGCCCCGGGGTCGAGCGGCTCAGCGAGCGGATCACGGTCAGGAGCGTGCTCGGCCGCTTCCTCGAGCACAGTCGCATCCTCTCCTTCCAGGCCGGAGACGAGCTCACCGTGTGGATCGGGAGCGCCGACGTGATGCCGCGCAACCTCGACCGGCGCATCGAGGTCCTGGTGCCGATCGAAAGCGTGCGCCTGCGCGCGGAGGTGGTCTCGATCCTCGACGCCCTCCTCGCCGACACGCGCTTCGCCTGGGAGCTCGATCCGGACGGCACCTGGTGGCGGATCGCCCCTCCGGACGGCGAGCCGGGTGCCTCGGCCCAGGAGCTCCTCATGCAGCGGGCCGTCAAGCGCGCGAAGAAGCGCTGAGCCTCAGCCGTCGCCCTCGGGCGGCAACGCGCGCTCGAACTGGAGCAGGTCGGACGGCTCCACCCAGGTGTTGAAGAGCTCGATCCCGCCCGCATCGTGGACGGCGTCCAGGAGCGGCTGCGACCAGAGGTGCTGGAGCAGGATGAGGACGCCGGTCGTCCCGTCGGGCAGCGTGCGCGTGAGGTTGAACGCGTCCTGCTCGTCGAAGACGTGGCCGTCCGCGAGCTCGGCGGCGCCCTTCATCTCGCCCTGGGCCATCGCCCCCGGGCCCGCCGTCGCGAGCGCGGAGAGGGCGCCGGCGTAGGCGCCGAAGCGGGTCGCCTCGTCCCAGTCGAGGTCGCTCGCCGTGGCCGTCAAGACGTTGCCCTTCGCGTCCTTGCGGACGAGGAGCATGTCGAGCACGCGGATCACCCGCTTGCGCTTGAGCCGGTCGAGCTCCGGGAGGATCGTCCCCTTGAAGGTGCTGCCCGGGAAGGCGAGGCTGAGGAGCTGGATCGGGCAGCCGCTCTCGATCGTCGGGTCGCGCATGGCTAGGCGGCCGCCACGGCGTCATGCAGCACCGTGTCGAGCGTCGTCGCCGCGACGAGCGAGACCGGCACGCCGTAGGCCGCGAGATCCTGCGCGGCGGAAAGCGCCTGCTCGGGGGCGGCCTCGACGACCGGGACGAAGAGGTGCTGCGGGTAGGCGCACTGCGCCCGCCAGCCGCGCTCGTGCTCGAACACGCGCCCCCACAGGGAGACCGTCCCGAGGACGGGCACGCAGCCGCCCCAGACCAGCCATTCGGCGAGGTAGGCGCGGAGCAGGGCGATGTCCGAGGCATAGATCCCGCAGCGGCACTCCGGCCCCGGGGCCGCATGGGCGTCCGAGCGGCGCCAGAGGTGGATCCGGCTGCGCAGGCAGTCGGCGACGAGGGCGGTTCCGCGCGGCCAGACCGTTCGCCGGTTCACGCTGCGCAGAACCGTCCCCTCGTCGTCTCCGACCGTGCACCACATCCGCCAACCGACGACCGGCTCGATGTAGTCCGGCGCGCGCATCAGGCCGGCCGGGCGGGTTCCTCGTCCGGCGCGGGCCTGCGTGCCGGCTCGGGCTGAGCCGGTCGGAGCGCCGGTACCGGGCTCTCCACCGGCTCAACCGTGTACACACGCTTCGGTTTTCCGATCTCCATTACGCGTCCCCCTGACCGCTCCCTGGGCGGAGCGGGTCTTTCGCTAGCGTGTGATCTTCTTCCCTGCGTAGGCCGAGAGGCCGTAGATCACGAGCACGTCGACCGCGAACATCGACACCCCCCACCACGGGTACACGGGGATGAACGCGAGCTGGCCGAGCGCGTTGAGGCCCGCGGCACCGATCCCCGCCCAGCGGGCGAACTCGCTGCCCGCGAAGAGGGTGAAGGCCGCGAACAGCTCGAGCGCTCCGAGCAGCAGGACGATCCAGCCCCACGTGTGCAGGCCGCTGAACACGTACGTGGTGTTCGGGCCGTAGACCTTCGAGTCGCCGATCGCGAGTAGCCCGACGATGACGTTCCACGTGCCGGCGAGCCCGAGCAGGATCGCCGCGAAGGCGAGCCAGCCGGCCCCTTCTACCTGGTCGTCGCGCCGGGTGGACGCCTGCGTCGAGGACTCGGTGTCGTCGTAAGCACTAGTCGCCATCCCTGGTCACCTCCGGGTCGGTTTCGCGCCGACAGCAGTGGGTCGGCCCCTGAAGGCAATCGGGTCGCAGTCCCGGGTGCATCCTCCCGAAGGGATGATCGGGTCAGGCGCGGGAGTTTTCGCCGGCCTTGAGGAAGCCGAGCTCGCGGCCGCGGGCAACCGCTTCGCTGCGCGACGAGACGCCGAGCTCGCGATAGACCGCGATCGCCTGCGTCTTGACCGTGTTGCGCGACACGTGCAGGCGGTCCGCGATCTCGCGGAAGGAGAGGTGCGTCGCGAGGAGCGGGAGCAGCCGCCATTCGGCCGGCGTCAGCGTGGAGCTCCAGCCCTCCTCCTCGGAGTGGCCGACCGCGAGGTCGTGGCGCAGCTGCGCCGCCGCGTCGACAGCCAGGCCGAGGTCGGGACGGTGCGCGAGGATGTCGTCGATCTCCTCGAGCAGGTCGCGCGCGCGAGCGGGCTCCTCGAGGGCGAGGTGGATGTGGGCGAGCTCGAGCCGGGGCACGACGGCGAACCAGGGGAACGTGTGGTTGACCTTCCTGACGAGCTCGTCCCCGCGCTCGGCGGCGGTGCGCGCGCCCGGCCAGTTGTGGTGGGCGAGCGCGAGCCGCGCGCTCGCCGCGTAGACGTACGACGTCGTCATGTAGTCGTCGAGGCCGGACTGTTCCACGATCTCCTGGGCTCTTCGCTCGAGCTCGCGCGCCGTCGCGATGTCGCCCCGGCGGATGGACAGCACGCAGGACATCGCGAACGCGACGGTCTGTCCCACCGTGGCGCCGGCCGCCACAGCCTCCTGCGACGACGCCTGGAGCTCTGCGTCGGCCGCTTCGTCGTCGCCCTTCAGCAGCGAGGAGAAGGCGAGAGCGATCTGGACGCTGCTGCGGATCCGGCTCGACGGAGCCAGGGTCGCGAGCGCCAGCTCCGCGTCCTCGCGCATCCGGTCGATGCCGTCCATGCAGAGGACGCAGCGGACAGACGCGATCCAGGCCGAGGCGGGGCTTCCGTCCGGCATCAGCCTGTCGGGGTCGGTCCGGAAGCCGATGCGCGCCCAGCGCTCGGCCGACTCGGCGCGGCCCAGGAGCCCGAAGAGCGCAGCGCCGAGCAGCGCCGCCTCCGGATGCGCCGACAGCACGTCCACGTCGTCGACCCCGGCGTACCAGCGCTCGAGCGTCGCAGCGCGTCCGTGCCAGAACATCGGCAGCGCGGCCTCCGCCATCAGGAGCGCGGCACGGTGACGGTCGCCGAGCGTGAGCGCGGTCTCGACGGCGGCCTCGAGGTCGCCGTTCGCCTCGTACCAGGCGATCGCCCGGCGGAGGAGCGTCGCG
>Ga0307497_10000149_pt1 | contig 15137 bp, 16 predicted proteins | sample 10_S_MG_FD_201366 | JGI IMG/M metagenome (GOLD analysis project Ga0307497, IMG submission 201366) | Soil microbial communities from Populus trichocarpa stands in riparian zone in the Pacific Northwest, United States - 10_S | ecosystem: Environmental > Terrestrial > Soil > Riparian zone > Trees...
AGTGTTCACCAGGTCGAACATCAGGTTGACCTCGCCTCCCATCACGGCGTTGAGCGCGGGCGCGTTCCCCTTGTACTGCACCATGATCATCTCGGTGCCCGCATAGCTGCGCAGCATCTCGCAGCCCACTTGCGGCAGCGCGCCGGAGGCGGCGCAGCTCACTCCGCCTGACTTCGCGCGCACCTGCGCGATCACCTCCGCAACCGTGGAGGCGGGAAACGCGGGGTTCGAGAGCAGCACCATCCACGCGCTGTCGAGGTGGATCACTGGCGCGAGCTCCTTGAAGGGATCGATGCTCGCCTTGAGAAAGTAACGATTGGTGACGACCGCGGGGACGACGAACAGGACGGTGTAACCGTCCGCGGGCGACTTGGCCGCAACTTCGTGGCCGACGTTGCCTCCCGCGCCCGCGCGGTTCTCGACCACGTTGGGCTGACTCGTGCGCTCGGCCAACTTGGAAGACACGATGCGCGTCACCAGGTCGGCGGGGCCGCCCGGAGGAAACGGCACGATCCAGCGGATCGGTTTCGACGGCCACGCCGACTGCGCTTGCGCAGCGGAATACGTCAGCAGCGCGGCGCAAATCGCCGCCGGGATTCTCGCCTTCATCGCCCTCCTCCGAGCTCGTCTCGAAGGTATTGTAGCCGGGCGCGGCCGCGCTTCATTGGGGCGGAGGCGGCGGCGCCGACCCGCGTGGCGGTGGCGGCGGCGGAGGGTAGGAAGGCGGGCGAGGCGGCGGCGGGGGCGAGGAAGAGGGCGCGCGCGGCGGGGGCGGCGGAGGCACGTAGCTGGGCTGCGACGGGCTGAGGCGACCCGACACCGGCACCCTGTGCCCCTTCGCGTACATGCATTGAACGTAGTACTGGTCGTAGCGCCGCTGAAGCGCGTAGGCCTGGTTCTCCCCCGTGCCTGAGCCCACGGCGAGACCGGTGATCAGGCCGAATCCCGCTCCGATGGCGGCGCCCCCGCCTCCGCCGAAAGCCGCTCCCAGGCCCGCGCCCACGGCCGTCCCGATGAGGGCGCCCTTGGTGGTGCTCGCCCGGGACACCTCGTTGGGCTCGGTGCCGCCGATCTTGTCGTTGGCGAAATTGCGGCAGTACCAGTCGTCGTCGCGGAATTGATCCGAGCTCTTGCCCGTTCCGGGCAGCGCCATCAGGGTGGGGCCGTTCGGCAGGTTGACGCAGGCTCCGACCAGGAGCGTCGCGCCGACAACGATCGCGGCCCCGAGAGGCTTCATGCGGCGCTCGATCAGTCCGCCGCTCGTGCCGTCTCTCGCTGCGCTCCCCGGGGAGCCGATGGCAGCGTCTGCGGGGTCGCCCGCGGGGGCGTCTGCGGCACGACGCGCAGCCAGCCCTCGGGGCACTCCTTGACGTAGGGATAGTAGGTCTTGGACGCCTCGCAGTAGTACCAGTACGAAGCGCGCGACGACGAGGCCGGGCGGGAGCTGCCCTGCTCGATGTAGGTCGTCGGGGCCGCGGGGACCGCGACGACCGCCGGCGGGTAGTAGTAGTACGGTGGGTAGTACCAAGGATAGAACGGAGCGCCGATCACCACGCCGAAGCTGAAGCGCGTGTGTCCCCCCGCGAAGGCCGGCGCGCTCGCCGCGGCGCCCAGCAGAATCGCGCTCAAGGTCAGGATCGTCTTGATTCGACTCATGATCGTCCCTCAAGTCTACGCTTCGTTTGACTGCATCCTAACAAACGCGTGCCAAGGCCAGAGTAACCAATTGTCACAAATTGTGACGCGCGGCAGGCCTCAATCGATCTTCGCACCCGAGCGCTTCACGACTTCGGCCCATTTCGCCGAGTCGCGGCGGATGGTCTCGGCGAACTCCTCGGGCGTCCCGCCCGCCGGCTCGTCGCCAATCTCGCCGAATCTCGCCTTGAAGACCGGTGAGACGATTGCCTTGTTGATCGCGCCGTTGAGCTTGTCGACGACGGGCCGGGGCAGGCCCGCGGGCCCGATGACGCCGCTCCAAGTGCTCGCGTCGTAGCCGGGCACGCCGGCCTCGGCGATCGTCGGCAGGTTCGGAAAGGCCGGCGAGCGCCTCGGGCCGCTTACGGCGAGCGCCTTCACCTTGCCCGAGCGCGCGAACGTCGAGATCGAGTTGAGGCTCTCGAACATCACCTGCACGTGCCCCGCGATCAGGTCGTTGATCGCCATCGCGCCTCCCTTGTAGGGAATGTGCACCATGTCGATCCCCGTCATGTACTTGAACAGCTCGCCGCCCACATGTCCCGGCGAACCGTTGCTCGAGGAGGCGTTCATCAGCTTGCCGGGATACTTCTTCGCGTACTCGACCAGCTCCTGCACCGAATTGACCGGGAGCGAGGGCGACACTGCGAGCAGCAGATGGCCCCGGGTCACGAGCGCGATCGGCTGGAAATCGCGCTCGATGTCGTAGGGCAGCTTGGCCACCATGTGTCGCGTGATCGCGAGCGCCCCCACGGGTCCCATCCCTATGGTGTATCCGTCGGGCGCGGATTTCGCGACAAGGTCCAGGCCGATGGTGAGCGCGCCACCGGGCCGGTCCTCGACCACCACCGTCTGCCCGAACGGTCCCTGTATTTCCGCCGCGAGAATGCGCGCGACCGTGTCGGTCGCGCTCCCCGCGGCCTGGGGCACGATCAGGCGAACCGGGCGCTCCGGATACTGCGCGAACGCGGCGCACGCGGACGCGGCGAGGAACGCGGCCAGGGCTCTCATTCCGCCTTGATGACTGCAGCCCTTGCAACTTTGGCCCATTTCTCGCTCTCCGATTTGATGAACGCCGCGAATTCCTCCGGACTGTTGCCGACCGGCTCGGCACCGTCGGCGGCGAGGCGCTTGCCGACCTCGGCGTCGCGCAGCGCGCGCACGATCGCGTCGTGCAGACGCGCCACGATGTCGCGCTGCGTTCCCGCCGGCGCGAGCACCCCGTACCACTGCGTCGAATCGTAGCCCGGAAGGCCGGCCTCGGCGACCGTGGGAACGTCGGGCAGCGCCGCGCTCCTCCTGGGGCTCGTCACCGCGAGCGCCCGCAGCTTTCCCGACTTGATGTGCGGCAGCGCGGTGAGCACGTTGGGCGCCATCACCAGCACCTGACCTGCGAGCAGGTCCACTACGCCCGGCGCCGTGCCCTTGTACGGTATGTGCACCATGTCGATCCCGGCCATGCTCTTCAGCAGTTCGACCGACATCTGCGGCGAGGTGCCGATGCCCGCGGAAGCAAAGTTCAGCTGGCCGGGATGCGCCTTGGCGTAGGCGATCAGCTCCGCGAGCGAGGTCACCTGGAGCGACGGATGCACGACCAGCACGTTGGGCAGCGTCGCCGCCTGCGTGATCGGGGCGAAATCCCGGACCGGGTCGTACGGCACCTTCTTGTACATGATCGGGTTGATCGCGAGCGTGCTCGCGGCCATCAATATCGTGTAACCGTCCGGCTGCGACTTGGCCGCGAGCTCGATGCCGATCATCTGGCCGGCGCCGGGACGGTTGTCGACCACGAACTGCGCTCCGAGGGATTCGGAGAGCTTCAGCGAGATCGCCCGCGCAATGATGTCGGTGCCGCCGCCTGCGGCCGAGGGCACGATGAAGCGCACCGGGTGCGCCGGGTACTGACCCGGAGCCGAGCCGGCGATCGACAGCAGAAGCGCCGCTACTGCAGCTCGAGTTTCCTCGCTGCGACGACCTGTTTCCATTTCTCGATCTCCGCGGACACGAGACGCTGCATTTCCTCGGGGCTGCTCGCGCTGGGCGTGCCGCCCCACTCGGCAAACCTCTGCCCGATGTCGGGAAGCGCGAGCACCCTGCGCACCTCGCGGTTCAGGCGCTCGACAGCGGCGCCCGTCATTCCCGCCGGGCCCGCGATGCCGAGGAAGGAGCTCGCCTCATAGCCGGGCACGCTGTCGGCGACGGTCGGCACCTCGGGAAGCGCCGCGGAGCGCGCGGCCGAGCTCACCGCGAGCGGCTTGAACTTCCCCGCCTGGATCTGGGGATAGGAGTTGGTGAGCGCGTCGATCAGAAGCTCCATGCGCCCGGAGAGCACCTCGGTCAGCGGCTCGGAGCCGCCGCGGAAGGGTACGTGCTGCATGTCGATTCCCGCCATCGAGACGAACATCTCGCCCGCGAGGTGGTACAGCGTTCCCATTCCCGGCGAGGGGTAGTTCACCTTCCCGGGGTTGGCCTTCACGTAGGCGATGAACTCGCCGAGGCTGCGGAAGCGCGAGTCGGCGCGCACCGAGAACACGAGCGGGTAGCTCACGACGGTCGAGACGAAGCTGAAGTCGCGCAGCGGGTCGTACGGCAGCTTCCGCGTCGTCGCCGCCTGCGTGACGAAGGCGCCGCTCACGACGAGCAGCGTGTAACCGTCGGCGGGAGACTTGGCGACGTAGTCGTTGGCGATGATGCTGCCCGCGCCGGTCTTGTTCTCGGGAACAACCTGCTGGCCGAGGCCCTCGCTCATCTTCTGCGCGACGATGCGGCCGACGATGTCGACGTTGCCGCCGGTCGGAAAGCCGATCATGAGCCGCAGCGGTCTGGCGGGATAGTCCTGCGCGGCGGCGAGCCCGCAAGCGAGCAGGCCCAGGAGGAGCGCCGCGGCCCTCATTGCTTCTGCGTCTGCGCGACCGGCTCGAGATGCATGGCCCAGCCGAGCGCCGAGCGGCACCAGATCTGCTTTTTCGGCGGCAGGCTCGCGCGCTGCCGAACCGTGCCGACGCGGATGTTGAACACCTGCGGATCCGTGACGTCCGCCGAATAGATGGGGGTGCCGCAGTTGGCGCAGAAGCCCTGCGCGCGCTTTCGGCCGCTTTCCCCCGTCTTGACGTAGATTTTCGGGTCACCGCTGAGCTTGAACCCTTCGCGCCTCGCCGGAACGACGACGCGAAAGGCCGAGCCGGACAAGTTCTGGCAATCGGTGCAATGGCACACGGACACCGTCTCGGGGTCGATCTCGGCCTCGTACGTGATCGCACCGCAGTGGCAGCCGCCGGTGATCTTCATGGCAAGCGCGGAGTCAATCGGCGCGAATGTTGTTCTCGCGCACCACCTTGCCCCAGCGCTGCATCTGGGTCTCGAGCCACTTCGCCAGTTCCTCAGGCGTGCTGACGGCGAGGTCTATCCCGAGCGTCTCGTTCAGCAGCTTGCGCACGTCGGGCAGGTTGAACGCCTTCACCAGCTCGGCGTGGAATTTGTCCATGATCGGCTTGGGCACCCCGGTGGGAGCGAATATCCCCCACCAGGCGAGCGCGGAGAAACCCGGCAGTCCCTGCTCGGCGAGCGCGGGTACGTCGGGCAGCGCGCGCGAGCGCGTGTCTCCGGTGACCGCGATGGCGCGGAGCTTGCCGCCAGTCACGTGTGGAGTGATGACCGCAACCGAGCCGATGGCGAGATCGATCTGGCCGCCGACCGCGTCGGCCGTCATCGGTCCGCCCCCTTTGTACGGTATGTGGATGAGCTTGATGCCGGATGCCTGCTGTACGAGAACCATGGTCAGGTGTCCGAGGCTGCCGCTGCCGACCGAGCCGATGCTCACGGTGCCCGGTTTCGCCTTGGCCTCGGCAACCACGTCGTTGAAGGTCTTGTAGGGCTTCCCGGCGGCCGTCGCGATTGCCATGGGCGCTGTGCCGACCAGCATCACCGGCGCGAGATCCTTTACGGTATCGAACGGCAAGTTCGGGATCAGGAAAGGATTCACCGCGTGATAATCGAAAACGAAGATGAACGTGTAGCCGTCTGCAGGCGACTTGGCGACGAAAGCGGTACCGATCGTTCCGGAGGCGCCGGACTTGTTCTCGACGACGAACGGCTGGCCCAGGGAGTCGGAGAGCTTCGCGGCGATCAGGCGCGCCATGGGGTCGGTCGATCCGCCCGGCGGATACGGAACGACGAATTTCACCGGCTTCGTCGGCCAGGCCTGAGCCTGGACCGCGAGCGCACAAAGCGCCAGGGCGGCCGCGGCGGCCGCGCGAACAGCGAAGCGAACCATTTCCCCCTCCTATCTTCTGACTGCGGCAGGTTACCATTGGCAACATGAAGATCGCAATGATGGGATCCGGGGGCGTGGGCGGCTTCTTCGGAGGCAGGCTCGCTCGCGCAGGCTACGACGTGAGCTTTATCGCGCGCGGCGCACACCTTGTCGCGATGCGCGAGCGTGGCCTCACGATCGAGAGCCAGGCCCACGGCGACATCCACGTTCCCAAGGTGCGCGCCACCGACGATCCCGCCTCGATCGGACCGGTCGATCTGGTGGTTCTCTCGGTCAAGCTGTGGGACACCGAGTCCGCGATCCGGCAGATGCGGCCGATGCTGAAAGCCGGCACCGCCGTCCTGTCGCTCCAAAACGGCGTGATCAAGGACGATATCCTGCGCCGCGAGCTGGGCGACGCTCCCGTGATGGGCGGGGTGTGCTACGTCGCGACGACCATAGCGCGACCCGGCGTGATCCTGCAGACCGGTACGATGCAGCGCGTGGTAGTCGGCGAATACGACGGACGCGCGAGCGAGCGAGCACGCCTGCTCCACGAGGCGCTCGCCAAGTCCGGCGTGAACGCGGAACTCTCGACGGACGTGCGCCGCGCAATCTGGGAGAAGTACGCCTTCCTGGTCGGGATTTCGGCGACCACCGCCGCGATGCGCACGACCATAGGGCCGGTCCGGAAGAATGCGCGCGCGCGTGCCTTCCTCCTCGAGATCTTTCGCGAAACCGTCGCGGTCGGACGCGCGCAGGGCATCGCTCTTCCGCCCGACTATGCCGACGCCTGCCTCGCTCGCGCAGACGGGCTCCCCGACGACATGGCCGCTTCGATGGCGCACGACCTGCAGCGCGGCAACCGGCTCGAAGTCGAATGGCTCTCCGGCGGCGTGGCGCAGCTCGGCGCAGCCGCCGGCGTTCCGACCCCGGCGAACCGCGCGGTGTGGGACATCCTCGCGCTTTACGCCGAGGGGCAAAAGCCCGCGTGAGCAAGCCGCATCTGACTCTGCGCGCGATCCGCGCGCGAGGCGTGGACGTACCGATGAAGCTGCCCCTGGGCACCAGCGCCGGAACGCTGAAGAGCGCAGCCCTCCTACTCGTCGACGTCGAGACCGACGAGGGCGTCACCGGGCATTCCTATCTGTTCTGCTACCTTCCGGCGGCGGCGCCTGCGATTGCAGCGATGCTTGCAGAGATAGAGCGCACGGCAAAGGGGGATTCCATTTCGCCCCGCGATCTCTGGGCCAAGCTCGCGCGCCGCTTCAAGCTCATCGGTGTGCAGGGTATCGTGCGCATGGCGATGGCCGGGTTCGACTGCGCCTGCTGGGACGCGCTCGCAACCGGCGCGGGCGTGCCTCTGGTGACGCTGCTCGGCGGCTCACCGCGCCGCGTGCGCGCGTACAACAGCAACGGCTTGGGCCTGATGGCGCCCGAGGCCGCCGCCGAAGAGGCGGACAAACTCCTCGAAGGCGGCTTCCGTGCGGTGAAGCTGCGGCTCGGCTACCCGACGCTCGCCGCCGACCTCGCCGCGGTGCACGCGGTGCGCAAGAGGCTCCCCGCGGAAATCGAGCTGATGGTCGACTACAACCAGGCGCTGTCGCCCGCGGAGGCGCTCGAGCGCGGCCGGGCGCTCGACTTCGAAGGCATCGCATGGATCGAGGAGCCGATCCGTCACGACGATTTCCGCTCCTGCGCCGGCTTGGCGCGCGAGCTCGCGACGCCGGTGCAAATCGGCGAGAACTTCTCCCTGCCCGAGCAGATGGAAGAGGCGATCACCGAGAGGGCCTGCGATTTCGTGATGCCCGATCTGGAGCGGATCGGCGGCGTCAGCGGCTGGCAGCGCGCAGCCGCGCTCGCCGCCGGGCGCAAGCTGCCGATGTCCTCGCACCTCTTCCCGGAGGTAAGCGCGCACCTGCTCGCAGTGACACCCACCTGCCACTATCTCGAGTACGTGGACTGGGCCGACGCGATTCTCGAAGAACCGTTGCGCATCGTGAAGGGAGAAGCCTTGATTCCGGACCGGCCCGGAAGCGGAGTCCGCTGGAACGAGGAAGCGGTGAAGCGCTACCTGATGGCCTAGGCGGCCGTTACCTCGGTCCCCGGCTCGACGCGCGCGGCGCGGCGCCGCTCGTGCTCCTGGAGGTGGCGCTTGCGCACGCGGATCGACTTCGGCGTGATCTCTACCAGCTCGTCGTCGTCGATGAATTCGACCGCCAGCTCGAGCGTCAGCCTGATCGGAGGCGTCAGCAGGATCGCCTCGTCCTTGCCCGCGGCGCGGATGTTGGTGAGGTGCTTCTCGCGGATCGGGTTGACGACGAGGTCGTTGTCGCGGCTGTGCACGCCGATCACCATGCCCTCGTAGACGCGCTCGCCCGGGCTCACCAGCATGCGCCCGCGTTCCTGCAGCTTCCACAGCGCGTAGGCCACGGCCTCGCCCTGCTCCGCCGAAATCAGCACGCCGTTGCGCCGCGACGGGATCTCGGCCTTCATCGGGCCGTATTCGTCGAACACGTGGCTCATGAGACCGTTGCCACGCGTGAGGTTCAGGAACTCCGACTGGAACCCGATCAGTGCGCGCGCCGGGATGCGGTAGTCCAGGCGCACGCGGCCGCGGCCGTCGGGCATCATGTCGAGCAGGTCGGCGCGCCGAGCGCCGAGCGCCTCCATCACCTGCCCCTGGTGCTCTTCCTCCACGTCGACAGTGAGCACCTCGAAGGGCTCATGCTTCACGCCCTCCACGGTCTTGACCACGACGCGCGGGCGCGACACTGCGAGCTCGTAGCCTTCGCGGCGCATGTTCTCGAGCAGTATGGTCAGGTGCAGCTCGCCGCGCCCCGAGACGCGGAACACGTCGGCGTCGGCGGTCTCCTCGACGCGCAACGCGACATTGCCCTGCAGCTCGCGGAACAGGCGCTCGCGGATCTGGCGGCTGGTCACGAAGCGCCCCTCCTGCCCGGCAAGCGGGGAGGTGTTGACCTGGAAATTCATGGTGAGCGTGGGCTCGTCCACTCTCAGCATCGGCAGCGCCTCGGGCTGGAGTGGATCGGCGAAGGTGACGCCGATGGCGGTCTCGTCGACCCCCGTCACCAGCACGATGTCGCCCGCGGCCGCCTCCTCCATCGGGATGCGCTCCAGGCCGCGGAAGCCCATCACCTGGCCGACCTTGGCGTTCGCGGGCTCGCGGCCTTCGTGCAGCACCACGATCTCCTGCGCGGGCCGGAGCCTGCCGCGCGCGATGCGTCCGATGCCGATGCGGCCGACGTAGCTCGAGTAGTCGATGTTGCTGATCTGCAATTGCAGGGAGCCCTCGGGATCGCCCTTGGGCGCGGGCACGCGGTCGATGATGGTGCGGAACAGCGGCCGCATGTCGGTCCCCGGCTTCGAAAGATCGAGCGTCGCGGTGCCGAGCAGCGCCGAGGCGTAGACCACGGGGAAGTCGAGCTGATGCTCGGAGGCGCCGAGCTTGTCCATCATGTCGAAGGTGGCGTTCACCACCCAGTCGGGCCGCGCGCCGGGGCGATCGACTTTGTTCACGACGAGCACCGGGTTCAGGCCCAGGGCGAGCGCCTTGCGCGTGACGAAGCGCGTCTGCGGCATGGGGCCCTCGACTGCGTCGACCAGCAGCAGCACGCCGTCGACCATCGAAAGCGAGCGCTCGACCTCGCCGCCGAAATCGGCGTGGCCGGGCGTGTCGACGATATTGATGTGGACTCCCTCGTAGTCGACCGCGCAGTTCTTCGCGAGGATGGTGATACCGCGCTCGCGCTCCAGGTCGTTGGAGTCCATGACCCGCTCCACGAGGTGCTCGTGCGCGGCAAAGGTGCCAGACTGCCGCAGGAGCTTGTCGACCAGCGTCGTCTTGCCGTGGTCGACGTGGGCGATGATCGCGAGATTGCGGATGGAGCGGTGCATTGCAAGGAGCCTATTGCGCGGTCGCGCATTGTACCAGCCCGCTATTTCAAAAGCGCCTTTTCGAGCAACTCGACCAGCGGGCCGAGCTTCGGCGGCTTCGCCTCCAGTGCCACGCGCACGCCGTGGCCTGCGAGCGCCGCGCTGCACACCGGGCCGATGGATGCGACGAAGGTGCGGTTGAGATGGCCGGCGAGCCGGCCGTCCCGGCCGAGCCTGTGCGCGAGCGCGAACAGGTTGTGCGCCTGGGATGCGCTGGTAAACACGGTCGCGTCCACCTCACCCGCTTCCAGCGCCGCGATCAGGCTCTCGAGGGGCCGGGTGTCCTCCGGGAGCGCCCAACGGTAGGTCGGGATCTCCACCACTTCGGCGCCCCTTGCCCGAAGGGCACGCTCGAGCTCCACGTTCCTCTCCCCGTGGCGCTGCACCAGGACGCGCTCCCCTCGCAGGGCCAGATCCCCGATCGACTCGAGCACCTGAGCGGTCGTGTAGGGCTCGGCCGCGGCGCGGTCGATGCGCACCTTGCGCGAGCGCAGCACGCCGGTGGGCTTGGGACCGCGCGCAACCACCGCGCATTTCGCGAGCAGCTCGAGCAGCCGGTGCGTGACGCCCTGGGAATCGGCGGCGGCGAACAGGGCCCGGGTTCCGACGCCCGTCTGGAAGATAGCAGCCCCGGGCGGGCGCGATTCCATCTCGCTCACGAGCCGGGCAATCGCCGCGGGATCGATGTCTGGAACCTCGGCTAGCGCCGGAGCGAGCATCGCCCGGCCCCCGCGCTTCTCGATGAGGTCGCCGAGCTGGGGGCCCAGCCGGCTCTCGAGCACCGCGAGAGTCTTGCCTTTCAGAAGTAGCGCACCAGCATGAAGACGGCGCACAGCGCCGCCGCCGACGACGTGCAGGCGAGCAGCCATCCGGCGGGCACGGGGTGGGCCTCGACCAGCCTGTCCAGGCTCATGTATAGGTCGTCCCAGCCTCGCACGACGCGGGGCGACACCCAGCGGTCGGTGAACGCCTCGAGCCTGCTTTCGGCGTTCGGATGGAAGAGCAGGATCGAACCGACTACGACACCGGCCACGCTGCCCACGATCAGCAGCCACCTCGACAAGTCGAGGATGACTGCAACGAAGGGCGCGGCGGTCTCTGCAGCAAGGACCTCGCTCAGCGCCGCCACATCCACCGCCGTCACCAGGCCGAAGGTGGCGATCAGGCCGCCGAGCACGAAGGCGCCGGCGAGCCAGCGTTGATAAGAATGCGTGGCGATCTCAGGCGGCGCCTGGTGCGTCGAGAGCCGCCGGTTGAGGCCGCGAAAGAACTCCGAGGTCGTGCGCGTGGAGAGGATCAGGCCGACGCCGACGCTCAGCCCGGAAACCGCGATCAGCAGGAACGCGGCGATCAGAATCTGGATCAGGACCTGCCACATCAGGTGGCCGGCTAGGCGCGCTGCCAGGACGCGCGGCGAAAGCGCTTGCGTCGCGCCGGCGTCGTGTCCTTCTTCTCGACGAACTCATGGACGCGCGCGCTCATCGCGAGCCGGATCTCCTCGGGAAGGGACCGGGCAGCGGCGTCGAAACGCGCCACCAGGGGTTCACCCCTGGAGGAGCCCGATGCCTTCTCGCCGTCGAGATAGTACCCGCCGTCCTTGTGCCACACCAGCGCCCGCTCGCTCGAGTCCAAGCCATAACAGAGCTGGAACTGCACCAGATCTCCGTCGTCGGTCTGCCAGACGAAGAGATCGAAGTAGTCGTCGTGAAACCAGCGCCGGTGGACATCGGCCTCATCGGCCACGCCGAGAATTTCGTGCATCATGGGGTCCGCATCGATATCGGGAGAGGTGATTCTTGGACAAGCCCGATCTGCGACGGTTTCACGCAGTATCGCTCGCCTCCGGGCTTACAATGCATACGCCGATGATTTTACGCCCCTTGAGCCCAGCCGTGCTCGCCTGCCTGCTCTTCGCGGCGGCAGCCGCCGAACCCGCCGCGGCGCAATCCTTCCCCTCGCACCCCGTGAAGGTCGTCGTGCCGACCTCGCCCGGCGGCGCGACCGACGCATTCGCGCGCGCCCTGTCGGCGCAGCTGTCGGCAAACTGGGGACAGGCTGTCGTGGTGGAGAACCGCGCGGGCGCGAACCAGATCCTCGGCACCGATTTCGTCTCGAAGTCGGCGCCCGACGGCACCACGCTGCTCGTCTCCGACGCGTCCTCGTTCGTGATCAACCCGCACCTGTATCGGAAGCTTCCCTACGACGGCGTGAACGGCTTCACGCCCATCACGGTGCTGGTGCGCTTTCCCTGGGTGATCGCCGTCCACGCCTCGGTTCCCGCGAAAACTTTCCAGGAGCTGGTCGCGTATGCCAAGGCCAACCCCGGGAAGCTCTCCTACGGCTCGTTCGGCCTCGGCTCGTCTGCGCACATCAGCGTCGACTACCTAAAGAACCTCCTCGGAATCGACATCGTGCACGTTCCCTACAAGGGAGCGGGCCCTGCGGTGACCGATCTGTTGTCGGGCCGCATCCAGATGATGATGGTGACGCCGCTCCTCGTCGAGCCGCACGCGCGCTCGGGGAAGCTCAGGCTCGTCGCCGCCGCCACAGCGCAGCGTATAGCGGGGCTGCCCGACCTTCCCACGATCGCCGAATCGGGTGCGCCAGGGTATGAAGCAGGAACCTGGTTCGCGCTGGTGGGGCCCGCGGGGATGCCGCGCGAGATCGTCGCGAAGATCTACGCCGAGACCGCAAAGATCCTCGCCGATCCCGCCTTTCGCGAGCAGTACATCACGCGTCAATGGTTCGAAGCGGTGGGAAACACGCCCGAGGAGTTCGCCGCCTACCTCAAGGCGGAGTACGCGCGCTGGGGCCGGCTGGTCGAGCTATCTCGCGTCAGCGTGGAGTAGGTTCACTCCCAGGTTTCGCGGGCCACCTCGACCACCAGCTCGAGCTTTTTCCACTGCTCGTCCTCGGTGAGCAGGTTGCCGTGGTGGGTGCTCGCGAAGCCGCACTGCGGGCTGATGCACAGATCCTCGAGGGGCACGCAGCGCGCGGCGGCGTCGATCCTGCGCTTCAGATCGTCCTTCTTTTCCAGGACCGGAGTCTTGGTCGACACCAGGCCGAGCACCACTTTTTTCCCGCGTGGAACCACGCGCAGCGGCTCGAAGCTGCCCGCGCGCTCGCTGTCGTACTCGAGGAACCAGCCGTCGACGTTCGTCTCCGAGAATACCGCCTGCGCCACCGGGTCGTACCCGCCTTCGGCGAGCCAAGTGCTCTTCCAGTTGCCGCGGCAGGTGTGCATCACGATCGTCATGCCTTGCGGCCGCTCGGCGATCGCCGCGTTGACCGCCTTCGCATACATGTGCGCCAGCGCCTCGGGGTCGTCGCCGCGCGCCCGGCAGCTCTCGCGGAACTTCTCGTCGCACAGGAACGAGAAGCTGGTGTCGTCGATCTGGAGGTAGGTGCAGCCGGCCTGCGCGAGATCGCGGATCTCCTCGCGGTACACGCGCCCCACGTCGCGCCACAGCTCATCGAGGTCGGGATAGGCCTCGCGGCTGATCGCCGCCCGCCCCCCGCGGTGGTAAAGAATGGACGGCGAGGGCATGGTGAACTTGGGAGTCCGCCTCGCGACGGACTTCAGGTACTTGAAGTGGTCGAGCATCAGCGGCCGCGTGCGGCGCACCCTGCGGCGCACCTGCGGGGTGTATCGCGGGTCGTCAGAACCGGCGAACTTGTACGATCCTGCGTCGAGCTCGATCTCGACGCCGTCGATCCTGCCGAGGAAGTCGTGGTTCCACCAGCCGCGGCGGTACTCGCCGTCGGTGATGCTCTGCAGCCCGATCGATTCCTGCGTCGCAACCGCCCGCCGGATGCAGCGATCCTCGATGTCGCGCAGAGACTCGGCGCTCATCTCGCCCCGCTCGACCTTCGCGCGCGCTTCCTTGATCTCCGGGGGCCGCAGCAGGCTCCCCACCTGGTCCGCGCGGAACGGGGGTCCTGCCACGGCAACCTTCACCCCGGGTTCACCGCGAGCGTGCCCCAGTTGACCATGAAGCCCTCGGAGCGCTGCAGGAAACTCACGAGCACCGCGAGCATGCGCTCGGGCTGGTCGACCTCGATCGCATGCGCCGCGTCCCAGATGTACACCAGGTAGGCGTGCGGCAAGCGGCTCTTCAGGAGCTGCACGCTCTCCTTGGGGATCATGCGGTCGGCGGTGCCGTGGAGGATCAGCGTGAGCTTGTCTACCGAGGGGATGCGGGCTAGGAGTTCCTCGTCGGTGTCCGGCGAGTAGCCGTAATACGCCAGCATCTTGCGGTTCGCCGCCTCCATTTCCGCGGTTTTCTCCTCCGGCGGCAGCTTCTCGGGGTGCAGAAAGAGGAGCTTGCGCAGCTCCTCGGGACTCGACGGTCTTCCCCCATGCCCCTTCGGCCGGAACCCGGCCGGGCACTCGAGCACGAGATGATCGACGAGCGCCGGCCGCTCGGCAGCGAGCCAGGCTGCGAGATAGCCGCCGAAGGAGCAGCCGATCACGTCGCAGGGGCCGCCCGCAGTCTTCTCGATGAACTCGGCAGCGACCGCGGAAAGCCTTTTCATCGACTTGACCGACGCGTGCGCGGGCGTGCCGTCGAATCCCGGCACGATCGGCACGTGCAGCTTGAAGGATTTCGCGAGCTCGTCCAGCACCTTCGTCCAGCGCACGCCGCCCGCAGGATGCAGGTACACGAGAGGGCGCCCTTCCCCCGCCGCGTAGTAGCTGAGCTCGCCCGAGGAAAGGGAAATCCGGCTCGCTTGAGGTTGCATCAAAGATCCCTTACGTGCGGCAGCACGCGGTCGCGGAACAGCTCCATGCCGCGACGGATGACCTCGTCGGGCAGGGTCCCGACCTTCACGGTGAAATTGAACACGCCGTGGCCCAGCTCCGCGTGGATGCGCTTGATCTGCTTCACCACCGTCTCGGGGCTGCCGCACAGCACCGTGCCGCGCTCGATCTGCTCGTCGAGCGTGAGCGTGCGGCGCTTGTCGAGCCGGCTCTTCCAGCGGTCGCGGCTCTCCTCGCTCTCGAAATAGCGCGTCTTCTGCAGCACGATGCGCTGCGACAGCTGCAGGCCGCCCATGAGCACCTCGTCGAAGTACTTCAGCCCCTGGCCGAGGTGGCGCGGCGCCACCTCGTCGGTCTCGGCGATGCAGGTGTGCATGCCCACCAGCACGTTCTCGGGCGCGGGCTCCCAGCCGCCCGCCCTCGCCGTCTCCCGGTATACGCGGATGCATTCCTTGCCGCTGGGCAGGTCGG
>Ga0307497_10000150_pt1 | contig 15086 bp, 13 predicted proteins | sample 10_S_MG_FD_201366 | JGI IMG/M metagenome (GOLD analysis project Ga0307497, IMG submission 201366) | Soil microbial communities from Populus trichocarpa stands in riparian zone in the Pacific Northwest, United States - 10_S | ecosystem: Environmental > Terrestrial > Soil > Riparian zone > Trees...
CAATCGACTGAGTAACGACCGGCGAGGCGCCGCGGCAGGCCGCGGCGCCTCGGGCGCGCCGGCGGGCGGCTCCGGCGGTGGTGGCGGAGTCGGGACCGGTGTGCTCGGCAGCAGGTTCGAGACTGCGGCGTCCTCGGTCTTCTGCGGCTTTTTGATCTCTTCGAACGCGACGCTCGGGTCGGGCTTCGGCGTGAGGAGCTTGTAGCTGGTGCCCAAGTTCTCGGGGAGCGTCGTCTCGTCGTCGCGCACGCGGCGCAGCGAGTAGTTCGGCGTCTCGAGGTCGGGATTGCCGATCAAGACGATCTGGACGTTGTTCGCCTCCTGCACGGACTGGACCCAGTCGCGCTTCTCGTTGAGCACGTAGTTCGCGACGTCGAGCGGCAGCTGTGCAATGACTTTCGCCGTCCGCTCCTTGCGAGCTTCCTCGCCGACCAGCCGCAGCACCGCGAGTGCGAGCGACTCGACGCTGCGGATGTTGCCGGCGCCGTTGCAGCGCGGACAGACGGACTGCGTCGACTCCTCGAGCGACGGGCGCAGGCGCTGCCGAGAGAGCTCGAGTAGGCCGAAGCGCGAGATCCGGCCGATCTGGATCCGCGCGCGGTCGTGCTTCACGGCCTCGCGCAGGCGGTTCTCGACCTCGCGCTGGTTGCGCTGCGGGCCCATGTCGATGAAGTCGATGACGACGAGGCCGCCCAAGTCCCGGATCCGGAGCTGGCGACCGATCTCGTCAGCGGCCTCGACGTTCGTGTTGAGCGCGGTCTCCTCGATGTCCTCGCCCTTCGTCGACCGCGCCGAGTTGATGTCGATCGCGGTCAGTGCCTCGGTACGATCGATCACAATGCTGCCGCCCGACGGCAGCGATACTTTGTGGTTGAACGCCGACTCGATCTGGCTCTCGATCTGGTAGCGCGTGAACAGCGGAACGGTCGGGTCGTCGTAGAGCTTGAGCTTGCGTATGTTGTGCGGCAGCACGCGCTCCATGAACTCGAACGCGTCCTGGTGCACGGCCGGGTCGTCGATCAGGACCTCGCCGATCGCGTCGCTGAAGTGATCGCGTAGCGCCCGCACGATCGCGTTACCTTCCTGGTAGATCAGGAACGGCGCGGGCCGCGTGACGACGACCTGTTTGATCGCTTCCCAGACGCGGAGCAGATAGTCCATGTCCCAGCGCAGCTCCTCGGCGCTGCGGCCGACGCCCGCGGTACGGACGATGCAGCCCATGCCGTCCGGTGGCGCGAGGTCCTCGAGCGACTGGCGGACGATGTCGCGTTCCTCACCCTGGATGCGTCGCGAGACGCCGCCGGCGCCCGCGTTGTTCGGCATCAGGACGATGAATCGGCCCGCGAGGCTGATATAGGTGGTGAGTGCCGCACCTTTCGTGCCGCGCTCCTCTTTATCTACCTGGACGACGATTTCCTGGCCCTCGCGGAGCACGTCGCGAATCTGGACGCGCTCGCCCTGCTCGGGCTGCTTGACGAAGTACTCGCTAGAGATTTCTTTGAGCGGCAGGAAACCGTGCCGCTGAACGCCGTAATCGACGAAGCACGCCTCGAGGCTCGGTTCGACCCGAGTGATGCGGCCTTTGTAGACGTTGGACTTGCGCTGCTCTCTGGACGGAACCTCGATGTCTAGGTCATAGAGCTTTTGGCCGTCGACCATGGCCAAACGCAACTCTTCCTTCTGAGTTGCGTTCACTAACATTCGCTTCATAAGACTTGGATCCCCTAGGGACGAGCTGGGCTCCAGGGGTGAGACCCGTGGTCTGCGTGGCTGTGCTTCGGCGAGCGCGTGAGCCTGCTAGGTGCGGCAGCGTTCTTGAGGGCGGCGATGCTCGATCCGACGACCGATATTGCAACGTATCTTCGCTACGGAGAGCCATCGCCTTTTCGCAGATCGCGGGAACCTGGATCCGGTCCCACTATGATGATGTTTCGTAAACCAGGCAGCTCGAAGATCGAGCTGACGCCGGAATTCGGCTGCGGAGGCGGCCGTCGATATTGGGCTCAGGCCGCTTCCGTGCTCGGTACTATAACATAGAGATACGGGCGCTCAATTCGTACGCCATTGAATCCACCGCAAAAAACCGCGAAGGCTAGCGCGCGTCAGGCGCAGATCGACGAATCGGCCGCCGGGCAACGCCTCGATAACTACTTGCTCGGTGCACTCAAAGGGGTGCCGCGCAGCCACATCTACCGCCTGATCCGCTCCGGGCAAGTCCGCGTGAACTCTGGGCGGGTGACGCCAAAGCATCGACTCAAGGCCGGCGACCGCGTGCGCGTGCCGCCGGTCTCGCTCCGGGCCCCGACACCCGCGTCGTCGGCGGGCGGCTCGCTCGCCTGGCTCGAGCAGCGGATCGTCTACGAGGACGCGCGGCTGCTCGTGCTCGACAAGCCGGCCGGGCTCGCGGTGCACGGTGGCACGGGTGTCGCGCTTGGCTGCATCGAGGCACTGCGCGCGCTGCGGCCCGAGATCAAGGAGCTCGAGCTCGTCCATAGGCTCGACCGGGCGACCTCGGGTTGCCTGCTCGTCGCGAAGCGCAGGAGCGCGCTGCGGACGTTGCACGCGTTGCTGCGCGAAGGCGAGGTCGACAAGCGCTATCTCACGCTCGTCCAGGGCCGCTGGCGCGAAGGGGTCGCGGAGATCTCGGCGCCGCTCGTGACCAAGCGCGGAGCGGGCGAATCGCGCGTGCGCGTCGCAACCGGCGGCAAGGCGGCGCGCAGCTCGTTTCGGCTGCTCGAAACGATTGGCCGGACGGCGTCGTTGCTCGAGGTGTCGATCGCGACGGGCCGGACGCATCAGATCCGCGTCCACGCCGCGCACCTCGGCCACCCGGTGGCCGGCGACGAGCGTTACGGCGATCCCGAGTTCAATGCCGAGCTGCGGCGCTTCGGCCTGCGGAGGATGTTCCTGCACTCGCAGTCGGTCGCGTTCGTGTGGCCGGAGAGCGGCGAGGCGTTCTCGATCCGCGTGCCGCTGCCGCAGGAGCTGGACGCCGTTCTCATCGCGCTCGGGGCACAGGCGCGAGCGGATCGAGCCCCGCCTCCTTGAGCGCCGTCGCGAGCCAGATCAACGGCAGCCCGATCAGCCCCGTCGGGTCACGCGACTCGATGCTCTCGAACAGCGCGACGCCGAGCCCCTCGGCCTTGAAGCTGCCGACACAATCGTACGGCTGCTCGATACCTAGGTAACGGTCCAGCTCCGCTCGGGGTCGTCGCGCGAAGCGCACGTCGGTTTGATCGACGTGCGTCCAAGAGCGACCGCTGCGCGCGTCGAGCACGAACACGCCGGTGTGAAACACGACGGTCCTGCCCTGGCAAGCCTCGAGCTGGGAGAGCGCAACCTCGTGGCGTCCCGGCTTGCGAAGCAGGCGGCCGTCGAGCGACGCGACCTGATCGGATCCGATCACGACCGCGTCGCGGGTCGCGATGCTGCGCGCCTTCGCCTCCGCGAGGCGCGCGGCCATCCGCTCGGGCGGCTCGTCGGCGACGGCGGCCTCGTCGGTCGTGGGCGCACGAATCTCGAACGGCAGGCCGAGGCGGCCGAGGAGGTCGCGTCGGTAGCGCGAAGTGGATGCGAGCAATAGCGCCCGCGAACCGCTTGGGTTTTCGTAACTCACGGTTTTGACAGTAGAAACTCAGTCACATATGATGCGCGCCCTATGTCCGGCTCGCTGCATGCCTGGTACAGTCTGCGCGATCTGGAAGCGCTCGGTGGGCGGCAAGGCGAGCTCGAAGGGGAGTTCGAGATCGCGCGTCTGCCGCGGCTCGTGGGCTTGCTCCACTCCAAGGTCGGCAGTGTAAGAGCAAGCTTGCAGTTTCGACAACGCGGCCTCGGAAGGCTTGCGGCCACGCTCGAGCTTGCGACGACGGTGCAGCTCACGTGTCAGCGGTGCCTCGAGCCGTTCGAGCTGCCGATCGCGGAGCGAACCGAGTTGCTAATCGTGGGGCCCGGCGAGGCGGGCGCCTCGATCCCCGAGGACATAGAACCGATCGATTTGGACGACGGTCGTCTGCTCCCGGCGCTGCTGATCGAGGACGAGCTCATCGTCGCGATCCCGCTCGTGCCGAAGCATGCGCGCGTCGAGGACTGTGGTAGCCTGGCCCGAAACCTGGCCAGCTGAGACGAGGCGGCGTCCGGCGCGAGCTGGCCGGCCAGATAATTTGAGGAGAACGCAATGGCAGTTCAGAAAAGCAGAAAGACGCCGTCGCGGCGCGGAATGCGCAGGGCGCACGATAAATTGACCGCGCCGACCTTGTCGGTCGACGCGAGCACCGGCGAGACGCATCGCCGCCACCATTTGACGGCCGACGGCTACTATCGCGGCCGCAAGGTTTTCGAAGTCCCGCAAGAGACCGAACAAGAGTAAGCGTCGACCCGCACGACGCGCTCTCGCGAAGCCGTTTTTCAAGCGAGCCCCGATGAGTCGCAAGGTCACAATTGCCTTGGACGCGATGGGCGGCGACCGTGGCCCATCGGCCGTGGTTCCGGCGGCGCTCGCGACGCTCGAGAAAGACGACTCCGTCAACCTCGTGCTGGTCGGGCTCCCCGAGGTGCTCGACGGGGCGAAGCGCGACGCAAAGGACCGCTACGGCTCGCGGCTCGGTTTCAAGCCGGCGTCCGAGGTCGTCGCGATGGACGAGCCGCCGGCCGACGCGTTGCGGAAGAAGAAGGACTCATCGCTGCGAGTGGCCATCGAGCTAGTGAAAGCCGGCGAGGCCGACGCGTGCGTGAGCGCGGGCAACACCGGCGCGTTGATGGCCACCGCGCGGTACGTGTTGAAGACTCTGCCGGGCATCGATCGTCCGGCCATCATCTCGGCGGTTCCGGGCTTGAAGGGCCCGACGTTCATGCTCGATCTCGGCGCGAACGTTGGTTGCACCTCGCAGCATCTGCTCCAGTTCGCGCTGATGGGCTCGGTCGTCGCGGGCGACATGCTCGACACGCCGCGACCGCGGGTCGGGCTCCTGAACATCGGCCAGGAAGACATCAAGGGCAACGAGGTCGTGCGCGAGGCCGGAGAGTTGCTCGCCCGTAGCGGCCTGAACTACGTCGGCTTCGTCGAAGGCGACGGGATCTTCAACGCCGACGTGGACGTCGTCGTGAGCGACGGGTTCGTCGGCAACGTCGCTCTCAAGACGATGGAGGGCGCCGCGGGCTTGATCGCGTCGTTCCTCAAAGAAGAGTTCCACAAGAACACACTACGCGGCTTGCAAGGGCTCATTGCACGTTCGGCGCTCGACGCAATCCGCGAGCGGCTCGACCCGCGCCGCTACAACGGCGCGAGCCTCGTCGGTTTGACCGGGGTCGTGCTGAAGAGCCACGGCTCCGCCGACAAGTTCGCGTTCGAGATCGCGGTCAAGACCGCGATCGTGGAAGCCCGCAAGGGCGTGCCGGTGCAGATCGGCAAACTCATCGAGACTCAGCCGCAAGAATGTATTCGCGCATAATCGGCACCGGAAGCTACCTGCCGGAGAAGATCCTCACGAATTTCGACCTCGAGAAGATGGTCGAGACCACGGACGAGTGGATCCGCACTCGAACCGGCATCGAGCAGCGGCACATCGCCGCCGACGACGAGGCAACGAGCGATCTCGCGCACCGAGCGGCGATCGCGGCGATAGCCGACGCGGGCCTCACTCCGGCCGACATCGATTTCGTACTGGTCGGGACGACGACGCCCGATCTGATCTTCCCGAACGTCGCGTGCCTGCTGCAGGAAAAGCTCGGCATTCGCGGCTGCCCCGCGTTCAGCATCGAGGCCGCATGCTCCGGCTTTCTCTATAGCCTGATCGTCGCGGATCAGTTCGTTCGCAGCGGCCAGGCCAAGCGCGCGCTCGTGATCGGCGCGGAGACGATGTCACGGATCATCGATTGGACCGACCGCGAAACCTGCGTGCTGTTCGGCGACGGCGCCGGCGCGGTGATCCTCGAGGGGGCCGACGAGCCCGGAATCATCTACAACACGTTCGGAGCCGACGGCCGCTATCGCGAGCTGCTGTACGCGTCGAGCGGCGTCGCGACGCGGCATCGCGAGGCGGGCGACATCGCGGCGTTGCGCATGAAGGGCAACGAGGTCTTCAAGGTCGCCGTCAGGACGCTCGAAAACCTCGTCGACGAGGTCATCGAGAAGAACAACCTCGAGAAGGGCCAGATCGATTGGCTGATTCCGCACCAGGCGAATATCCGGATCATCGCGGCGATGGCGAAACGCCTCGACATGCCGATGGAGCGCGTCGTGCTCACGGTTCGGACCCACGGCAACACGTCCGCGGCGTCGGTGCCGATGGCGCTCGATACCGCGATTCGCGACGGCCGGATCAAACGCGGCGATCTGCTTCTGCTCGAGGCGTTCGGCGGCGGCTTTACCTGGGGTGCGAGCCTGATTCGCTACTGATCGGTTCGCGTCGAGGTAGGTAGACCCAACCTGCCAACCACCGCTCATCTCTGGCGAGCGCCGACACCCTATAATGCGCGGCATGAACCGTCTGCTCACAACCGCCTCGTTGTCGTTGCTCGTCGCGAACGGCGCCGTCGCCGCGGAGTACGCGGTGCCGCGGCACGACGAGGTGTTCGGTTCGGTCGAGGTGATCTCGGCGCGCTACGAGGACACGTTCGTCGCGTTCGCGCAGAAGTACAACGTGGGCTACGAGGCGCTGAAGCGCGCGAATCCCGGCGTCGATCCTTGGTTGCCGGGCGAAGGCACGCGCGTCGTGATCCCGACTCGATTCGTTCTGCCACGCGCGCCACATCGCGGTATCGTCGTGAACGTCGCCGAGCTTCGCCTCTACTACTTCCCGGACGCGGATGGCCAAGACGCGGCCGATGGCGACGGCCGAATCGTGACGTACCCGATCAGCATCGGCCAGATGGATTGGTCGACGCCGCTCGGCACGACGCGAGTGACGGGTAAGGTCGCAAACCCGAGCTGGTATCCGCCCCAGTCGATTCGCGACGAGCACGCCGCGCGCGACGACATCCTTCCGCCCGTCGTGCCGCCGGGGCCCGACAATCCTCTCGGCAAGCACGCGCTGCGTCTCGCGCTGCCGAGCTATCTGATCCACGGCACGAACATGCCGTCCGGGATCGGCATGCGCGTCACGCACGGATGCATTCGAATGTTCCCGTGGGACATCGAAGCGCTCTACAAAGTCGTGCCTATCGGTACGCCGGTCACGATCGTGAATCAGGCGTACAAGCTCGGCTGGACCGCCGAAGGGCTATACCTCGAGGCACATCCGCCGCTCGCGAAGGACGCGCCGAAAACGACCGAGGTAGTCGACGAGCCGAGCAAAACCGACAAGGCCGAGCCAGTGAATGCGCACGAGGAAGGATCGTTGACCGAGCTCACGCGCGTGTACGTCGCGGCGACTCAGGTGCGGCGTGCCGAGTTGCGCTGGGATCTCGCCGAAACCGTGATCGAATCCGCGCGCGGAGTGCCCGAGCTGATCTCAGTCGGCGTCCCCGTCGCAGCCAAGGACACGGCGGCGGCCAATTGACGGGCTCCTGAGCCCGAAAAAAACCGCCGACTCGAGGTCGGCGGTTCTAAAACTCAGATGCGGCATCGCCGCACCCGACAATCTTTGAGTACTGTCGCGGCGCTTACTTCTTGTTCTTCTGCTCGAACATGCGATCGAGCCTCTGGTTAGTCGCATCGCAGCACGCTTGTGCCGCTTGCGCCGCTTGCAGAGCCTGATTCGCAGTGCTCTGGGCGCCGGACGCCGCTTGCTGTGCTTGGGTAGCCGTGCGTTGTGCCGCTTGCGCCGCGTTCTGCGCAGCTTCCGCTGTGGCGCGAACCTTGTCGAGATCCTCTGGCTTCAAGGTCGCACAGGCGGTCACGATCGCTAAGCCGCTGACGAGCGCCGCTGCCCGCAGAGCAGCCTGGATTTTTGTGGCCATTTGTCTATACCCCTGACGTGATTGAACAAACCGTAGCCATTATTTCCTAAAGTGCCGAGCACTGCAATTTCATTAACAACGACTTTCAGCGGGCGCAAGCAATCGAATGAGTGAATTTCAACGACGACGGAACGATCCTCGCCGAGACATTCGCTGTATTTCGACCCGCTTGACCCGTTCGCCCAACAAGCTGTATATAGAGCCAGCGAGCTGATCTTATATACAGGTGATAAAAATGCGCGATCTCACCCCTCGTCAGAGGCAAATTCTGATTCTCATTCAGAAGGTTATGCATGATTCGGGCATGCCGCCGACGCGCGCGGAGATCGCCAAGACGCTCAAGTTCCGGTCCGCGAATGCCGCCGAGGATCACTTGCGGGCTCTCGAGCGGAAGGGTGTGCTCGAGCTGCTGCCCGGCACGTCGCGCGGCATCCGACTCAAAGATTCGCTGCGCGAGCAGTTGGGCTTGCCGCTTATCGGGCGAGTCGCTGCAGGTCAGCCGATTTTGGCCGAGGAGCACATCGAAGCTCGTTATCAGATAGATCCCGGTCTGTTCAAGAGGCCACCGCACTTCTTGCTGCGTGTCCAGGGTATGAGCATGCGCGATGCCGGCATCTTGGACGGTGATTTGGTCGCGGTTCATCGCACGCCCGAGGTCAGGAACCGGCAAATCGTCGTCGCGCGCTTGGAAAACGAAGTCACGGTCAAGCGCTATCGACAGGAAGGCCATCGGGTCTGGTTGTTGCCCGAGAACCCCGAGTTCGAGCCGATTCAAGTGGATTTACGAGAACAAAACATGTCGATCGAAGGCGTCGTCGTCGGCGTCGTTCGAGACGCAATGAAGTGAAAGCCCTGCATACGGCGGTGCCTCATGGATTCGAACGAACTGCTCGACTCGGACGAGCTCCGTGGGCGCATTTGGCGAGGCCAAAGTGCTCGCACCAGAGAGGTCACGCTGCCGACGGGCTTTGCCGCCCTCGATAGGTATCTCCCGGGCGGCGGCTGGCCGCTCGGTCGGCTCGTCGAAGTGTTCATCGAGCGCTATGGCGTCGGCGAGCTCACGTTGTTGATGCCCGCCCTGGCGGCTTTGACGGCCGGCGGGCCGCCGCGGACTGCGGTCGCGAAAAAGTGGGTGGTTTGGATCGCTCCGCCTTTCGTGCCGTATGCGCCGGCGCTCCAGCAGAGGGGGGTCGGCGTCGATGCTTTGTTGCTCGTTCACCCGAGCAGCAAAGAGTGTCTTTGGACTTTGGAGCAAGTCATCCGCTCGGGATCGAGCTCCGGAGTCTTGGCCTGGTTGGTCGCGGCCGACCACGTCGCGTTGCGGCGTTTGCAGCTAGCGGCCGAAGAGCAGAGTTGTTGGACGATTTTGTTCCGGCCGTCCTCCGCTCGTCGTGAAAGGTCGCCGGCGGCACTACGAATCGGCCTCGAGCAAGAAGGCGTGACGACTCGAGTACGGATCGACAAATGTCGCGGCGCATGGCCCGGCGTCGTCGATATCGGCGAGTCCCTGCACGGCTCGGAGCGCGATTGGAGCGATGACGTGTTCTCGACGCCGGAATCCGGTCGGGAATCGGCCGAGGCTTTGGGCGGCGGAGCGTCCGGGTAGTGGTCGCGGTCTATGTCGCGACCCTTGCAATCTCACGATCTCGTCGCCCGGGAAGCGGTAAGCATCCCGGGCCCCGATCGGGCCGCGGCGCTCGCGAAGCCGCAGTCGTGGATCGCAGTCTGCTTGCCGAATCTCGCGTTCGACGTATTCGGGGCGGCGGCGGATGCGCCGGCAGCGGTCGTCGAGCCGTCGCATGGGCAAGTCTTCGTTGCCGCAGCCAATCGACACGCGCGCCGTTGCGGCATCGTGCCGGGCATCAAGCTGAATGCGGCGTTCGCTCTCGCGGCATCGTTGCAAGTGCTCGAGCGTTCGCCGTGCCGCGAACGCGCGGGCCTCGAGTCGCTATCTGCTTGGGCGCAGTCGCTCACTTCGACGGTGTGCATCGAGCAGCCGGAGACGGTCCTGCTCGAAGTCGCGGGGAGCCTCAAGCTCTTCGGTAGCCTCGCGGCGCTCAAGCACAGGGTCGGCGAGGAAGTCACGAGACGCCGCTGGGCGTCGCGCCTCTGTGCCGCACCGACCGCGGTGGCCGCTCTGTGGCTCGCGCGGGGCGGTGCCGAGGACGTCGAGTCGCTCGGCTCGTTGGCCGGACGGCTCGGCTCGTTGCCGCTGCGCGTCACGCGCTGGCCGCTCGAGATTCAAACGCTGCTGCTCGACCTCGGCGTCCGCACGATCGCCGATTGCTTGCGCTTGCCGCGGGACGGATTCGCACGCCGAATCGGCTGCGAGTATTTGCACGACCTCGATCGGTCGCTCGCGCGGCGGTTCGATCCGCGCTTAGGTCTAGTTCCCGCGCAGCGCTGGAGCGCGAAGCGCGAGCTGTATCAAGAAAGCTCCGACGCCGCGGTTTTCATGGCGGCGGTCGAGGACATGCTCGACGGCCTGGCGGCCGAGCTGCGTCGGCGGCAGGCTCAAGTGCGGAGCTTGCGGGTCGAGTTCGAGCACGTCCGCCGCCCGCCGACGTGCGAGAGCTTCGATTGGGCCGAGCCGACTCACGAGCGCGACCGTCTGCTCCGCCTTCTGCGCGACCGGCTCGAGCGCATCGACTTGCCGGCTCCGGCGGTTGGGCTCAGCGTGACCACGGGCTTTTTGCTCGCGCTGCAGGCGAGGGCGGTCGACTTGTTCGACAAGATCCCGATCGAGACCCTGTCGCAAGTGTTGCTCGAACGATTGCGCGGGCGCTTAGGTCGGGACGCAGTCCACGGTATCGCCTCGGTCGCGGAGCATCGCCCGGAATTTGCGTGGTCGAAATCGGTCGCTCGGCCGCGCGACGAGATCGCCTGCGTCGGCGGCGGCCCTCTCTCGCCGTGGGCGCGGCATCGGCCGCTGTGGCTCTTGCCGGGGCCCCTGCTGCTGTCATCGACCGAAGCGCACCGCTATTACCGCGGTGCCGTCGAGCGTCGCGAGGGCCCCGAGCGCATCGAAAGCGGTTGGTGGGACGAGCGGGGCGCCGGCCGCGACTACTACACCGCCGTGAGCGACGGCGGCGAGAAGCTCTGGGTCTATCGCGATCGACGCAGCCGGGATTGGTACCTGCACGGCTTGTTCGGCTGATCGCGGGCACTGGCCGATGGCCTCGTCGCGAACGCCCCGAGCCGACGTGCAGTACGCAGAGCTGCATTGCCTCAGCAATTTCTCGTTCTTGCGGGGCGCGTCGCATCCCGCGGAGCTCGTGACGACCGCCGCCGCGCTCGGTTACGCGGGACTCGCGCTGACGGACGAATGCTCGGTCGCGGGCGTGGTCCGCGCGCACGGCGCCGCGAAAACGTCCGGACTTACGCTCGTCGTCGGCAGCGAGATCGTCCTCGCGGACGGCCTCAAGGTCGTGGTGCTCGCCGTCGACCGGCCGTCGTACGGCGCGCTCTGCCGCTTGATCAGCCGCGCGCGGCGCGCGGCACCGAAGGGCACGTACGCCGCGAGCCGCGACGATCTGGTCGACTGCTTAAAGGATTCGCGCTGCGCGATCCTCTGGGTTCCTGACGCGCATCGCGCGGAACGTGCGGCGCTGCGCGCGACCGGCGGCTGGCTCGAGGAACGGTTCCGCGGCCGCCTCTGGCTCGCGGTCGAGCTGCAGCGCGGCGGCAACGATCGGCGCCTGTTCGCGGAATGGCGCGCCGCGGGCCGCGAGCTCGGCATCCCGCTCGTCGCGGCCGGTAACGTGCTGATGCACGGCCGCGAGCGGCAGAATTTGCAGGACACGCTGACCGCGATCCGCCTCAAGACTCCGCTCGACAAGCTCGGTTTCGCGCTCGAGCCGAACGCGGAGCGCTGTCTCAAGCCGCTCGCCGAGCTCGCGCGGCGCTTTCCGCCCGAGCCGCTGCGCGAGACGCTCGCGATTCTCGAGCGCGTCGGTTTCTCCCTCGATGAGCTTCGGTACGAATATCCGCGCGAGCTCGTTCCCGACGGCGAGACGCCTGCGAGCCATCTCAGACATCTCACGGAGCAAGGCCAACGCTGGCGTTGGCCCGACGGCACGCCGGCTGACGTGCAGAAGCGCATCGAGCACGAGCTCGCGCTGATCGCGGATCTGCGCTACGAGGCCTATTTCCTGACCGTCCACGACGTCGTTCGCGAGGCGCGACGCTTGGGTATCTTGTGTCAGGGCAGGGGCTCCGCGGCGAACTCGGTGGTCTGCTTCTGCCTCGGGATCACCGAGGTCGATCCTGCGCGGATGCAGACGCTCGTCGAGCGGTTCATCTCGAAGGAGCGCAACGAGCCGCCCGACATCGACGTGGATTTCGAGCACGAGCGCCGCGAGGAGGTCATCCAATACATCTATCGCAAGTATTCGCGCGAGCGCGCTGCGCTCGCCGCGACCGTAATCTGCTATCGGCCCCGCAGCGCGATTCGCGACGTCGGCAAGGCGCTCGGTCTCGAGGACGGGCAAGTCGGCGCGGTCGCGCGCTCGTTGCACTGGTGGGAAGGCGCGCTGATCGAGCAGGAGCGGATCGCGGAAGCCGGTTTCGATCCCAAGAGTCCGCGAGTGCGTCTCTGGCTCGACTTGGTCGAGACGCTGATCGGCTTCCCGCGCCACCTGTCGCAGCACGTCGGCGGGTTTGTGATCGCCGAGCGCGCGCTCGACGAGCTCGTCCCGGTCGAGAACGCCGCAATGCCCGACAGGACCGTGATCCAATGGGACAAGGACGATCTCGAGGAGCTCGGCCTGCTCAAGGTCGACGTGCTCGGCCTCGGCATGCTGACCGCGATTCGCCGCTGCTTCGGGCTGATCGAGGGCTACTCGGGGCGCCGATACGCGATCGCGACCGTTCCGGCCGAGGACCCGGACGTCTACGGGATGATTTCGCGCGCCGACACGATGGGCGTGTTCCAGATCGAGTCGCGCGCGCAGATGGCGATGCTGCCGCGCTTGCGGCCCAAGAATTACTACGACCTCGTGATCGAGGTCGCGATCATCCGCCCGGGGCCGATCCAGGGCGACATGGTGCATCCGTATCTGCGGCGCCGTTCAGGTGAGGAGCCGGTCACCTATCCGAGCGACGAGGTGCGCCGCGTGCTCGAGCGCACGCTCGGCGTGCCGATCTTCCAAGAGCAGGTGATGCAGCTCGCGATGGTCGCCGCGGGCTTCACCCCGGGCGAGGCCGACCAGCTGCGCCGCGCGATGGCCGCGTGGCGGCGCAACGGCGACCTCGAGCGCTTCGAGCGCCGGCTCATCGACGGGATGACGGCGCGAGGCTACAAGCGCGACTTCGCGGAGCGCATCTTCAACCAGATCAAGGGATTCGGCGAGTATGGTTTCCCGGAGTCGCACTCGGCGAGCTTCGCGCTGCTCGTCTACGTGTCGGCGTGGCTCAAGCATCACGAGCCGGCCGCTTTTTGCTGCGCGCTGCTGAATAGCCAGCCGATGGGCTTTTACGCGCCGCAGCAGCTCGTGCGCTCGGCGCGCGAGCACGGAGTCGAGGTTCGACCCGTCGACGTGAACTCGAGCGACTACGACTCGAAGCTCGAGCCGCGCGAGGACCTCCCGCCGGCTCTGAGGCTCGGCCTGCACAATGTCAAAGGGCTGTCCGAGGAGGGCGGCAAGCGCGTGGTCGAGGCGCGCTCGGGCGGGGCGTTCCGCGCGGTGCGTGAGCTCGCGGAGTGCGCGAGGCTCGGCGCGAAGGACTTGGGCGCGCTCGCGTCGGCCGGGGCTCTGCACGGGATCGCGGGCCATCGCCATCGCGCGCGCTGGGAAGTGGCGGGCGTCGAGAAGCCCACAGAGCTCTTGACCTCGCCGCGTTTCAACGAGGCGTTGCCGATGCTGAGGCGCCCGCTCGAGAGCGAGGACATCGCCTCCGACTACCGGCATCTCGGGCTCACGCTCGGCCGACATCCGCTCGCGCTGCTGCGCGCGCGGCTCGCCGAGCTCCACGTGCTCGATGCCCGGTCGGTGGCCGGCCTCCGGCACGGCGCGAGGGTCCGCTCGGCCGGGCTCGTGATCACCCGCCAGCGGCCGTCGAGCGCCGCCGGCGTCACGTTCGTCACGCTCGAGGACGAGACCGGCTACCTGAATCTCGTGATCTGGGACAGCCTCGCGCAGAGCGAGCGCCGGATCGTGCGCGGGGCCGCGCTCATGGGCGTCGTCGGCAAAGTGCAGAAGGAGGGGGAGGTATTACACGTGATCGCGGAGCGGCTCTACGATCACAGCGAGTGGCTCGGCGACGTGGTTACGCGCTCCCGCGATTTCCAGTGAGTCGCATCGGATCAGCCAAGGGTGGGGGGTGCCGCAGGTGGCCGCGAATCGCGGGCCGCGCGGCCGCTCAGACATCGTAGTCGTCGAAATCCTCGAGATCGCGCTTCGAGCGCTTTTGCTCCATGAGCTCTTCGAGCCGGCGTTTAGCGGCCAGCTCTTTACCTGGACGTGACGTCCCGTTCTCGACTTCGATCTCGTGAATCAAGTCTTCGACGTTGATCTCGACGGATGCGTCACCGACGTTGTCCGTCTCGGCCGGAGCTCCGGTTTCGGCTTCGGCCTCGGCTTCCGTTTCGCCTTCGGCCTCGGCTGCGCCTTCGCTCTCCGCGCCGTCGTCCTCGCCCGCGTCGGACTCTTCGCCTTCCTCTTCGAGATCTTCTTCGTCTTCCGACTCTTTGAGTTTCATCCTCCCCTCCATGTGAGTCGGTGAATCGAAAATAGCAGACGGCCGCTTTATAAACCCGCGAACTGAATCTTGGCAATACCCCCCGGGAGGACATGTGAACGACAGCACAAACGCTGAAAAAGAGTCTTGCGTGGCGCGCGCCGCCAGCTATTTGACGAGCTGATTAATCTGGAAGATCGGTAACAAAATTGCCATGACGATCGTGAGCACCATGAGCCCCATCACCACGATCAGGAGAGGCTCGAGCACGCTCAGCATCGTCGACAACAAGCTGTCCATCTCGCTCTCTTGGTGCGTTGCGGCACGGTCGAGCATCGCGTCGAGCTCGCCGCTCGCCTCACCGCTCGAGATCAAGTGGATGCTCATCGCAGGGAACAACTTCGATTGTTGGAGCGACCGCCCGATCGCACCGCCCTCGCGCACGCGCACCGCGGCCTCGTCGACCGCCTCACGCATCGGGATGTTCAGGATCACCGACGCGCTGATTCGCA